>ENA-UESI01002028-UESI01002028.1-human-gut-metagenome-genome-assembly--contig:-NODE-2028-length-11337-cov-5.807371_pt1 | contig 11337 bp, 9 predicted proteins | sample MGYA00243005_ERZ508006 | MGnify/ENA primary metagenome ERZ508006 (study PRJEB26167, sample SAMN06115436) | human gut metagenome | host: Homo sapiens | place: China:Shandong | collected 2015-06-10... | reverse complement strand
CAATAAATTTAGGATCGTTTTTATCTATATAAGTAATGGGATTTAGAAGAGCCAACATATCCAAATTATCAGCGGGTTGATTGCACTTGCACCGTAGCCGAGAAGTGTTGCAAAATGATGAACTTCTCTCGGCTCACCGCTTTCAAGTACCATTGCAAGTGAAGTTCTCTTCTTTGTTGCAACAAGGTGCTGATGAAGAGCGGATACTGCAAGAAGTGACGGAATTGCAAGGTGGTTTTCGTCAACTCCTCTGTCGGAGAGGATAAGAATATTTGCACCGTCATTGTAAGCCTTGTCAGCTTCAATGAAAAGTCGCTTAACAGCCTTTGAAAGGCTTGTGTTCTTGTAGTAGAGAATCGGGATAACAGCAACCTTAAAGCCAGGAATGTGCATATTCTTGATTTTGAGAATATCGGTTGATGTAAGAATCGGGTTGTGAATCTTCATAACCTTGCAGTTTTCGGGACGCTCCTCAAGGATGTTGCCGTCCTCGCCGATATAAATTGTTGTTGATGTTACAACTTCCTCACGGATTGCATCAATCGGCGGGTTTGTAACCTGTGCAAAGAGCTGTTTGAAGTAGTTGAAAAGCGGCTGCGGTTCTTTTGAAAGAACTGCAAGCGGACTGTCTGTACCCATTGCGGCAATTGACTCTGTGCCGTTCTTTGCCATAGGAAGGATTGATGTCATAACATCTTCGTAGGTATATCCGAAAGCCTTCTGGAGTTTTTGCCTTTCTTTATATGAATGCTCCTCAACCTTCATATTAGGAATTTTGAGGTCTTTAAGACAAACAAGATTACTGTCGAGCCATTCACCGTAAGGCTGTTTTGACGCATAATACTCTTTGAGTTCATCGTCATCAATGAGTCTGCCCTGAACCGTATCGACAAGGAGCATTTTGCCCGGGCGAAGTCTTTCCTTTGTAACAATCTTTGCGGGATCAATAGGAAGTGCGCCGACTTCCGATGAAAGAATGAGGTTGCCGTCATCTGTGATGTAATATCTTGACGGACGCAGACCGTTACGGTCAAGAACCGCACCCATAATGTCACCGTCCGAGAAAAGAATTGACGCAGGACCGTCCCACGGCTCCATCATTGTTGCATAATACTGATAGAAGTCCTTTTTCTTCTGGCTCATTGTGCCGTTGTTATCCCACGGCTCGGGAATTGTAATCATAACGGCAAGAGGAAGCTCCATACCGCTCATTACGAGAAATTCAAGTGTGTTATCAAGCATTGCAGAGTCTGAACCCTCTGTGTTTACAACAGGAATAACCTTGTCAAGGTCGCCCTTGAGATGCTCCGAACGCATTGTTTCCTCACGGGCAAGCATCTTGTCAGCGTTGCCTCTGATTGTGTTGATTTCACCGTTGTGAACAATCATTCTGTTAGGATGAGCTCTCTGCCAGCTTGGATTTGTGTTGGTTGAAAAACGGGAGTGAACCATAGCGATTGCAGATTCGTAATCATCGTCCTGAAGATCAAGGAAGAAGTTACGGAGATCGCCGACAAGGAACATACCTTTATATACAATAGTTCTGCTTGAAAGCGAAACTACATATGTGTCTTCATTACTCTGTTCAAAAACTCTTCTTGCAACATAGAGCTTTCTGTCGAACGGAAGACCTCTTTTTACACCGTGAGGTCTTTTGATAAAGCACTGCATAATTGCAGGCATACATTCAACAGCTCTGTGACCGAGTACCTCGGGCTTTGACGGAACATTTCTCCAGCCGAGAACTGTAAGACCTTCTTTTTCTGCAATGATTTCAAACATCTTCTTTGCCTGATTTCTTGCAAGCTCATTCTGAGGGAAGAAGAACATACCTACAGCGTAATCTCTTTCGGAACCGAGCTTAATGCCGATTTCAGCAGCTGCCTTCTTAAAAAATTTGTGTGAAATCTGGAGAAGAATACCTACGCCGTCACCTGTTTTGCCTTCGGCATCCTTACCTGCTCTGTGTTCGAGAGTTTCAACAATTGTCAGAGCGTTTGCCACGGTGTCGTGTGACTTGATACCCTTAATATTAACAACAGCTCCGATACCGCAGTTATCATGTTCAAACTTCGGAGAATACAGAGTCTTGTTGTTCTCTCTGACTGTCTGTTCCATTAATGATCACCCTTTCCTGTTAATCACAAAAATTATTCAGCGGACTTTTTATATACATATATATGTAAAAGGAAGTTTGCTTTCGTAAACTTATCGGTTCAAAGTGGCAATTAATGTTCCGCCGGTTAATAATCAATCATATATATGTAATTGTAAAATGCCCAATCTCTTCTCAGCGGTAAAACCGCTATGCTCAGCCTGTGCTATATCCTGCAAAGGTGAATGTGCAGGTCGGCTGATGTTCTGAAATGCCCTGTCATCGTTGATCAAGAAAAATCAGCACTTAGATTATATAACTATACATTGTGCTTTGTCAAGGGAAAATAGAGGAAAATTGCAACTTTTAAGGGCAAAACTTTCATTTTACTGCGATTGTTGTAGAAAATATGCAACTCTTATTGGTGTTTCAGCTTAATTTTGCAGGAAATTTAATAAAACTTGCAATTTCAAAACTTTTTTCAAAAAATGTATTGACAAATTCGCAAAAGTGGAATATACTAACAACATCAAAGACAGCAAGGGCGCTGTGAGCTGAGGCTTACAGTGTCCTTTTCTGTTTTTATAAAGCAAAAATCAGACCATTAAAATTTATTTTCAAAATGGATAGGAGAGAATTAAAATGGCAAAAGTTCCCGAAATTTTTGGCAGCATGGTATTTAATGACCAGAAGATGCAGGAAAGACTTCCAAAGTCAACTTACAAGGCTTTGAAAAAGACAATCCAGAACGGTGAACCGCTTGACCTCAGCGTTGCAAATGTTGTTGCGGCTGCTATGAAGGACTGGGCAGTTGAAATGGGCTGTACCCACTACACACACTGGTTCCAGCCGATGACAGGTATTACAGCCGAAAAGCATGACAGCTTTATCGCACCGAACGGTGAAGGTCAGGTTATCATGGAGTTCTCAGGTAAAGAGCTTGTAAAGGGCGAGCCTGATGCTTCTTCTTTCCCAAGCGGCGGTATTCGTGCCACATTCGAGGCAAGAGGTTATACAACATGGGATCCGACATCATATGCATTCGTTAAGGACGGAACACTTTACATTCCTACAGCATTCTGTTCTTATACAGGCGAGGTTCTCGATAAGAAAACTCCTCTTCTTCGTTCAATGGAGAGAATTAATACAGAGGCTGTAAAGATTCTTCATCTTCTCGGCAAAGAAAATGTTACAAGAGTTACAACAACAGTAGGTCCGGAGCAGGAATACTTCCTTATTGATAAGGACGCTTACGACCAGAGAGAGGATCTTATTTATACAGGCAGAACACTTTTCGGTGCAAAAGCTCCTAAAGGACAGGAACTTGACGACCATTACTTCGGTGCAATCAAGACAAGAGTTGCTGCTTATATGAAAGACCTTGACGAGGAACTCTGGAAACTCGGTATCCTTGCAAAGACAAAGCATAACGAAGTTGCTCCTTCACAGCACGAGCTTGCTCCTATCTTCACAACAACAAACATTGCAACCGACCACAACGAGCTTACAATGGAAGTTATGAAGAAGGTTGCCGAAAGACACGGTCTTGTTTGTCTTCTTCACGAAAAGCCGTTTGCAGGTGTTAACGGTTCCGGTAAGCACAACAACTGGTCAATTTCAACCAACACAGGCGAAAACCTTCTTGAACCCGGCAAGACTCCTGAAAACAACCTTCAGTTCCAGCTTTTCCTTGCAGCAGTTGTAAAGGCTGTTCACGAGTATCAGGATCTTCTCAGAATCACGGTTGCATCGGCAGGTAACGACCACCGTCTCGGCGCTAACGAAGCACCGCCTGCAATCATTTCAATGTATCTTGGTGATGACCTCGGCGAACTCGTTGATTCAATCATCAATGACAGAGAATATGTAAGCAAGGGTAAGCAGAAGATGAGAACAGGCGTTGATGTTCTTCCTGACTTTATGAAGGACACATCGGATCGTAACCGTACATCACCTTTTGCATTCACAGGTAACAAGTTTGAATTCAGAGCACTTGGTTCTTCACTTAACATTGCCTGCCCTAACTATATGCTCAACACTATGGTAGCCGAAGAACTTTCAGAGTTCTACGATGAGCTTAAAGATGCGGATGATATGGACGTAGCTATCAAGGCTCTTGTTAAGAAAGTATTCACAGAGCATCAGAACATTATCTTCAACGGCAACAACTACGCTCCCGAGTGGGTTGAAGAGGCTGAAAGAAGAGGACTTCTTAACCTCAAGTCACTTCCTGACGCAATGGAACACTTCCTTGACAAGAAGAATATTGACCTCTTTGTTAAGAATAAGATTTGTTCGGCAGACGAAATCCGTGCAAGATATGAAATTGAGCTTGAAAGCTATTCTAAGCAGATTAACATTGAGGCTCTCACAATGATTGATATGGCTAAGAAGAACATTCTTCCTGCCGTTACATCATATGTAAGAGATCTTACGGATACAGCACTTGCCAAGAAGGCGCTTTCAGACGCTATTCCTACAAGTGTTGAGGAAGACCTTATTACAAGCCTTTCAAACAAACTTGTATGTTTCTCAAAGAAAACTGCAGAGCTTGAAGAGGCTGTTATCAAGGCAAGCGACTACAGCGATGACAACCTCAAGTATGCTAAGTACTACAGAGAAACAGTATTTGCACTTATGCAGGAACTCAGAGCTGTCGGTGACGCAATGGAAACAGAAACAGCTTCGGAATACTGGCCTTATCCTTCATACGGCGAACTTCTTTTCGGTGTGTGATTGATAGAACCTCTATTTATACTAAATAACATTATTTATATTGTATAACAGGTAACACAACGGCGTGTGATTGACAGAATTAAACTGTCAACTCCACGCCGTTTTTGTTATTTTGATAAAAGGAGAGATTTATATGGCAGAACTAATTTACGGAGGCACAGGCGTCTGGTTTATGATCGGCGCATTACTCGTGTTCTTTATGCAGTGCGGATTTGCAATGGTTGAAACCGGTTTTACAAGAGCTAAAAACGCAGGTAACATCATTATGAAAAACCTGATGGACTTTTGTATCGGTACGGTTGTATTCAGCCTGTTAGGCTTCGGACTTATGATGTCTGAGGACTATGTTGCAGGATTCATCGGTGTTCCCAACCTCAATATGTTCACAGACTGGATGAACTTTGATTGGAACTCATTCGTATTCCAGCTTGTATTCTGTGCTACAGCAGCTACTATCGTTTCAGGTGCTATGGCAGAGCGTACAAAATTCTCGGCATACTGTGTTTACAGCGCAATTATTTCACTCGTTGTTTACCCGATTGAAGCAGGTTGGGTTTGGAACGGTCAGGGTTGGCTTGCACAGCTCGGCTGTATCGACTTTGCAGGTTCAATCGTAATTCATATGGTCGGCGGTATCTCGGCACTTGTCGGCGCAATCATTCTCGGACCCCGTATCGGTAAATACGGCAAGAACGGCAAGGTAAACGCTATCCCCGGTCACAGCATCACACTCGGTGCTCTCGGTGTATTCATTCTTTGGTTTGCATGGTACGGCTTTAACGGTGCCGCTGCTGAAGACGGCGCTCGTCTCGGTCAGATTCTTCTTACAACAACAATTGCTCCGGCAGTTGCAACAGTAACAACCATGCTCTTTACATGGATCAAGAACGGCAAGCCTGATGTTTCAATGTGTCTTAACGCATCACTCGCAGGTCTTGTAGCAATCACGGCAGGTTGTGCAGATGTTGACGCAATCGGCGCAGCAGTTATCGGTATCGTTTCAGGTATCCTCATCGTAGTAGCAGTTGAATTTGTTGATATCAAGCTGAAAATAGATGATCCTGTCGGCGCATTCTCGGTACACGGCGTAAACGGTATGTGGGGCGGCCTTGCAGTAGGTCTTTTCGCAACAGGTAACGGTCAGAACGGTGTTACAGGTCTTTTCTACGGCGGTGGCTTTGCTCAGCTTGGTAAGCAGGCTCTCGGTATTGTTACAATCGTAGCTTGGACAGTTGTTTGCATGATTATCGTATTCACAATCATCAAAAAGACAGTAGGTCTTCGTGTTACAAAGGACGAAGAAATGAAGGGCCTCGATATCTGCGAGCACGGTCTTATCAGCGCATATGCAGACTTTATGCCAATCGGTGTCGGTACAGCTTCACTTGATGAAACATTTGATGTTGACAGCAATGTTCCTGTAACTCAGGCAGTTCCCGTTCAGCTTGCAGGCAAATATGATATGGCTACCGACGGCACAAAGATTACTAAGATTGACATTCTTCTCAAGCAGTCAAAGCTTGAAGCTCTTAAAGAAGAAATGGATAAGCTCGGCATCACAGGTATGACAGTATCTCAGGTACTCGGTTGCGGTGCTCAGAAGGGTAAAGCAGAGTATTACCGTGGTGTTGCTATTGAAAGTAACCTCCTTCCTAAGATGAAGGTTGAAATCGTAGTTTGCAAGGTTCCTGTAAAGGCAGTTGTTGATGCGGCTGTTAAGGCACTTTACACAGGTCACATCGGTGACGGCAAAATCTTTATCTATGATGTTGAAGATGTTGTTAAGGTTAGAACAGGCGAAACAGGCTACGACGCTATGCAGGATGTTGAATAATCCCCAATGGCTTAATTAACCTATCCTTTTTAATTCACATAAACCGAGACGCCCCGAACGGCAATAGCTGTTCGGGGTGTTTTGGCATATAAATGTTTAGCAAAGATAATTGACTTTGTTTTGTATATGCTATATAATAATAGTGTAAAGAATGATATTTGACACTATTAAGGCGGTGGAGCGCATGACTGATTACAGAAAGCTTTGTATAGATTTGTTCGGAACAGATAACGAAACCGAGTTAAAGGATATTGCAGGCAGGCTTAAAGGCGGAAGAAAAAATAAGTTGACCGAAACGGATGTTAAAAATGCAATTGAAATGCAGAAAAACGGTAAAACTACTGCTGAAATAGCACAAACCTTTAATGTAAGCCGTCAGACAATTTCAAAATATCTTAACAAGCCCTTAAACGGCAATTATGTCATGCGGCTTGATTTTATGTTCCGTCAGAAGGTGTGTACGGAAATATATGTCAACTTTGCCGATAAGAAAATAAAAATTGTGAATCGCACCAATGATATAATGAAGAGAGCTTTCGGTATAAATGAAAATCCGGATTGGAACGATTTTGAACAGTTTCTTGAAGAAAGATGTTTTCCGAAATCAAGGGCATTCCGAAAAACTATTTTGAAAAAAATCGGAGCGGACGGCTACGATACTTTGCAGATACTTGAAAAAACAGACGGAAGAACGGCTGAGGATAACCAATATATAAGGTTTACAAGAAAGGAGCTGTACGCTTTTTGATTAAGGAAATCAATCTTGATAATTACTCACTTATAGATACAAAATCTGCTTCTTCAAAAGGCAATCAGCAAAAGTGGCTTGTAAACGATTTGTGGTACAAAGCAGACCATATGGGATATGAGGGCTTGTGTGAGGTTATTGTATCTGAATTGTTAAAGAAATCTAATGTAACCGATTTTGCGGAATATTTTCCGATAAAAATAGAATTTGCAGGTCGAAAGCTTAACGGTTGTTATTCAAAAAACTTTCGCAAAAAAAATGAAAGCATTGTCACGCTTGAGCATTTGTCAAAGCAATGGCTTGCGTCATCAATGGCAAAAAATCTTTTGAAGTACGATGATGTGAAGGATAAAATTTCCCGCACCGTTGATTTTATTGAGAATAAAACAGGTTTGAAAAATGTCGGAAAATATATAACAGCAATGCTTGAGCTTGACGCATTTTTTCTGAATGAGGACAGGCATACCAATAATATTGCGTTTATACTGAATGATGATACAGGCGAATACAGATTTTGTCCGTATTTTGATTTCGGACTTTCGCTGCTTGCCGACACAACCGAGGATTACCCTCTCGGAGAGGATATTTACAACTTAATCCCAAAAATTCACGCAAAACCTTTTGATGTAGATTTCGATGTACAGCTTGATGCTGCTCAGGAACTGTATGGTGAACAGGTAAAATTTTCGTTTATGAGTTCCGATATAGAAAAATCTTTTGAAAAAATCAGCGGATATTATCCCGATGAAGTTGTGCTAAGAGTGAAAAATTTAATCTATAATCAAAAACACAAATACGGTAATATGTTTGAGTAATGTTCAAATGGAAAATTGCCCGAAAAATGTTGAAAAGTGTAAAACAAATTTGCAATGAAAATGTTTTTACAAAATTGTAAAAAATATTGTCATAATTCCTTTAAGTAAATAACAATAGGGGTTAATCTTGTAAAATAATAAGATGAATGAAACAATATGCGGTGGTGAGGTTCTTGAAAAATGCTTTGTTGATTTCACACTCTGAACAGAGTGCCGCTTCTTTGTCACAATTGCTCGAAAGCGAAGGCTATACGGAGATTTCCGTCTGCCAAACCTCACAGGAGGCTAAGGAGCTTGCAAATGGTGAGGTTTTTGACCTTATCTGCGTCAATGCACCGCTTGAAAAGGAAAACGGCATTGAGCTTTCAAAGTACTTTGCCGGAACAACCCGTTCAAGTGTGGTGATTATCGTTCCGCAGCGTAATGCGGATTATGTGAATGACGCACTTACGGAGCACGGTGTTCTTGTTATTGCAAAGCCCGTAAACAAGCACCTGTTTCACCACTTTTTGCAGTTTACGGAATGTTTTAAGATGCGTATGTTCCGTGTGATTGAGGAAAATGAAAAGCTCAAGCATATGGTTGCGGATATGAAGATAATAAACAGAGCAAAGTTCCTGCTTATTACCTGCCTTAATATGTCCGAAGATCAGGCACATCGCTATCTTGAAAAACAGGCTATGGATCTCAGAACAAGCAAGCTTGAGGTTGCAAAGCAGGTTATCAGAACATATGAGAACTGACTGCAATTTTTTTAGTTTATTGAAAGGAATGTGTTTTTATGAGCCGTGCGGCATACTTAATCCTTGAAAACGGAACAGTTTTTGAGGGCAAGGCGTTTGGTGCCGAAAAAGAAACTACGGGAGAACTTGTTTTTACTACAGCAATGACAGGTTATCTTGAAACACTCACCGACCCCAGCTATTACGGTCAGGTGGTTATTCAGACATTCCCTTTAATCGGCAACTATGGTGTTATCCCTGCCGATTTTGAGAGTGACTCTCCGTCACTGAAAGGTTATATTGTACGAGAATGGTGCCAAGTTCCTTCAAACTTCCGTTGTGAGGGTGATCTTGACACCTTTTTAAAAGAGTCGGGAATTCCCGGCATTTACGGAATCGACACCCGTGCGCTCACAAGAATTGTGCGTGAATACGGTGTTCTGAACTGCAAAATCTCCTATTCTCCCGATGTAACAAAGGAAGAACTTGACGAGATAAAGAACTATGTTATTACAGAGGCTGTTGAAAGCACTACTATAAAAGAAAAAGAGCATTTTGACGCTGAAAACGGCGACCTCAATGTTGTGCTTATGGATTTTGGCGCAAAGCATAACATCGGCAGAGAGCTTGTTAAGAGAGGTTGTAACCTTACAGTCGTTCCCGCCCACACAACAGCGGATGAAATTAAGGCTATGAATCCAGACGGCGTAATGCTTTCAAACGGACCGGGAGATCCGTCTGACAACACAGAGATTATTGCAGAGCTCAAAAAGCTTTGTGACTTCGGGATTCCGACCTTCGGTATCTGTCTCGGTCACCAGCTCCTTGCACTTTCACAGGGTGCAAAAACAGAAAAGCTCAAGTACGGTCACAGAGGTGCAAACCAGCCTGCAAAAGAGGTTGAAACAGGCAGAGTTTACATTACATCACAGAACCACGGCTACGCTGTTGTAAGCGACAGTATGCCCGAAAACGGCAAAGTAAGCTTTGTAAACGGTAATGATAACACCTGCGAGGGCGTAAACTACACAAATATGCCTGCTTTCTCGGTTCAGTTCCATCCGGAAGCTTGCGGCGGTCCTCACGATACAGCATTTTTGTTTGACCGTTTTATTGAATTGATGAAGAACAACAGAAAATAAGAGTCCGAAATTCGGATTACTATTCAGCATAAGAACAGATACAATAATTACTTGAACGAGGAATGATTATATGCCACTCAAAAAGAATATCAAACGAGTTATGGTAATCGGTTCGGGCCCTATCGTAATCGGTCAGGCTGCCGAATTTGACTATGCAGGCACACAGGCTTGCCGTGCGCTTAAAGAAGAAGGACTTGAGGTTATTCTCGTAAACTCAAACCCTGCTACAATTATGACTGATAACGCAATGGCTGATAAAATCTACATTGAGCCGTTGACGCTTGAAACAGTTAAGAGAATCATCAAAAAGGAACGCCCTGACAGCCTTCTTTCAACCCTCGGCGGTCAGACGGGTCTTACCCTTTCAATGCAGCTTGCAAAAGAGGGCTTCCTTGATAAATACAATGTTCAGCTTCTCGGTGCAAACCCCGAAACAATCGACAAGGCAGAGGACAGACAGCTTTTCAAAGACACAATGATTGAAATCGGTCAGCCTGTTATTCCGTCACTTGTTGTTACAGATGTTGAATCAGCTGTTAAGTTTGCCGATGAAATCGGTTATCCTGTAATTATCCGTCCTGCATTCACACTCGGCGGTACAGGCGGCGGTATTGTCGATAACGAGGAAGAGCTTCGTGAAATCACATCAAACGGCCTTGAACTTTCTCCTATCACACAGGTGCTTGTTGAAAAATGTATCTCAGGTTGGAAGGAAATCGAGTTTGAGGTTATGCGTGACAGCGACGGAAATGTTATTACTGTCTGCTCAATGGAAAACTTCGATCCTGTAGGCGTTCACACAGGCGACTCAATCGTTATCGCTCCTACGGTAACACTTGCCGACAAGGAATATCAGATGCTCAGAAGTGCGGCTCTCAACATTATCTCTGCGCTTAAAGTAGAGGGCGGTTGTAACTGCCAGTTCGCACTCAACCCCGAAACATTTGAATATGCGGTTATCGAGGTTAATCCCCGTGTATCCCGTTCATCGGCACTTGCGTCAAAGGCAACAGGTTATCCTATTGCAAAGGTTGCCGCTAAAATTGCTATCGGTTACACACTTAATGAAATCAAAAATGCCGTTACAGGTACAACATACGCTTGCTTTGAGCCGGCGCTTGACTATGTTGTTGTAAAATTCCCGAAATGGCCTTTCGATAAATTTGTATATGCAAGGTACACAATCGTTTAATTTAAATTTAGTCGCCATAATGGTTGGATATTTCTATTAATTCTATATCTGTA
>ENA-UESI01002023-UESI01002023.1-human-gut-metagenome-genome-assembly--contig:-NODE-2023-length-11357-cov-4.012677_pt1 | contig 11357 bp, 13 predicted proteins | sample MGYA00243005_ERZ508006 | MGnify/ENA primary metagenome ERZ508006 (study PRJEB26167, sample SAMN06115436) | human gut metagenome | host: Homo sapiens | place: China:Shandong | collected 2015-06-10... | reverse complement strand
GGGATTCGAACCCCCGGCCTTCTGGTCCGTAGCCAGACGCTCTATCCAGCTGAGCTAACGGCGCTTGTCTCTTGACGACTTTGATATCATAGCACATGATATCAGGAATTGCAAGGGCTTTTTTCATTTTTTCTGAAAAAATTTTTGCGGAGCCGGGGGAGGGGAAAATGTGCGCTGGACAGCGGGGGGAAGATGTGCTATAATATACGCCTAATAATATTGCATGATGGATGCAGGGAAGCGGCGGAAGAGCGCCGCAGCGAAAGGAGCCACCGGTTATGAGAGTCATTGATCTGGAGAACATCAACTACGCCATGCGAAGCGAGACGCAATTCGTGCTGCGGTGTGAGGAGGTGTTCCACGATAAGATCAGTGCGGCGGCGACCACCATTCTCTCCAACAAGGGCGAAAAGCCGCTGGTGGCGCTGACGGGTCCCTCCGGCAGCGGTAAGACTACTACCGCCATGCGTTTGCAGGAGTATTTGCAGAATCTGGGAGTCCATGTGTGTCTGCTGAGCATGGATAACTTCTTCCTGCCGCTGGATCAGCGTCCCCCGGAGGCCACCGACTGGGAGTCCCCTTACTGCGTCAACGTGGAGCAGTTGGTGTCCTGCATCTCCCAGCTGGCCGACGGCAAGGAGGCGGATATCCCCTGGTACGACTTTAAGGAGGGCAAGACCGGTGGATATCGCAAGATGCAGGGCGACAAGGACGGCATCATCATTGCAGAGGGCATCCATATGCTCAACCCGCTGATCTTCGAGAAGATCCGGGGCATTGCCAACGGCATCTACGTGGCGCCCCGTACCCGTATCATCACCTATGACGACAAGATCGTCCGGCCGGAGCAGCTGCGGGTGGCCCGCCGGCTCATCCGGGACTACAACACCAGAGGCCACTCTCTGCGGGAGACCGTGGAGCGGGCGGCCAGCGTCAATCGGGGCGAGGAGAACTACATCAAGCCCTATAAGTCCAACGCCGCCATCCAGATCGACAGCTTCCACGACTATGAGCCGTGTATTCTGGCCAAGTATCTGCTGGAGATCCCCCAGTTCCGGCAGGAGCTGACGGACGAATTCATGGCGGAGAACGATCTGACGGATCTGATGAAGGTGGTGCGGGAGGTGCCGCCGCTGCACACGCCGTATGTGCCGCTGAACTCCATCGTGCGGGAATTCGTGGGCGGTAGCTGCTACGAGTATTAAATGGTAAGAAGCAGCCCTACGGGCTGTGAGATATGTTGTTATCCGTGCCTTTTTAGAGAGGAGAAATGAAGTATGCACAAGATCGTTACCATCAGCCGTGAGTTTGGTTCCGGTGGCCGTGAGCTGGGCAAGCGCCTGGCGGAGGAGCTGGGCATCCCCTGCTACGACCACCAGATCATCGAGATGATCGCCAAGGAGAACGGCTTTGACGAGCGGTATGTGGCCAATGTGTCCGAGAAGAGCATCGAGGCCGCCTATCCCATGACCATCGGCCATCGGTTCGCCATGCCCTCCATGGAGATCATGGAGCAGCCCATCCGGGTGGCGGCGGCCCAGCGCCAGATCATCGAGAATTTCGCCAAGCAGGGGGACTGCGTCATCATCGGCCGCTGCGCCGATGTGATCCTGAAGGACTATCACCCCCTGAACCTGTTTATCTACGCCGACATGGAGGCCAAGGTGGAGCGCTGCATCCGCCGGGCTCCGGAGGGGGAGCATCTGACCCGCAACGAGATCGAGCGGATGATCAAGCAGGTGGATAAGAACCGTGCCCAGTACCGCCAGATGTACAGCGATACCAAGTGGGGCGCCAAGGAGTCCTATCACCTGTGCGTCAACACCACGGAGAAGTACATGAAGGAGATCGTTCCGGGGCTGGCCGCCTATGTGCGGTGCTGGTTCAGCGAGGAATAAGCAGGACAGCGGAGACTGCCGGGAGGGAGAGCCCGCCGGCAGTCTCCCTTTGCGTCAACGGAAAGGAGCAGGCAATATGAAGCGTATTGCAGTTATCACCGGGGCCTCCAGCGGTATGGGACGCCGGTTCGCTGAGACCGTGGACACCTTCGGTCGCTTTGATGAGATATAGGTCATCGCCCGCCATGAGGCGGCGCTGGAGGGGCTGCGGGAGCGGGTGCCGTTTCCCGTGCGGCCTTTGGCGCTGGATCTGACGGACCGCAGCAGCTTCGGAACCTACGTCAAGGCACTGGCGGAGGAGCCGGTGGAGGTGGGCCTGCTGGTGAACGCCAGCGGCTTCGGAAAGTTCCGGGCGGTGGTGGATACGCCGCTGGAGGTGAACCTGAACATGGTGGATCTGAACTGTCAGGCGGTGATGGCCCTGTGTCAGCTGACGATCCCCTATATGCCGGAGGGCGGGCAGATCATCAACATCGCCTCGGTGGCGGCCTTCCAGCCCATTCCGTATATCGACGTGTACGGGGCCAGCAAGGCCTTTGTGCTGAGCTTCAGCCGGGCGCTGAACCGGGAGCTGCGAGGCCGGGGTATCCGGGTCATGGCTCTTTGCCCCTTCTGGACCCGGACGGCCTTCTTTGCCCGTGCCACCGTCAACGGCGGTGAATCGGTGGTGAAGAAGTATGTGGCCATGTATGAGCCGGAGCAGATGGTGCAGCGGGCATGGCGGGATGCCAAGCGGGGGAAGGATGTGAGCCAGTTCGGCTTTGTGGCCCGGTTCCAGACGGGACTGACGAAGCTCCTGCCCCACAGTCTGGTGATGGATGTATGGATGCATCAGCAGAAGCTGAAGTGAGGCGGCGGGGATGAGGTATCTGTTTCCCACGGGGAAGGGCTATCAGTGGAAGTGGCTGGGGCAGGACGTGCTGTCCGGCGTGGTCATTGCCGCCGTGTCCATCCCCATTTCCATGGGCTATGCCCAGATCGCCGGGCTTCCGGCGGTATATGGTTTGTACGGATCACTGCTGCCGGTGATCCTGTTTGCGCTGCTGTCTACGTCGCCGCAGTTCATCTTCGGCGTGGATGCCGCCCCGGCGGCCATGATCGGCGGTGTGCTGGGAGGTATGGGCATCGCCATGGGCTCCGCCGAGGCGGAGCGGGTGGTGCCGGTTCTGACCTTCTACGTGGGGATATGGCTGCTGCTGTTTGCCCTGCTGCGGGCGGGGCGGGTGCTGCGGTTCGTATCTACCTCTGTGATGGGGGGATTCATCAGCGGCATCTGCTGCACCATCATTCTGATGCAGCTGCCCAAGCTCATGGGCGGCACCGCCGGTACCGGAGAGCTGCCGGAGCTGGTGCGGCATCTGGCCGGGGTACAGGTCCATCCCCTGTCTCTGGGGCTGGGGGCGGCGGCGCTGGTGATCCTGCTGGCAGCCAAGCGGCTGAGACCCAAATTCCCCATGGCCATCGTGGTGATGGGACTGGGGGCGCTGGCCACGGTGCTGTTTGATCTGCCGGGGCGTGGCGTAGCGTGTCTGGGCGCAGTGGAGCCGGGACTTCCGGCGCTGCACCTACCGGACTGGAGCGCCGTCAGCCTGACGGAGGGGCTGGGCAGCAGCCTGCCGGTGGCGGTGGTCATCATGGCGGAGACGCTGCTGGCCGAGAGCAGCTTCGCCATGCGGGACGGCTATGAAATTCGGGACAGTCAGGAGCTGCTGGCCTTTGCGGCGGCCAATCTGGGAGCCGGCATGGTGGGCTGCTGCCCGGTAAACGGCAGCGTGTCCCGCTCCTCCATGAATGTGCAGTACCGGGGCAAGACCCAGGCGGTGTCGCTGGTGGCGGCAGCGGGGATGGCGGCGGTGCTGCTGTGGGGCAGCGGGCTGATCCGGCTGCTGCCGGTGCCGGTGCTGACGGCCATCGTCATTTCGGCCCTGCTGGGGGCGGTGGAGTTCGACATGGCCCACCGGCTGCTGCGGGCGGATCGGAAGGAGCTGGCCATTTTTCTGGCGGCCTTTCTGGGCGTGCTGGTGCTGGGGACCATCTATGGGGTGGTCATCGGCGTGCTGCTGTCCTTCGTGGATGTGATCCGGCGGGCCTCACAGCCCAGCCGGGAGCTGCTGGGGGTCATCTCCGGGCAGCCGGGCTTCTACCCGCTGGGGCGCATGAGTCAGGCGCATCCGCTGGAGGGAGTGGCTCTGTACCGGTTCAGCGGTGGGCTGTTCTTCGCCAACATCGACCGGTTCCAGAAGGATGTGGAGAACTGCGTGAAGCCCGGTATCCGGGCGGTGATCGTGGATGCCAGCGGCATCGTCAGCGTGGATCTGACCTCGGCGGAGCGGTTGGTGCTGCTGTACCGGCGGCTGAAGGAGCAGGGGGTGCGGCTGTACCTGACGGAGCATATCGGACAGGTCAACGACGAGCTGCGGCGCTTCGGGGCCGGGGAACTCATCGAGGAGGGCGCTGTGCGCCGGACCTTGTATGCGGCGCTGGAGGACTGCGGCGCCGCAGAGGGCGAGGTGAAGCAGTGGATCCCGGAGGAGATGCGCCATGCGGTGCCGGAGCTGCTGCGGCAGACGCAGGAGCTGGAGTGGGCCTACGGCGAGGAAGCCCAGAGCAAGCTGGATGCCATGACGGGACAGGTTTTGCAGACGCTGGAGGAGACGAAGCCGGAGCAGCGGGAGCAGGAGCTGGAGTTCCTGCTGGAGCGGGGCCGGTGGCAGGGCGTGATCGACCGGGACGCTATTTTACAGCATCTGGAGGAGCATCTGGCAGAGCTTTCCCGGCTGCTGGAGCGGTCGGAGGATGCGGTGCTGCTGGAGCTGGAGCAGGAGCGGGAACGGGTGACGGAGGCGCTGCGGCGTCAACACCCGGAGATCGCTTCGTATCTGGCGGCCCATCGAGAGGAGCTGGAGCAGCGGTTCCAGCGGAAGTATCCGGAGGCGGCCCGGCACATCCACGAGCTGCGCCAGCGGCTGCATCAGCCGCCGGAGGAGGAAACCAAGGAGCAGAGGTGACGGACATGGCGTGCTATATTTTCGGAGCAGGAGATTTTGACGGGCTGGAGGAACGGCCCGGTGCGGAGGACTATGTGATCGCCGCCGATGGCGGATACACCGCCTGCCGGAGGGCGGGGGTGGAGCCGCAGCTGCTGCTGGGGGATTTCGATTCGCTGGCGGAGGTACCGGCGCTGCCCCATGTGGAGCGGGTGCCGGTGGAGAAGGACGATACGGACATGATGCTGGCCGTCAAGCGGGGGTTGGAGCGAGGCGAGACACTGTTCCATCTCTACGGCGGCATGGGAGGACAGCGGACGGATCACACCGTGGCCAATTTTCAGGCGCTTTTGTATCTGGCGGATCACGGTGCCAGAGGCTGGCTCCACGGACGGGGCGAGCGATGGACCGCCATCCGGGACGGCAGCATCGTGTTTCCGGCCCGTCCGGAGGGCATTTTGTCGGTTTTCTGCGTGGGGCCGGACGCTGAGGGCGTCACCATCCGGGGGGCGCAGTACCCGCTGGAGGGGGCGACCTTGACGGCCTCGGTGCCGCTGGGTGTAAGCAATCACTTTATTGGGCAAGATATTATGGTAGAGGTGACACACGGCAGTTTGCTGCTGGGGTTACATGATTAAAATTTGGAGGTAACGAACATGAAAAAGATGGTGACCGGCGTGCTGGCACTGGTAATGGTGCTGGTGATGGTGGGCTGCGGCCAGAAGGACAATGGCGTGGTAAACGGCGTGGCCAAGGACGGCGCCACCATCGGTGAGGGCGCCAAGTCCTTCACCACGGAGGTGGTGGACAAGGACGGCGGCAAGGTGACGTTCACCGTCAAGACCGATGCCGACACCGTGGGCAAGGCCCTGCTGGATCAGGGCGTTATTGCCGGTGAGGACAGCAGCTATGGGCTGTACGTCAAGACCGTCAACGGCATCACGTTGGACTATGACACCGACGGGATGTACTGGGCCTTCTATATCAATGGCGAGTACGCCCAGACCGGCGTGGATGCCACCGGTGTAGAGGATGGCGCAGTGTACGCCTTCCGGGCGGAGAAGTAACAAGCGGCCGGGATACCGGCCAGAGTGGAAAGACAAAACACCCCGGAGCGCTCTTATGGGAGTGCTTCGGGGGATTTTTTAATTTGGGGAAAAGGCCCGCCGCAGATACTTCTGCGGCGGGCCTTTTGGGCGGTTGTGGGGGTCAGAGGGCCTTGGTATACATCTCCTCCACGGAACCGAAGGAGGGACGCTTTCTGCCGCTGGCGGTGAAGCCGAGGGATTGATAGAACCGGATGGCAGGCAGATTGGCATCGAATACCCAAAGCAGGATGGAGGGGTATCCGGCGCTTTTCACGTCCCGCAGGACCTTCTCCAGCAGCAGCTTGCCATAGCCCTGATGCCAGTGTGCCGGCAGGGAATGGATGCAGATCAGCTCGGCGGTCCCGGCCATGTCGGGCTCTCTGGCGGCGTCCCACCATGCGATGCCGTGGGGCGCACCGTCCCGCTCCAGAATGTACCCGTGGGCGATGCCGTGGGTCAGCAGATGCTCATACATTCGGGTCACAGGCTCCGGGTCCGTATATTCGGAGAGGATGCCGGCGGGGATGATCTCCCGAAAGGCGGCTTTCCAGCTTTCGGTCTGGATGTGGGCAAGCTGCGGGGCATCTCCGGGTCTTACGCTTCGGATGTCAGCGGTGTGGTTCATGAGAGAGCCTCCTTTGCATTTGCTGAGGGGGAAAATTTCGGGTCAGAGGACCAGAACGGCGTCGAGACATAGGGTGAGGGCGTATTCATAGGCGCTGCCGCCCCAGTGCCACTGGTCGTAGCGCTGGACGTCGGCAAGGCTGTCCGCTGTATAAAGAAGCATCCCCCAAGTGGCGCTGCGGAAGGCGGCGCAGGCCGCAAGGGCAGAGCACTCCATCTCCACCACGGAGCAGCCCTCGCTTTTGCGGTAGGCGACCTTCTCCTTCGTCTCACGGAAGAAGCCGTCGGTGGACCATGTGACGACCTCCTGATAGCGCATATGGTGGGCGAGGATGGTTTGCTCGATGGCCCGCCGGGCGGGTTCGCTGATCTCCATATAGCGGGAGGGCGGGGCGTAGTGGTAGGAGGCCCCCTCGTCCCGCAGCGCCTTGCAGGGGACAAGGAAGGTACCCTCGTCAAAGGGCGTCAGCACGCCGCAGCTGCCGGCGGAGATGATCTCACGGACCCCGTAGCTGATGAGCCAGTCCAGCAGCTGGGCCGCTGCGGCGGCCCCCACCGGGGCCTGACAGAGGGCGACCTCCTGCCCGTGGTAGGTGGTGACATAGATGGGGTAGAGCTTGGTGGCGCTGTTGAAGGTGGCGACCTGTCTGGCTCCCGCAGCGTGGGCGTAGCGGTCGATGTAGCCGCCGAGAAAGGCGAACACGCATTTCCGGGGCAGATGCAGGTCCAGCTGCTCATAGTCCGGGCCGATGACGGCGGTCTGCTCCGGATCGAACTCCAGAAGCGGTATCTCGCAGGGGATGATGCCCATGGCGTGGCCCCCTGAATGTGAAATCAAAGCGGGGGGATGGAGACTATGATACCACACAGGGAGGGGGGACTGCAAGAGGGACTGGGAGGGGGCTTTCCGGTGATTTGGAGCGGGATGGCGGCGATGGAGGGAGAAAATTTTGCAGGCAGCGGAGGAGAGCGGGCGAAAAATGGAGGTGTGAGACGGGAAAGGGCAACAGCGGGTGCAACAAAGGCCGGTGATCGGGGAGGGATAGGAGGGGTGAGGAGATGCGGAAGCGGTTTTATCGGGATCGGGCCGCGGCGGAGTGCGGGCTGTGCGGACGGGAGATCTGGCCGGGGGAGGGGTTTTATCAGGTGAACGGGGAGATCTTCTGCCGGGATTGTCTGGAGAGGTATGCGGAGCAATTTTTTGCGGGGTTTTTCAGAGAAGGGACTGTGTGATGGGGAAGGAAAGAAATGTGCCGTGGGAGGAGATCCTGCGGCGGAGAAAAGAGGGGGAGACGGCCCGCACGCTGGCGGAGGAGTTCGGCGTGTCCGTGGAGAGCGTCTATAAGCGAGGGCAGCGGGAGCGGCTGGAGCAGAGGGGCAGCCTGCAGCAGGCGGCCCGAAAGCTGTGCCGCAGTGCAGGGAGCATGGTGGCACAGATGGAGGATATGGACGCCAAGGAGCTTAAGGAGCTGACGGCGCTGCTGCGGGAGCTGGTGACGCTGGAGGAGCGGACGGACAAGGGACCGGAGACGGTGAAGGTGGTGCTGGCGAAGGAAGCGGAGGAGTGGAGCAGATGAGCGTGCAGGTGGTGAAGCTGGAGCGGCCCAACCCCCGGCAGGAGGAGTTTTTGAAGTGTGAAAAGAAGTATGTGGCCTTCGGCGGGGCCAGAGGTGGCGGGAAGAGCTGGGCAGTGCGGACCAAGGCGGTGCTGATGGCCCTGAAATACCCCGGTATCCGCATTTTGCTGGTACGGCGGACCATGCCGGAGCTGGAGAGCAATCACCTGCGGTTTTTACGCAGGCAGCTGGCGGGGGTGGCGGAATACAAGGCGGCCTCCCGGCAGCTGGTGTTCCCCGGCGGCAGCGTGCTGGAACTGGGGTACTGCGCCTGTGACGGGGATATGGACCGGTATCAGGGGGCAGAGTTCGACGTGATCTGTATCGATGAGGCCACTCAGCTGAAGGAGGAGTGGCTGCGGCAGTTTGCGGCGTGTCTGCGAGGGGTGAATGAGTTCCCCAAGAGGATGTACTACACCTGCAACCCCGGCGGGCCGGGACATGGGTACATCAAGCGGCTGTTCATCGACCGGCGATACCGGGCGGGAGAGCAGGCGGAGGAATACGCCTTCATCCCCGCCAAGGTCACGGACAATCAGGCGCTGCTGCGAGCGCAGCCGGACTATCTGCGGCAGCTGGAGGCACTGCCCCAGCGGCTGCGGCAGGCGTGGCTGGAGGGCAAGTGGGATGTATTTCAGGGGCAATTCTTTCAGGAGTTCGTGGACGACCCGGCCCACTATCGGGACAGGCGGTTCACCCACGTCATCGAGCCCTTCGATATCCCCAGAGAGTGGAGCATCTGGCGCAGCTACGACTTCGGCTATGCCAAGCCCTTTTCCTGCGGCTGGTGGGCGGTGGATCACGACGGGTGCGTGTATCGGATCCTGGAGCTGTATGGCTGCACCGGGGAGCCGGATGAGGGGGTAAGGTGGACGCCGGAGAAGCAGTTTGCAGAGATCCGGCGTATCGAGGACACCCACCCGTGGCTGAAGGGACGGGATATTTTAGGGGTGGCGGACCCGGCCATTTGGGACAGCAGTCGGGGAGAGAGCATCTATGAGACGGCGCTGAAGCACCGCATCTTCTTCATGAAGGGGGACAATCGGCGGATACCGGGATGGATGCAGATGCACTATCGGATGGCCTTTGACGAGGAGGGGTATCCGCAGCTGTATGTGTTCACCGGATGCCGGGCCTTTCGCAGAACCGTGCCGGGGCTGCTGTTCTCCGAGACGGAGCCGGAGGATCTGGACACCCGGATGGAGGATCATGTGGCCGATGAGAGCCGGTATCTGTGCATGGCCCGGCCTATCCCGCCCCGGCGGGTGGAGACGGCACTGCCGGTGCAGGACGATCCGCTGAATATGCTGGCGAGGCGGTAACACCGGGAAAAATTTCCGGTGTTGCACGGGAACGTGCAACAGGAGGGGAAACTTCCGGCGGCGGTGGGCGGAGAAGTGAGGACAGGAAAGCTGTTTTGGACAAACGGAAGGGGAGAAATGCCATGAGCAAGACGCAGAAGACGGCGGGGGAGAAGCCCCGCATTGGAGAGCAGGAGGTGCGCCGGGCGGCGGAGCTTCTGAAGAAGTACCGGCAGGGGAAGGTGAATCTGGAGCGGCGTATCATCGACAATGAGCAGTTCTGGAAGCTGCGGCACTGGCCGCAGATGGAGAAGACGGGGGAGGGGGGAAATCCCGGCGACCCGCAGCCCACCAGCGGGTGGCTGGTGAACTGCATCCTCTCCAAGCACGCAGACGCCATGGACTGCTACCCGGAGCCTACGGTGCTGCCCAGAGAACCGGGGGACCGGGCAGAGGCGGCCAAACTGACCCGTATTCTGCCGGCCATCCTGAAGAAGAATCAGTTCAAGCGGACGTATTCCAGCGCATGGTGGTACAAGCTGAAAAGCGGGTGCGCCGTATATGGCGTGTTCTGGGATGCGGGCAAGCTCAACGGACTGGGGGATGTGTCTATCCGGCGGATGGATCTGCTGAACCTGTTCTGGGAGCCGGGGGTGACGGATATTCAGGATTCGGCCAACTTCTTCTCCACGGAGCTGGTGAGCCATGAGGTGCTGGAGGAGCAGTATCCCCAGCTGAAGGGAAAGCTGGGCGGTGGAGGGTTTACCGTGAGCCGGTTCCTGTATGACGATCAGGTGGATACCTCCGACAAGGCGCTGGTGGTGGACTGGTACTACCACACCCGTGAGAAGGGGCGCAGGGTGCTGCAATATTGCAAGTTCGTGGGGGAGACGGTGCTGTATGCCACGGAGAACGACCCGGAGCTGCGGGAGCGGGGGTGGTACGACCACGGGAAGTATCCCTTTGTGTTCGACGTGCTGTTCCCAGAGGAGGGGACGCCCTGCGGGTACGGATATGTGGATACAGCTGTTTGGCAATCCGTCCGGAAATACTGTCCAGTTCAACTCCATATAAGTTGCTTTCTTTCATGGAGTCCGGCATCATGCCCAAAAAGTTTCCAACTCCCATTGCCGGTTCCAGAACGTTTCCTTTGGAAAAACCCATTCGTTCCAAAGCACTGTAAATTTGCCGGATAATCACTGGACTGGTATAATGTGCGTTTAAAGTGCTTTCCCTGGCCATACGGTATTCATCCGGCGATAATGCAGCCTTTAATTGCTGATATTCTTCAGACCAGTTTGGTTTGCTTTCGTCAAAGGCATCCGCCAGTCCACCCCATCCAATATATTGACTGAGAACCTGCTGTTCTTCTGCTGTAGCGTATCTGTTTTCCGATTCGATCCGGTTAAGCAGCACAATGGCAGCAAGATTCCTTCTGAATTTCTCTTTTGGAGATCCTTCCCCCAAATGGTCATCACTGATCTGAAAATTGGAAGCTGCACTTTTATCCGGTGCAGCTTTACTTTCTTCTTGTTTTTCTTCGGTATCTGGCGTCGTTTCGTCTGGAATAGAATTTTCAATGTCTCTTCCATCTGCAGCAAGTTCATCGGCCCATGCCATGGCATCTTCCAAAGATTCAAAAGTTTCCAATGGCGGATAACCTTCTGCATCATAAATGGAATATACGGCATTTCCTTTGTTGATCCACAAAAAGACATCCGAAAAAAGCCTTGCGCTCCATTTTGTTGGATTTCCAAACGCATCATCTGCCTCAAAAATCCATCGTATCACCGAACCTTTTTCAAAGGAATGCTCGCTCCAGCACTCTTTCTGCCCAATCCAG
>ENA-UESI01002022-UESI01002022.1-human-gut-metagenome-genome-assembly--contig:-NODE-2022-length-11357-cov-5.016046_pt1 | contig 11357 bp, 12 predicted proteins | sample MGYA00243005_ERZ508006 | MGnify/ENA primary metagenome ERZ508006 (study PRJEB26167, sample SAMN06115436) | human gut metagenome | host: Homo sapiens | place: China:Shandong | collected 2015-06-10... | reverse complement strand
CGCCATCGCACAAGAGCCTCCGCTCCCACAAGCTTTCTCGAATGTGCACTGTATTTTGGCTGATACCAGATTTCAAACTCTTCGTTTTCAAGCGCTGTTTCAAAATGTTCTTCTAATTCACGGTTTTCCTGAATACTCTCATGGTTCAGCTCATCATAAAATATATAATGCCTGTCACGCCTTCCTTTGATCTGATGCTTTGCCTGCACTGCATTTCCGTATAAAGGATCGATCTCATCTAATACGATCGTATGAAAAATTCCAAACACCGGGAAAAGATTTGGTATTTCCAGACGTTCCGGTATCTCTTCTATCTTTCTTATTACATGTTCCAGTCTTTGTTTGATGTTTTCCTGATTTTCATCCATCCAGAACAATATAAACCGGTCGGCATTGGCATGCGCTGCCAGTTCATTTTCTCCCGTTTCGGTTTCAAAAATCTCCCATATGACACGCAGCATCTCATCACCTTTTTTGACTCCACAGGTGCTGTTGATCAGCTTAAAATCTGTCACATCCATAGCAATCAGCCATCCTACACCATCTTTTTTGCTTTTTGCCTTTTTCTTAAAAGCTGCAAAATTATCTCCTAATGTGACAGGATCCTGATATGCAAGCGACATAAGTTCTTTTTTACTTTGGCGCCAGGAGTAAATATACACCCCGACGCTGACCGATATGACAACCAGAATGATCACCATCAGACTGTTGATCGCATCCATGACCACCTGCATACGGCTTGTTAAAACGCTATCCTCTACTGCAGTGACCACATACCATGGTTCACCGCTCTCTTCTATTTTAAGTGGCATATAGTAATAAAGTGAGACTTCTTTCCGTTTTGGATCCAATCCATAGCCACTTTTTCCCTCTTTCATGTTACTGAGCATCAGGTCTCCGGCATAATCATCTCTTTCATCCTCAGAAACATCCGTATTAAAAATATTTCTCCCGATTCCCAATTCTTTACTGTTTCCGGAAGTTGCAACAATCGTACCGTCTATTTTTATGATGTAATTAAAAGCCTGTCCTTCAAATATCTCATTCTTCAGGCACCCCTCAAGCATTTCATCTTTGCAGGTTGCAAATAAAACTCCTTTTACCGTTTTCCGTTCTTTTTCATATACCGGCACACTGAATACATTTATGGTTTCATGTGAAGTATCAATCCTGTCTTCAAATGCATCCGTCAAAAAGTTTTTTCCCCGCATCGACTGTTGAAAAAAATCTCTGTCAGACATATTTAGCCGATAGCCATCCGTCGTTTCTGCTGAAACCAGTCTGCAGGCGTAAATCCTTTTTTATCATATCTTTATCGATCAACATTTTCCAAAGTTTTTTATAGCACACTGCCATATTGTCACCTCTTACCATTATCTATTTCATCTTCAGTATTTCACTTCTTTTATCATACCATAGGAATGCGAACAGTACAATCGATACAGCACTTTTTCGTATCCATGCTTTACAAACTCGCATTTTAAATTTATTCTGACTGCAATTCTGATCTGCAAATGTGATCTTTCTTTACCTGCTGTTCGTTCCAAAGAAAAAAGTGTATCAGCTACAGCCAATACACTCTTATCATTTTCCTTAAATCACCCTATAATGTCCCCTTCACCCCATCATCCTCTCCCGCATCTCCCGCAGGATCTTCTTCTCTAGCCTAGACACCTGAACCTGTGAAATTCCAAGTCGGGATGCGATTGCAGTCTGGGTCTGGTTTTCAAAATAGCGCAGCTTTATGAGCTGCTGTTCCCGCTCTCCGAGGTCAGAGAGAAGCTCTGACAAAACGATCCGGTCCAGGACACGGTCGTTCTCTGATGTCTTTTCCGCGATCTTATCGGCCAGGCAGCCCCCGGTCCCGTCCCCGGGATCAAACGGCTCATAGATGGATCCGACTCTCGCCCCGGCTTCCAGGGCATTGTGTTCTCCTTGTCTAACGTGCTGATCCAGTCCTCCATCAACTCCTTCGGCTCTACCGTGGTGGCTGGCTCTGCAGCTGCCGGCAACATTGAAAACTTTGTCTATCAGGCCATGAATGCCTTCTATCAGACCAACCTGACCTTCACCGGTCAGAACTACGGGGCAGGGGAGTGCCGCCGGGTGGATAAGACCCTGCTGTACTGCCAGGGCTTTGTGATTGTGACCGGACTGCTGCTGGGCAATTTGGTCTATTACTTTGGACATCCGCTGGTGAGCATTTACGCCCCCGGAGAGGAGGATGTGATTCGGCAGGGGATCATCCGCCTGGGCTATGTGGCCCGGCCCTATGCCCTGTGCGGCATCATGGATACCATGGTTGGCAGCCTGCGGGGCCTGGGTTACTCCATTGGGCCCATGATCGTCTCTCTCATCGGCGCCTGCGGCCTTCGGGTCGCATGGATCTTCACTATTTTCCAGATGTACCGCACGCCGGAGAACCTGTACATCTCTTATCCCATCTCCTGGATCGTGACCGGCGCAGTCCACATTCTGTTTTTCCTCTATGCACGGAAAAAAGCGTTCGCTCTGGTGCGGGCCGACTCCCGCAAGGAGGCGGAAGGGGAGCACCCTGTGACAGAGGAGCAGTGAGCCAGAAGCGCTCCGGATGCGGTGGCCAGCTGGGCCGCCGTTCGCTATTTTGCTGTGCACACTGGAAAAATCTTACCATATGCTTGAACCCCAAAAAAATCTGCTTCCGGATTTTAGTTTTCCCTAGACAAAGGAATCCACCTTGTGATAAGATACCCACAGCAGAGTGGGAGAAGCGCTCTGCATAGAGAGGAAGCGCACCGGTTTCCGCCGAGGCCGGCCCCGGGTCAAGCGCCCGCGCATCCCCATTATGGATGAAAAGAAGGAGATCAAAATGGAAATCCGCAAAATTTTTGTCGTCGGTTCTGGTCTGATGGGCAGCGGTATCGCGCAGACTGCCATCCAGGCTGGCTATGAGGTCATTCTGAACGACCAGAGCAAGGCCGCCCTTGAGCGGGGGCAGGCCGGCATCAGCAAGCGCCTGGAGCGCCTGGTGGAGAAGGGCCGCATGACCGCGGAGGAGAAGGAGGCCTGCATGGGCCGCCTGACCACCTCTGTCAGCGTCCATGTGGCGTCCAATGTGGATATGGTCATCGAGGCCATCTACGAGAACCTGGAGGCCAAGCAGTCTATCTTCCAGCAGCTGGACAAGATCTGCGACAGCCGCACCATCTTCGCCTCCAACACCTCCTCCATCTCCATGACCAGCCTGGCCGCCGCCACCAGCCGTCCGGAGAAGGTGGTGGGTATGCACTTCTTCTCCCCCGTGCCTGTGATGAGTCTGGTGGAGATCGTCTACGGCCTGCGCACCTCCAAGGAGACCATCGACATCGTGGACGAGTTGGGCAAGAGTATGGGCAAGCGCACCATCCTGGCCAAGGATAAACCCGGCTTCATTGTCAACCGTATGCTGCTGCCCATGCTGAACGAGGCCGTTCAGGTCCTGGACGAGGACATCGGCACCGTGGAGGATGTGGACGAGGGCATGATGCGGGGCTGTAACCATCCCATGGGTCCCCTGGCTCTGGCTGACATGATCGGCCTGGACATCCTGCTGGAGGTCATGGAGACCTTCTACCTGGACCTGGGCGACACCAAGTACCGTCCCGCCCATCTGCTGCGCAAGATGGTGTCCGCCGGATACCTGGGGCGCAAGTCCGGCGCCGGCTTCTATGTCTATGACGAGGGCAAGAAGGTCGGCGTGAATCCAGTCCTGGTTAAGGCCTGAGTACACAAACTCAAAAGATCTTACAAGCGCCCCGGGGCTCTGCTGAGCTCCGGGGCGCTGCGTTTGACAGTGGAGAGGAGGGATCCGCTTGAAGCTGAGGAGATACCGCGTCTCTGACTGCTCGGAGCTGACGCGGCTGTTCTATGACACGGTCCACTCCGTCTGTGCCAGGGACTACACGCCGGAGCAGCTGGATGCCTGGGCGGACGGACATCCGGATTTGGAGACATGGGACCGCTCCCTGCGCGCCCATGACACCTTGGTGGTGGAGGAAGGGGGACGGATCCTGGGTTTTGGGGATATGACGGCGGATGGCTATCTGGACCGCCTGTTCGTGCATCGGGAGGCCCAGGGACGGGGGATCGCCTCCGCCCTGTGCGCCGCGCTGGAGTGCCGCTGCTCCGCTTCAGAGTTTACGGTCCACGCGTCACGGACCGCACAGCCCTTCTTCCAGGGCCGGGGGTATCAGGTGGTGCGGGAGCAGCAGGTGGAGCGCAGAGGGGTCCTGCTGACCAACTTTTTGATGGTGCGGCCGGCGGATGGTGTGGAAGAAAAGAGAAAATAATTAAATAAAAACAAAAATAAAATTAAAGATTGACTTTAATAAAATTAAATGCTATAGTGGGGGCAGAGAGGGGGAAAGAGGATGCCCATTGAGACAGTTCCTGAGTGGATGGCCGGACTGGAGGAGGAGGACGTGGCCTTCGTCCGGCGCTTTGTGCTGGCCTCCGGGTCCCTGAAGGAGGTGGCGGGGGGCTACGGTGTGACCTATCCCACTGTGCGCCTGCGTCTGGACCGGCTGATCCAGAAGATCCATCTGAGTGAGGATACCGCCGCCGATCCATATATTGCACTGATTAAGCGGCTGGCTGTGAACGAGAAACTGGATCTCGACACCGCCAAGGTGCTGATCTCCGCTTATAAAAAGACGAAGGGAGAATGATACCATGTTTATGGCTTCGCTGGCTGGTCTGATAGCCCTGCCGCTGATGTTGCTGAGTCTCCTGCTGCCTGTGGCCCTGGCAGTGGCCCTCCAGGTGTGGCTGTGCAAGCGGAGGAGCCGCTGGCTGGGCCTGATCCTGCCGGGTCTGACCCTGTTGGCCAGTCTGCTGATTCTGCTGTCCATGGCCGCCTTCACCCAGGTGGGAGCGTCGGAAGTGGTCTATGATGAGCACGGCGCTGTGGTGGAGGAGCACCATGCGGAGCATTGGGAGGCGTTCACCGGGGCGGAACTGGGGGCGGCGGGAGGCGTCTTCCTGGTAGCCAATATCCCCACCGTGGTGCTGGGCGGCATCTGGCTCCACTATAAGAACCGCCGGGATCTCCGGGAGGAGATGAAGCGGATGGACCTTCAGGACCTGGAATAGGGTGTGGCGCCAGGCCATTTTCCCAGGTAATGTGATCCTTCGGACTTGTGGGAAACTGTTTCAGATCAATTTGACTTTTTTCAGAAAATCGTATATAATTAAAAGAGTTTTCTGAAAAAACATCCCTATTTCTCGGATTTTCCGGTGAATTTGGATATTCCCACAAAAGACCGCGGGGCTTCCCTGAAAAATTCGGAGGATCCCCTTTGCCGGCGCTTGCGCCGGTCCGCCGCTCCACGGTCCTGTTTTGGAGGTTTCTGTATGAGTTTTGCCATTCCCCGGTATCGGGAACCGGATTTCGCCGCCCTTGGGCTGGAACGGGCGCCGGATGTGAAGCTGGTCCCCGCGGAGCGGGACGGAGTGATGCCCCGCGGCTACCACGCCACCACGCTGTTTCCTGAGTATTACCACATTGGCGGCCGGTGGGTCCTGGCGGAGGACAGCCGCATGGACTGCGTGGCCGTGGTGCGGGACGGGGCGGTGTCCATCGTAGAGTTCCGTAACGTCAGGGCGGGGGAACTGGTGGTGGTTGGCCGAACGGAGGACGGCTCCGAGGGAATCTACGTCCACCCCAATTGCTTTGTGGATCAGAGCGGCGAGGCGGAGGCATTTGCCTTCCGTACTGGGCGCAGCCGGGAGACCGCATATTCCATCGACTATGACGGCCTGTACGACCTGCTCCGCCACGAACGGGAGCATGGGAATATCCTGTGGGTCATGGGACCGGCCTGTTCCTTTGACGCCGACTCCCGGGCCGCCTTTGCCGCCCTGGTGCGGGACGGCTTTGTCAACGGGCTGATGGCCGGAAACGCCCTGGCCACCCACGACCTGGAGGCGGGCTATCTGGGGACTGCTCTGGGGCAGGATGTGTACACCCAGCAGGCCCACTTCAACGGCCACTATAACCACATCGATACCATCAATGAGGTCCGCCGCCTGGGCTCCATCCAGGCATTCGTGGAGTCCGGCCAGGTCCGCAACGGCATCATGTATGAGTGCGTCCGCCATCAGGTGCCCTTTGTGCTGGTGGGCTCTGTCCGGGATGACGGCCCCCTGCCGGAGGTGTACGGCGATGTCTACCAGGGCCAGGACGCCATGCGGGAGCTGGTGCGGAAGGCCACCACCATCATCTGTATGGCATCCACCCTCCACACAGTGGCCACCGGAAATATGACCCCCTGCTACCGGGTGGTGGACGGGCAGGTACGCCCCCTCTTTTTCTACTCGGTGGACATCTCGGAGTTTGCGGTGAACAAGCTGCGGGACCGGGGAAGCCTGTCGGTCAAGACCATTGTGACCAATGTTCAGGATTTTATCGTCCATGTCCGAAAGGGCGTCTGTCCTCCGGAGGGCTGAACCATAGGGAATATAAAATACGCCTCCGCCGGCCGGCGGAGGCGTATTTTTGTGCCGTTTAAGCATCCGGGCCGCTCCGGTCCTCCCGGAGGACGTCAGCGGCAGCCCGCAGAAGCTTTTTCAGCGTGAGAAGGATGTGGCTCCGGGTATCCTCGTCCAGCTGGACCAACCCCTGGATCAGGGTATACAGCCGCCTGGGCTGGGCCAGGTCCTCCAGCTCCTGGGCCTGGGTGTCCTCAAAGGCCTGATACAGGCTGTCCAGAAAGCGCTCACGGTCCTGGGGCGTGAGACCGGCCAGCCAGTTTTTCAGTGTGAGATCCAGATTCCGGCTGCCGCTGCTGAGTTCCTCTAGACAGATGAAGCTGCCTCCCCGCACCGCCCAGGTGTATGGGTCATGCTGGAAAATGCCAAGGTGGCGGCTTTTGACCACGGTATACGGCTCCTCGTGCTCCAGAAGCATCCCCACCACAGAGGACTGGGGAACATAGCTGCGGATGCGGGGGAGCAGCTCCTGATACCCGGTAGCGGAGAGCACCCGCTGAGTGAAGCCGGGGCTGTCGTAGCTGTATACCGCGCCAATCCGGTCCCGCAGCTCCGGGGGAGAGAGGGAGGCGGAAAAAACAGCCAGGTTGCCCCCTTTGGAGTGTCCAGCCAGCAGCAGAGGGCCGGGGCGGGCGGCAGCCAGCCGGGCGGTATAGTTCAGGGCGGCGGACTGGGCTGGGACGACCTCCAGAAAGCTCAGATTAAAGTCCTCCTTCCAGCCCACCAGAGTGTTGTCTGTTCCGCGAAAGACCAGCAGGGCCTCTCCGGTGTCCAGCAGCACGGTGAGGGCGGAAAACTGCATTTCCCGCTCCGGGTCCAGGCAGTCCTGATAGAACGTGAGGGGCAGGGAGGCGAAGCGGGGAGCGGAGAGGAGAGCCTTCAGCAGGGGAAGATCATGCCTGCACCGCACCCGGTCCTCTGCCTCCTGCTCCGGCAGGGCGAGGAAGGCCTCCGCCGCCTGCTGAAGGGGGACGGACAGGCTGGGGGAGTCCGGGACCAGCTCCTGAAACCGGACATAGGACAGGGTGGAGAGAATCAGGCCGTCCACAGGGCCGAAGGGGACCTGGGACAGGGGGATATCCCCCCTCCAGGCGAGGTAATCGAACAGATCTGACATGAGACAGCAGACCGCCTTTCTAAAGTTTCTATGGGGTGTAGCGCGCCCCATAGATCAAGAATGGCCGCCCGGGCGGGCGGCCATTGGGAGCGATGCGAATCCTGTGAGGATCAGCTGGCGGGCTGGGACAGGATCTCCTCCTTACGCTGGAGCAGCTCGTCGGACAGCAGCATGGCCTGGACCTGGTCGAAGCCCAAACGGGTGATGGTGTCGGCGAAGCGCTCCTTGGGCTGGCCGTAGGCGCGGAAGAGCAGCAGACATTTTTCGATCAGAGTCAGGAGCTCCTCCTGATCGGTGAAGATCGCGCTCAGGGGACGGCCCATGGCGGTGCGCTTGCCCCAGCGGCCGCCAATGTAGACTTGGTAGCCGGTGGCCTGGGCCTCGATGGCATGGAAGGGGCACTTGGGGATACAGCGGCCGCAGTTGTTGCACTGAGAGGGGTCGATGACGGCCTTGCCATCCACTACCTTGGCAACATGGAGGGGGCAGGATTTTTCACACAGCTTGCATCCCTTGCACAGTTCAGGGATGACGCGGGGGATGCGCTGTCCCACAATGCCCACGTCGTTCAGGTCGGGCTTCACACAGTTATTGGGGCAGCCGCCCACCGCGATCTTGAACTTGTGGGGCAGCTTGACTCCGGCGTAGCCCTTGAAGAAGCGTTCGTGGATCGCAAGGGACAGGGCGTTGGTATCGATCAGGCCGTACTGGCAGGTGGTACCCTTACAGGAGACCACTGGGCGGACCTTGGCGCCGGTGCCGCCGGTCTCCAGACCAGCCTGCTCCCGGAGAAAAGTCCGAAGGGGCTCGATATTTTCAAAGGGAACGCCTTGGATCTCCATGGTCAGGCGGGTGGTCATGGCTACCTCGCCGCTGCCGAAGCGCTTGGCTGCCTCCGCGATGATATGGCACTCCTCCGCAGTGATCTTTCCGTTGCGGGTGATGACACGGCCGTTGAATCGATCCTGGGTGCGCTTGTCCCAGAGAAATCCCAGGGCCTTGACCCGGGTGACCTCACTTTGCGGGATCGGGGCCGCTTTGGTATTGGGTTCGTTCATATCGTTACCTCCCTAAATGGCTGCGTTACGAAGGCTCCGCAGTGCGGTCAGCCTTCCATATCAGACGCTTTCTTTTCTGTATCTACCATAGCAGAAACGGAGAACTTCGTCAATCAAAATATGTTGGAACTTACGGGCTGGGACTGCTCTTTTGAACCTCCGGCGATTGTAGAAGAAAATACTTGGGTTTGTGGAAATGTTCCGAAACAATAATCCCCAGTCCGTTTGGACTGGGGATGTATTTTGAGCGTATTGGAATCAGATCACACCAGCTTGGCGCCATTGACCTTAACGCCGGGGCCCATGGTGGAAGCCACCACGCAGCTCTTGATATACTGGCCCTTGGCGGCGGCGGGCTTGGCCTTGACGATCGCGCCCATGATGGCGTTGAAGTTCTCAGCCAGCTTCTCCGCACCGAAGGAGACCTTGCCGATGGGGCAGTGGATGATGTTGGTCTTATCCAGACGGTACTCCACCTTACCGGCCTTAATCTCGTTGATGGCCTTGGTCACGTCCATGGTGACGGTGCCGGCCTTGGGGGAGGGCATCAGGCCCTTGGGGCCCAGGACCTTACCCAGACGGCCCACAACGCCCATCATGTCGGGGGTAGCCACGACCACGTCGAAGTCGAACCAGTTCTCCTTCTGGATCTTCTCCACCAGGTCCATGTCACCCACGAAGTCGGCACCGGCGGCACGGGCCTCGTCGGCCTTGGCGGCCTTGGCAAAGACCAGCACGCGCTGGGTCTTACCGGTGCCGTGGGGGAGGACGATGGCGCCGCGGACCTGCTGGTCAGCGTGGCGGGAGTCAACGCCCAGCTTCACATGGAGCTCAACGGTCTCGTCGAACTTGGCGGGAGCGGTCTTGACCAGCAGCTCCATGGCCTCGTTGGTATCGTACAGAGCGTTCTTGTCGATCTGCTTGGCGCTCTCCTGATATTTCTTGCCTCTAAACATTGTTTACACCCTCCTTACTCGCCCACGACGATGCCCATGGAGCGGGCAGTACCGGCGATCATGCTCATAGCGGCCTCGACGCTGGCGGCGTTCAGATCGGGCATCTTGGTCTCCGCGATCTTGCGCACGTCCTCCTTGCTGATGGTGGCCACCTTGGTCTTGTTGGGGACACCGGAGCCGGACTCGATGTTGCAGGCCTTCTTGATCAGAACAGCGGCGGGAGGGGTCTTGGTGATGAAGGTGAAGGAGCGGTCGGCGTACACAGTGATGATGACGGGGATGATCATGCCCACGTCGTTCTTGGTGCGCTCATTGAACTCCTTGGTGAAGGCGGCGATGTTCACGCCGTGCTGACCCAGAGCGGGGCCAACAGGGGGGGCGGGAGTCGCCTTACCGGCGGGGATCTGCAGTTTTACGTATCCAGTTACTTTCTGTGCCACGAAAGAGCACCTCCATAATGAAAATGTGGTTGTGTTGGGCGTTACGCGCCCATTTGGCGGGACGGACTGAACCGTCCCTCCCACGTTCTGCGGCCCGATGCCGCAGAGAGAAATGTCCGTTGCTGGCGGCGGGGACTTACCGGTCCATGGGCTCGACCTGATCCAGCTCCAGTTCCACAGGGGTCTCCCGTCCGAACATGGAGACCATCACGCGGACCTTGCCGCGCTCCAGGTCCAGCTCTTCCACAGTGCCCAGGAAGGACTCCAGGGCGCCGTCGGTGATCTTGACGCTGTCTCCCACCTGATAGCCCACCACGATCTCGCGCTTCTCTACGCCGAGGGCGGCGACGTCATCTTCAGACAGGGGGATGGGCTTGTTGCCTTCGCCCAGGAAGCCGGTGACGCCGCGGATGTTCCGCACCACATGCCAGGTCTCGTCATTCATGACCATCTTGACCAGCACATAGCCGGGGAACACCTTGCGCTCCACTTCCTTGGGACCGTTGTCTGTGATCTCGGTGACAGTTTCCAGCGGGATGCTGATCTCATGGATCACATCCTGCAGGTGGCGGTTCTCGACATACTTTTCAATGGTGGCCTTGACCGTGTTCTCATACCCGGAGTAGGTATGGACCACATACCAATTCACATTGTCAGCCATGCCGCTCACCCATTCACGAGGTGGAACAGGGCCTGGATCAGGCCGCCGGCCACCGCATCAAACAGCCAGATGAAAATGCCCACAACGATAACACAGGCGATGACGATCAGGGTGTTGTTGACGGTCTGCTTGCCGGTGGGCCACACGACCTTCTTCAACTCGATCTTCAGTTCCCGGAACCAACGGCCGATGCGGGCAAAGACGCCGGGCTTGGACTTTTTGTCGGACTTCTTGTCCTTCTTGGCCTTATCGGCCTTGGGAGCGGAGGGAACGCTCTGCTCCACCTTTTCGTTCTCAGCCATCTTTGTTACCCTTCTTTCCTTTCAGCCATCCCAGAGGAATTACTTCGTCTCATTGTGGACGGTGTGCTTTCTGCAGAAGGGGCAGTACTTGTTGAGCTCCAGACGGTCAGGGGTATTCTTCTTGTTCTTCATGGTGTTGTAGTTTCTCTGCTTGCACTCAGAGCACCGCAGGGTGATCTTGATGCGCGCGCCGGCTTTGCTTGCCATAGGTTCGGCACCTCCTTAGTGTTTTGTGGAGGAAGCCCTCCAGCCGGACACTGAGAACGGTCAGGGTCAGATCTGTCACTTTTTCCCCTTCTTTCCCAAGAAAGCGTCC
>ENA-UESI01002017-UESI01002017.1-human-gut-metagenome-genome-assembly--contig:-NODE-2017-length-11387-cov-4.143767_pt1 | contig 11387 bp, 10 predicted proteins | sample MGYA00243005_ERZ508006 | MGnify/ENA primary metagenome ERZ508006 (study PRJEB26167, sample SAMN06115436) | human gut metagenome | host: Homo sapiens | place: China:Shandong | collected 2015-06-10... | reverse complement strand
TTTCGACAATCAAGTTACAGAGCGAATGAAAAAGTTGAAAGTTGGTACTAATGGGCGGTAGAGGTGCAAGCAGTGGAAAAAGTGGGTGGGTTTCGCCGCATTTTCGCTGCCCCGCACCGCAAAAACCAAACAAAAAAGCCCGCGCACCGCCCCGGAAGGCGGCGCACAGGCTCCGGTTTTGGACAAAATGACGAAAGGTCAGTTCAGCTTCAGGTCGCCCTCTTTGATCCAGCCCAGCCTGCGCTCTGCTTCACAGAACACCACGCTCAGCACGGCGGGCAGAACAAAGCACAGCAGCACCATGGCGGCCCAGTCCATGGGGGTGATGGCGGCTTTGGTCCCGGCGGCGATGTCGTTGACCCAGCCGGTGTACACGCCGATCTGACCCACCAGACCGCAGGTGCCCATGCCGGAGGAAACGGCGGCACCGTTCATCTCAAAGTGGAACAGGCAGGTAGCCAGCGGGCCGGTGATGGCGCTGGCAAGGGTGGGGGCGATCCAGATGCGGGGGTTCTTGACGATGTTGCCCATCTGCAGCATACTGGTGCCCAGACCCTGACTGACCAGACCGCCCACGCCGTTTTCGCGGTAGCTCATCACCGCAAAACCGACCATCTGGGCGCAGCAGCCCGCCACGGCAGCGCCGCCCGCAAGGCCGGTCAGACCCAGTGCAGCGCAGATGGCAGCGGAGGAAATGGGCAGGGTCAGCGCCACGCCCACGATCACCGACACCAGAATGCCCATGACCAGCGGGGCCTGCTCGGTGGCCCACATGATCAGGGTGCCCACCTGACTGGCGGCGGCACCAATGGGCGCGGCGATGAGCATGGACAAGCCCACGCCTGCAAAAATGGTCACCAGCGGGGTGACCAGAATGTCCACCTTGGTCTCCTTGCTGACCGCCTTGCCCAGCTCGGACGCGACGATGGCAATGACCAGCACCGCCAGCGGGCCGCCTGCGCCGCCCAGTGCGTTGGCAGAGTAGCCTACGGTGATCAGGCTGAACAGCACCAGCGGCGGACAATGCAGCGCCCAGCCGATGGCGCACGCCATGGCGGGGCCGCTCATGGCAGTGGCGTAGCCGCCCAGATCCACCAGCACGTCCAGACCGGTCTGCTGGCCCAGCGTCTTGATGATGGTGCCGATCAGCAGGCTGGCAAACAGACCCTGCGCCATGGCACCCAGCGCCTCGATGAGGTAGCGCTGCGGCGTGATGACGATATCCTTGCGTTTTAAAAAATCTTTCACATTTGACATGGGAAACTGCCTTTCTGTTCCAGGATGGTTGATTTGTGGGGGAAACTGCATGTCATGTATAATACCATACACCTGTCAAGACAGCAAGCGAAAACCGCATTTTTGCTGGAAATATCTGCAATTTTTGGCTTTGTGCAATGATTTGCGGGCGCGGGACGTATTTCTTTTGGAGCATTTTTCGGGTGCGGGGTGCGCCGCAAAGAAAACCGCGCGCCCCCGTGCGCGGCAATTGACGCGGCCTTGCCCGCGGGTGTATACTGGAAGCGTAACTGAAAAATGAAATGCTGTCCTTTTTTTGCGGGGCGGCGTCCGAGAAATAGATGAAGTTTGGGAGCACAGCATGAAAAAGACGTTCTGGAAAAAATGCACGGTCAGGGGCACAGCGGCAGCGCTGGCGCTGGCACTGACCTTCTCGCTGGGGGCACCGCTGGCGCTGGCGGCCCAGCCGGAAGAACCGGAGACTGCCGCGGCGGCGCAGACGCAGGAAGCGCAGGAGACCGACCGGCCCACCCTGCTGCCCGAGACCCCGGAGCTGGCCGCCGAGGACCCGGAAGCACCCCCCGCCCAGGCCACCGAGGCCGAGGAGAACAGCGTGAACCAGCACACGCCGGAAAACAGCGTGGTGCTGACGCCGGAACAGATCAGCGAAGCACTGGACGCCGGTGCGCTGAACGAGGCCGAGGCCCAGTGCCTTGATTTTGGCAGTGAGAACGGCTTCTGGACCTGGCTGGTGAATTTTTTGTTCGGCTGGCTGGACAAGGCCGAACCGGTATATTCCGGCTGGCGCACCACGGGCGGCAAGACCTATTATTACAGCTCCACCACCCACGAGCCGGTGACCGGCATCCAGAGCATCGACGACAAGCTCTATTGTTTTGACGCCGACGGCGTGCTGCAGAAGGGCAAGACCTTCGGCGTGGATGTGTCCAAATACCAGAAGAACATCGACTGGGAGCAGATCAAGAAGGCGGGCGTCAGTTTCGTCATCGTGCGCATCGGCTACCGCGGCTACGGCGCTTCCGGTGCGCTGGTACTGGACCCCATGTTTGAGGAGCATTTCACCAACGTGAAGAACGCGGGCCTGAAGGTGGGCGTTTATTTCTTCAGCCAGGCCACCACCGAGGAGGAAGCCAAAGAGGAGGCCTTCGCCTGCGCCTATGTGCTGAACGGCCGCAAGCTGGACTACCCCATCTTCTTTGACACCGAGGCTTCCGGTGCGTCGGGCGGCTCCGGCCGTGCCGACGGCCTGGGCGTGGCCGACCGCACCAAGTGCGCCGTGGCCTTCTGCGAGGAAGTGAAGGCGAACGGCTACAAGCCCGGCGTCTATGCCTCCACCCTGTGGTACCGCAACCGGGTGGACCTGAGCAGCCTGACCAAGTACACCATCTGGAACGCCCACTACGGCGTGGCCAGCAGCCCCATCGACTGCGCCCTGTGGCAGGGCACCTGCACCGCGCGCCTGCCCGGCTACAAGGGCGACCTGGATGTGAACATCAGCTATATCGGGTAAGAGAGGGAGCCTATGGACCGCATTCGACTGATCGCGTCGGACATGGACGCCACCCTGCTGGACGAGCACAGCCAGCTGCCGCCAAAATTTGCCGACACCATCCGCGCACTGGCCGGGCAGGGCATCCTGTTCGCCGCCGCCAGCGGCAGACCGCTCTACACGCTGGAAGCGATGTTCCCGGACCTGCTGGATGAGATCATCCTCATCGGTGACAACGGCGGTGCGGCCCGCTGGAAGGGCAGGGACCTGTTCGTCTCCGAGATGCCTGCCGCAGGCTGGCGCAGCCTTGCCCGCAGCACAAAGCAGGCCGGAGATGTGGGCCTTTTGTGCGGGCTGCAGGCAGCCTATGCCGAAAAGCAGGACGAACAGTACGATGCCGTGTTCAAGAACTTCTACACCCGGGTGGAATATGTGGACGACCTGACCGCCGTGGAAGCGGCAGCGGATAAGTTCACGGTCTATCTGCCGCACGACAATGCGCAGGAGGCCTTTGACGAAACGTATGGTGCGTTCCACACCGGCAACGGCGGCGCATTCTCGGTGGCCGTGGCGGGCAAAAACTGGGTGGACGTGATGAACCCCGGTGTGCACAAGGGGGCAGCTCTGGCCAGGGTGGGGGCCCTGCTGGGCATCCCGGCAGACAGCATGATGGCCTTTGGCGACACCTACAACGACGCCGAGATGCTCACCACCGCAAAGTACGGCTTTTTGATGGAGAATGGCAGCGAACCGCTGCGGGTGAAAGTGCCGTTCCTGGCACCCTCCCACCGGGAATACGGCGTGATGCAGGTGCTGGAAACCGTGCTGCGCCAGCACGGCAATGTAAGCCCGGAAGATTTTACAAAAGCACACTGAACAATTCAAAGGCAGGCACGAAACGCCTGCCTTTTGTCATATCCAAAGCACATTCCCCATAAATTGTTCTCAGAGAAAACTGGCTGGGGAGGCATGGGGATATGTTTGTAGTCACATTGAACAAAACAAGCCTGAAAAAACTGGGTCTCGGGGCCATGTGCTGCGCACTGGTGGTCTGCAGCGCCCTGCTGGGGCGCTATATCAGCAGCCGCACCGTCACGGCGTCGGCGTCCGTGAACAAGATCGAGAGCGCGCAGGACATCCAGACCTGGTTCACCGGTTACGGGTTGGATGTGGACGGCGCGTCCATCACCGCCGATAAGGTCAAGATCCCCCGCAAGTGGGACGACAGTTTTTCGGCCTTCAACGGGGTGGTGCAGCAGAGCGGCATGGACCTTGCCCGCTACAAGGGCAAGACCGTGGAGAAATGGACGGCGCTGATCCCGGCGGCCAGCAATGGGGACGCCAGCCGCTACGGCGTGCTGCTGGTGTACAAGAAAAAGGCCGTGGGGGCCTACCTGCTGGAGCGGCCCTCCGGCGTCGTGGTGGGGTTGAAGGATATGCAGGCCGCCATGGCCGAGGCCGAAGCCCAGCAGACTTCCGGTGAAGATTACAGCGGCGACTGGGGCGAGCGCCATGACGAGGAGCTGGACGCCCAGACGCTGGACGGCCAGGCGCAGCAGACCTCGGGCGAGGATTACAGCGGCGATTGGGGCGAACGCCATGACGAGGAGCTGGACGCCCAGCAGACCTCCGGCGAGCCGGACACCCAGCCCGCAGCCATCGACCCAGCAGACCTGCCGCTGGACGCCGAGGGCTACCCGGTGGAATGACGCGGGAACGCCTGCTGCGCGCCGGAACTGCCGGGAACCGGGCGAAAAACTGCGTCGAACCGGAGAGCAAAATGCCTAAAATTTGCGCACAATCGGAAATAAAAGTGAAACCTGTGCATTTTTGTCGCATTCTTATGTTCAATTGTACCAAAAAAATGCGCAAAAAATTAGCAATATGAAACGGTGAAAAATTCCAGACAAGGGTTTATAATAGATGTATCAACTCACGGTGCGGCGCGGCCGCAATCGACGCGAAAAAACGGCGTCCCGTGGGATCAAGTAAGGAGAAAATGATTATGAAGGAATTCCAGTATACCGTTAAGGATGCCTGCGGCATCCATGCACGTCCCGCCGGCCTGCTCGTCAAGACCGTCAAGGGCTTTACCAGCAGCGCCACCCTCGAGAAGGACGGCAAGAGCTGCGATATGCGCAAGCTGATGGCTCTGATGGGCATGGGCGTCAAGCAGGGCGAGACCGTGACCATCAAGGTCGAAGGCGATGATGAAGAAGCAGCCGCAGAGGCCATCCAGAAGTTCCTGAGCGAGAACGTCTGAGCCGCGGCTTAAAAGTCGAGCCCTCGCGGGAAAACTGCGGGGGCTTTTTTGACAAAACGCCGGGCGCTGCACGCCCGGCCGCAAGTGGAAGGAGAAAGTGCTATGCAGGTAGGCACCGGCAAAAGCGTGCTCAATGGCATCGCCATTGGCAAGCTGAAGATCTACAAGAAAAAAGATACCGCTATTTCCACCGCTCCTGTGGCAGATACCGCCGCAGAACTGGAGCGTTTTGAAGCTGCCCGGCAGAAGGCCATCGAGCAGCAGACCGCCCTGTACGAAAAGGCACTGGCAGAAGCCGGTGAGGACATCGCCGAGGTATTCAACATCCACGCCATGATGCTGGATGACGACGACTTTGTGGATGCCATCAAGGAAATCATCAACGGGCAGAAGATGTGCGCCGAATATGCCGTCAAGACCGCCGGCAACAATCAGGCTGCGGTGTTCTCTGCCATGGACGACCCGTATCTGCAGGCCCGCAGCGCCGATGTGCTGGACATTGCGCAGGCCATGCTGGATATTCTGCAGGGGGTGGACAATGCCAGCCTGCAGGGCACCGAGCCCAGCATTCTGGTCGCGGAGGATCTGGCCCCGTCTGAGACCGTCCGCATGGATAAGAGCCTGCTGCTGGGCTTTATCACCCGTGAGGGCAGCTCCAACAGCCACACCGCCATTCTGGCCCGCAGCATGAACATCCCTGCCCTGATCCAGTGCAAGGATATCCAGGATGACTGGGACGGCAAGATGGCCGTGGTGGACGGCTACAATGCCTGTGTGTATGTGGACCCCACCCCCGATCTGCTCAAGAGCCTGAAAAAGCGCCAGCAGGAGGACCAGAAAAAGCAGGCCCTGCTGCAGGAGCTGAAGGGCAAGCCCAACACCACGCTGGACGGCAAGACCATCAATGTGTTTGCCAACATCGGCGGCATGGGCGATGTGGGCGCTGTGCAGCAGAACGACGCCGGCGGCGTGGGCCTGTTCCGCACCGAGTTCGTCTACCTGAACTGCAAGGACTACCCCAGCGAGGATTACCAGTTCGAAGCCTACAAGCAGGTGGTGGAGAGCCTGGCACCCCGCAAGGTGGTGGTGCGCACCTGTGACATCGGCGCGGACAAGACCGTGGACTACATGAAGCTGGACCACGAGGACAACCCCGCCCTGGGCTACCGTGCCATCCGCATCTGCCTGACCCGCAAGGACTTCTTCAAGACCCAGCTGCGCGCGCTGCTGCGCGCTTCCGCTTACGGCAACATGAGCATCATGTTCCCCATGATCACCAGCCTGCGGGAGCTGCAGGACGCCAAGGCTGTTCTGGAGGAGTGCCGTGCAGAGCTGGCCGCCGAGGGCGTCAAGATGGGCCAGAACATTGAAGTGGGCACCATGATCGAGACCCCCGCCGCCGTGCTCATCGCCGACGAGCTGGCCGCCGAGTGCGATTTCTTCTCCATCGGCACCAACGACCTGACCCAGTACACCTGCGCGCTGGACCGCCAGAACGCAAAGCTGGAGCCCTTCTTCAACCCCCATCACCCCGCTGTGCTGCGCGCCATCAAGATGACCATCGAGGCGGGCCACCGCCACGGCATCTGGGTGGGCATCTGCGGCGAGCTGGGCGCAGACACCGCCCTCACCGAGACCTTCCTGCGCATGGGCGTGGACGAGCTGTCCATGAACGCCAAGAGCATCCTGCCGGTGCGCAAGATCATCCGCAGCGTGGACCTGAGCAAGCCTTCTGAAAAGTAAGGAACAAGAGAATCCCGGTTTACCGTTCCCATAAGAACCCCCGGCAGGGCGTCACGCTCTGCCGGGGTCTTTGTATACGGGCCAAAAGTTTACGGAAAATACTTTAAAACGCTAAAGCGAAATGCTATACTATAAGCTGTGACAGGGTATGCAGGTGTCCAGCGCTGCCCGTGGAGGAGATTATGACACAATTCTTGATTCGTCTGTTCATCCGCCAGCCCGACCATGCGCAGGACCCCAAGGTGCGTGCCGCCTACGGCAACCTTGCCGGCGTGGTGGGCATGGTGTGCAACCTGCTGCTGTGCCTGGGCAAGCTGACCGTGGGCACCCTGTTCGGCTCCATCGCCATCACGGCGGATGCCCTGAATAACCTTTCGGATGCCTCGTCCAACGTGGTCAGTCTGGTGGGCTTCCGGCTGGCAAGCAAGGCCCCGGACGCCGAACACCCCTTCGGCCATGCCCGGTATGAATATCTGGCCGGGCTTGCAGTCAGCGTGACCATCCTCGGCATCGGCTTTTCGCTGCTGAAGGAATCGGTGGTCAAGGTGCTGCACCCGACGCCGGTGGTCTTCAGCGGGCTGACGGTAGCCGTGCTGGCGGCGTCCATCCTCGTCAAGCTGTGGATGAGCGGCTTCAACCGCACCATCGGCCGCATCATTGCGTCCGAGACCCTCATTGCCACCGCTGCCGACAGCCGCAACGATGTGCTGAGCACCGGCGCGGTGCTCTTTGCCACGATCCTGTGCCATGTGACCGGCTGGGATATTCTGGACGGCCTGATGGGTGTTGCCGTGGCGGTGTTCATCCTTGTTTCCGGCTGGGGCCTTGTGCGGGACACCCTCAGCCCGCTGCTGGGCGAAAGCCCCAGCGAGGACCTTGTGGACCACATCGAGCAGAAGGCGCTTTCCTACCCCGGCGTGCTGGGCATGCACGATCTGATGGTGCACGACTACGGTCCGGGCCATCAGTTCGCCTCGCTCCATGTGGAGCTGCCCGCCGAGCAGGACCCGCTGGATGCCCATGACCTGATCGACAACATCGAGCGTGATTTTATGAAAAACGACCGCCTGATGGTCACCATCCACTATGACCCCATCGTCACCTCGGATGCGGCTGTGGGCGTGCTGCGCGCCCGGCTGACCGAAAAGCTGCGCCAGCTCGACCCGGCGCTCTCGCTGCACGATTTGCGCATCGTGCCGGGCAAGACCCACACGAACGTGCTGTTCGATCTGGTGCTCCCGGCGGGCTACACCGGCGATCAGGTGGAGCTGCTGAGCCAGCTGGAACAGTTCATCAAAGAGCAGGATGCGGCCTATAGCTGCATCATCAAGGTGGAGCAGAGCTACACGGCTGCTCACAAATAAAACAGCTTTCTGAAGGTGAGCCGGTGCTTGCTGCTTCACGGCCTCGCCCTCTCCGCCAAAACCTCTCGGTTTTGCCAGCTTCCCCAAAGGGGAGCCAGGATAACAAGAATTTCAGGGGGAAGTATTATGCTGAACGAGACTTACCGCGCGATGCTCGGCAACAAGAGCGTCATCCGCGAGACCTTCATGTACGGCAAGCAGCGCGCTGCCGCCATCGGGTACGAGAATGTGTTCGATTACTCGCTGGGCAACCCCAGCGTGCCCTGCCCGCCCCAGTTCACCGAAGCTATGCAGGACCTGCTGGCCAATGAAGAACCGGTCAACCTGCACGGCTACTGCCCCAGTCAGGGCGACCCGGGCTTCCGCACCGATGTGGCAGCACACCTGACGAAAACGTTTGGCCTGCCCTATGAGCAAAAGCACATCTTCCCCACCACCGGTGCGGCGGGTGCCATTGCCCACGCCATCCGTGCCGTCACCCAGCCCGGCGACGAGGTGCTCACCTTCGCGCCCTACTTCCCGGAGTATGGTCCCTATGTGGCGGGCACCGGTGCACAGCTGAAGGTGGTGCCGCCCCAGGCCCCGGCCTTCCAGCCCAATCTGGACGCGTTTGAAGCAATGCTCACCGAGAAGGTGACGGCGGTGCTCATCAACACCCCCAACAATCCCACCGGTGTGGTCTACTCGGCCGAGACCCTCACCCGCATGGCCGACATCCTGACCGAAAAGAGCAGGGCCTTCGGACACAACATTTTCCTCGTCAGCGATGAGCCTTACCGCGACATCGCCTTTGACGGCAAGACCGTGCCCTACCCGGCGGCGTTCTACCCCCACACGCTGACCTGCTTCTCGTACTCCAAAAGCCTGAGCCTGCCCGGCGAGCGTCTGGGGTATGTGGCGGTGCGCCCGGGCTGTGAGGGTGAGGACATCCTTGTGGATATGATGGCCCAGATCTCCCGCTTCACCGGCCACAACTGCCCGCCCAGCATCATCCAGCGTGCCGTGGGCCGCTGCCAGGAGGTCACCAGCGACCTGTCCGTTTACGAGACCAACATGAACCTGCTGTACGATAAGCTCACCGCGCTGGGTTTTGAGGTGGAGCGCCCCGGCGGCACCTTCTACATCTTCCCCAAGGCACTGGAGGAGGACGCCAATGCCTTCTGCCTGAAGGCCCGCGAGTTCGACCTGCTGCTGGTGCCCAGCGATACCTTTGGCGTCAAGGGCTATGTGCGCCTTGCCTACTGTATCGACACCGAAAAAGTAAAGCGCAGCCTGCCGGCTTTGGAAAAGCTGGCGGCCGCTTACCGCAAGTAAACCTGCCCGCCCACGCGGCGCATGGCGGCGCGTGGTTGAGGATAGAAAAACCATCAGAGAGGAAAGGGAACCCTGCTATGGAAAAGATCAAAATGACCACGCCCCTCGTCGAGATGGACGGCGACGAGATGACCCGCATCCTGTGGAAGATGATCAAGGACGAACTGATCCTTCCGTTTGTGGACCTCAAGACCGAATACTATGAATTGAGTAAACTTTGGACCCTGAAAGATTCCTCGATGCGGACCGAAGAGATGATGCTCGACGAACTATTGCCTAAAATTGTAGATAATTATAAGATGCGCCGGGTAGAAATCCTTTGCCGCGAGGCTGACGAGAAGATTCTGGAATTTCAAAATGCAGGCGATATGGAACGGCTTGTCGAATGGATTAAGAAAAAGAATGCTATGATTAAAGTCCGCTCCAGAATCAATGAGAAATTGAAAAGGACGATTTAGCAAAACAACTGTGGTTGATCCAGGGACATTCCTAAAATATTAGGAAATTAGTCGACTGATTCATGTGTAAATTATTGCGAATTAGTTGACTTTTTTATCTTTAGGTAGGGATATTTACTGAATATCCCGATCTATCGATTTACTTTTTTACCAAAAAAATTATGATTAATAGAAACGCCATCTGTACTGGAAGATACGTTACGAAATTCCCAATTAAATTCTCCTGTGTGATTATCTAAAGCATATAACCAATCATATTCATAATTACCATTATTTTCTCCAATTACACCTAATCCATTTGCACCATTATGGTGTCCCCATACCTCATCATGAATCATAAAAGACCAAAAGAAAATGGAAATATTTACATGTGTTATAGATTTTATGTTAGCAGTGCCACTTTGGAAATAACAATGACTATTAGCTGCCATTGAAGCTAACAATACATTTCTTTCTGTTGTTCCTCCATCTTCGCTTGAAGTTTTTAAACGTGGGGAAAGAATATTTAAATTATTTGTCGTATTATGTTTTGTGAATATATAACTTGTGTGAGAAGCTGAATATGTAGTTGGGAATGGATATTGCAAATTTATTTCAAGTGAATCATTTTCTGCTTGCTCTATAACTTTATTTACATCTATGAGATTTGCCAATAAATCTTCGTAGGCTTCCTGGCATACTTTTAATGAATCTATAGCAAAACAGTTATTTTTTGTAAAGATAAGCTTGTTATTTATTGCTTTAACATATTCTTTTTTGGCCAGTCAAATAGAGTCTTTGGAATCTGAACTTGCAGACCTGGCTTCGTCAGAGTTTGACAGGCAGATTAAACTTCTTACATCCATCAAAGAAATTGGTATCACTTTGGCTACGGCCTTGATTGTCGCTACCGGAGGATTCTCCTATTTCGATAACGCAAAGCAAATTTCCCGTTTTATCGGAATATGCCCGACATACCAGCAATCCGGAACATCCGTGCACATCAAAGGTGGGATAAACCGTAACGGGGATGTGAGCCTGCGTTCACTGCTATATGTCGCCTCGTGGTCGGCATTACGTGGTAACACAACCTGTAAAGAGTGCTACACACGATTGAAAGCCAACGGAAACCTTCCAAGGTGGCTCTTATTACTGTTGCAAACAAGCTCGTCAGGCAAGCATTTGCCGTAATCAAATCAGACTCTCCTTATGTGGATGGATTTGTATCTACCCGGCAAACAAAATAGCTTATGGTGGAGTTTTTTCTCTCATTTTACTTGCAGATTAATATAGTTCGTTACTTATTCGTCTCCGGTGTTCGTGTTATCACTGCATGGAAAACGAACTGTGACCTAAAAAGTATAAACTTCTATCAAACAGATGTTTTTCTGATACTTTATGCATTAGAGATTAATTTAATAATCAGTATTTTATAGAAATAATCCGATCTAATAATCCAGGTATTCGTACTCCGGTCAGGGTGGCCTGCCCTTTCATTCAATAAAACTTTCCTTCTTTGC
>ENA-UESI01002011-UESI01002011.1-human-gut-metagenome-genome-assembly--contig:-NODE-2011-length-11408-cov-4.686524_pt1 | contig 11408 bp, 10 predicted proteins | sample MGYA00243005_ERZ508006 | MGnify/ENA primary metagenome ERZ508006 (study PRJEB26167, sample SAMN06115436) | human gut metagenome | host: Homo sapiens | place: China:Shandong | collected 2015-06-10... | reverse complement strand
GCGGCCGACCTGAAACCCGCGAAGGTGAAAGTGAATTTCACGTCTCTTCCGAACACGTTCAACGCACTGACGGGCGAAGAAAGCGGCGAGGCTGCCGTGGAATCCGGAATATGATATCTGGCATAGCCGATGGTTTCCGCCGGATGCAAATCCGAGTCTCACAGCGGATAAGATGGAATTTCTGGAATATTTTCTGAATGGAAAAAAATGGGCGGTGATCCCGCTTCTTGTTGCAAGGCGATTCAAGAGACAAGACGTGTGGATCTGTCCGATGGAAGGCGGACCGGAGGACATGACGATCTATGGACTCACAAAAGAGAACCGGATGGATGATCAGATCCGAAGATTTTTTCAGTGTGTGAGAGAAGAACTGCAGATGATCGATGGGATAGAACTGTTTTCAGGAAGATAAAGAGAGATTCTGGTCGTTCAGAAAAATTTACAATTAAATTTCAGACAGGAAAAAGAGCCCGGCCACCGGAACATACCCCAGGATTCCGGTGCGGGCCCTTTTTCAAGAGTTATAATTTATAATCCAAAATTGGATCTTACAGGAAGTTCATAAATGTCGTAATAATAAGTGCATTGAAGAAATCGATGAATAGACTTCCTACTAACGGTACTACGAAGTATGCGGTCGGAGCCGGACCATACTTTGCGGTGATCGCCTGCATGTTTGCCATAGCGTTCGGTGTAGCACCCATACCAAATCCACAGAAGCCGGATGTCATAACTGCTGCGTCGTAGTTCTTTCCGAGAAGGTTGAATACTACGAAGTAAGCGAAGATTGCCATGAGAACTGTCTGTGCCGCGAGCATTACGATCATCGGAAGAGCAAGCTCTGCAAGCTGCCATAACTTTAATCCCATCATTGCGAGACCAAGGAATAAGGAAAGAGAGAAGCTTCCGATTGTGCTGATCTCTTCCATCGGCATATCTTTGTGGGTTGCGTCAACAATGTTACGGATGATAGCAGCAACAACCATTGCTCCGATGTAGCTCGGGAATGTCATTAACTTGTTAAGGAATAAAGAAACGATCGTGCCGGCACCGATTGCGATTGCAAGGTATAATGCGCTGTCCAGGAATCTTCTGGAATCGATCGCGCCGGTAACTTCGTTCTTATCAACTGTAATCTCATCGCTGCCGGTAGCAGTCTCTGTGGACTTTAAGTTCAGGGAATGGATACGACGGTAAGCGAGCGGTCCGCCGATCACACAGCCGGCAACAAGACCGAAGGTTGCGGATGCGATCGCAACCGCGTTAGCGCCTGCAACACCAGCTTCCTCAAGAACCGGTCCGAATGCACCTGCGGTACCATGTCCGCCGACCATCGGGATGGAACCAACCGCAAGACCAAGTCTCGGGTCGAGATGGAAAGCACCGGCAAGTACAGCGCCAAGGCCATTCTGAAGAGCAACCATGATAATGGAAACTAACAGGAATAAGAGTACCTGAACGCCGCCCTTCTTTAAGAGACGGAAACATGCGGTGTAACCAACACTACAGAAGAATACAGTCATGAAGAAGGACTGTAAAGTGTTGTCGAAAGAGATTTCGAGGATTCCTGCGGATCTTAAAATCAGGTGAACAACTGCGTAAACAACGCCGCCGACAACCGGTTCAGGAATACAGTATTTTGTTAAGAATGGGATCTTGCTTACAAGGAAACGTCCAAGAAGCAGAACGAGAGCAGCAACTGCGACTGCCTGATACATGTTAAGTTCAATTTGTAACATAGTTTTTTATACCTCCATACCTTTTATGGTCAGAGTATAAGAATGTTCCTTCAAAAAAAATCATAAAGTTACAAAAAGTTACAAAAATTACTTAACAAAATTTGTAATTCCTGAACAATATTTTTATACACAACAAGGTAAAATATGTGAAAAAATCCGATATAAGGAATGTGAAGATGGAAAGGGCATTGTTCCGGATGTGGATTTCCGAGGAATGAAGAGACGCATCAGAAATAGAAAAAACCAGGTACGATCCGTTTTTGCGGAAGATGTACCTGGCTCATGAAAAACTATCGTTCGGCTTCCAGCATCAGCCCGTCGATGAATTTTTTGATGCTGACCTTGCCGCCGGATGTGCGTTTTCCCCGGAGATAGTCCATCTCCGCTTTTACGTCCTCGAAGGAGAACAGGGTTCCGGAGTACAGGGTGTAGGTCTCGTTCATGAAATCCTCGATCCCCATGTGGGCAATGTTGGACATTCCGGCCGCGATCGTCCTGCGGACGCGCTGCTCCATGTTTTTCGGCGAGTCGCTGACAGCCTCACACATCTGGGCAACGCTCAGGTTGGAGACCGGAATGTGGTTGTCGTGGAGATATTCGCAGATCTTTATGATATCCGGGCATCCTTTTTCGCCGGACATGCCGATGCGGTTTAAGATGTACTTTAATTTCCGGCCGTAGTTGTCGGCTTTCGGCTTGTCATCTTTGGCAGGATGTTCGTTTTCTCCTTTCCCGGTTTCACCAAGTTTTGTCGTCATAATGCTGTAAAGTTCATTGTCCTTCGGGAAGTCATCCACAAAAGGCAGGATCACATTGCCGAAGAAGATCAGCCCCTCGCCGGGGCCTGCGTTGCTGATATGCGCCGCCTGCTGGTTGGAGATATTCAGGCGCTCGCAGAGGATTTTCCTGTCTCCGCTGGCCTGGTTCAGAAGGTACACAAAATCGCTGTTTTCAAAGATGTTCTCAATCTCCGGGGAGGAAAGCAGGTCCTTGATGTTCTGCGTAATTCCCGTGGGGATACCGCCCCATTTGCGAAAGCGTTTCCAAATCTCCACGCTCCAGGAACCAACCTCGCCCCGCAGCAGAAGGTGGAACTCGTCCACGAAATACCAGGTAGATTTACCCTGATCCCGGTTTTGGGAAACACGGTTCCATACCTGGTCCTGGATCACCAGCATACCCAGGCTTTTGAGCTGCTTTCCCAGCTCCTTGATATCGAAGCAGACAATGCGGTTGTTGATATCCACATTGGTACGGTGGTTAAAAACATTCAGGCTGCCATGCACATACAGTTCCAGTGCCGCCGCGATCCGCTGTGCCTCCGGCTCCGGCTGCCGTTTGATCTCGTCATACAAATCTTCCAGCAGCGGCATATTTTCCGGGCGAGGGTCTGCGATATAGGGGCGGTACACGATCCGCACAGCACGGTCAATGACCGTCTTTTCCACCGGCTCCAGACCGTTCCGGCCGCCTGCCGCCAGTTCACAGAACGACAGGATAAAGTCAGATTTCAACGCCAGCGGGTTATCATCTTCGCTGTAATTGAGATTGATATCCATAGGGTTCACATACTGCGTACTGGTAGGTGAGATTTTAATGACTTGTCCTTCCAGACGGTTCACCAGCGGAAAATATTCCGCCTCCGGGTCGCAGATCAGGATATCGTCCTTTGTGTTCAGGAACACACCCACGATGGAACGCTTTGCGGAAAAGCTCTTGCCGCTGCCGGGCGTGCCTAAGATCATGCCGTTGGGCGTTTTCAGCTTTTTGCGGTCAGCAAGGATCATGTTGCCAGAAGTGGCATTGAGCCCGTAGTAGAGGGCTTCACCGCCGTGGAAAATCTCCTGCGTGGTGAAGGGAACGAACACCGCCACCGCCGAAGTGGTAAGTCCGCGCTGTATCTTAATGCGGTTGACACCCAGGGGCAGAGCCGACACGAAGCCGTCCTCCTGCTGAAAGTCCAGCCGCACCAGGGAACAGTTATATTTCTGCGCCACGCTTGCCGCACGGAGAAGATCATTCTCCAGCTTTTGCTTGCTGTCTGCAAAATTTACCACCAGGAAGGTCATCAGGAACATTCGCTCATTTCTGCTTTGCAGGTCACGGAGGATATTCTTTGCCTCGCCTGCATAGGTGGCAAGATCGGTGGGGATGATATCCATATCGAAACCTTCCCGCACCGCCTTTTTCTGCGCGTCGATCTTCATACTGTCAATGTCGGTGATCTTCCGCTTGACCGTTTTGATTGCCTCGTTCTGATCCATGCTGCGGATATGGAGGCTGACAAGCAGCCCGCTGTCCGTATCCAGCAGCTCGGTGAGCATACGGTCATCCATTTCCGGTGCGCTGATCTGCAGAAAGGACACGGCACAGAATTTATCCGCCATCGTGAACTTCCGTGCTTCACCGAAGCGGAAGGAAGAAGGTGCGATAAAATCCTGGACCGACAGGCCGGAAGGGGCAAGCCAGCTCCATTCAAAGGCAAACCGTTCCCCGTCCGGGTGCAGGATGCCGTGGAGCATTTCCAGCCACTCCTTGCCGCCAAGCTCCTTTGCCAGAGCGCCCATGACCTTGAAATGGTTGAGGGCGTCCATGACGACCCGGGAAAATCGTGCCCGTGCGGTTTTGCTGTCCCGTGCCTCGATGGTGAGAGTCAGATACTTTGTCTTGATAAGACCGTTGTTGCCCCGTTCAAGCTGCTTGCGGAGCATTTGCGTGTAAAGCTCACGGATATGGTCGAAGTGATCTCCCTGCGCCGCGATCTCGATACGCTTTACAAAATCCTCCCGGTTCATGCGGCGGCTCACAAGGGAGAGCTGCATCCCGATAGAAGCATCATGGGCGTTATACATATCGCAGAGGGCTTCAAAGATCGCCGTCTGATCGTCAGGTTTCGCAAGCTGATAATTCACATCCTCGAACTCGATACACTTCGACCAGGTGTGATCGTCCAGCTTGCACAGGCCGTCCGGGTACATCTGGCGGAACGGTAAGGTATCCTGTGCGGAATGTACCTTGCCGTCACCTCTGGCGGTTTCCAGGATACGGCTAATCTCACGCTTTTCCGCAGCGGTTAGCTTTACCGTGGGTTTTGCCGCCTGCCGTGCCTGCGGCTCTGGCTTTCGCTTTCTGAACAATGGCTTTCACCTCCTTTTCCGCCTGGGCCTGCCGCTCCAGGGCTACATAGAAATTGTTTGTCTGGTAAGGCCGCTCCTTCGTCCGCAGGAACATACAGCGGATGACCTGTCCGGCCACCACCTCCAGGGGTTGACCATGCCGCTCATACATGGCAAGTAGAAAGAACGGGAGCATGACGATAATCATGCAGAACGCGGCGGCGCTGTTGCTGGCCGTGCGTCTGAGCAAAAAGAAAAGCGGTACTCCGATGAGTGCCGCCGCTCCGAAACATATAAGCTGCCGTTTGGTAAGCCCAAACAGTACTTTGGATTTTACTTTCGTCAAATCCTTTGGAATGGTTACATACGCCAATTTATCAAGCCTCCTTAATGCGCTCCGAACAGGCTCTTAGAGAGGCTGCCGGTCTTGAACAGGGCGAAGCACAGCAGGACCGTGTAGCCCATGCAGGCCCATATCGCGCCTGAAATATTTCCGTCCGTGGCGATACTCTGTACCAAAACAGAGTAGATTCCCACGCACACCATGATTAGAAATGCTTGGAACGCCAATGCAAACAGGGATTTCAAGTAGTTCTGTCCTGTATGGCTCCAATCCCGGTTTGTCATAGTGGCAAGCGGAATTGGTCCAACGGAAGTTGTCAAATACACCTCGATCATGCGGCCGTAGATGACAAGCATGATACAGATGGAAAGGGCGTTCATGGTAAGTCCCACAAAAAGGGACTGGAACCACAGCCCGAACAGTTCTCCCGTGCCCAGGGCTTCAAGCTGCGCCTCCATATCCGTGATGACGCTGCTGATATCAATGGAGGTATTCCCAATGATGACGCCCGCGCTGCTGTTCACAACGCTTTGCCCCACATCGAAGATACCCATGACGATATTCCATGTGTTCGTCACAATGAGAACGGCACAGAAAGTCTTGAAAATCCACTTGAAGAACATCCAGGTATCTACATCGTGCAGATTGTTTTTCTCTGTCACAAGCTGGATCAGCTCATAACACATTACGAATGTCAGGATAACCCCGGCGATTGGAACGATCACCGTTTCAGAGAGGTTTCGGATCATAGAAAAGACGCCGCTGTTCCATGCCAGCGGCGTCTGTCCCACTTCACCGGCGATCTCGCCTACTTTGGTATTGACCGTATCGAACATGCCCGACAGGTTTCCCGTGATTCCCTCGATGAGCAGCCCTCGGAGCCATTCATCGAGTTTGTCGAGTATGCCGCCCATAAGCGATCACCGCCGGACGATCAACCGAACAGGCCGGAGAGCAGAGGTACAAGGGTGATGCCGATGAGGGCGACACCGCCGCCGGCCATGAGCTGCTTCATACCCTGGCTTTTGGAAGCAGGGTTGTCCTGGCCGTAACCTTCCAGAAGGTTGATAACGCCCCAGATACCAAGACCTGCGCCCAGGGCCACTACGAGAGTCTGCAAAACACCAACTGCACTGTTGAAAAATTCCATAAAATAATCCTCCTAAAAAATGTTTTTGATTTTGGGTTAAGTTGTTGCGTCAATCTCGTACACATCGAAGGTGTCCATGGGTTTTACCACGGCACGCTGCTTCTTCATGTACCGTTCCATGTCAAAGACATTTTTAGGGTCGGCGTCGGCCGTGTATCTGTAATTCGGGTGTCGGGTGAGGTCGTACTTGTCCGAAAGGAACGGGCGCACGCCCCGCAGCATGAAGATACACTTGCCGCCGTCCATCACTGCCAATTCGTCCTGGGTCATCAACTCCTTTCCTAATTTCTGATAACTGAGGCCGTGGGAAACCTGACTGCCCCGGTTTTCGGACTGGTTATAGAGATCAATGGTCTCTTTCCCCAGCAGCTCCGAAATTTCCTTGAGCGTGGATTTCTCTTTGCCTCCCAAAAACAAGGTGCTGTCACAGTTACCGACGATGGTATCTGCCGCATCCTTGTAGATGGTCTTTAACTGGCTCTGCGACTGCAAAATAATAGAAGCCGATATCTCACGGCTTCGGATGGTGGCAATCAGCTTATCGAAGTTCGGTATCTGGCCGATGTTGGCAAACTCGTCCAGGATCAAACGGACATGGACAGGTAGCCGCCCGCCGTAGAAGTCATCCGCCTTGTCGCAGAGCAAATTGAAAAGCTGACTATACATGAGGGCGGCCACGAAATTGAAAGTGCTGTCCGTATCCGAAAGGATCACAAACAGCGCCGTCTTTTGGTCGCCCAGGGTATCCAGTTCCAGTTCGTCATATTCCATCAGGTCACGCAGCTCCTTGATGTCGAAGGGAGCAAGCCGGGCGCCGCAGGAAATGAGGATGGATTTTAAGGTTTTGCCCGCCGCCATCTTGAATTTGCGGTACTGCTTGACGGCGAAGTGGTCCGGCTCCCGTTCCGCCAACTGAGAAAAAAGCAGGTCCACCGGGCTTTGATAAGTCTCGTCGTCCTCTCTGGCCTCACTGGCATTGATAAGGTCCAAAAGCGTGATGAAGTTCTTTTCTTCCTCCGTAGCCTCGTACCAGATGTAGCCAATCAGTGCGGAATAATAGAGGCGTTCCGCTTTGACCCAGAAATCTTCCGAAGATTTTTCGCCTTCGCCCTTCGTGTTCATAATCAGGGCGTTCACCAACTTTAAGATATCCTTCTCTGACCGGATGTAGGCCAGTGGGTTGTATTTCATGGATTTTCGGAAGTTTATCAGGTTGAGGCACTTGATACGGTATTTCTTCCGCTCCAGGAAAGTGCCGATCTCCGGCAACAAAGTCCCTTTCGGATCGGTGCAGACATAGGATGAATGAGCTTGCAGCAGCGACGGCTTGCAGAAGAACCGCGTCTTGCCGCTGCCGGAACCACCGATCACCAGAATGTTTTTATTTCTGGCATACTTCGGCTGCTTTGGACGGCTCGCCATTGTGATCCGCTCCGTCTGCGTCATAGGGATGTTCTGGAAAAAGTCCTTGTCCATGTAGGGAGCGATATCTGCCGCCGTACCCCAGCGAGCAGAACCATACTCGATTCCGTGGCGGTATTTCTTGGCGTTCTTGCCTTTCAGGTAGACCGCCATGCGAAGGACCACCGCACCGGCTATGCCGATCAGCAGGTCCGTGGGATGGAAACTGAGCCACGGAGAGGAAAGCGCTGCCGTGAAGCCGTCCCCGATGGAGAGCAGCTTGCCGGAGAGGTCAGAACCGGGTGCAAGCCGGAAAGCCTGTGCCAGCTTATCGAAGGGATACACAAACAGAAGATACGGAAGGTTCAGCAAAAACAGTTTTTTCACGTTCATCTCTGCACGCTCCGATCTTTGACCTTTACTTTCTCCCGGTCAATGGTACGGTGTTCCGTTTTCTCTGCCGCCTGTTCCTTCGCCTGGGTCAGCCGCTCCCGGATGGAGGGCTTTTCCCCACGGCTCATTTTCCGGCTGGCAAACTCCTGAAACGCCGCTGTGATGGCATCCGCGTCCCGGCTTTTGAAAAAGACCAGGTAACGGGGCTGCTCTGCGGCGGTGTCTTTCTTCAAGGCAAAATCCACATGGTATTTCTTCGCCACACGGGAGAAAGCCTTGATATTCTTGTCACTGATCTCGATATTGGCAAGACCGGCGTTCTGGTTGGCAAGCTGTTTAAGGCTTTGCCTGCCGCGGTAGATTTTGGGCTTCTGGCTTTTCTGGATTTCCTCCAGGAACTTTTTGACGGCCTTTTCAAAGACCTGCTCGCTTAGTTTGGCTCCGTCAACAATGAGCGTCACGGCACCTCGCGTTACTTCCTCCTGCATTTAGCCTCGCCCCCTTTGCCCGTCCCCGTACATATCGTGCTGCACCAGGGAAGAATAATAGCTGTTGATGGTGGTCGGAGCGTTATACAGCGCCGCCAGAAGGTATTTCTTGATATTGCGGACATAGGTGGTGTTGTCCTTCATACAGTCCATGACATACTGCACATGGGAACTGTCCAGCTTCATAAACCGGGACTTTACCACCTCCGCCGGATAATCGTCTCCGGCAATGCGGATGACCTTGCGGGCAGAACATACGGTATCCACAATCAGGTCAACGATTTCGTCAAGCTGTTCACGGTCGATATGGCTGTCCTGTACCAGATAGCTGTACTCGATGTTATCCAAAATCACTTCACGATAACATTCTCTGGCTCCCATCCGATCCGTTCCCATCCTTTCCCCTGCGGGGGTAGGGGGATTTGATTGGATAGGATTTGATATCTCCGTACTTGATAAATCAGTCTTTGGTTGATTAGTATTTAATTGTACGGGGTTTTCCGTACACGGTTCCGCCGTATCCGGGATACCCATATCCGGGTTTTCCGTATATGGCTTTGCCGTACCCGGTAAAGGCGTACCTGGGCTTGACGGCGGCTCGCACTGGGGCATTTCGTAAATGACATACTCAGTATCCGTAATCTTGCCTTTTTCGTCCCGAAGCTGGGTGCGCCGGATATACCCGTGGGTTTCCAGCTCTTTCAATGCCGCACCAATGCTGTCCACACCTTCCCGGCAGATCGCCGCAAGACCTCTGGTGGTGTAATTCCACTCGTCAGGGAGCGACAGCATCATGGACAGCAGCCCTTTGGATTTCAGAGTCAGCGTTCGATCTTTCAAGTGATGGTTCGACATGACCGTATAATCACGGGTCTTTTCAATACGAAAAACAGCCATCTTCGCACCTCCTTCCTGTGAAAATAAAAAGTGTTGATTTTAAGCGGTTTATCCGTTTGTACGCCTCCATAGCCTCCCACATGGGAAAACATCCACGCCCTGTTTAGAACGCAAGCTACAGAGGAAGAAACAGAAGATATCCCACTGATTTTGATACATTTTTAGGGCGGCTACCTCTCACGGTCTTTATGGTCATAGTGGAGGTCGCCGGAAAGCACCTTCGCATGATTGCGGATTTTGATGTGCCCCTTTTCCTGATTCTCCAAAGCCTTGCTGTATCCGGCGTCAGTCAGGAACAGTCGCATTTTTTCACCCTTCCAGCCAACAGGCGAGTCATGGGTAAGAACATCAAAGACGATCATGTGTCTGGTCGCCGGGTCGAAACGCTCCAAAGCCATAATGTCATGGCCAGATAACTTCTGCGCCCCGGATCGCTGCCTGGCTTCTGCCAGCATTTCCCCGATGGTGCGGGCTTTCTCTGGCAGACGGTATTCGGCCTGCACCTTGCGGATCAAATCCATACACTCCTGATCCGACAGGGGGCGGAGCTTGTCCAGAAGGCCTTCCGCCGTTTCTTTCGTTGCAGGGTTCGGCGCATAGCACCATGTCATGTAAATTTCATTCAGGGCGGCGTTCTGATTGGTACTTTCAATCTGAAACACCATCCTCATTTCTGCTTCTGTCAATTTCATTGCCAGCCTCCTTCAAAATGGGTATAAAAAACGCCATAGGTTTTTTGAGCCTACGGCGTTTCTTGCGATATTCACAATTCCAAACTTTCCAGCCACTCGTCAAAAGATTTCTTTGAAACGCGGATTGCATTTCCTATGCGGACGATCCTGAATTCCTCCTGCTTGACGAGCTGATATGCGGTTGTGCGGCCGATGTTGAGCATGGCTGCAATCTGTTCCACGGTGTATGTGCGCGGTTCCGGCATCTTTTTGCCGAGATACTGGCTGCACACAACGGCCCCGCCTGTCGCAAGTGCCGACAGTATCTGAATCAATAACACACTGATGCTGTCTACGAGTGATACACCGGAAACAGAAGCCTCTCCACAGGAAGACACCATCAGGGTATCAAACAGACCGATGCTTAAAGCCAGCATCTGCTCTATGATCAGCGGTATGATCAGTTTTTTCAAATCCTCTCTTGTAAAAATCGGTTGTTCCATATTAATCCTCATTTCTGCACAGTCTTTTTGTATCACAAATTTGAGCATAAGTACATTCCTGCACAGTCTTGCTGTATAACAAATTTGAACATAAGCACATTCCTACATGTAGAAAATTCAATTTTTCACATGTGTTTCCACACAAAACGTGGCATAGCTTTACGCCATGCCACGTTTTTATTCTGTCATATTTGTTTTGTATTTAAAACGTACTGTCATGCACGGAAAATTCTACCCGTACCAACAGTTCCAATCATCCGTCTTATGCAAGTGCTGCAGTGATGATAGCCATAGAATAAACTTCTGCTGCATTACATCCACGGGACAGATCGTTGATCGGAGCATTTAATCCAAGTAAGATCGGACCATAAGCCTCGAAATTACCAAGCCGCTGTGCGATCTTGTAACCGATGTTTCCGGCACTGATCTCCGGGAAGATAAATGTCTTTGCATGACCTGCAACCGGGTTGCCCGGGCATTTGGTACGTGCTACACGAGGAGAAACTGCTGCATCGAACTGAAGTTCTCCCTCGATTGGAAGATCCGGATATTTTGCTTTGGCTTTGGCTGCAGCATTACGCATCTTATCTACATCCTCACCTTTACCAGAACCAAGTGTAGAGTAGCTTAAGAATGCAACCTTCGGATCAACACCGAAAATCTTTGCACACTGTGCTGTCTCACCTGCGATCTCAACTAACTCATCC
>ENA-UESI01002010-UESI01002010.1-human-gut-metagenome-genome-assembly--contig:-NODE-2010-length-11418-cov-6.824530_pt1 | contig 11418 bp, 5 predicted proteins | sample MGYA00243005_ERZ508006 | MGnify/ENA primary metagenome ERZ508006 (study PRJEB26167, sample SAMN06115436) | human gut metagenome | host: Homo sapiens | place: China:Shandong | collected 2015-06-10... | reverse complement strand
ATGATGGTAACACAGGCAGGGTAATCCTCACCGATACAGACGGATATTTTGATATAGTTAAGGACAGCCAGACATATACCTATGTGGGTAAAGGAAAAGGTGACTATATAATGGAGGCTGATAAAAAAGGCTCGCTTGATTATCCTGTAAATACTACACACATATATTATAAGGGTGGTTTCAAGAACAATAACTGGTTCAGAACAGGTGTATTCAATCAGGAGGGTAAGACAGGCGATGATGATAAGACTGCCAATATGACCTTCAATGTAAAAACTGTCACACCCAAGGAGCTTGAGCAGATAGATGTGTCAACAATTGATTTACTCTATCTTTCCGGCTCAAAGTCCGTCCTTTCAAAGGATTTAGGAGACGATGCTGCAAAATATAATACCGGATATAATACCGGTAATGACATTTCATGGGACAAGGTAAAGCAGATAGTCCAGCGCGTGCACCAGAGTGGTATAATGATGCCTGTTATAGTGGATAATGGTATTGTGTGGCCTGATTCGAATGCAGATTATTCCAGCAACATTAAAAAGCTTGCAGGTCTTTTGAGCTGTAACAATTTCAGCTCCTTGAATTTTACCAAGGACTCAGCTGATAATTTTATTAACTGGGGGAATGACATAAAATACTATAAGGTTGACAGTGAAACCCATAAATATGGTTTTGAAATTGGCAACGAATATGTTATTCCACGAAACTATAGTCCTAAAGATGATGTGCCATTTGTTTTAAGAGACGATTTTGCTTATGCGTTTATTAAAAATGATGATGAAACAGCATTTGTCAATGATGCTAAAACAGAGAATTTTGATGAGATAGCAGAGTACATAAACTCAGAGAATACAAGCAGGAAAAAAGAAAATAGTACTCTTGGAAAGGACGAGTATGCGTATTATGACAAGAAGATTTCAAAGGCGATAGTTTTAAGCTATATCATATCGTATGCTGATAAAAGAGACATTATAAATCCGACAGATAGTCTGAACATACTGGATATAGAGCCCGGAACTGTAAAAAATGAGTCTGACGCTTTAAATTATGATAAGCTAAAAAATTGGCTTGGATCAAGATGCCCGGAGAAAAAAAAGGTTACAATAACAAGGGTTACGAGTGCAGAATTTATTGGAAGAATAGAGGACCTTAATAACTATGACATGATATATATGGGACTTGTAGCCGATAATCTGAATTATAGAGATGGTCATACAGTATATAATGATTGGAATATGGATGGGCTTAAATACTCAAATGTTGGTGACATTGTTGTTATAAATCCGAAAGATGTGGTAAATTATTGGGGATATGATATGCTCAAGAATGGTCATGCGGGATTGCTGGATACTGATTATATAAATAATGGAGAGGCGCTTAATACTCAGCTTACATTAAGAGGAAATGGAAATAATGCTGATTATTTAACTGCTCCAAACACATACAGAGGTTCAGGCAATGATATTACTAAGCAGAAGGTTTCAGAATTGGAGGATTATATAAAGGCAGGCTTTCCTGTCGTCTTTTCAGATGGCTTTTTCTCTATTGATTATGGCAGAGGAATTAATGAGAAGTATATAGACAACTGTTCAAATGTTTTTACTCTTTTATGTTATGCAAAAGATAAAGACAATGTTCTTAAAGTGGACAGCAAGGGAAATTTAAAAAAACAGTCAAATGAGCCAGCGGAGCTTGTTACCTACCTGACTACTGAAAAACCTGAAATATTACTCAAGGAGCAGGAAAAAGTAAAAGATACAGATTATGTTGAGATTAGTAATAATCAGATTACATTGGAATTTTCAATAAACAATGCAGGTGGTGCTGATTCCAAAGCAAGTTTTAATGCACAGCTGTTTTTGGATTCAAATTCTGATGGTAAGTTTTCGACAACCAATGAAGGAATAGCTGCAAATAAAATAAAATTATATTGTGATGGTACTATTGTGAATCCGGTAATGGGTGATGATGGTAAATATATGTATAGTCTGAATGCAGGCAATTATAATTATAAACTGGTCTATGATTTGCCGAATGGATTTGTAGGAGTTATGCCTTGGCAGCTTCGTGTAAGTCAGGCTACAAATAGCTACAGATATGATCAGAAATCCGGATATGTGTATGTCAAAAATTCAAAAGGCAGTCCTACAAAAGTCAAGATTCTTCAGATTAATTCAAAGTTGGAGCATAATGAGGGCTTTAGGGGAAATTTTGATATGCAGGCACAGAAGAATGATAGCAATACAAAGTTTCATAAATTACTTAGTCAAGTGAAGGATTTTGACCTGGATATAGAAACAGTTCGTTATGACAACGTACCTAAAATGGATGAGGTATGTGATAAGCTGCAGACATACGATATGCTTGTGATTGGATTTGGTGATTGCTATGATATTGATAATACAAATAATCATCTCGATAAAATAAAAGCATATATCCAGTCAGGAAAACCGGTATTGTTTGCTCATGATACAACGTCATTTTGTAATAATAAAAATGATAATAGATATAATAATGTCTGGGGATATAAGTTTAACTCTATAATTCGTGATACTGTCGGACTGGATAGGTATGGAATCTTGTCAAATGCGTATTTAAAGAAGGGCAATACATTACAGAGTACTGATGAGGATTTTGATAAAGCTGTACAGACTGCTGAAAAGAATAACACTGATATTGCATATGAGCCAAAATCCGATAATTCAGTTATTGTCAGACAGAATCAGGGATTTACTTATGCGGATTTAAATCAGTATCAGTGGGCAGATAATGATCATGGTGAGTACAGACTGTATTCAGGGCTAGATGGTAATGATTTTGAAGCTAAGACGAATAAGGCAGTCAAGGTTAATTCAGGACAGATTACCACATATCCTTTTAAGATTGCTGACGAAATAAATATAGCTACCACTCATAAGCAGTACTACCAGCTGGATATGAATCAGGATGCTGATGGTGATGGTGAGAGTGATATTGTTGTATGGTATACCTTGTCAAACCATGGAATTTATGAGCAGTCTCCAAAGGATGTAAGAAATAATTATTATATTTACACAATGGGAAATGTAACATACTCAGGTGTAGGACATTCCGATTTCTCAAATAATGAGGATGAATTGAAGCTTTATATAAACACTATGATTGCTGCATATAGTGCATCAGTTCATGAGCCGTCAATTTATCTTAAGGAGAATGCTGATACCGATTCAAATGACATATCTACATTATATGCAACTATTGACGATGCCATTGAAGAAGATGCAGCTAATAAAGCGGATGCCAGACTAGATGGTGCAGACAGTACGCAGGATGTTTATTTTACGGTAAAGGATTCAAACCTTGTGCGAAATCAGATTGATGAAAAAACTGTTGTTTATTTGGATTTTTATATCGAGGATCCACAAAAAAATCCAAATGATGAAACGATTGGCACCGGAGATGATAAGATTTACTTAAAGAAGATGAACTGGGATATCTACTCACTGAATAATGATGGAACAGAAAATGAACTGATAAATGACAGTAAAGAAAACGGTAAATTAAATAAAGATCCAAGGGACTTCTTTGAAAATAATAAAACATATAAGGTAAAGGTACCATTGGACACTTTACCGGAGGAAAATAATTCTATAAAGATTTATGCCGTAGGATATAGTAAGATTTATCAGTCACTGGCGAGTGGTGGGGATAAAGAGACCACAACAGCCAAGGCATACAAGACCTTCCAGATACAGCGTGTAGGTCTTGCAGACCTGGATTAGTGTATATAATATATTTTTCTATATAGCAAGGACCATATGAGCTGAGAATCAGCTCGTATGGTCCTTGTTTTTTTACCGTTTCTTTATACTTTCTTTATTGAATTATCCGCGCTAATTGATAAAATAGATAGTATGCGCACGATTGCGGATATTTTTGCATTCGTGTATGGGGGATAATTAACCGGAAAGAAAGGAAACGTTTATGAGTAAAATTTTCAAAAACCTGATTCCATACTGGCGATGGATCTTATTAATTCTTGTTTTCCTCATTGCACAGGCTTACTGTGACCTGGCTTTGCCTGCGTACACATCAGACATCATTGATGTGGGTATTCAGGATCACGGCATTGAGCATATCCTGCCAAAGGAGATTACATCGGAGGATTATCAGATGGCACAGACATTTATGCTGTCTGACGAGAAAGAAAAATTTACAGACTGTTACGAGGCGCAGGATGCTTCAAAATCTGATGACAGTGTGGCAAAATACAAGCTGACAGCTGATTCTGACACACTTGATGAGCTGGATGAGGAGCTTTTGGTTCCTCTTGTCATGGCATATCAGGCTTTTCAGTCGGGGGAGCAGATGGATGTGGATGCATCAGCTATCCCGCAGTCAGCAGCACTTGATGATACCATGATAAAGCAGATAAGAAGCAAGGTGCAGGACAAAATCGATGCGGTGGGTTCAGCTACTTTAAAGTCCATGGGTGTAACTTTTGCGACAAAGTGTGACGAGAATGCGGGAATTGATGTGGATGCCAATCAGGTTGCTTATCTGTGGAAGGCAGGCGCCAAGATGGCAGCCTTTGCAGCAATTATGCTTATAGCAGCATGTGTTGTAGGTTTTGCAGCTTCAAAGGTCGGTGCCGCTGTCGGCAGGGATTTGAGGGAGAAGACCTTTTCAAAGGTTGTAGGTTTTTCAAATGCCGAGATTAACAAATTCTCTACGGCATCACTTATTACGAGAAGCACGAACGATATACAGCAGATTCAGATGGTTACTACTATGATGCTTCGTATGGTGCTTTACGCGCCAATCGTTGGTATCGGTGGTATCATCAAGGTGGCACAGACCAAATCCGGCATGGAGTGGGTGATTGCCATTGCGGTTGCTGCTATCATGGTTTTTATTTTCACTCTGGTTGGTATTGCGATGCCAAAGTTCAAGATTATGCAGAGTCTTGTAGACAAGGTAAACCTTGTTTCTCGTGAGATTCTTACAGGTCTTTCCGTTATCAGGGCTTTCGGCCGTGAGAAGGAGGAGGAAAAAAGGTTTGATGAGGCTAACCGTGAGCTTACACGCACACAGCTGTTTACAAACCGTGTCATGACCTTTATGATGCCGGGTATGTCCATGATCATGTACTGCATCACACTCGGTATCGTGTGGATTGCAGCAGGCAGAATAGACAAGGGCTCTATGCAGGTAGGTACCATGACTGCGTTTATTACATATGCCATGATGATTGTTATGTCATTCCTCATGCTTTCAGCCATGTCCATCATGCTTCCGAGAGCAGGTGTTGCGGCAGAGCGTATCGATGAGGTCATAAGGACAAACAGCACCGTAAATGATCCAAAAGAGCCTGTTACTGAGGCTGATCACAGAGGTGTTATCCGTTTCAGCCATGTGGATTTCAGATATCCGGGAGCAAAGGAGGATGTGCTCTCAGACATAGATTTTGTGGCGGAGCCGGGCAAAATCACAGCTATCATCGGAAGTACCGGCTGTGGAAAGTCTACACTTGTAAACCTGATTCCGCGTTTCTATGACGTGACGGGAGGCTCAATAGAGCTTGATGGACACGATATCAGAGACTACACACTAAGCGAGCTTCGCGAGTCAATAGGCTTTGTTCCGCAGAAAGGTATTCTTTTCTCAGGAACCATCGCCTCAAACCTGCGCTTTGGTAAAGCAGACGCGAGTGATGAGCAGATAAAAAAGGCAGCGGATATCGCACAGGCTTCTGAGTTTATAGAGACAAAGAATGACAGATATGACAGCTCAATCGCACAGGGCGGCTCAAATGTGTCCGGTGGTCAGAAACAGAGGCTTGCCATCGCAAGAGCTATTGCAAAGGATCCTCATATCTATGTGTTTGATGACAGCTTCTCAGCACTTGATATGAAGACAGATGCGCGTCTTCGTGCAGCCTTATCTGAGGTGACAGAGAATGCTTCCGTCATTATCGTGGCACAGCGTATCAGCACGATTATTCATGCTGACCAGATTCTCGTGCTCGATGACGGTAAAATCGTAGGAAAAGGCACCCATGAGGAGCTTCTTAAAAATTGCGATGTATATATGCAGATTGCACAGTCACAGCTTTCTGCAAAGGAGCTTGGACTTGATGATAAGGTGGCAGAAACTGCAACAGATAAAGCAGCAGATACTGCAACAAAAACAGCAACAGATACTTCGGCTGTATCAGGCTTAGATAATGAAAAGGAGGGCATGTAAAATGAGTGAGAACAATAACGAACAGTTCAAGATGCCTCCTAAGAGGCCAAGAGGGCCAATGGGCAGAGGCCCCGGAATGGTTACAGAGAAGGCCAAGGATTTCAAGGGCTCTACAAAGAAGCTTATAAAGTACCTTGGCAGATACTGGGCTGCTATAATTGCGGTTATGATATTTGCTGCAGTTTCGACTGTCTTCTCCGTTGCAGGACCGAAGGTCATGGGTAAAGCCACCACTGCGCTTGCCGAGGGACTCATGAACAAGATTGCAGGAACAGGCGGCATAGATTTTGATTATATTGCAAAGGTTCTTTTGTTTACGCTGGCTTTATATGTGGTGAGTGCCATCTTTATGTTTGCCCAGGGGCTTATCATGACAGGCATCACGCAGAAGACCTGCTACAGGATGCGTAAGGACATCACGAGCAAAATCAACCGTATGCCGATGAAGTATTTCGAATCAAGGACATACGGTGAGGTACTTTCGCGTATCACAAACGATGTGGACACACTCGGACAGAGCTTGAACCAGAGTATCACACAGATTATCACATCTGTTGCCACTTTGGTAGGTACACTGGTCATGATGCTGTCTATTTCACCGCTCATGACGCTGATTTCACTCGTTATCCTGCCAGTTTCGATGATACTTATTTCGTTTGTCATAAAGCATTCACAGAAATACTTCAGACAGCAGCAGGAGTATCTGGGACACATAAATGGACAGGTCGAGGAGGTATACGGAGGTCACCTTGTCATAAAGGCATACAATAAAGAGGCTGAGACTGTAAAGACCTTCAAGGAGGCCAACAATGTGCTCTACAAATCCGCATGGAAATCACAGTTCCTCTCAGGACTTATGATGCCTATCATGCAGTTTGTAGGAAACTTAGGATATGCGGGAGTAGCCATCTCAGGTGGTATACTTGCCATAAAGAATGTCATCACAATCGGTGATATCCAGGCATTTATACAGTATGTGAAGAATTTCACACAGCCAATCCAGCAGATAGCACAGGTGGCAAACCAGCTTCAGTCGATGGCGGCTGCATCTGAGCGTGTATTTGAGTTCCTCGAGGAGGAGGAAGAGGATATAACAGTGGAAAATCCTGTTAAGCCAGACCATATCGAGGGAAGTGTAGAGTTTTCGCATGTACACTTTGGCTATAATCCTGACCAGATCATCATCAATGATTTTTCTGCAAAGGTAAAGCCGGGACAGCAGGTTGCTATCGTTGGACCGACGGGAGCGGGAAAGACTACCATGGTCAAGCTTCTTATGAGATTTTATGATGTAAGCTCAGGTGCCATTCTTGTAGACGGACATGATATCAGGGATTACAACAGAGCCGATCTGCGAGATGCATTCGGCATGGTATTGCAGGACACATGGCTCTTTAAGGGCACCATTATGGAAAATATCCGCTACGGCCGTCTGGATGCCACAGATGAGGAGGTCATCGCGGCAGCAAAGGCAGCACATGCGCATCACTTTATCCAGACATTGCCGGGTGGCTATGATATGGAGCTCAACGAGGATGCATCCAATGTGTCACAGGGACAAAAGCAGCTTTTGACAATAGCAAGAGCCATTCTTGCAGACAATCCAATCCTTATCCTTGATGAGGCCACATCCTCTGTCGATACACGTACAGAAATCCGTATCCAGAAGGCACTCGACAATCTGATGAAGGGCAGAACAAGCTTTGTCATCGCCCACAGGCTGTCTACTATCAAGAATGCCGATATGATTCTTGTCATGAAGGACGGAGATATTATCGAGCAGGGTACACACGATGAGCTTCTTGCAAAGAACGGATTTTACGCAGAGCTGTATAACTCTCAGTTTGAAGAATAGAGAAAGCATGGGTATCGTGTGGTTTTGCAAATATGCGTTGGGCTGAATGGTTACATAAAATTTAAAAAAAAATACGCTCTCGACAAAATTCGACAAAATGTGTTATCATAAAAACATACAATTTGTTTTGACATGACAGTAATTGGCGGCATAGGAGATTTTAATGAGCACTTTAAATGTCGCAGCAGCAGACGAAAAGAAAAACATGCAGAGTTTATTAAAGGGCATGGAGTTTTTAGGAACAGCAAGAAGTAGTGATGAAGCATACAGCATGATAAACGGTAATGCCGGTTCTGATGTGGTACTTGTGTATGTAAAGAGAGCATCCGGTGACACTGAGCCACTTGATGATACATATATGGAGAAAAAATCCCTTGAGACACAGGTGACGGATATCATTCATGAGATAGGTGTTCCGGCTCATATAAAGGGATATCAGTATCTTAGGACTGCGATAGTGATGTGCGTTGAGGATATGGAAATGCTTAGCTCTATCACAAAGCTTTTGTATCCCACTATTGCAAAGAAGTACAAGACTACCTCAAGCAGGGTGGAGAGAGCCATAAGGCATGCTATCGAGGTGGCATGGAGCAGAGGCAGGATGGATACGATTGACTCCATGTTTGGATACACTGTAAACTATGGTAAGGGCAAGCCTACCAATTCGGAGTTTATTGCCCTGATTACAGACAAAATACGTCTAGGGATGTAAAAATCGTCATTATAGACAAATAAAACCACGTTTTGATAAATTTACTAGGCAAAATGTACTCCCGCGTGATATAATATAGTATACATTCTATTGGTTTCAGGATGTATACTATATTTTTTATCAGATTAATCGTTGTTTAAATAACTGTAATCTGGGGGAGGTTTCAGCATGGACAAAATGAAAATATTAATGGCCGCATCAGAGGCAATACCTTATATGAAGACAGGTGGACTAGCTGACGTAGTGGGATCTTTACCAAAATATTTTGACAAGGACAGATATGACGTGAGAGTTATACTTCCGAAGTACAAATGTATGGATGATAAATTACTGCCACAGCTTAAGTTCGTCTGTCATTTTTATGTCAATCTCAACTGGCGCAGGCAGTATGTGGGAATTTTTACATCGCAGTATGATGGTGTGACATATTATTTTGTGGACAATGAGTTTTACTTTGCAGGAGATAAGCCATACAACAATATATACGAGGATGTGGAGAAGTTTGCTTTCTTTTCAAAGGCGGTGCTTGAGGCTTTGCCGGTTATAGATTTTGCCCCGGATGTGATACATTGTAATGACTGGCAGACAGGACTCTTGCCGGTTTTTCTAAAGACAGTATACGGCTCAGACAATTTCTATGCCGGTATCAAGACAGTCTTTACCATTCACAATATGAAGTTTCAAGGGCGATGGAAGATTAAAGAGGTGGCTGATGTTACAGGACTTCCGGAGCATATTTTTAATTCAGGGGAGCTGGAGTTCTATGGTGAGGCTAATTATTTAAAGGGCGGCATAGTATATGCAGATGAGATTACGACTGTCAGTCCGACATATGCAGATGAAATCTGTACACCTGAGGGAGGAGAGGGTCTGGATGGCCTGATGCTTGAGCGGCGCAGGCATTTGAGAGGCATTGTAAACGGTATAGATTATGATGTCTTTAATCCTATGAAGGATACATATCTGGATAAGCATTTTTCTGTAAGGGAATTGAGTGGAAAGGTCGTTAATAAGCGTCAGCTGCAGGAGAAGTATGGTCTGGCTGTGGATAAGGATGTCATGCTGATTGGAATGGTTTCGCGTCTGACAAATCAGAAGGGCTTTGATCTGGTGGCATATGTGATGGAGGAGATGCTTTCCACCATGAATGTACAGTTTATAGTGCAGGGCACAGGAGAGCAGCAGTACGAGGAAATGTTTAATTATTTCCATGGCAGGTATCCGCAGAAGCTTGGAGTATATATCGGCTACTCAGAGGAAAATGCACATGAGATATATGCAGGCTGTGACGCATTTCTCATGCCGTCTCTTTTTGAGCCGTGCGGCTTGAGCCAGCTCATGTCTATGCGATATGGTACGCTGCCTATAGTCAGGGAGACCGGTGGTCTTAAGGATACTGTAGCAGCGTACCCGCAATTATTCTTACCATATTATATAAAAAACCGTTCCCTGTGACTCTTATGGTAATAAGCCTGTTATTTTTTTCAACAGAAATACTATATATTTCCCTGATTTTACTTTGAACCTGGCTGCCTACCGAGCAGAACGAGGTAAAATCATGTAATCCGATAAAATAACGGCACGCTTCATTCATTTTTCCGATATCAAGATTTCCGTAGAAAAAATGACTGTAATATCGAACTAAAGGATTTTCAAACTTATCGTTCCATATTTTATATTCATAAGTTTTGCGGCATTTAACATGACGTGGGTGAAAATCCTCACTTACCTGCCTGCTCTCCACAATGCGGATGTCCTCCGGAAGTCTGCTGTTAAGTGCATAGGAAATCTTTTCGGCGGGTATCCTCGTATCCACAGCAAACACAGCTACATTTCCGTATGAATGTACTCCTGCGTCCGTCCTGCTCGCCCCGATGATATCTATATCCCGGGCAAAAAGATTTTTACAGGCCTTACACAATACTTCTTCAACTGTAACTGCATTGGGCTGTTTCTGCCAGCCTGAATAGCCGGTGCCGTCATACGCAACACGAAGCATAACTCTCATGTTAATTCTCCTTTACCTTAGGAAATAATTCCAAAGTATTTTTGCCGCAATAATAATTCCAAGATAGACTAAAAGAATGGCATACGCCACAAAATCTTTTCCGGTATATTTAAGAGGTTTCATTTTAGTTCTGCCCTTGCCGCCCCTGTAGCAACGTGCCTCCATGGCAGTTGCAAGATCGTAAGCTCTTCTTATTGCCGATACAAAAAGAGGAATGAGTAAGGGCACTAATGCCTTTGTTTTCTTAAAAATTCCTCCATTATCAAAGTCAGCACCTCTCGCCTGCTGCGCTTTCATTATTTTATCCGCTTCTTCTACGAGAATCGGGATAAATCTAAGGGCGATTGACATCATCATGGCAATTTCGTGAACCGGGAATTTGATTACGTTGAGAAATCTCATTGACTTTTCAAGACCGTCCGTCAGCATATTCGGAGTTGTTGTAAGCGTCATTATTGTTGAACCCATAATGAGGAACACAAGTCTTATTCCCATATATGCCGCCTGTATCAGTCCTTCGTAGGTTATTTTGAGTTTCCAGACTTTTACCAGTACCCGGCCGGAAGTTGTGCAGGAACGGAAATACCTGCTTCTTTCGCTTTACGGAGAACCGAC
>ENA-UESI01002005-UESI01002005.1-human-gut-metagenome-genome-assembly--contig:-NODE-2005-length-11448-cov-4.273327_pt1 | contig 11448 bp, 10 predicted proteins | sample MGYA00243005_ERZ508006 | MGnify/ENA primary metagenome ERZ508006 (study PRJEB26167, sample SAMN06115436) | human gut metagenome | host: Homo sapiens | place: China:Shandong | collected 2015-06-10... | reverse complement strand
AAGCGGCCTTTGCTCCGACGTGGAATATCGTAACAGTATTGATGCCGCCCCCCCAGTTTCACACCCAAAACCAAATCGAAGCCCAGCGGCAGCGGGTTCGATTTGAAAGGAGGAGCCGTAAAATGAGCGCGCTCTGGCTTATAAAATAAGCCGGAGCAAGCGATCATGACGCTTGCTCCGGCGTGGAGCGGCTGATGGGAGTCGAACCCACCTATGCAGCTTGGGAAGCTGCCGTTCTACCGATGAACTACAGCCGCATTTGAAATGTATTATACCAGAGCCAACTGGAAAATGCAAGAGAAAAAATACCTGCTCCCTTTTTACATTTGGACTGATGGCTTTTTCAATTTCACGATGCGTTGATTACAGCAGAAAGATATGATAAAGTAAATTCGGAAGATATAAGACTATGAAAAAGTATGAGTACCATTTCATTTAAAAGGAGGAAGCCCTATGGAGCGTTTTAAGAAGACTTATCAGCAAGGCACTATTGATGTGATTGAAATTTGGGTCGATACACAAACTGGTGTAAATTATGTCTTTCATAGAAATGGAAATGCGGCGGGATTTACCCCATTGCTGGATAAAGAAGGAAAACCGGTAGTAACTTCATAAGATGATAAACGATCGTTGATCGGCCTGTGTGATTTGGAGCGAATCTCCCCCCGTCGAATAGATGGAGGGAGATTTCTTTTCCCCAAAAATCAGTCCAAAAGGGAGAATATCTGTCTTCCCACGGCTCCCTCAGGGGGCGCTCCGGGGCGTGCCGGCGGCACGCCCCGGAGTATCCCTTAGAGATTGGCGGCAATTGCCTGTCCCATGCCAGCGCAGCCCACGGCCGTCTTTCCCGGCTCCAGGATATCACCGGTCCTCAGGCCGCTCTCCAACGCGGTGTTGACGGCGGCCTCTACTGCGTCCGCCTCGGCGGGCATGTCCAGGCTGTAGCGCAGCATCATGGCCGCAGCCAGGATCATGCCGATGGGGTTTGCCTTGTCCTGCCCGGCAATGTCCGGCGCGGAGCCGTGAATCGGCTCATAGAGGCCCCGGGTCCCGTCGCCCAGGCTGGCGGAGGGCAGCATGCCGATGGAGCCGGTAATCTGGCTGGCCTCATCGGAGAGGATGTCTCCAAAGAGGTTCTCCGTCACAATCACGTCGAACTGGCTGGGGTCCCGGACCAGCTGCATGGCGCAGTTGTCCACATACATATGCCGCAGCTCCACCTCCGGATACTCCGCCGCCATCTCGTTCACCAGCCTACGCCAGAGCTTGGAGCTGTCCAAGACGTTAGCCTTATCCACAGAGCACATGCGCCGGCCGCGCTTCATGGCGGTCTCAAAGCCCACCCGGAGGATGCGGCGGATTTCATGCTCCCGGTAGATCATGAGGTCGGAGGCCGCAGTCTCGCCGTTTTCCTCCCAGGTCTTGTGCTCGCCGAAGTAGGCCCCGCCGATCAGCTCCCGCACCACCATGAAGTCGATGCCCCGGTCCACAATGTCCGGTCGGAGGGGGCAGGCCCTGCGCAGCTGAGGAATCAGCTGGGCGGGGCGAAGGTTCGCGTACAGCCCCATGCCGGAGCGCAGGGCCAGCAGCCCCTTCTCCGGACGGATGGCGGGGTCTATGGTGTCCCATTTCGGTCCTCCCACGGCGGAGAGCAGGGCCGCGTCGCTCTCCAGGCAGGTCTGGAGGCTGGCGTCCGGCAAAGGGACGCCGAAGGCGTCAATCGCGTTGCCGCCCATAGGCGCCTCCGCATAGCGGAAGGTATGGCCGAATTTCTCCGCCACCGCGTCCAGCACCGCCAGGGCCTGGGTCATAATTTCCGGGCCAATGCCGTCGCCCCGGATGACTGCAATCTTCTTTTCCATGCTCCTTAGTCCTTTCCTGCCGCCTTGATGGAGGCCATCAGGCCGCCCTTTTGAATCATATCCTTGATGAAGTCCGGGAACGGCTCTGCCTGGTAGGTCTCGTTCTTGGTGACATTGGTAATCACGCCGGTGTCGAAGTCAATTTCTACCTGGTCGCCGTCGTCAATGCCGTTGCTGGCGGCCTCGCACTCCAAAATGGCAAGGCCGATGTTGATGGCATTGCGGTAAAAAATGCGGGCAAAGGTCTTGGCGATCACGCAGGAGACGCCGCTGGCCTTGATGGCGATGGGCGCGTGCTCCCGGGAGGAGCCGCAGCCGAAGTTCCAGCCGGCCACCATGATGTCGCCGGGCTGAACCTTTTGGACAAAGGAGGTATCAATGTCCTCCATGCAGTGGCTGGCCAGCTCTTTTTCGTCCTGGGTGGCCAGATACCGGGCGGGGATGATGACGTCTGTATCAATGTGGTCCCCGTACTTGTGGACGTGTCCTTGCGCTCTCATGCTTCCATGACCTCCTTTGGATGGGTGATATGGCCGGTGACGGCACTGGCCGCCGCCACGGCGGGAGAGGCCAGATAGACCTCGCTCTCCACGTGGCCCATGCGGCCCACGAAGTTGCGGTTGGTGGTGGACACGCACCGCTCGCCGGCAGCCAAGATCCCCATGTAGCCGCCCAGGCACGGGCCGCAGGTGGGGGTAGATACGATGCAGCCCGCGTCCAGGAAAATGTCTGTGTAGCCCTCCTGCATGCACTGACGGTACACCGCGGGCGTTGCGGGAATGACGATGGCCCGAAGGCCCGGCGCCACCTTCCGGCCCTTGAGCACCGCGGCGGCAGCGGCCATATCCGCGATCTGGCCGTTGGTACACGAACCGATCACCACCTGGTCGATGGCGATGTCGCCGCCCTCGCTGGCGCTGTGGGCGTTCTCCGGCAGATGGGGATAGGCAACGGTGCAGTCGATCTCATCCAGGTTCAGCTCAATGGTCTGCTCATACTCCGCGTCCTCGTCCGCCTCAAAGGCGGTCCAGGGCCGGTTCACCCGACCCTCAACATAGGCCCGGGTCACGTCGTCCACAGCGAAGATGCCGTTTTTGGCGCCAGCCTCAATCGCCATGTTGGAGATGGTCAGGCGGTCGTAGATCGTGAGGTTCTTCAGCCCCGGGCCGGAGAACTCCAGGGAGCGGTACAGGGCCCCGTCCACGCCGATCCTGCCGATCAGGTGCAAAATCACGTCCTTGCCGCTGACATAGGGCCGCAGGGCGCCGGTGACATGGACGCGGATAGCGGCGGGGACCTTGAACCACGTCTCGCCGGTGGCCATGGCCGCGGCCATGTCCGTGGACCCAACGCCTGTAGAGAAAGCCCCTAAGGCGCCGTAGGTGCAGGTGTGGGAGTCAGCGCCGATGCAGGCCTCGCCGGGGGCGATCAAGCCCTTTTCCGGCACCAGAGCGTGCTCAATCCCCATTCTTCCCACGTCGTAGTAGTTCTCCAAATCGAAGCGGCGGGCAAAGGTCCGGCACTGCTTGCACTGGGTGGCGGCCTTGATGTCCTTGTTGGGTGCAAAGTGATCCATAATCATCACCACCCTGCTCTTGTCAAAGACCTGGTCAAATCCCGCCTTTTCAAACTCGTTGATGGCAACCGGGGAAGTGATATCGTTCCCCAGCACCATGTCCAGCTTCGCCCGGATCAGCTGGCCCGGCCGCACCTCGGAAAGTCCCGCATGGTGGGCCAGGATTTTTTGTGTCATTGTCATGCTCATGACGCCTGTTCCCCCTTCTGCCGCTCCACGGCGGCAATTTTATTGATGCCGTTGACATAGGCCCGGATGGAAGACTCAATGATATCTGTGGAGATTCCGGTGCCGGTGTAGAGGCCGCTGCCGTAGTGGACCTTCACCACAGCCTCTCCGATGGCGTCCTCTCCGTCGGTCACGGCATTGAGGCTGAAGCTCTCCAGGCCCACATCCATCTGCGTGATGCGGTTGATGGCCTTGAAGGAGGCATCCAGCGGACCGGTTCCGATGGCCACTTCCTCCACCTCCTGCCCGTCCCGGCTCATCTTGACATAGGCGGTGTTTGGAATTCCCTCGCCCACATTGACCACATGGCTCAAAAGCTGCCAGCCGCCGGCGTCTTTCTGGCCGCGGTTCAGAACCAGAGCCTCCAGATCAGAGCTGGTGATGGTTTTCTTCTTGTCCGCCAGCTTTTTAAAGCGGGTAAAGATGACGTTCAGCTGCTCGTCGCTGACCTCATAGCCCATGTCCTCCAGCCGCTCCCGCAGGGCGTGCTTGCCGGAGTGCTTGCCCAGGACCATGGTGCTCTTGGGGATGCCGATGTCCGAGGCCTTCATGATCTCATAAGTCTGGGCGTTGGCCAGAACACCGTGCTGGTGGATGCCGGACTCATGGGCAAAGGCGTTGGCCCCCACAATGGCCTTGCTGGGGGGGATGGGGACACCGGTGATGCTGGAGAGCAGCTTGCTGGTCTTGTAGATCTGCTGGGTATGAACGCCGGTCTCGGCGCCGTAGAAGCCGGCGCGTGTATGAAGCGCCATGACAATCTCCTCCAGGCTGGCGTTGCCCGCCCGCTCGCCGATGCCGTTGACCGTGCACTCCACCTGGGTGGCCCCGGCCCGGATGCAGGCGAGGGTATTGGCGACTGCCATCCCCAGATCGTCGTGGCAGTGGGCGGAGAGGTCCACGTTCTCCACACCCCGGACGTGTTCCTTCAGATAGCGGAACAGGTCGTACATCTCCTCCGGCGTACAGTAGCCAACGGTGTCCGGAATGTTCAGTACGGTGGCCCCGGCCTCCACAGCAACAGAGCAGCACTCCGCCAGAAACTCCCGGTCGGAGCGAGAGCCGTCCTCGGTGGAAAACTCAATGTCGTCACAAAGGCTCTTGGCGTAGGACACGCTCTCCCGAATGCTCTCAAGCACCTGTTCCCGGGTCATCCGCAGCTTATATTCCATGTGGATTTCACTGGTTGCGATGAAGATGTGGATGCGGGGATGCTTCGCCTCCTTCAAGGCGTTCCAGGCGGCGTCGGTATCTCCCATGGCACAGCGGGCCAGGCTGGCCACGGCGCAGTTTTGGACTGTTTTTGCAATGGCCTCCACACTCTTGGAGTCCTCGGGGGACACAATGGCGAAGCCCGCCTCAATTACATCCACGCCCAGAGCGTCCAGCTGCCGTGCCATGTCCAGCTTTTCCGAGAGGTTCATGCTGCAACCAGGGGACTGCTCGCCATCCCGGAGCGTGGTGTCAAATACCTTGATCCTTTTCATCTTCTCTTAACCTCCTTGTGGTGATTCGTGGTTCCGGACAAACAAAAAAGCTCTCGTCTCTCTACAATAAAGAGACGAAAGCTCACTTCCGCGGTACCACTCTTGTTGATATCATTGCAATATCCACTCTTCACATCAGCCCCTGGGGGCGAATGCCGCCTCTATGATAACGGTGAGGAACCCGGTCGCACCTACGGCCCAATGGGCTTTCAGCTGACTGCTCAAGGGCCAGTAAGTCCGCTGTCCGCATACCGCCTCACAGCAACCGGCGGCTCTCTGAAATACTCGCAGTGACGTTTTCCCTGTCATCGCATTGATCGTTATTGAAATTAAACTTACACAATTTCTCCCGGTTTGTCAAGAGGGAATTTTAATTTTTTTGATCCCAGGCAGCCCTGTCACAGACCGGGAAAGGCCGGGTATGGCATCCATACCCGGCCTCTGTTCAGAGCGTCAATAATGCACGTGAAGCAGCTCGTGGGTGCGGCCCTTCAAGGGTCCGGCCAGCAGCTCTCCCACAATGGGGTTGCGCTCAGAGCGCTTGATAAGCGCCGTCCGGTCCGCCTCATACAGGCCCTCCGCCCGCTGATGCTTGGCAGGCAGCAGTCCGTAGGGCTGGCCCGCGCCGCCAACGCACCCGGTCTTGCAGGTCATGACTTCTACCAGGTCATAATAGGCGGTGCCCGCCTCGATCTCTGCCAGCAGCTTTTTCACATGTACCAGGCCATGCACCACGGCGATGCGGAGAATCCGGTCGCCAACAGGCAGGGATACCTCCCGAATCGCCTCGCTGCCCCGAAGCCCGGAGAACTGAATAGCCTGGAGGGTGTTGCGGGATTTGTCCTCCACCACCCGGCGGGCAACGGCCTCCGCAACGCCGCCAGTGGTGCCGAAGATCGTGGCGGCGCCGGTACCCATGCCAAAGGGCAGGTCCGGAGACTCGCCCTCCAGCTCCGTGAAGCGGATGCCGGACTCCTTGATCATGGTGATGATCTCCTGGGTGGTCAGCACCAGGTCCACGTCCGGCCTGCCGTCATGCTGGAATTCCTCCCTGGCGGCCTCCATCTTCTTGGCGGTGCAGGGCATGATGGCAATGTGATAGGTGGTGCGGCCGTCCTCGGCATCCTTGGCCTTGTATTGATCCTTCAGTACCGCCGCGAACATCTCCATGGGGGACTTGCAGGTGGAGACATGCTTGAGGTACTTGGGGTTCTCCTTTTCCAGATACTTGATCCAGGCGGGGCAGCAGGAGGTGAACATGGGGAACGGTCCGCCCTTTTTCAGCCGTTCCAGGAATTCTGCCGCCTCCTCCATTACCGTGAGGTCCGCGCCGAAGTTGGTGTCGTACACCTCGGCGGCGCCCATCATTTTCAGGGCTGAAACCAGCTTGTCCAAGGCGTTGACACCGGGCTCCAGGCCGAACTCCTCGCCCACGGCCACCCGCACGGCAGGCGCAATCTGGAACACGACCCGTTTCTTGGGGTCATACAGCTCCCGCCATGCCTTGCCGATCTCGTCCCGGATGGTAATGGCTCCGGTGGGACAGGCCGCCGCGCACTGGCCGCAGCTGATGCAGCTGGTGTCCGCCAGCTTCCGGTCAAAGGCGGGGCTCACCACCAGGTCGCTGCCCCGGTGGGCAAAGTTCAAAATCGCCATGCCCTGCATCTCGTCGCACACCCGCACGCAGTCGCCGCAGAGGATGCACTTGTTGGGGTCCCGGACGATGGCCGGAGAAGAGCGGTCCTTCTCATAGGCCGGCCGGGTGTCCGGAAAGCGGACATGCCGCACGCCGAACTGCAGCGCCAGGTCCTGCAGGCGGCACTTGCCGCTTTTCTCGCAGGTGGTGCAGTCCCGGTCGTGGGAGGCCAGCATCAGCTCCAGAATCATCCGCCGGTGTTTTAAAAGCCGGGCGGTGTTGGTGCGGATTTTCATGCCGTCCCTTGGCTCCATGGAGCAGGAGGTGTCGATCTTGCCCTTTTCATCCTCCACCACGCACATCCGGCACGCGCCGAAAGTGGACAGCTCTGAGTAGTAACAGAAGGTGGGCATGTCGATCCCGGCCTTCCGAATGACTGCCAAAACGTTCTTCTCCCCGTCGAAGGGCACCCGCTGGCCGTCGATGTACATAATTCCTTTCGCCATGGTTTCAGCCCTCCTTGCTTGCGGTGATGGCGCCGAAGGGACAGATGGTCACGCAGGCGCCGCAGTTGATGCACTTCTCCGGGTCGATGACATGGGGCTGTTTGGGCGCGCCGGAAATGGCCTCCATGGGACAGTTCTTCCGGCACTTGCCGCAGCCCTTGCACTTGTCCGCCTCCACCACAGGGTGGGGCTTTTCCCGATTGCAGATGGGACAGTGGTGGTCCACCACATGAGCCAAATACTCCTCCCGGAAGTATTTCAGCGTGCTCTGCACCGGCTTGCAGGCGCTCTGCCCCAGGCCGCACAGGGCCGTGGAGGAAATGGTGTCTGCCAGCTCCTCCAAAAGGTCCAGGTCCTCCATAGTGCCCTGGTTTGCGATGATGCGGTCTAAAATCTCCAGCATCCGCTTGGTGCCCTCCCGGCAAGGGACGCACTTGCCGCAGGACTCCTTCTGGGTAAACTCCATGAAGAAGCGGGCGGTCTCCACCATGCAGGTGTCCTCGTCCATGACCACAAGGCCGCCGGAGCCGATCATGGCGCCGATGGTCTTCAGGGAGTCAAAGTCCAGCGGCAGGTCCAGATGTTCTTTGCTGGCGGTGGTGGCGCCGCCGGAGGGGCCGCCGATCTGCACGGCCTTGAACTTTTTGCCGTCCCGGATGCCGCCGCCGATGTCGAAGACCACCTCCCGGATGGTGGTGCCCATGGGGACCTCGATGAGGCCGGTGTTCACCACGTTGCCGGTGAGAGCAAAGGCCTTGGTTCCGGGGCTGGTACGAGTGCCGATGGAGTGGTACCACTCCACGCCGTTGCGGATGATCAGCGGCACGTTGGCAAAGGTCTCCACATTGTTGAGGACCGTGGGCTCCGCCCAGAGGCCGTGCTCAATGGTCCGGGGCGGCTTGACCCGGGGCATGCCCCGGTTGCCCTCGATGGAGGCAGTGAGGGCGCTGCCCTCGCCGCAGACGAAGGCGCCTGCGCCCATATTCACATGAATACGGAAGGAAAAGTCCGTGCCCATGATGTGGTCGCCCAGCAGGCCGTAGCTCTCCGCCTTGGCAATGGCCTTTTTCAGCCGGTCCACGGCCAGCGGATACTCCGCCCGGACATAGATGTAGCCCTGGCCGCTGCCCACGGCAAGTCCCGCGATCATCATGCCCTCCAGCACGCTGTGGGGGTTGCCCTCCATAATGGAGCGGTCCATAAACGCGCCGGGGTCGCCCTCGTCGCCGTTGCAGACGATGTACTTCTGCTCGGACTTCTGCTTTCGAGCGCCCTCCCACTTGCGGCCCGCGGGGAATCCGCCGCCGCCGCGGCCCCGGAGTCCAGAGTCCGTGATGGTCTTGCAGATTTCCTCTCCGGACATCTCGAAGAGGGCCTTTTCAAAGCCGGCGTAGCCGCCCTTGGCGATATACTCCTCAATATCCTCGGCGTCGCTGCTGCCACAGTTTTCCAGCACCACCCGGTGCTGCTTTTTGTAGAAGGGGATATCCTCCTGCCGGGGATAGGCCACGCCGTCCAGGTGGTATACCAGCCGGTCGATGACCTCTCCGCCGAGAACCGTCTTTTCCAGAATCTCGTGGCAGTCCTCCGGCTTGACATGGATGTACATGACGCCCATGGGCTCGATATGAACCAGCGGACCCATCTCGCAAAAGCCGTGGCAGCCGCTCATCTTCACATGGAGGCTCTTCTCCTCGTCCGTGTCGTGCTTTAAGCCCACATACACCGCAAGGCCCCGGCTCTCGCACTCGGCCTTGATGTTTTCATAAATCTTCATGGCGCCGCCGGCAATGCAGCCGGTGCCGGCGCAGATCAAAACAGAGGGGACCTGCTCGCTCTGCTTAAGCGCATTCCGGGCGTTTGCCTGAAACACATGGAAACTGTCCCGTGTCAGCTTAGTCTGCCGCATGTACGCTCGCCTCCTTTTCCCGAATTTCCTCCAGCAGCGAAAGCGCCGCCTCAGGGGTCATTTTGGAGTGAACCTCGCCGTCAATGGTCATGACGGGGGCCAAACCGCAGGCGCCGAGGCACGCCACGGTTTCCAGGGTGAACATCCCGTCCGCGGAGGTCTTTTTCTTCCCGGACAGGCCCAGATAATCGTGAACCGCGTCAAAAATCGGCTGAGATTTACGGACGTGACAGGCGGTGCCGGCACAGACCTTGATGATGTGCTTTCCCTTGGCTTCCAGGGAAAAATTCTCGTAAAATGTAGCCACACTGTAGACCTTGGCTGCGCTGATGCCAAGCTTTTCGGCCACGAGGGTCAGCGACTCCTCGCTGAGGTATTTGTACTCCGCCTGAATCTCCTGTAAAATTGCAATCAGGTTGGACTGGTCATATCCGTAGCTCTCTAGGATACGATCAGTCCGCGTCCGCTCGCTGCTCATTGGCAAACCTCCCTATATTGATGATAATCTCCTTGTTACCCCGAACTAAAAACAAGCGTGTGTAACGTTAATATTATAGCGATTTTGAAACATATTTGCAAGCAAACTCGTTAATTTTTTGTTAAAAACTCGACTTTTTGCAAAAATTTTGAAAAAACGTTTACTCGGTGCAATTCGTTAAAGTCTTTGTGAAAAAAGTTCTGTTTTGCTGTGCTAACGTACAGCAAGCAGCCACGGCGCGTCCTTTTCCTGCCCTGGGGGATGGTCGGAAAGAATGCTTCGCCTGCATTTGCCTCGGTACCGGCATGTTGAATTGCGCATGAAGCGTGGCCGCTCCTCCCCTTCCTCCAGGATTGGCACGGCCGGGCCCTTCATATCAACCAGCTCTTCACACGCAGGATGCCCACCGCAAAAAAGATTCCGGTTTGGCTGCCGTTGCACCACGCTGTACAAGAAACCGCCCAGGGGCACATATTTCAGAGCACGCTTTTGCGGGCACAGAATTTTGACGGCGAAGGAGAATGCTATGAGCTATTATGGAGCACATTGGAGGATCGACGGGGTGACGGCCGCTTTCATCATGCGGGGAGACAGAAACGGTCGCTACCGCATTGTATTTGAGCGGGAATCTGCAGAATTGCCTCAAATTGAGTCCATTAACTGGGCCCAGCCATCTGTGGAGCGCCTGACGGAGGCCGGAGAGTTTGGGCTGCCGGAGGGGTATGGCTTTGAGTTGGTGAAAATCACATATGACAGCGCAGTCAAAAGCTATACCGTGGAGGTAAAAACAGCACGGCAGTATCTGGGGGATGTGACTGGCTACCAGGCCCAGGTGGAAGCGCTGTCGAACACCCTGGCAGCCAGGGAGCAGCAGGTTGAGGAACTGCTGGCCAGCAGTACCGCCGCCGCAGAGGCAGAGCTGCGTGCCGCCTATACGGAGGGGGTGGAGCACAATGGCTGAGATGTTGGCGCTGGCCAAGGACAAACTCCGGGCGCAAGGAATGGCGGATGCTGCGGCGCTGGCGCAGCGGGCTGTGTCCGGCGAGGTGGGAAACGCAGAGCTGCTGGCAGGAAAATCCAAAATTCCCACCTGGCGTCCCAGATCCTTCCTGACCCCGGAGACGCCTGTGGGGAAGCCATACCAGTGGGAGGATATTGTCTACAAGCTGCTCCAGCAGCATGATGCCTCCAGCCAGCCGGATTGGACCCCAGACAAGGTCCCGGCGCTGTGGGCCGCCGTCTCCCCGGAGGAATCCGGCACCAGAGCGGACCCCATTCCCGCAGTCCGGGGAATGGAGTACCAGTATGGCCGGTACTACCTGGACCCGGAGGATTCCAAAATTTATCTCTGCAAGCGTACCGGCGAGATGGATGGCGGCAAGGTCATTCTGCAATACCTGCCCCACGAGCTCATCGGGCAGTACTTTGAGGCGGCACAGCCGTAACCGGGGCAGTCGGTTTCGGCGCTGTGTTCCCTTGCCTGTCCAAACACGCGCTGAAGCTGCGCAAAAGCGGGTGGATGTCCCGCTTTGTCCTGCCAGCGCGCCAGGCTGAGAACGGCTTTGGCGGTTCCCCCCCAAGGGCCTGGGGCCGTGCCCAGCAAGTAAAGAGAGTCCGCCGGGAACTTCCCGGCGGACTCTCTCTTTGTTGACAGGCTTGATGAGCAGCTCCTTCCATGGGCGGCGCCGCTTACTCCATTGAGGGTGATGTATCCGGTATTATACCCGATGCTGGAAAGAACAAGTCTGTAATCTCCGGTAGCCGTG
>ENA-UESI01001999-UESI01001999.1-human-gut-metagenome-genome-assembly--contig:-NODE-1999-length-11457-cov-6.951757_pt1 | contig 11457 bp, 17 predicted proteins | sample MGYA00243005_ERZ508006 | MGnify/ENA primary metagenome ERZ508006 (study PRJEB26167, sample SAMN06115436) | human gut metagenome | host: Homo sapiens | place: China:Shandong | collected 2015-06-10... | reverse complement strand
TCTATGAAACAGTTACTGCTAATCCGTTAGTAACCTGGGAAACTGCCAAGACATGGAATATCGGTTTTTCTTCACAAGTTCCATCATCAGAACCATCCACAACAACTATACATTCTATCTCCGTATATGTCTGAGTAAGCACGCTTTGAATTGCCTTTTCCAATAAGTTTTTTCGATTTTTTGTTGTTATTATTGCACTAACCAAAGACATTTTATTAATTCCTTTCAATTACATGCATATTAAATCAAGTTTAACAAAAGAAAGATTGACTGTCAATCATCTTACTTTTTTCCACAAGAAAAAAGCAACATCTTAGCTGCCCGCTAACATGTTGCTTTTCTTATCTCTCTGTCTATTTGAAGAACACGTGATTACCAATCTGCTTATAGGTTCCAAGTGTACTTGTATCCACATATCTTGCAGGGCGGAATGACATCAGATCACCGATGTTGTTATTGCCTGCACATGCATCTCTGGCTGCCTGAATACAGCTTGCCTGCGCACCGTTCTGAATCAGTCCCTGTAATCTGGAATCCGATACAACGCTGAACTGATTTGCGGCATATACAACACTGCTGATCGTGCTGCCCCATGCGCCAGACTGCAGACGGTTCAAAATTACATTTGCTACCGCAAGCTGTCCTTCGTAGGACTCATTTCCACATTCCAGTGTCATTACAGCTGCCATCAGATTGATATCTGCATCGCTCAGGGATACCGGGGTTCTGGATGAAGAACCGATATTCGAGCTGTTGTTTGCCTGTGTTGTTGCTTCTGTTGTTGTCTGCTGTGTTGTAGAAGTCTTTTCTGTTGTTGTCTGTGTCGACTGCTTGTTCTCCTCTACACTGCCAGAAGCCTTCTTTGTCTCAGTTGTAGATGTCTCCTCAGAAGTTGTATCTTCGTCTACCGCTGTACCATCGACTGGCTCTGCAACACGATATCCTTCTGTGACTTCCATATAATCTGCACTTGCATATCCTTCGGTACCAGTTGCCACCTGAAGACATACCCATGCATCATCTGTTTTCTCTGGTGTAACTGTATAAGTTACATTCTCATAAACCGCACCGACAACCTCAGCGTCCTTATTGGCTGCTGCACGAAGATTGATACCATCTTCCTTCGCAACGGCTGTCATAGAATAATACTGCTTTGCAAGTGCATATGCTTCCTCGCCGATTGTAACATAATCTGCTTTCACATAGCCCTTTACATCACCAGACGAAATCTGCACCCATCCGTCTGCCTGTGCAAGCACATCGCCACAAGCACCGATATTCATATGGCCAACGATTGCAGAATCCGTAGATGCCTCTGCACGGACATTCACATCATCCCGATTGGCTGCACACTTATCTGTAAACTCTGCAGCTGCCGCAGCAACCACTTCTTTTTCCTTTGCTTCCTTATCTGCAGTCATAACAGACTCCAGATCTGCACGGATCATATTGGTTCCGGCTGCATTCATAGAAGTCATCGAACCATCCAGAGTCACAACCTCTTCCACATTTCCAGAAGCAACAACTGTATCTGCTTTTGCTTCTTTCCTGTTTCCAATCATAATGCCTGCGCCTGCACACATGGCAACAACTGTAACCATAATCGTAAAGGCTAAAATATTTCTAACTATGTAACGACTGTTAAATACATTCTTTGTGAGGAACAATCGCATATTCCGTACTTTTAACTTCGTTCTTCTACTCATTTCTTTCACCTTGCAAAATAATTTTGTAACTTCTTACACATATTGTTACATTTTTATTACAGAAGTATCTTAACATTATCTTACAAAGGTGTCAATAGTTTGTTACATATTTGTTACAAATGCAATCGCTAACATACCAGAACCGACATGCGTACCAATGATCGGTCCAATTGGCGCAATCATCAGATTGTCCGCCTGCATACCAGCGTCCACCGCCATCTGCTTTAATTTTTCTGCTTTCTCAATGCAGTCCGCATGTCCGATTACGGCACGGAGTGTGCTTAAATCGCCGCCCTCTTCCACGGTCTTTGCGAAAGTCCCAGTTCTGCTTGTCCAGCCCGATCTTGGCGAAAATCTCGCTGAGGGGGATTTCCTCTTTCTTCTGGTCCTCTAAAAAGGCCACAAGGTTCAGGCTGTCGTCCGAGCCTCCGATAAAGTTGCCCCAGTATTTTTTGATATACATCTGTCATTCCTCACTTTCACCAAGTACTCCGCCATAGAGAACACCGTTTTTTCCAAGAAACAGCATCCGGCTGCGAAGCAGACTGCACTGCTCCACAGCGACCTTGTTTCCGTCATAGGTGGGAATAGCCTTCTGTTTTTGCCCAAGGCGACCACCATGAGCGGTAAGGAAGTAGAATTTGTTGTGTTCCTGATACCCTCCCTGAAATAGAAAAGTATCACCAGATGGGGCAACAGAAAAAGCTCCGCTCCCTTCGATTGGCAGGTCAAACACCAAGTCCTCCTTGAAGTCTGTCCGCACCAGCCGGAATTCATCGTAATAATAGAACCACAGGTTTTCTTCTTCGTCCAGGCTAATGGCGTAGCAGTCGTAGATGGGATACTTCTCATTTTTCCAAAGAGGAACGCCCTCCGGCGTCCATGCAATCAGTCCGCAAGCCCCTAAAGGCTCATCCCAACCATAATTACCAAATACCCCTTCATCAAAGTAACCTGTAATGATGGTGCCGTCTTCTTTGACCGTGCAATTTTGAATTCCGTCCCCAAAACAGAAGCGGGACCTTACCATTCCGTCTCTACTGACGATCCACGTGTTGGTATCGGGGCCGTTTTCCCGATAAGCGCACCGTGCCCCCAGCAGCAGGAAATGGTCGCCTACGGGTCTCAAGAAATGGAACTGGAACTTCAAGAGGCCAAGAGGAAACAGCGTCGTTTCCAGCACCCGCTGTTCCGCCCAATCCAGCTGGATTTCCACTGCGGTATAGGTGGAAGGAGTGCTGAGCCAGTCCTTACCCTGTGTTTCGGACGGCTGTTCCATGAGAAGATAGACTTTTCCATCCCTTGCCGTGAAAAAGTCTGTCACTTCTGTGCCCTCCAGATGTTTTTCCCGGCGCAGCTGGTCCAGGTCAATGATGGAGAACAACGGCAGATTTTTGGCTTTTATAGGTTTGTTCATAGTGTCTCCTCCTGGCTACTTTAACGCTCCATCATAGGTGTGGCTTTCCCAGGCGGCCTCAAATTCCGCCTGCTCTATGACGCAGGCGTGGAACTCCTCACCCCAGACATGGGCGTTCAATTCCTCCACGGTGGGGATCGGCGTGATCTCGATGGCGCCGTCGTAAAGGTCAGGGATATTGCGGGTGCGGCCATCTGCAAAGATGTCAATGGAGTGGAGGGCCAGCCGCTCATTTTCTGTATCCACTTCATAGAGGATGACCGATGGTTCACCCTCCGGTGCGCCCTCCCAAAAGAGCTTGATATACTCGATCATTCCATTTCCCTCATTTGAACCAATGCCACCCCGTCATGGTGCCGGTTACCTCATCTATCTGTATTGCAATATCATAATTGCCGCGACAGCCCAGCAAGGCCGCAAGATGATCATTTTCCATAATCAAATCATAAAACTCAACCGCTATACCTTGGAATTCCTCTGGGATCTCCAGCACAGAAAAGAAATCCACTGACTGAGCATTTTGGAAAAATTCAATGGCCGTTTTACTGCATTTTACTACTATCCCTGTTTGAGTAGTTAACTCTCTCATGCTTCCGCTGCCTCGCTCATGTTCAGATACATCCGCATCGTTTTTTCATCGGCACAGGCTGCTCGGATCATTTTGGCCAGCATCATCAAATCGTCGATGTATTGGGAGTACACGCAGAACACATCTTCGTCGGAGTCGAAGTGAAACAGATCCACGCCGCTGTTGTTTTCCTCGAACTCCTGGATCACGCCCCGGACAAGCCGCTCCCAATCCTCGCTGCTGCCGATCAGTCCCAGCCGTCGGAATTCCTCTGTCCGGAATCCGTCACTGATCTTCAGCAGAAGGGAGAGCGCATAGGGGTGGTGGGGAATGAGAAAGAATGGCGCGATCTGCTCCGGCTTCACCCAGATTTTGAAGGGCGGACGCGGGTCAGGTATCCAGGGCAAGATTTCCCATTCGTCCTCCGGCCGGTTTCCGTATTGGCAAAGGTCTTTCATAGTGTTCTCCTTTGTTCTGTCACATTTTTAATCCTGCTCTCGATAACTGGCTTCAATGTCAATGAACCGCACATACACGGCGCAGATTTTGCCCTTGGCGTCATACCCGAAGTAGACAGGATAGTAACCATCCCCCCAGCCGGAGGCAAAGATGGGCAGGTTGCAGTCCGTGCCCGGCACTGTCCAGTTGAGCCAGTCGCCGCAGTCCCCCTGATATTTGGGGTAGGCTTTGGCGTTTTCTTCCAGAAGATCGCAGAACAGGTCGTTGTAGGGGTCGATGTCCGGGTCTTCTTCTAAACGCTTGGCCCAGTATGCCTTGAAGGCCGCCTGGGTCTGGATGTCCGCGACACAGCCCATCCCGGCGTCTACGCCAAAGCCAAAATACTCGTCCTCTCCCAGTTCCTCGTCCAGATCCTCGTTGCCCACCATGCCCAGCTCATAGCGGACAGGCTTTTCCTGAGAAACCTCCACCTTGACGCAGGCATAGCGGTCGCCGTATTGTTCGCTGGGCACCACGCAGATTTTTACGGGATAAGTTCCGGCGGGGATCGTTTGAAGGAACGGCAGAGTGTCCTCCAGTTCCACCAGCGGATCACAGGCGAAAATCTGCCCGGTGGGGAAATGGACGGTGCCGATGTCCAGCACATCCACCGCCATGTTCCCAATCACTTTCTCTGTGAAATGGGCCTCCAAGTCATCTTTACAGGTCAATTTATCCTTGATTGCTTCGTATTTGTTCAGCCATTCAGTTGTAGGCATATCAGTTTCCTCCTGTTGATTCTGTTTCTTGATGTACACACTCTTTGAGCCGTCCCAGTAGCAGTTCACACACCGGCCATCCTGAAAATGATGCTCACAATTCGGGTAGCCATAGAGAATATGGGCACATTCCGGGCACAGCCCCATCATCTGTGAGGAACCTTTGAAAAACAGACTGCCGCACTCATCACAAACGGCCAGTTCTTTTTCTGCCATAGGGCTCACCAGTCCCGTTCCCGGATGGCCTCCTCGGTGTCAATGGGGATGCCAAACCACTCCAGAATATAGGCCACAGTTGCCGCGATACATTCCCGTGCCACCGTTTCGATCTCGCTGTCGTGCTCGTCAAACTCCTCCTGGAGATCATTGATGCCGCAGACCGCCTCATCCAGCGTTTCCTGTATTACTTCAGTGTCGGTTTCGCCGCTCTCAAGCAGGTCGATGACCTTCTGGAGTTCGTCCTTTACCTTATCCACCAGAAAAGTAGGATAGTAATCGTCCTGATACATCTCGTCCAGCAGTTTGTAGTTGGGATCAAATGCTTTCATAGGGATTGCTCCTTTCCTCGTGTATGTCAGTCACGCTCAACTCTCATGAGTAATACAGAAAATCTCCTGGTTTAAGTCAAAGTAGATTACCATCAACTCGTCGGTGATCTCCGGGTTGAAGGACAGATCCATAATGAAAACTTGTTGATTCATCTCGTCATCCACCAGACTGCCGAACCGCTTGAGCTTCAAAAAGTCCACCATCTCGGCAAAGGACAGCTTGGATGGGTCGGTTCCCGGAAAAAGTTCCGCCGCAATATCCGGGCCTACATCGTCCCGGTGGAACTCCATGAAAAATGTCACAACGCTATGGTAGCGGCTGTCCTCGTCCGCCAGCGCCGCGGCGGCTTTGGCTTTTTCTGCCAGTTTTTCCGTCTCATCCAGCATTTCTCCCACCGCATCCATGGCAGCAGGATCAGCAGTCAGTTCTTCCTCTACATCGAAAAGAAAGGGCAGTCCAGTGTCCTCGGGAAAGGTGAAGATCTCCTCACCGGGCGTATATGGTAAATCAATGCGTTTACAATTCAGTTTCATAGATATCCCTCCTCATTGGTTTTCCAGATGGGGCAATGGAATTGGTGAATAGACTACTGTATCTCCATCATGATCCATCTTGAGAATGACAGCAAATTCCGCTATATTGCTCTCTTGTCCCTTTGGGAGAGGAAAGATCATTGGAGGACAACGCAGGGCAGCATGGTTCGTGGTTTTATTCCAATCCTCCATGGCCGCAGATAAAATGGCGTCAATGTGTGTCAATACCTTCTCAATGGAGCCCGCTGAGATGTTGTAAAAAGCGGGGTTTTTATGATACTGCTCTGTGATGAAGTTTTTATAGGTTTGCACTGGCATAAAGCAAAATTCCCAATCAAGGGGATACAACCCAAGCCAATATTCATACAGTTTCATAGGCGTCTCCTTATCCCTCAATGTTGGCAGTTTTGAGGCCCTTTTTCAAGGAGCCGTAGACAGTCACCGCATGGTCGGTGAACATCTCATCGCAGTCAAACCAGGCTGTGAAGCTGCCGCCGGAGGTGACGGACAGGCTCGTCATGCTGATTCGCCGGGCAAGTTCTTCCTCTGTGACGGGGTCTGTTTTCGGGTCACGGGGGTTTTCCTCATCCTGGGAGAGCCAGTTGTTGGCCAACTCGGTCAGGTTCTTGGCTGCAAGCTCCCGCATGGCCTTGTCCCAGGTTTCACAGTCGGCCAGCAGCTTCTTGGCGGCACTGCGGGCACGGGTCCAGGAGGGCTTGCTCTCGGCATTGACTTCCAGAGAAAGGCTCACATCCTTTCCGCACCACTGGATCTCGCCCTCGAAGGTATCATAGTCCTTGTCCAGCTTCAGCTCACCCAGCACCTCGTCCTGGATCACCACCGGCTTGTGGTACTCGTCCAGAACGGTCTGAAGTTCCGGGCAGTCCTCATGGGCATTAACTATCTCGGAGATACACCAGGGCCACGCCACCAGATCCTTTGCCCATTCTTCCTTCATTCGGCGGATCTTCAGGCGGCAGATCTGCTCGTTATGAAAGCGTTCCCAGCCCTTATCACTGTTTCGTTCCTCGTCGGTGACTGGCCACTCCAGCCGCTCCTCTTTGGTGCTGACCTTGCCGGTGTCACAGAACACCATGCCCAGCGTCACAACGGTCATTTGCCAAAAGTTGCCCCTGTTGTTATATCCGCCCCCAATGCAGCGATTAATCAGAGCGACCACTTCCTGCTCCTCGGGCTCGTACATCTCATAGAATTCTTCAAACATCGGCGTGACCCCCTTTACAGCAGTTCCAGCACCGCGGCGGCGGGCTTGGCAAACTCTGCCGGGACTTGCTCCAATATATCCCGGTAGGCTTCCACCGACTGCCAGGAGTCATAATAGAAGCTGTAAAACTCGTCTGCGGGGAAAACCTCGTCCTCCTCGTAGCGCATCTCATCCGCTTCCTCGTCGTATTCTTCCGACCACAGATATTCTTCCCGGAGCAGATCGGAGAACTGCGGCAGCGGCTCGGCGTGCTCCATCTCATCCCCATCGCGGAAGCACTGGAGGATGCAGGCAAAGAAGTCCAGCAGCTCCCCGGCCAGGAAATGGGCCACAGGATTCCGGCCGCTCTCTTTGAGTGCTTTGCCCAGAATCCGGCTCAGGAACACCATGCCGAAAGGCGTGGCGTGCCAAAGGGTCCCCTGGTGCTCCATGTTGGTGGTGAGCTCATAGAGAGACTCTTTGACGGACGCCAAATCACGCATCTGCTCCAGCACCGCCAGGTGCGCAGGAAAATCCGTCCCCCGGCCATAGGCGGTGGTGAGCCGGTGCCACGGGACATCCGTGACCTTGAGATGGGTGATGTAGATTCTGTTTTCCTCTGTCATGTTGCCGCCTCCTTATCCCGTTATCTGGCTGCGGTACTCCTTCTCCAGAGCGGTGTACCACCGTTGCAGCATGGTTTCCAGACTGGTTTTTCCTTTCCGATCAAAAAAAGCAAGGAACTTGTCCAGCAACTTAGGAAACAAATTCTTACCGATATTTGTCAGGTCCTGATTGAGATAGACCATCCGCAGGATACGGCCCTGCCGGTCCAGAGGGTTCTTTTTCAGCAGCTCCTTTTCAAAGCAAAAGCGCAGAAACACCACATTCTCGTCGTAGAATTCCTCCACCACAGCCGCGCCAATGCTGGTGTATGTGATGTCATACACCAACCGGCTCCAGTCAAATTTCTCGGCATAGAGCAGTTTCAGCGCCTTCTCCCAATGTTCCTCCGGGATCACCAGCATCCTGTGCTGGGCGGTGCTGGAGTAGCCGCTGCAGACGGGTTCCGGCCGCCCCAGCAGTTCGCTCACGCTGTCGGCGTAGACCAAGCACAGCTCCTCATCAAATAGACCGCCGATAAAGCTGCCATTGCAGTACAGCATATAATTCTTGGACTTGGCTGGAGAATAAGAGAGGCTATATTCCTGCGAGTCCAGGCTTTTATGTACCTTGTTCAGAAAGTCTATTGATGTCATGGCTTTACTCCTCAAACTCGCCCTCGATCATCCCGTTCAGATACCGTCCGGGGTCTGCGATGAAGTCATCCCATTTGGCCAGAGGGTGGAATTCCTCATGCTCTATGTCCAGATACCACAGCTTTTTGTCCCTGGGGCTCCACAGCAGCAGATAGTCGCTGTAGTTGTCCATCTGCACCATGAGGGAGAGCAGCTTCTTCCGTTTCCAGGTCATCTCCTGAACATCCATAAAGGAGTAGAGTTCCGCCCACTTCACCCATTTCTGCTCCGGGAACTCCAACCGCAGGGGGCCAGCCTTTAAGTATTCCACCAGCTTGGCGGGCAGCTTGTAGGGCATGAGCTGCCGGATCTTTTCCTGCTCGTTGTGCCATTCCTCCGGCTCCAGCGCCTTCAGGTAGTCGGCCATCTCCTGATTCTTGTTCTGCACCGCCACACTGTAGGGACGGTCGCCGTATTTGTCAACAAGGGTGATGTCCGCCCCCTGTTCCACCAGCCAGCGCACCATGGGAAAATTGTTAGAGCGGGCGGCCTCGGTGACAGGGGGGGAGGCATAAGGGAACACCATGTCCGGCTTGTGGTAATTGATATCCGCCCCTTTTTCCAGAAGCAGTTTGGCAAGCTCGGCCTGTCCATCGGACACAGCCGCCCGGAATGCCTCGCCGCCGAACTTGGATACGGAGATCCCGGCTTTCTCCAGCACGGGGATATTCTCCGGGCGTTTGCCCCAGCGCACTTCCTGGAAGGCCCGCTCTTTCTGCTTCGGGCTGAGTTTTGCGGCCTGTCCAGCAAAGAGCGCCACCACCTCCGGCCCGCAGCAGCGGGCGGCGGTGAGCAGCAGGGGCTGTTCCTCTGCCAGACTGGGATCAGCTCCATGCTCCAGCAGGAAGTGGATCATGGGCACATCATTCCGAAAAACCGCAATCTCCAATGGCATCAGCTTGATGTATTCGCTGAGCTGGATGGGAACATCTAAATCCAGACCGCCTTGAAGCAGCGCCTCCAGCTTGGGAGTGTCATGGTCACAGATGGCGGCAGCCGTTTCCGGGATTGTCTCCCAGCGGCCAATATATGCAATTTGGTACATAAGGCACCTACTTTCGTTGTTGTTTCACTTGATAGGGAACGGTCCGGCCCAGCACCCGGCCTTTGCCAACGACTTTTGCTCCCTCATAGATCAAAAATTCCGCATTGTTTTCCAGCGGGGCGTAGTCAATGGTATCTGGATAGAGGGGCTGAGCATTCCCCAAAGCCGTTTCATCAAATGCACAACGCTCCGTTCCATCCAGGAAGCACACACCCAGATATTCAGTGGTTCCTGTGACAACAAAATGGGGACTATACTTTCCACTGACCAAGCTGGGGGGAGACTTTCTCTTGCCGCCCCAGAAGATGACCTCCACATGGAGCACCGCCCGGTTTTCATCTGTTCCAATCATGCTGTATCACTCCTTCGGCCAGTCCCTCTATTCTCGCTTAATCCCCAAACCGCTCAGTGGCGTCTTTGTAAACTGTAATGCTTTCTTCCACCTTCACTTTTTCACTGCGAATACGGAAGTAGTCCCGCAGAATGCGCTTCAGTTCCGGGTTTTCCACCTTGCGGGGCAGCAGGCTGATGAACATTTCGTCGTAGCTTCCATACAGCACACCGCCCCGGTTGTAGGTCTGCCATGTCACCGTAGGCTTGCGGCCCTCCGGGTCCTTGGCCAGATCAAAGAGCCACCGCTCATCCAGCTCCACATACCGTTCAAACATGAACCTTGTGTCATAGGTCCCATAGCTATAATCCCCCCAGAAAATCAGAGCGATCATTCCATCCGGGCCCAGGCGTTCATAGATCCAGCCTTCCGGATAACAGCGGTAATGGAGCATTCCCAACGCATGGAACAAATAGCCTTTTTGCGGCGTAGTCAGAAGGGGCGAATAGGTCTCGTACACCTGCTCCTTGGGCTGGGTGATGATCGCCTTCATAAAGACCGGCATCAGCCAGCTGCCGCCGTAGCGTTCATTCAGCTCATCAGCCAATGCTTGCAGCCGCTCATCCGGGTTGCGGATCAAGGAGGCGGTCAGCACCACAGCGGGAATTTTCTCTTTTTCCTTGGGTGTGGCATCCCAAATGCGAAGCCCGTCCGTGATCCACCAGGAGGTACAGTCATCACGAGAATAAGCAGGTGCGCGTTTCAGCTGGGCGATCCGCTGGATGTTTTCCGCCAGAAAGCGGTAGACCTCCAGCATTTTGGGCGAGGCTTTCCCCAGCATCAAATGGAAACAAAAGTTCAGTTGTTCGATTTCCAGTGGCTTTGTGTCCCCCTCGTCCAGCAGCTGAGAGAGAGTCTTTAAGATGACCGGGGCGATCTGCTCCGATACACAGTCGGAACAGGTATCCGACATGATATGGCTGCCCATCCATTTGCCCTTGACCAGCTTGGCCCACAGTGGGGCAGCAGGGGCATATTCCAGCTGCGCCAAAGCCTTTTGAGCAGCCGTTTTGCACTTGCCCTTTTCTGTATTCACAAGCTGGAACAGCAGTTCGCCGTTTGCTTCCTCCTTGCCCAGCTCCAAAATGGCCTGTTCTCGCTTGACCCCCTTGGGGGGTAGTTGTTCCAAAGTTATCATTCATTTTCTCCTATCCCACAATGGTGGTTTCCTGGACGGCCAGATTATCGTAATCCATGGCGATCAGCTTCCCGGCGGCCTCTGGGGTACACATGAACCAGGTGCTCATGCCCCAGGCATCCATCCTTGTGACGGTGAAGAAGTCGGTTTCGGCGGGAGAGGGATTTCTGGCATCAAGATAGCGGTCGGAATAGAGGTAGACCAGATCCACCTCCCGGTCCGGCAGCCACTTGGCCCGGCGCGCACGCGGTTTACCATTTTTCAGAGTCTTTTCTCTGGGGTTCTCAAACCACGCCAGTTCCTTGATCTTCAGACCGGTGAAGATAGAGATAAAGAACCCGCCTAAGGGCAACATGATTTTAGCGGTGACGAAGTCGAATAAATCGAACAG
>ENA-UESI01001998-UESI01001998.1-human-gut-metagenome-genome-assembly--contig:-NODE-1998-length-11463-cov-5.254084_pt1 | contig 11463 bp, 7 predicted proteins | sample MGYA00243005_ERZ508006 | MGnify/ENA primary metagenome ERZ508006 (study PRJEB26167, sample SAMN06115436) | human gut metagenome | host: Homo sapiens | place: China:Shandong | collected 2015-06-10... | reverse complement strand
GCAGACCACCGTTGCGTCGGCCGGTAACCTGACTTCTGCCGTCTACCGTATTTTCGGCAAGCCGTTCAGTGAGGAAGCGATAGTGCAGGCTCGGGCGATTCCCAACACGGCACGCCCCAAAGCAACGAATGGGACAGAATACTGGATAAGAACGACGGATATATCAAAAACTGGAGCAGGATGCATTCGTGGGGGCAGGATATTTCGCGCTCTTCGTGGACGAGCCGTGCGGTTCGCGGGTACAGTTCGGCCCGCTTCTGGGGCTACAACCGTGCTACGCGCTCCAGTCCGTACGTCGGTTTCCGCCCCGTCCTTGAAATCCTGAACCCCGGCACACTGGGCTCTGACGGACTGAAGGCCGTTACCCTTGACCTTGGCGGCGGCAAGCTGGGCGGCAGCTCCGATGCTATTCACATCATCGTGAAAACCGGCAGCGAGTTTACCGCGCCTGCGTCCGGCGGTTTGACCCGCCCGGACGGAAATACAGGCAGCTACTTCATGTGGCTTGGCAGCGACGGCAAGCTCTACGCGCCCGGTGCCAGTGTTCCGGCGGACGTTACCAAGCTCACGGCGCAGTTTGCTTTATCAGAGCAGTTTTCCCTCAAACCGGGCGGCACCTATTACTTTGACCTCTCCGGCGAGGACATTCCCGGCACGGTGAACACCGGGAACGAAAACGGCGCAGTTTCTTTGCCGGATACATCGCTGCACTATGTTCCCTTTACCTATGCGGGAACGATAGAAGCCTACAAACTCACGTCTGCGACGGCAACCACCGAGGAGTATGCACAGCAGAACAAATATCCCCACAGCCTGTTTGTGGCGGACTATGCCGTAACGCATACGATTAGCTGGGGTGGCCTGAATGACGAAGGTCTGATTTTCGGCAAAAATTATGCCAGCGGCGGCGTGGACTATACCCTGCGCGCACCGTCTGTGGGAAGTAACTATACAGGTTCGGGCAATTCCGAACGCGGCGTGCCCCAAAGCAACGAATGGGACACGATGCTGAACAAGAACAGCGGATATATCCAAAACTGGAATGAAATGTATTCACGGGGACAGGATACTTTTTCTGGCGGCGCGTCGTTCCGTGCGGATCGCGGGTACTTTTCGGCCCGCTACTGGCGCCTCAACTCTGCTACGAGCTCCTACCCGTACCGCGGTTTCCGCCCCGTCCTTGAAGTCCTGAACCCTGACACACTGGGCTCTGGCGGACTGAAGGTCGTTACCCTTGACCTTGGCGGCGGCAAGCTGGGCGGTAGCTCCGAGGATATTCAAATCATCGTGAAAAACGGCAGCGAGTTTACCGCGCCTGCGTCCGGCGGTTTGATCCGCCCGGACGGAGTTACAGGCAGTTACTTCGTGTGGCTTGGCAGCGACGGCAAGCTCTACGCGCCCGGCGACAGTGTTCCGGCTGATGTGACGACCCTGACGGTGCAGTGGACAGCCCCGACCTATGCCGTAACCCTGCACGCAAACGGCGGCACGATCAACAACGGCAATGTCACCGAATACACCTACGGCGTGGGTGCAACACTCCCGACAGATGTGACGCGCATCGGGTACACCTTCAATGGCTGGTATGATAACGAAAATCTGACTGGCTCTCCTATTACGGCAATCGGCGACACCGAAACAGGCAATAAGGAATATTGGGCGAAGTGGGAGATCAATCAATATACCATCACAGTCAAACCCGAAAACGGCAAAGCGGATATTACCATAACGCAGGATTACGGCACACCAATTACCGCTCCTGCCGACCCGACAAGAGAGGGCTATCAGTTCAACGGTTGGGATAAAACATTCCCGACAACCATGCCTGCCGAAAATATGACTATCACGGCGAAGTGGGTGGTAAATCAATACACAATTACCTTTGACTCCAACGGCGGCAGCGAAATTGCACCCATCACACAGAACTACGGCACGGCAATTACCGCACCTGCCGACCCGACAAGAGAAGGCTACACCTTCATCGGCTGGGATAAGGCAATTCCCACGACCATGCCTGCCGAGAATATAACGCTTAAAGCGAAATGGAAAGACATTGAAAAGCCCACGGGCGAAATTATCATAGGCACAAATAAATGGCGCGAATTCTTAAACAAGCTGACCTTCGGTCTGTTCTTTAAGGACACGCAGGAGGTAACGATAAACGCTTTCGATAACAGCGGAACCGTGTTTGTCTCCTATTTGGTGACCGATCGGGATCTTTCCGAGGCGGAGCTTCAATCCCTCGTATTCGGCGGGTATGAGGAGCCGTTTTGCATAGACCTCAATGGGGAATATATTGTTTATGCAATGCTTGTTGACGAGAGCCTTAATATAACATATCTTCGCTCCGACCGCATAACGCTTGACAACGTTCTGCCTGTAATCGGCGGCATTGAAAACGGCAAGACCTACTGCGAGGCACAGACAGTTACAATTGACGAGAAGTATATAGATACAGTTACCGTAAACGGAACGGCGGTCGAGCTTGACGAGAATAACAGCTTTACCCTCTCTCCGGCGGACGGCGAGCAGAAGATCGTTGTCACCGACAAGGCGGGCAACACCGCCGAGATGACCGTGACGGTAAACGGCGGGCACACCTATGGTGAATGGGTATCGAACGGCGACGGCACGCATAGCCGTGAATGCACCGTGGACGGCTGCAAGGGTGTTGAAACAATGGCTTGCTCGGGCGGCAAGGCAACCTGCACCGAAAAAGCGGTATGCGAGGTCTGCGGCAAGGCGTACGGAAAGCCTGATTCAAACAATCACACCGACTTAAAGCACATCTATGCAAAGGCGGCAACTAAGACTGCCGAGGGCAATATCGAGTATTGGTACTGCGGCGGCTGTGATAAGTATTACAGCGACAAAGACGGTATAAACGAAATTAACAAGGCCGACACCGTAACGGCTAAGCTGCCGGGCGATCCGAAGTCTCCCCGAACAGGCAACGCAAGCGACCTCGCTTTATGGATTTCCCTGCTGTTTGTCAGCGGCGGCGTAACAGGCGTCACGGCGGGCCTGCGCAAAAAGAAAAAACACAAAGTATAATTTTTTCGTTTCCCTTTTCTGCTTTTACGGCAGTAAAAAGCCTCCGTTATTAAGACGGAGGCTTTCGTTTATTGCGGCTTATGCATATTCTCGATTTTTTTAATGTATTCGGTGCTGTTCTCAAGAAATTTCCGAGTATCGAAGGACTCGTTTTTAAGGCTGTTTTGAATAATAATACCATCGGAAACCATCAAAATAAGCCAAGTGAAATAGTCGGCCGAAACAACGTCTGTTCTCTCGGCGATTTTTGCCGAAATGAGCTTTTGGAATTCATCGTAGCGATGAATCAACTTAGCTCTGATTTCCTCGTCGCCGAGCAATGCCGCGTCAAAGAGGTGAAGCCTGAGCCCGGCATAGGCTATATTTCTCTCGATTACATAATTTACAAGACGGTGCGGCGAGGTATCCTTTTCCTTGTTTTCCGTCCATTGTATCAGCTCGTCCCATTGGCGCGAAAGATAGCGGTCGGTAACGGCAAAAAGAATTTCGTTTTTGCTTTTATAATAGTAATACAGCGTGCCCTTCGAAATATTCGCCTTTTCGGCTATTTTCGCGAGAGTCACCTCCGAAAAAGAATTTACCTTTAAAAGCTCCTCAGCAGTATCAAGTATGATTTCGTTTATATTTTCGGGTCTTTGAGCTGCCATAATACCCTCCTGCAAAATTTCTTAAAGTATAACACGAACAATCGGCAATGTCTACAAAACAATATTCACAAAAAAAATACATAAGAGTGATTTTTTTAGTTAAAAGTATTGACAAACGCTTTTTGCGGAATTATACTTGTCTTATCAGTCGGTCAGTTAACCGACATATTTTTTATGCACAGTCGGGCGCGTGACCGACTGCAAGGCTGATTAAAAGAGGCTTGAAGTTATGAACATATCATCAATTAACAAAAAATTGAAAAAGACTTTCGGCGGAAAATTCAGTGCTTCGGAGGAGAACGGCTCGATTTTCGTTCGAGGAAAAAGCTCCGATTGGGGCGAAATCGTCGCAGCTTGCCAAGCGGCGGCAAAAAAATTCAGCACAACGCATATTGTCAACGATATTGTTTACACAGGCGAGCAGCCCGCTCCGACGCGTCTGCCGTCTCTCAAGGATGATTTCCTCGAGGGCAGAACACCCGACGTGCTTGTTATCGGCGGCGGCATTTCAGGTGCTTCGATAGCAAGAGAGCTGACCAAGTGGAAGCTTGACGTTTTACTTGTAGACAAGGAGGCGGACCTTGCACTTCAGGCGTCGGGACGCAACGACGGCGAGGTGCACCCCGGAATCGACCTCGGCAAAGGCTCGCTCAAGCACAAGTACATTCGCCGCGCAAACCATATGTATGCAGACGTTTGCCGCGAGCTTGACGTTCCGTTTAAGCAGGTAGGTCAATATGTGCTTTTCCGCAACGCCGCGCTGAAGCCGCTTATCGGTCTGTATGCTTTTTGGCGAAAGCATCACGACGGCATAGAGGACACCGAGATAATCTCGGGCAAGGAGCTTATGCGCCGCGAGCCGAACCTCACACCGGAGACAAAATTCGCAATGTATAATCCGAGCGCAGGCTGTGTTTGCCCTTACGGACTCACCATAGCCTATGCCGAAAACGCCGTTCAAAACGGCGCGCAGGTAAGTCTTAACACCGCCGTGCTCTCCATGGAGGTGTCGGAGCATAACATCATAAGCGTTACCACCAACAGAGGCGTTATTCATCCGAAAATCGTTATCAACGCCGCAGGCGTTTTTGCCGAGGATATTGCCGCCATGGCGGATGACAGATTTTTCTCGATTCATCCGCGTCGAGGAACCAACTCGATTCTTGACCAAAAAGCAGGCGCATATATGCACTCGGTAGCCTCCGTAAAGGACATAAGCGTTCACGGTAAAACCCATTCAAAGGGCGGCGGCATATTGCACACCGTCCACGATAATCTTCTCGTCGGACCCGACGCCGTAGAAACGGTTGAAAAGGAAAACACGGAAACACGTGCCGAGAGCATTAAAACCGTCTTCGACAAGCAGACTCAAACAATGCCGGCGCTGTCAAAACGTGATATAATCACTTATTTCACGGGCGTTCGCGCTCCTACCTTTGAGGAGGATTTTATACTTGAACCCGGCAGAAGAACAAGGAATTTGATTCACGTAGCCGGTATTCAATCTCCCGGACTTACAACCGCTCCCGCGGTTGCCGTCGATATGGCGGAGCTTGCGGTCGATATGCTCGGCAAGACCGAGACGGTTGAAAAAAACAACAATTATAATCCCATTCGCAAGGGCGTTCCCGTGCTTCGCGAAATGGACGACGATACAAGAGAAAAAATGATAGCCGAAAATCCCGACTACGGCGAGATTATTTGCCGCTGCGAGCAAATCAGCAAGGGCGAAATTCTCGACGCTTTGAAATCCCCGATATGCGTTCCGACGGTTGACGGTATCAAAAAGCGCATAAGACCGGGAATGGGACGTTGTCAGGGCGGCTTCTGCTCGCCGCTTGTCACCAAAATAATTGCCGAATTTCTCGGCGTTCCGCTGTACGAGGTTAAAAAATCCTCGGCGGAAGCGGTGATAACATACGGCGAAACAAAGGTAAACGAAGGAGGCGAAGAGTGATGACGACAGGTAACTATGACGTACTCGTTGTCGGCGGCGGTCCTGCCGGACTTGCGGCGGCGATAAGCGCTCACGATAACGGTGCCAAGGTTCTCCTTCTTGAAAGAGAGGCAAGGCTCGGAGGAATACTCAAGCAGTGCATTCACGACGGTTTCGGTCTTCATCACTTCGGCGAGCAGCTCTCCGGTCCGGAATACGCCGAGCGGTTTGAGGATGAGCTGTACAAACGCAATATCGAATACAGCACCCTGACGTTTGTCACGAAAATAGACAAAAACGGCGACGGAGGCTTTTCGGTGCATACCGTCGGCAGAAGCGGCGTTTCGGTATTTACGGCAAAATCGCTTGTGCTGGCTACGGGCTGCCGCGAGCGTACCGCCAAGCAGGTATTTATCCACGGCACGCGTCCTGCGGGCGTTTTCACGGCCGGAACCGCACAGCATTTTACAAATCTGCTTGGGCTTATGCCCGCCAAAAAATGCGTAATTCTCGGCTCGGGAGATATAGGACTTATCATGGCGCGCCGGCTTACGCTTGAGGGCGCAAAGGTTCTCGGCGTTTATGAGGCAAAGCCTACGCCGTCGGGACTTACGAGAAACCTGCATCAATGCCTGCACGATTATGACATTCCGCTGCACCTGTCGCACACCGTCACTCGCGTGTTCGGAGTTGACAGGCTCGAAGCAGTTGAGATTTCAAAGGTTGACGAAAATATGGCTCCGATACCCGGCACACAGAGCCGCGTCGAATGTGACACGCTGATTCTCTCGGTCGGATTGATTCCCGAAAACGAGCTCGCCGAGTCCGTCGGAGTAAAGCTTGACCCACGCACAAAGGGTCCCGTATGCGACGGCCAGTGTATGACGAGCATCGACGGCGTATTTAGCTGCGGAAACGCTTTGCACGTCAACGATTTGGTTGACTTTGTTTCGCAGAACGCCGAGCAGGCGGGAAAATCAGCCGCTGCTTATTCGGGCAGAGAAAGACGGCTTATTGAGATAACCCCGGGTGACGGCTTATTGTACGCAGTGCCGCAAAGGCTCAATCTCAACGAGGATAACAGTAAAACAGACCTGTATTTCCGCGTCCGCGAGGAGGAAAACAACTGTGTGCTTCATATTTACGCGGACGGTAAGGAAATACTTAAAAAGCGTTACGCATTTATGCGTCCGCCCGAAATGGAAAATCTCACGATTGATTTCAGCGCATGCGAATTAAACGAAAACAGCCGAGTGGAGCTTCGGCTGGAAAGACTCGGTAAAGGAGACGGTGTAAAATGACAAAAGAATTGGTTTGCATCGTTTGTCCCCGTTCGTGCAGAATGACGATTACATCAGACGGCGACGAGCTTGTTGTGACCGGCAACACCTGCAAAAGGGGCAAAGAATTCGCCGTAAGCGAAATGACCGACCCGCGTCGTACCGTTTGCACAACGGTGCGCACCGCCTTCCCTTCGGTACCGGTTCTGCCCGTTCGCGTATCGGGCCCGATTCCCAAAAACAGAATTTTCGACCTGATGCACGAGGTAAACCGTATCACCGTTTCAAAACGACTCGGACGAGAGGAAGTCGTTGTACCGAATATTCTCAATCTCGGCGTGGATTTGATTGCAACAAGCAATATCCTGAAGGACGAGAAGAAGCAACCTTAAAAAAGAAAGAGGGGAAAATCTTTAATGGAACAGTCACTTGTGCTGACCTTTGACGTCGGCACGCAGAGTGCAAGATGCTTGCTTGTCAATGAGAGTGGAGACTTTGAGGATAAGGAGCAGCAAAAATACAAGGTTCCTTATTTATCAAAACAGCCCGGATGGGCAGAACAGACCCCGGATTTTTATTTTAACATTATAGCCGAAATGTCAAAAAAGGTTATCGAGAGAAATGCCGATAAGCTTGACCGCATAACAGCCGTATGCCTTACCTGCATACGTGACACGGTGCTTTGCCTCGACAAAGACAAACGTCCGCTTCGCGACATAATATTATGGCTCGACGAGCGTGAGGCCGACGAGGACGGACAGATTCCGGCAGCAAAACGCGCATTGTTTTCGCTTGTGGGAATGGGAGAATCGGTAGATATGATTTACCGAGCCTCTACCGGCAACTGGATTATGCAAAACGAGCCCGAAATATGGGCCAAAACAGACAAATACGTTATGCTGCCGTCATACCTCAACTATCTTTTGACGGGCGAGCTTAAGGATTCCGTGGCAAATATGATAGGTCACGTACCGTTTGATTACAAAAACCGCCGTTGGATGAAACCCGGTGCTCTCACGCGCTGCGTGTGCAATGTTCCGTCCGAAAAGCTCTGTGAGCTTGTTCCGTCGGGAGAGGTCATAGGCAAAATCACAAAAGATGCGTCCGAAAAAACGGGCATCCCAATGGGACTTCCGCTTATAGCAACCGGCTCCGACAAGGGCTGTGAAACCATCGGTATGTCCGTTGTAAAATCAAACCGAGCGGCAATTTCCTTCGGCACGACCTCAACCTTACAGATGGCGGTTAAAAAATATTTTGAACCGCAGCCTTATATGCCGGCTTATCCGGCTGTTCCGAACGATATGTTCAATCCCGAATTCGAGGTCTATCGCGGATTTTGGATGATTTCGTGGTTTATAGAGCAGTTTGCCGCGAAGGATAAGGTTGACGCCGCCGAGGAGGGCGTTTGCATAGAGCGTTATCTTGACGATAAAATCAAGAATATTGAGGCCGGCTCCGGCGGACTTATTTTACAGCCGTTTTGGACTCCGGGCATCACGAACCCGAATGCGAGCGGCGCAATTATAGGCTTTTCGGATTTCCATACGCGTTATCATTTGTATCGTGCCATAATAGAGGGCATCTGCTTAGAGCTGTATCACGGGCTCGTTAAAATGCAAAAACGCTCAAGCGTCACGGTAGATGAGCTTTATGCCGGCGGAGGCGGCTCCAGCAGCCCGGTCGTATGTCAAATTGCCGCAGATGTGTTCGGCTTGCCCGTACACCGTATTCAGACTCACGAGGCGAGCGCAGTCGGCTGTGCCATGGTCGCGTTTATTTCACAGGGCGTTTACAGCAGCTATGAGGACGCCATAGAGCATATGGTACATAAAAAAGACGTATTTATTCCGAACGAGGAAAACCACCGAACCTATATGAAAATTTACGGCAAGGCGTATTCTCACCTTGCCTCAAGATTAAAGCCAATAGAAAAATACCTACATCATTTTCAAACAGGAGGACACTGATAATGAGTACAAAACCGTATAAGGGCTTTGAGCCTAAATGGATGCTTCAGAGAGCACCTGAGAACAGCTATCGTTCAATTTTCCGCTGGGGCGACCCCGACTTCTTCAAATATCCGAAGGAGAGCCTTTACAAATATGTTAAAAAACGCTGCAATCTCAAGGACGAGGAGTTTATGCAGTATAATGACGATTTGGGTCTTGACCCCGTAAATCTCGGCGAAGAGCACGCTCCGAAGATTGACAAAAAGCACGTAAAGGCCATTGCCGCAATAGTCGGCGAAAAGAACGTCTCACAGAGCGACTACGACCGTCTCGCCGTTTCCTACGGACAGACAATGTACGATCTTCTCAGAATGCGTCACCGTCGTTTCGACTCTCTTCCCGACCTTGTTGTTTTCCCGGAGACAAGCGAGCAGATTGAGAAAATCGTAGCCTACGTCACAAAGAATAAAATACCTCTCTATGTTTACGGCGGCGGCTCGTCGGTTACAAGAGGCGTTGAGCCCATTAACGGCGGCGTTTCTCTTGATATGCGCCGCAACTTCAACAAGGTCATTAAATTCAATGAGACCGACCAGACCATTACCGTTCAGGCAGGTATGTCAGGACCAAAGCTTGAGGAAACGCTTCAAAACGCTCAGAGCCTTTTCGGCGCAAAGCGTCCGTACACCTGCGGTCACTTCCCGCAGTCGTTTGAATATTCCTCCGTCGGCGGTTGGACCGTCACACGCGGTGCCGGTCAGAACAGCACCTATTACGGCACCATAGCCGATATAGTTGTTTCGCAGAAATACGCCACACCGATAGGTAAAATCGAGACAAGTCACTATCCGAGAGAGGCAACGGGACCGAATCTCAATCAGGTCATGATGGGCGGCGAGGGCACCTTCGGCGTTCTTACCGAGGTCACGCTCAAGTTTTTCCGCTGGATGCCCGAAAACAGAAAACGCTTTTCTTATATGTTCAAGGACTGGCCGACAGCTATGCGCGCCGCTCGTGAAATGATGCAGTGTGAGTGCGGCTTCTCCTCTGTTTTCCGTCTTTCAGACCCGGAGGAGACTTCATTAATGCTCCATCTTTACAACGTTGACGAAACGCCGCTTGAGCCTCTTCTTGATAAATTGGGCTACAAGGACTTTGAGCGCTGTCTCTTCCTCGGATTTACAGACGGCGAAAAGGGCTTCTCAAGAAATGTTGCTCATAACATAATGAAAATTGCCGTTAAGCACGGCGGTATCCCGATGACCGGCTACGTATGCAAGGGCTGGGAAAAGGGCCGCTTCAACGACCCGTATCTTCGCGATACACTCATGGATTTCGGTTTTATGATCGATACGCTTGAGTGCACGGTCAACTGGTCAAATATGGCTCGTGTTCACCGTGAGGTTCGTGAGGTTTGCCATAAGCTTCCGAACACAATCGTTACAACTCATATGTCGCATTGCTATCCGCAGGGCGCCAACCTCTACTTCATCTTTATGACTAAAATGCAGGACGAAGAGGAGTTCCGTGCTTATCACGCAACAATTCTCGACGCCATACAGAAGAGCGGAGCTGCCATCAGCCACCACCACGGTATCGGAAAGATGTTTGCTCCGTGGCTTGAGGGCTACCTCGGTGAAAAGGAATACGGTATAATCCGCACGCTTAAAAACTATTTTGACCCCGATTACCTTATGAATCCGGGCGGAACCATAGGTCTTGACCTTAAGCCCGAGGACAAAAAGTATCTGCGTGAGCATACCGAGTATGTTGACGAGCTCAAGGACTGAAAAGGCTGTTGAAGCGCGGCTCAAAGCCGTAACGTCAAGCATAAACACATAAAATCAAGGCTTTCGTTTCAGGTGAGACGAAAGCCTTTTTATTGCCGATCACAGAAAAGCTTACTTTTTGTATAAGCTTTCGGCATTTGCGGCTGTTGACTGTTTGCCGTCGTAATTATATAATAATTTATAACATAATTTCGCCGCATATGTGATATGCCGCACAAGTAAAGAGGTTCATCATGACAGATAAAAGCTATTCAATTATTTTCAGCAGTCCGACAGGCAACACAAGGCTGCTCGCCGACACCATTCGCGACGCGCTGCCGGAGGAAAACTGCAATTATTTCGGAGTGAGCGAAAACGCCGATACACAATCCGACATTTTATTTATAGGCTTTTGGACGGATAAGGGAACCGCCGACAAGGCGACCTTGGATTTGCTCGAAAAGCTGAAAAATAAAAGGCTTTTTCTTTTCGGAACGGCGGGCTTCGGCGGAGACGAGGAGTATTTCAAAAAAATCCTCGCAAATACAAAAAAGAGCATTAGTGACAGCAACATCACAGTCGGCGAGTATATGTGTCAGGGAAAAATGCCGCAAACGGTCAGGGAGCGCTATATCAAAATGAAAAGCCTGCCGAATCCCGTGCCGAATCTCGATATGCTGATTGAAAACTTTGACCGTGCTCTGTCTCATCCCGACGAAAACGATTTGAAAAAGCTGAGGCTCTCCGTGGAAAAGCTGTAATATGAAGCGACAGCGCGACCTACCCCGCTAAGCTGTGCCGCGTATCATATTACTATTGATTTAT
>ENA-UESI01001980-UESI01001980.1-human-gut-metagenome-genome-assembly--contig:-NODE-1980-length-11542-cov-4.380375_pt1 | contig 11542 bp, 9 predicted proteins | sample MGYA00243005_ERZ508006 | MGnify/ENA primary metagenome ERZ508006 (study PRJEB26167, sample SAMN06115436) | human gut metagenome | host: Homo sapiens | place: China:Shandong | collected 2015-06-10... | reverse complement strand
ACCGGTTCAGTATATGTGAATGACTTCAATATGTTCAACCGTATATATAAGGTGTATATCCTTCCCCGCAGCCTACGTCCAGAAGCTCGCCGGACGGCCTTATCTCATTTGAGTTAACCGTTAACTCTTTCGCAACAGCGATCAGGGCTTCGGCGATGGGGGCGTAGTACCCCGCTTCCAGAAAGGCGCGGCGGGAAAGAACCTGCTCACGGGTGTCCCCCGGGTGCAGGGAGTGCTTCTGCTGAACGGTCAGCAGGTTCACATAGCCCTGCCGGGCAATGTCGAAACAGTGATGCCCGGCGCAGACGAGGGATTTGTCAAACGTATTCAGTTTGCTTCCGCAAATTGGGCAAATCAAATCCATTCCGCAACCCTCCACCCTATAGTATACCGCATTTTTGCCGCTACGTCAAATCAAAATTGCAGATATGGGGGCGCTGGGACGGAACATAAAAAATGACGGAGGTGGTATGATGCGGCGGTTTCTGGCGGTTCTTGCGGTGCTGAGTCTGCTCGTGATTCCCGTAGACGCGGCGGAAACGACAAAATATGTGGCGCTGACCTTTGACGACGGGCCGTCCGGGCGGTATACCCGCCGGCTTCTGGACGGACTGTGGGAGCGGGAGGTGAAGGCCACGTTTCTGCTGTGCGGCTACCGGATCAAGGATTACCCGGACATCACCCAGCGGATTTTCGACGAAGGTCACGAGATCGGCTACCACGGCTACACCCACAAAAACATGAAGGAAATGAGCCGCCGCACGGTGGCGTCCGAAATCATGGACACGCAGGCGCTGCTGCCCGAGGGGTGCGAGCCGGTGTTTCTCCGGCCGCCGGGAGGCTGCTGCAGCGATGCCGTTCGGCAGGTGGCCGAGGCGCGGCAGCTGGCCATCCTCAGCTGGTCGGTAGACCCCCGGGACTGGGCGACCTCCGACACGGCGGCGGTGGAGTGGGCTGTGCTGAAAAACGTGAAGGACGGGGATATTGTCCTGCTCCACGACATGACGGTCAGCTCGGTGCAGGCGGCGCTGGATATTGTGGACGTGCTGAAAGATCAGGGCTACGAAATTGTCACGGTTTCGGAGCTGGTGAAGCTCCGGGGTGTGAACCTGAAGCCGGGAAAGACCTATACCAGTTTTCCGGTGGTGCTGAAATGAAAGGAATAACCCCTTGGCTCTCCCTTTGGGAGAGCTGTCACCGAAGGTGACTGAGAGGGCATTGCATCCTAGTTTCCCCTCTCCGTCCTCGCTGCGCTCGTCCACCTCTCCCAAAGGGAGAGGCAAGGGGTGCTTATAAAAAACAGACACAGCAGGTTTTCCTACTGTGTCTGTTGACTGTATGACGACGGAGCTTACGACGCCTGATTTTCAAAGGAGTTGACTTCGCTGGCGGATTCCATGGCGAAGTAAGCACGCAGAACATCCTCAGCCACGGCAGCAAGGGTCGCGCCGTGGGCGGCCTTTTCGCCGTAGACGGCTACGGCGATCTCCGGGTCTTCCATGGGGGCGAAGCAGATGAACGCGCCATGGTCAGAGCCGCCGGAGGAGTGCTGAGCAGTACCGGTCTTGCCGCACACCGCGACGGGGAAGGTGTCCAGATCCTTGGGGCCGCCGAAGTGGGAACGGGCGGTACCCTCGCCTCCCGCGATGACCAGACGCATACCCTCAATATAGGTATTGTAGGTGGTGGAGGCGATTTCCATCTGGCTCATGATCTCGGGGGAATTCTCCTTGATGAGACTGCTGTAGTCGGAGGCGACCACGCGGCTTAAGAAGGTGGCCTTCATCCGGGTGCCCTTGTTGGCCAGAGTGGAAGCGTAAACGCACAGCTGCAAGGGGCTGAACCGGTTTTCGGCCTGTCCGATGGCGGCCAGAACACGGTCGCCTGCGGTGATCTGGGAGTTGACGCCGGTCTCGCCGTAAGCGGCCTTCTTACTGGCCTCATCGGTGACCCAGCCGACCTTTTCCGTCAGCTCAATGCCGGTAGGAACGCCCAGACCCAGACCATTGGCGGTTTCGTTCAGCATCTCGATGGTCATACGGCTGCCCAACTCATAGAAGAAGTAATTACACGACACCTCCAGCGCCCGCTGAGCGGTCAGCTCGCCGTGGGTAACGCCGGGGTTGGATGTCCAGATCAGGCATGTGGGAGAGAAGCCCGCGTACTTGGTGAAGACACCCTGATCCCGGATGATCTCGCCGGGGAGGTACAGGTATCTGCCGAAGAACTCACTCTTCGGGTTTGTACTACGGTGCTCCATAGCGGCGATCAGAGTACACATCTTGAAGGTGGAGCCGGGGGCATAGTTGGCGCCGAAGGCGCGGTTGAAGAAAGGCTTCAAGGGGTCGGCCTCGATCTCGGCCCAGTCCTGGTTCATGGTGGCGAGGTTGTAGGTGGGATAGCTGGCACAGGCCAGAATCTCGCCGGTCTTGACCTTCATGACGATGACCGCCGCGCCCTCCGCGTCCAGGCCGTTACTCTCATCCTTGGAGGTGTTCTTCTCCGGGTCGGTCAGCTCCTTCATGATGTTGGCAAGAGAGTCCTCGGCAATGCCCTGAAGCTCCAAGTCAATGGTGGTCTCCACGTTGTTTCCGGCGATGGGGGTGTAGACCTCGCCGGTTTTCTGATTCACGCGCCAGAACTGCTCGACGATGGTGCCGTCCTTGGAAACCACATCCACGCGCTGGCCGTCGATGCCGTGGAGGTAATCCTCGAAGGCTTCCTCAAAGCCGGACTGGCCGATGTAGGCGTCCATGGAGTAGCCTTCCTTCTCGTATTTTTCCCAGTCGGCGGCGTCCATGCCGCCCATGTAGCCTAAGATGTGGGCGCCGTATTTGGTATGATATTCCCGGACGGTGGAGGATTCCACCATCAGACCGGGGATGTTCAGCTCCAGAATGGCGGACAGATTCTCGTCGGAGATGTCCTGAATAAAGGTGTAGGTAGGCAGCTTGGAAATACCGCGAAGATCGAATTCGTAGCGCATACCGATGACGGCGCGGGCGTCCTCGTCCGACCAGCCCTCGGGAATCTTGTAGCGCTCCCGCAGCTTCTCAATGAGCAGCGGCGCGGTGATGTCCGAGTCCAGCGACCGGTCAACCATGAAGCTCTGGAAGTGGTTCTGCCAGGAGGTGGCAAAATCGTTCAGAGTATACTCAAAGGGGCGGGTCTTGCTCACGGGGAAATGGTCGTTATAGCTGAGATTCAGCTCCCGGCATTTCTGCACAAGGGAGTACAGCGCCTCGTTGGTCTGGCCGTAGGACTCGATAACGTAGTGGTTGAACACCAGATTATAGCTGGCCCGGTTGCCCACCAGAACGTTGCCGTTGCGGTCAAGGATATCGCCGCGGGCGGCACGGACGGTGGTAACGGTGGTGTATTTCGCGATGTTGTCGGTGTTGCCGTTGGTCTTGATGATCTGAAGATCAAAGAGCTTCAAGGCGAACAGCGCCAGAATCGTAATAAACAGAATTAAAAGCAGGATAGCGCGAAATCGGCTTATTCTTTCCATGTGGTTCCTCCAATAAGACCAATTTTATTGATAAGCGGGTACAGCAGAATCAGGATGCCGAAGCTGTAGCCGGCGGTGATCAGGAAGGAGAACACCCGGTCCCACCGTGTCAGCCCAAGGCCGATGCCCACGACGAACAGACCCATCTCGTAAATTGTCAGCGCGATACCGGCGCAGATGACGATGGAAGCCTTCGTGCGCCGCAGGTAGGCCTGCCGCAGCAGCGTAGCGATGATCCCGACGGCGCATAATAGGCCAATGCAGTAAGGCCCCGGCGCGGAGCCGGAAAAGTAGTAAATGGTGGACGCAAAAAGGACGAACAGACTTCCCACATCCACGCCCTCAATGACCGTGATCAGCAGAATGTACACCACCGGCAGATCGGTGGTTGCACCGAAGATGCTGACGCGGCTCATGATAACGTCCTGAATGGTCAGGAGCAGGATACCCGTCAGCACATACAGCGTCCATTTCAGCATCCGCTGCTTTTGAAGCTGGGTCACGTGGAACAGCCCGGAAAGGCTGTTTTGCCGGGGGTCGGGCTTGAATTCCGACTGTTTGGACAGTTTTCTTCTTGCCATGGCGCGTCCTCAGCCCACGGGGGTGGTCGGTTGGGTGGTGGCGGCGGTTTCGGACGGGGCGGTGGCAGTCTCGGAACCTGTGGACGTGCCGGGGGTGGTCACGACCTCGGTGGTGTACTGGGTGATGATGAAGACCTGCTCCAAAGAGTTAATGTCCGCGGCGGGGTCCAGGAGGGCGAACTTGGCAACGCCCGTTTCCTCATAGCCTGCGTCCACCACGGAGCCGATGATCAGGCCACGGGGGTACACCGTGGAACCGGAGGTTACCACCTGATCCTTATTGCGGATGATGGAGTCGGAGGGCAGGTAGTTCATTTGGAGCAATGTGTCGTTGCCGCTGGCATAGCCGCCCTTGACCATGCCGTTATAGCCGGAGGTGGAAATGGTGCCGGAAATTTCCAGCGTGGAGTCCAGAACGGTCTTGACGACGGCGTAGTTGACGCCCACCTCCGTTACCAGACCCACCACTTCGCCGTTGGCGGTGATGGCACACAGATTCTCCCGGATGCCCGCGTTGGAGCCACGGTTGATGGTGAAGGTGCTCTCCCAGTCCGAGGAGCTCCAGCCGATGATATAGGCGTCCACCAGCTTGTAGTCCTCGTTGGTGGCTTTCAGCTCCAGCAGCTTGCGCAGACGCTCGTTTTCACGGGAAACGGAGTCGGCCTGACGGGCGACGTCCTCCATCTGGGCGATGCGTTCTTCCAGCACCTTGTTTTCCGCGTCCAGAGCCTCGTAGCGGAACATATAGCTGTAGTATTTTTCCGCCGTGTTGGTCAGGGTGGTGCCCGCGGCGCGGAAGGGGGCGAGAACGCCCTGCACGATCACGCTGGGAAGGCTCTGGTTGGAAATGCCGCTGTAGATGGCCAGCGCCGCCGTCAGCAGCGCGGCGATCACCAGAATGATCTTCACTTTGGTACTGAACAGATTTCTCATATGGTATCCTCCATCACTTCCGGCACCGTGCGGCAAAGGGTCTCATACAGCCGGCACACGGGAAGTCCCATTACATTATAATAGTCGCCCTCCAGCTTTTCGCAGAACAGCGCCGCGCCGCCCTGAATGCCGTAAGCACCGGCCTTGTCCATGGGTTCGCCGCTCTGGACGTATTTCTGAATCTCCTTCTCGCTGAGGGGACGGAAATGCAGGCTCGTCACCTCAGTAAAGGTCTCAACCCTGTCCCCATACAGGATGGTGCAGCCGGTCATCACCTGATGATCCCGCCCGGAGAGAAGACGGAGCATAGATGCCGCTTCCGCCTCACTGTGGGGCTTGCCCAGCACCTTCCCCTGACAGACCACGATGGTGTCCGCCGCAATGACGATGTCTTCTTCTCCCCGGCTGACGGCCAGCGCCTTCAAACGGCTGACCCGGGCAACTTCGTCAAAGGGCGGCTTTTCCGGGTCCATGGTTTCGTCAATGTCCGCCGCCCGGACGGTGAAGGGAATCCCAAAGAGGGACAGAAGCGCCTTTCGCCGGGGCGAGGCGGACGCGAGAATGAGCTGCATAAGGTTCTCCTTTCGATGCGGAGGGATTTTATTCCACACCCCGTAAGTACAGTCCCCGGGTACACGCGCCGGGGTCGAGGGGTTCGGGGTTCATGTAATCGTACAGCACGCGGTCAACTTCCTTGGAATTTTCCGTGGTGAAGTACAGCCGCGTCGCCCATAAGCCAAGCTTCGCAAGATCGTCCTGCCGGTCGAGCCAGCTCAGCTTCTTGCCGTTGAGCAGCACGCTGCGGCAGCTGTCGCCGTCCCGGATGACCGGGAACTCCGCGCCGGTCTTGTCGATCAGGCGGGTGGCCTTCAGATGGCAGGTGCATTCGTTGGTCTTGTTGTGGATGAGGCAGTGCTCCGTCACCATCAGAGGCAGCCGCCCGTAGGCGATCAGCTCGGCGTTCACCGCCTTGCTCATGTCCCTTATCTGGGGCAGGGTCATTTCAAAGCTCACCGTGGCGGAAGCCATTTCCAGAGAACGCATGACGTTCATGGAGGCGGAGTTGAAGATGTTCAGGCCGAAATCCCCGTGAACCCGCATTCCTGCCTCCCGCACGGGGGCGATCAGGCCGAGATTGCCCACCAGCGCGTCCCGGACACCGGCGGCGCGGAGGACTTCCAGGCTCTTTTTGATCCGGGGCAGCTCCCCGTCGTGGACGATTCTGGGCAGCACCGCCGCCACTCGTCCCCGCTGCACCAGCCGGGCGCAAAGCTCCCCGTCGGCGAGCAGAATGTGGATGGGAACGTACAGCAGTGTGGTTTCCAGATCTAACAGCATGGGGGTCAGCTGCTCCCGGGAGGTGACCTGAATGGTCAGGCCGGGCAGGCCCGAGGGGCCTTTGTATTCCGGCACGGGCTTGGGCTTGCGCAGGGTCTGCTCCTCCCGCCGGGCGCGGATGGCGGTGAGCTGGTTCAGCACGTCCCGGCGCATGGCGTTGATGGCGGAAGCGGAGATAATCAGGCCGGGATCGACCCGGGTGCGCACCTCCACGCACCGGTAGGGTGTACCGCCGGTTTTGGAGACCCGCTGGGCGAGCATCGCCCCGGTGAGGGAAATGTTCTGGGCGCGTTCCGGCACGGGGCCGTCGGAGCGGCATGTCCGCCCCTCCGGGTCGGTGGCGATGACGCAGCTGCCGTCCACCGTGACCATGGCCTGAAAGCGGATATCCACAAGGGGGGTCTCCCCTGCCTCATAGGATTGCCGGGCGGCCTGAAGCCATTTGCCGTCGTCGTCGTTCTCCTGCCGCACGCCGAACATTTTGGTATCCACCCTGCTTGTATAGTAGCCGTCGGTGAAGCCCTGACGGTTGAAGGCGGCGTACAGGGCGTCCATCATGGGCTTGGTGACGGTCATCTCGTCCAGCGCCTTGCGGTAGACGGCGGTGACGGTGGCCACGTATTCCGCCCGCTTCATCCGGCCTTCCAGCTTCAGGGAAACCACGCCCATTTCCTGCAATTCCCGCAGATAGGGAATCAGGCAGTTGTCTTTCAGACTCAGGGGGTATTTTTCCTGCCAGTGGGTGTAGCCGTAGCTCTGGCGGCAGGGTTGGGCGCAGCGGCCCCGGTTGCCGGAGCGGCCGCCGATCATGGCGGACATATAGCACTGGCCGGAATAGCACATGCAAAGCGCGCCATGGACGAAAACCTCAATTTCAATGGGAGAATTGGCGCAGATGTAGCGGATTTCCTCCCGGCTCAGCTCCCGGCTGAGAACGACCCGCTTGATACCCATGGCGGCGCACAGCAGCACGCCGGGCAGAGAATGGACGGTCATCTGGGTGCTGCCGTGGATGGGAACGCCGGGGGCGATCTGCCGGCACAGCTGCACCACGCCCAAGTCCTGCACGATAAAGGCATCAATATTATTCTGCGCGGCATAGCGGATCAGCTCCGCCGCCTCGGTCATCTCCCGGTCGGAGACGAGGGTGTTGAGGGTCAGGTGAACCTGCACGCCCCGGACATGGCAGTATTTAATGGCATCCACCAGCGTCTGGGGAGTAAAGTTTTTCGCGCTTTGCCGCGCGTTGAACGCGCCGCAGCCGAGGTACACGGCATCAGCGCCGTTCTGAACGGCCGCGCGCAGAGCCTCCATTGACCCGGCGGGCGCCAATAATTCCAGCATAAGCTCTCTCTCCAAAATTCGGTTTCGGGGCAGACCCCCGCACAATAATATATTGTACAGTATAGCACAAAGAAACGAAAAGTTCCACCCCCGAAGGGAGAATTCAAGAAAAATTCAAGGGAACTTCATATTCAGAAGGCGATTCCCGGGGTAAACGCAAGGAAGATTTTCCAGATTCGCCCCAATTCCCCAAAATGTTCAAGAATAATTCAAAAACAACCTATTGACATTTCTGGCACTCTGCGGTATAGTGTGCTTAGCACTCAGAGAGATGGAGTGCTAAAGGTAAAACGGGAAGGAGGAATACGATGGAACTGACAGAGCGGAAAAAGAAGGTCCTGCGGTCGGTGGTGGATCTGTATATCCGCACGGCGGAGCCGGTTGGTTCCAAGGCCATTACCGAGCTGCCCGACATGAAGTATTCCTCCGCGACCATCCGCAACGAAATGGCGGAACTGACCGCCATGGGTTATCTGGAGCAGCCCCACACCAGCGCGGGCCGCATCCCCTCCGCCGCCGGTTACCGGCTGTACGTTGACGAGCTGATGATGGATTACCGCCTGTCCATTGACGAAACGAAGTCCATCAGCAGCGCCATCGAGGAAAAGATGCAGCGGGTGGATAAAATGGTGGAAAAGGTGGCAAAGCTGGTATCTCAGGCCACCGATCTTCCCGCCATCTCCGCCGCGTCCCGACAGGGCAGCGCCTGCGTCAAGCGGTTCGACCTGATCCTGGCCGGACAGGGAAGCTTCATTCTGGTGCTGATGCTTGGCGGCGAGCAGGTGGTGAACAAGCTCATCAAGCTGCCGGTAAACGTCAGTGAAACGGATTTGAAGCTCCTGAGCGCGGTGCTGAACGCCAGCATGACGGACATTCCCCTTGATGGTTTTACCGCCGAGCTGATGGAAAAGGTCATGCGTTCGGCGGGCGCCGCGGCAAGTCTGGTGCCGGTGATTCTGGATTTCACCCAGGAGACGCTGAAAAACAGCGATTCCACCAGCGTGGCCGTCACCGGTCAGGCAAGACTGTTGAGCCTGCCGGAGTACCGGGACGTGGACAAAGCCCAGCGGGTGATGGATTCCATCGACGAAGAGGCACTGGCAAACCTTCCCGCCGTCATGGAGGGCGCCAACGGTACGAAAGTGCTGGTAGGCCCCGAAAACGTGGCGGATGAACTGAAGGACACCTCCGTTGTGATGACCAAGTTTGACATCGGCGACGGAATGCAGGGCATGATCGGCGTGGTCGGCCCCACCCGGATGGATTACGCAAAGGTAACGGCGCGCTTGAGCTACTTCGCCGAGAGCCTGAGCAAGATGTTCGGCAAGCCCGAGCAGCCCCAGCAGCCAAAGCTGCCGGAGCCGCCGAAGGAAGGATAGAATCAAACAGGCAGGGCTGGGGAAAATCCCCGGAACCACAAAAAGCGGAGATTTTCCCCCACCCTGCAAATTGACAGGAGGTCACAGACGTGGCAAAGAAGGAAAAAGAAGAAGTAAAGAAGCAGACCCCGGAGGAAACACCTCAGGAACCTGTGGAGGAAACCCCGAAGGAGAAGACTCCCGAGGAACCGAAGCAGAAGGATGCCAACCCCTGGGAGGAAAAATACAATTCCGAGCATGAAGCCCGGCTGCGTCTGGCAGCGGAATATGATAATTTCCGCAAGCGCACCACGAAGGAAAAGGAGCAGTCCTACGGCAACGGCAAGGCCGACGCCGTAACGAAGATGCTTCCCATCTACGACAATCTGGAGCGCGCGCTGAACCAGCCCACGGAAGACGCCGCCTACAAAAAGGGCGTGGAGCTGACCATGACGGAGCTGCTGAAGATCTTGAATGGTCTCGGCGTGGAGGTTTTCGGCGAGGTGGGCGACACCTTCGACCCGAATCTGCACAACGCCGTGATGCATCTGGACAGCGAGGAGCATGACGAAAACGTCATCACGCAGGTGTTCCAGAAGGGCTTCAAAATGGGCGATAAGATCGTCCGGTTCGCCATGGTGCAGGTGGCAAACTAAAAACGTAAACAATTTAGCTTTAATATATTAGGAGGAAAACATTATGTCTAAGATTATCGGTATCGACCTTGGTACTACCAATTCCTGTGTTGCTGTTCTGGAAGGCGGCGAGCCTGTTGTCATCGCCAACGCCGAAGGCAACCGTACTACCCCCTCTGTTGTTGCATTTTCCAAGACCGGCGAGCGTATGGTCGGTCAGGTGGCAAAGCGTCAGGCTGTGACCAACGCTGACCGCACCGTGTCTTCCATCAAGCGTCACATGGGTGAAAATTATCACGTCACCATCGACGGCAAGGGCTACACCCCCCAGGAGATCAGCGCCATGATCCTGCAGAAGCTGAAGGCGGACGCCGAGGCTTATCTGGGTCAGAGCGTTACCGAAGCCGTCATCACCGTCCCCGCTTACTTCTCCGACGCACAGCGTCAGGCGACGAAGGACGCCGGTAAGATCGCGGGTCTTGACGTGAAGCGTATCATCAACGAGCCTACCGCAGCCGCTCTGGCTTACGGCCTCGACAAGGAATCCGAGCAGAAGATCATGGTTTATGACCTTGGCGGCGGCACCTTCGATGTGTCCATTCTGGACATCGGCGACGGCGTCATCGAGGTTCTGGCCACTGCCGGCGACACCCATCTGGGCGGCGACGACTTCGACCAGAGAATCATGGACTATCTGGTTGCCGAATTCAAGAAGGCCGAGGGCATCGATCTGTCGAAGGACAAGGTCGCCATGCAGCGTCTGAAGGAGGCTGCCGAGAAGGCCAAGATCGAGCTGTCCGGCGTGACTTCCACCAACATCAACCTGCCTTATATCACCGCCGATGCCACCGGCCCCAAGCATCTGGACGTGACCCTCACCCGGGCAAAGTTCAACGAGCTGACCGCCGATCTGGTGGAGCGCACCATGAAGCCCGTCCGTCAGGCCATGTCCGACGCGGGTCTGAGCGCTTCCGACATTCACAAGGTGCTGCTGGTTGGCGGCTCCACCCGTATCCCCGCCGTGCAGGATGCCGTTAAGACCATCACCGGCAAGGAAGGCTTCAAGGGCATCAACCCCGACGAGTGCGTGGCCGTTGGCGCTGCCATTCAGGGCGGCGTGCTCACCGGCGACGTGCAGGATATCCTGCTGCTGGATGTCACTCCTCTGTCCCTGGGCATTGAGACCATGGGCGGCGTGTTCACCCGTCTGATCGACCGGAACACCACCATCCCCACCCACAAGAGCCAGATCTTCTCCACCGCTGCGGACGGCCAAACCTCCGTTGAGGTTCATGTCCTGCAGGGCGAGCGTGAGATGGCTGCCTACAATAAGACCCTGGGTCGCTTCCAGCTTACCGGCATTGCTCCCGCACCCCGGGGCGTGCCTCAGATCGAGGTTACCTTCGATATCGACGCCAACGGCATCGTGAAGGTCTCCGCCAAGGATCTGGGCACCGGCAAGGAGCAGCAGATCTCCATCACCGCTTCCACCAACCTGAGCAAGGAAGACATCGACAAGGCCGTTCACGAGGCCGAGCAGTACGCCGCCGAGGATAAGGCCCGCAAGGACGAAGTGGATACCCACAACGCCGCCGACCAGACCGTCTACCAGACCGAGAAGACCCTGAACGAGCTGGGCGACAAGATCGACGCTTCCGAGAAGGCTTCCATCCAGTCCGCCGTTGACCACCTGAAGGAAGTCAACAAGGGCACCGACATCGAGGCCATCAAGAAGGCCACCGACGAAGTCCAGCAGGCGTTCTACAAGGTTTCCGAGAAGCTGTATCAGCAGGCGAACCCTCAGGGCGGCGCACAGCCCGGCGGGAGCACCCAGAAGACCGG
>ENA-UESI01001977-UESI01001977.1-human-gut-metagenome-genome-assembly--contig:-NODE-1977-length-11549-cov-8.302824_pt1 | contig 11549 bp, 6 predicted proteins | sample MGYA00243005_ERZ508006 | MGnify/ENA primary metagenome ERZ508006 (study PRJEB26167, sample SAMN06115436) | human gut metagenome | host: Homo sapiens | place: China:Shandong | collected 2015-06-10... | reverse complement strand
AAAGTGAGACATTGTCAAAAGCAGTGGCTTATTACAAAGAAAAGGAAGGACGTGGTGCTATGAGTGAAGCAGTAAGACAGTATGCAATGGAATATGCAAAAGAATATGCAAAGGAATATGCCAAAGAGTATGGTGAGGAACAGAAGGAAGAGGGGATTCTTCAAGGAAAAAATAATATGTTGTATTCATTGGTTTCAAAGGGAAGGTTAAAAATAGATGTAGCAGCCGAAGAGGCAAATGTCAGCCTTGGAGAATTTGAAAAATCGATGGAGGAAGCAGGATATAAAATTCCTGAATTGGTATAGTTTAATAGTTACAAGATACGTTAAATATAGACCCGGTTTGCATAAGTATGTGCAGACCGGGTTTTTATAATAAAAATGCAATGTATGATACAAAAAGTTTACAACTGACATATATACTCATTATAACAACATGGAAGATAACTATTCTGAATAGTCACCGGGAAAGAAAAAAAGGGAGGAGAGCTAAATATGGATAAAAGGGGTAACATATCTTCACGAAATATGAGATTATTTGCAGCAATTATGACACTCATCGAGGCACTTGTCCTCACATCATTCACAGGCTGTGCAGATAAAAAGGTAGATTATGGCACTGATACAGAAAAACTGACAAAAAGTGCTGTATGCAATGTAAAGGATTTTAGTACAGATGAGACCTACAGCGATGAGTTTTCCGTGCAGACAGAAATTGGAAATGTAAATATAGATATAAGTGTAAAAGTGGAACTGCCTGATTGTAAGACAATGTCAGTAGTTGAAGTAGAAAAGATACCTTATACTGCAAAGCTCAAGGAAAAGGTATTGAAGGCATACTTTGGAGAGTCGCAGATTTATTACTATGATAAAGAACATTGGACAAAAACACAGCTTCAAAATCTTATTGATTCCATAAATTCCTCAACAACACCAACGGATACATCTGGCACAGGAAACAGAGCTGAGTTTTTGAAGGAATATACGCATTATCTGGAAAATGCCGGGGATGAATGGACTATAGCTACAGAGTATGATTCATGTGATGAGTTTGTAGGGAAAAAAGGAAACACCTGGTATAACGTGAATTTTGTTGCAGATGGTGATGAAAATAAATGGCTGTCGGGAATTGGCGCAGGTCCGATTGAAGGATATACCAAAAAGGCAGGAAGTAATGAATATGAGTGGAGTAATATATTTAACGATGGATATGTGAAGCAATACTTTGGACCGGATTCACTCATGGAATATGATACGGTAAATGATATCACGGATTCACAGGATACATCGGGAGAGGAAATCGCGCAGGAGGAAAATGAATCGGGTATCACAATAGAAGAAGCGGGGAATATGATAGACAGCTTTTTGAAAGAGACAGGTTTTTCATCCATCCCGCAGACTGAGAGTTCGCAGCTGAAATGGAGTGGATATAACGAAAGAGCCAATCAGGTGTATCAGGAAGATGATATACATGAGTGTGTAAGTGGTTATAGATTTTACTACAATATCGGAGTTGGCAAAATATTATTTGATGATGCTTTAAACCCGATGGATTACAGCGGATACAATATGAAATATGGTGATAGTATAGAGGATACTTTTGATAATGAATTCTACAATTTTTATATTGATAAATATGGTATAGGTACTTTCTTTATAGACTGCCCGGTAAGTATAGTAAGAAAACAGGAAAATGTAGAAATGCTTCCTTTGGAAAATATATTTGATATTGCCCGGGATGAACTTAAAAACAATGCTGATGAATATGTACTGGATACAAATGTAAAATATTATACTCTAAAACTTGCATACATAAGGGTAAACAACCGGACTGATATGCAAAAATACAGTTATATTCCGGCATGGAGTCTGGAATTGCTGCAGAAAGACACTACAAATGCATGCCCTGTATTTATCAACGCGATTGACGGAAGTGTGATACATCCGGACGATCTGAGTTAAGATACAGAATGTTTACATCGGACCGTACCTTCACAGGAATAATTATGTTGTAGAAAAAAATGTGACATATCAGGGAGAATTGGCATATGAGAAAACACACAAGAATACTCGCAGCGGCTATGACGATCGTTGAAGCGATAGTAATCATCTCACTCACAGGCTGCTCAGGCAAAAAAGTAGATTATGGGAATGAGAGCGAAAGTAAAGAGACAAAAAATATGTCTGCCTTAGCTGATATAAAGGCAGACTCCGGCTGGAATGAAAACTTTACCATACAGACCGGTAATGGCGAGAAAACAGTATATGTATATGCAAATATTGTAGTTCCGGACTTCGATAACATGTCGGTTGTTGAGGTGGAAAATGTAAAGATAGATGCTGATTACAAAAAGCGTTTTCTGGATTTATATTTTGGTGGGAACGAGTACTATTATCACGATCCGGATCATTATACTGTTGACGAACTGAATGAGGTCATAGAGTACTGGCAGAAAGAACAGGATGATACTTACAGGGAGTGGTTGGAACAGCGGCTGGCTGAATACAGGGATAAGCTTGAAACGGCAAAGACTACTTATACCGTGGCAAAGGATCTCGAAAACTGTGAAGTATTTGCAGGCTACAAGGGTGATGTGTTCTGTGAGGTGGAGTTTGAGGCTCACAAGGTACATGCTTACGCCTTGCATCAGTCCGGGACAGATTACGGTCCACCATCTTTAAGGAATGAGGACTATGATACCATAACGCAGACTTTTCAGGATGATGATCTAAAGGATAAGGCAGACGAGACCTCAAATGAGGGCAGTAAATCTGCCGCATCAGCCAAAAAAGAAGCCGGGAATTTCCTTAGTAAATTGGGAATGCAGGATCTGGTGGAACGAGGTGAATGTGAGTGCAGCTGGATAGGTTTTAATATTGACAGCGAAAAGGAAAATGACTATCAGACAGCAGCGTGGGGATATATTTATTCATACGCGACCGGCATAGACGGCATCACATTTAAGGATGGATTTGATATGGATACCTATTTGTCGGGGTATGAAGCAAATGATAGTGATATAGATGATGTTACACTGCCTGACAGTACACTTCTTACAGTCACGGATGATGGAATAATCGATGTGCAGTTGGAATATCCGGTAAATGTAACACAGATCTATAAGGATGTGGAGCTTATTTCTCTGAAAAATATAGAGCAGATCATCAAGGCGGAGATTACGGAAAATCCTGATAAATATGATACCGCGGCAACATTCAATAAGCTGCAGCTTAGTTATTTGAAGATAAGAAGTGACAGTGAACAGGGAAAATACAGCTATGTTCCGGCGTGGGTACTGTCACGTATGGTAGACTCCAATGAGCAAAATGCTATCTTTGTAAACGCTATAGATGGCACGATCATAAATTTGGAAAATTCACTGTAAAGGAGAGGCTATGAAGAGGAAAAACGTTATTATATCGGCGTTGGTTCTTGCAATAGCATTAACCGGCTGTTCAGGAAAAAAAGTAGATTACAATATGGAAACTGAAAATATAAACACAAAAGCAGGAAGCGATATAAGTGCGTTTGACGACAGTACGAAATGGAATGACAGCTTTTCTGTTGAGACATCTGACAAAAGTGTGGATGTGGATATTTCAGCAGACATTACCCTGCCGGACTGCAAAAGCATGTCGGTTGTTGAGGTGAAGAATATAAAGGTGGGTGCCGATTTCAAAAAGAGTGTGATAGAGGCTTATTTTGGCGATAGTACCGTATATTATCACGACATACCTCATTATACGAAAGAAGAGATATATCACAGTATGGAAGTTGTAAAAAATGCGATTGCCGGATATCAGTACGATATTGATCAGGGACTTACCACAGAAGAGGGCGTCAGCAGGGTGATGAAAATTGAAAATGATCTGCTGGAACAGTATGAAAAGGCAGAACCGTCTGCACTGGATACGCGTGAAAAAGCTACAGATTATACGGATTGTAATGAGTATCTGGGATATATTGGTAATGTTTTCTGTGAGCTTAGATTTGGAATTGCTGAGGACGGTTCGCTTGAATATATTTCAGCACAGCCTCTTAAGGCAGGAAGTGAGGGAACATCATATGATAGCAGTGAGTATGGCTATTACGGACCACCATCCTTTGCAGAGGAGCAGGGTGTAGGGGGCCTTAATGGAGGTTCTACAGGTGGAGATACTACATCTTCATATGACAACGAGTGTGTATTGAACAAAGAAGAAGCTGTAAAGAAGGCAGAAGAATTTCAAAATAAATTAGGCAGGGCTTCACAGGTATATATAGGAACCTCAGACTACGAGTGGAGTGCAGGAGTGATAGAGGATGGCGATGATACCGTAAAAACTGATGATACAGAGAGCGTTATAAAGGATACAGCGTGGGGATATATCATAGATTATGGCGAGGGTGTAGATGGTATAGCGTTTTGCAAGTCACTTGATTTCACCCAGAATATGGATATATGGGAGAATCTCGATAACTATGATGATTTTATGCCATATGGCAATAGTTCCTTTATTGTGACGGATCAGGGAGTGACGGAATTTACTGTTTCTTACCCGGTTGATATTGTAAATGAGTCAAAAAACGTAGAACTCTTGTCAATGGACACTATAAAAGAGATCATCAAGGATGACATGACAAAGAATTCAGATCAGTATGATTTTACACAAAATCACACTTACAACAATCTAAAGCTCGGATATATCCGTTTGAAGGATGCATCTGACAAGGATAAATATACTTATGTTCCGGCATGGTGTTTGTCCAAACAGGATAAGGGCTACGACAGATATCCGGTGTACGTGAATGCGATAGACGGCACGATCATAAGGATTGATGATCTCATATAAAATTTAGCTAATGGATCAGGTTCATATTTTGATGGAAAAGATGTGAAAAATATATGATTAATAAAAAGAAAAAATATATAGGGCGTTTGACACTTACCGCTGCAATTACCTCTATTTTATTTTCAGGATGTGGGGCGGCACAAAAGGAGCTTGCACAGACGGACAGAGCTTCCTACGAGAAAATATCATACCAGACAGTTACGGTACAGAGCGGTTCACTCACACCTCAGACTACCATCAGTCTGAGCGCGCAGGGCTATACCAGGTTTTCCTATGGTGCGACAAACACGGAGCTTACGCTCGAAAAGGTAAATGTGGCAGTGGGTGATCATGTGAAAAAGGGCGATATACTGGTGGCTTTTAAATCCGGGGAGATACAGAAAAAGATTGAGGACTACAGCGGGCAGATCAGTCAGAATAAGCTTCTGGCAGAGCACTACAGGGCTATTATGAAAATCGATGATACTCAGGATTATTCAAGCGATATTGCCCAGCTTGATAAGGATACAGAGGTTGCGCAGCTTTATCTTGATGAGGCAGAGGAAAAACTGTCGAGATATCAGATTACGGCATCCGAGGATGGCACGATCACAGCAATGAACAATTCACTTTTGGCGGGAGTTTTTGAACCGGGCAGCAATCTTATAACAGAAATCAGCGGAAACGGCAATTACGAGGCTGACAGACCGGAAGGTTATGACTTTAATGTAGGTGATGTATACACGGCAACAGCATCTGATATAGAGTTTGAACTTAAGGTAAAAGAGGTGGACGATAAAAAGGTTGTTTTTGAACCGGTATCGGACATGTCGGCAGTATCGGATGCACAGATATTTTCCATGGAAGTGACGCGCCCTGCTATAGAAAATGCTGTGTATGTGCAAAAGGACGCAGTACATGAGAAGGATGGCAGGTATTTTGTATACACACTGGATGAGAATGGATACAGACAGGCGGTATGGATAAGTGCCGGAGATCAGGTGGGAGACTACCGGATCATCACAGAAGGACTTAAAAGCGGGGATGAGGTGGTTTTGCAGTGAAGAACAGAAACCTTTTATCAATAAAAAAACTGGCAGTACTGGGGATATGTGTATCGTTTGTGGCAGGCGGCTGTGGAAAAATGACAGAAAGCAGCATACCAAAACTTGAAGAACCTGTAGCGTTAAATGAAGCCTATAGACCTGTGGAATACGGTACGATCGGCTCTATGCAGGTGCTGATGGCTACTGCAGTTCCGAGGGATTACTGCAATTACTACAGTGCCAATGTAAATATTTCACAGATATATGTGGAGCCGGGAGATACAGTAAATGCGGGGGATGTGCTTGCAGTCTGTGATGTGGATGAGGCAAAAAAACAGTTGCAGGAATGTAAGGATGCGCTGGCGCATGAGAATGAGACATATGAGATATCCGCGCAGATCTCGGATACGCAGATCAAATTATGGGAGAGTCAGGCAGCAGAGCAGGAGAACAACACACTGATAGCCACAGAACAGGAAAATGAGCGGTACGATAAGCAGCTTCACGAATACCGCGTGCAAAAGATCAATGAGCAGATGGCTTTATATCAGCAGATCGTTGATGATGGAACGCTTAAGGCAGCCCACAGCGGTCTTGTCACTTACACTAAGAAGCTGACAGATGGAAGGTCTGCTGCGGCATACGAGAATATAGTCATTGTCTCCGATACGGATGACCTTGTGCTGGATATAAAAGATACAGCCATAAATGAGTACAAATACAGCGATTATGACAAGAAATATGTGATAGTCGATGGCGAAAAATATGATGTCACCGAGTCTCAATATACATCAGAGGTTTTGGTACTTTCGAAGATAAACAACCGCTATCCGGATGTGTGCGTGGAAAGCAGGGAAAAGCCGTTTCTTACGGCAGGACAGATGTATCCGGTATATTTTGAAAAGACAAAAGCGGACCAGGCACTTGTCGTGGGAAAAGATTCCATCTATAAGGAAGGCGATACCAGATATGTCTATGTGAAAAATAATGAAGGTGGCCGCGAGAAACGCATCATAACAACAGGTGAGTCTGATGAAAACTATACACATGTCACAGAGGGCTTAAAAGAGGGGGAACTGGTCTACTATAATTCTACAGATCAGGTTCCGACAAAGTACAGCAAATATACGGTAACAAGGTCTGACTTTGATATAGCAAACTACGGTGTGCGCTACAGCAGATCTGACGCAGGGACGATAACCGAAACCTGTGATTATGAAGGGCAGATCGTGTCTGTCAATGTGAAGCAGGACGATACGGTAGAAAAGGGCATGCTGCTTTACGTGGTGGATACCGGAGAGGGCAAAGCGGCCATAACAGAGGCGAAAAATGCGATCGACTCTGAGAATGAATCCTATGCGCAGAAGATTGCTGATTACGATAAACAGATAAAAGATTTATCTGAAGGTGGTAGCAGCGCAGAAGAAAATAACCGGCAGGATGAAAAGCCGGATACAGCATATGATGAGCAGCAGTTGAAATTGAACTTACAGCTGCTTGATCTGCAGAAAAAACTTGCCGGTGCAGACCACACCTATCAGCTTTCCCGGCTACAGTCAGCATATGACAGCATAAGCGCAGGAAATGACGGCAAAGGAAATATTTCAGTATATGCCAAGAATGACGGAAAAGTTTCAAAGGTGAGTGTCAAGGCAGGAGATAATGTGGAGGAAGGCTCAGATATCCTGCAGATAACCGGAAATTCCACGGACGTACTGCTGGTTCAGGTAAAGGATAGCAATAGCTATAAAGTATATAAGGACAATATAGCAGATGTGGGAGAGCGCGTATCACTTGAGCTGGACGGTACAACGATCTACGGAAGCTGTATCGGTTTTGCCGGTTACGGTAGTGTTGATCAAAAGGGATATATAAATCAGGATGATAAAGGTGTGCATATTACCGGAAACACAGATTCGGGATATGGAAATGCAGCATTTTATATAAAACTTGACAATGGAATACCGGATGATCTGACCAGGGCATCTGCTGTAAAGTTTTCTTATGTTTCTTTTAAAAAGGTGGTAGTGGTGCCGACTTCGATCATACACAAGCAGGTCAATCCTATGGACAAAGATGATATATCATACTATGTGTGGAAAATTGATGGGGACAGCGTGGTAAAGCAGCCGGTAATATTGAGCGATTATACATCAGGCAGCAATACACTTGTGCTTTACGGTATTGATGAGGGCGATGAAATATGTTTGGCTTCGTAATTAATAAATTAAAAAACAGAAAATGGTTAAATTTGTGTCTGCTTATGGGAGTGGCTTTGTTTATAGCACTTTTTGTGTGCCACCCTATGTTTGAAAAGGGTGCGGGAAATCAGATACTCGACGGACTTTTTACGGATCATGCCACACAGCAGAATGAGTATCCAGCACAGATGAGCCGCGAGGGAACATATGCGGTGGCAGATTATCCTGATTCGCAGTCAGTGCTTGATAAGCTGTCAGGATACGAAAAGAAGTGGACTGAATATGTGGATATAAACAAGGTTTCCTCACAGCAGCTTATCACACTCTCAGGAGGACGCGCCGATACAGAGTTTGGAGGACTTAACCATTATTTTACAATAGGATATCTGCCGGAACTTTCGGAGTACGCGGATGTTGTAAAATCTCAGACTGACACAGCCACATTCGAATGCAGTATAAGCGAAAAGACAATGGATCACTACGGACTTGTAGCAGGTGAAAAAATCTATTTACATGTACCTGATGGCAGTGGGAAAAAGGAAATTTCTTTCGTCATATCACAGATCTGCCGTGAAAAAGATATAAACGATCCATATTGGGCCAAGACGCTTTCGGATATGGGCGATGTGATATTTGTTTCGCGGGATGTTTTTGACGAAATGATGCAGTATTACAGCGAGGACAATATCAGCTACAGTGATTTTCTCATGCTGGATTACAGGCAGATCAACACGGAAAATGCCTCACTTTATGACGGTTATATGGAGCAGTTTAAGGATGCTGACAAGCTCTACAATGACAACATCCGTGATACGCTGGAGCGCTTTTTTACACAGCAGAAGACGATAAAGCTGATGCTTTGGGCGTTGGAGCTACCGTGTCTTGTGCTTTTGATTTTATTTATAAGAATGATATCTGCACAGATACTTTCGCTCGAGGAAAATGACATACTTGTTTTAAGAAGCCGCGGTGCGACAAAATTACAGGTATTTATTTTGTACCTGCAGCAGTCAGGAATAATAGCGTTTGCGGGCTGTGTACTTGGAATAGTACTCGGATATATAATGTGCCGGGCTGCCGCATCTACAGACGGATTTTTAAGATTTACGGCAAAGGATATAGGCACTTACAAATTTGTATGGCAGATGCTTGTCTATGCGGTGGCAGCGGCAGTTATCATGGTGCTGTTTATCACAGTTCCGGTGTGGAAAAAATCAAAGGATGCCATATCAGAGCACAGCAGGGGACGAATATCAAAGAAAAAGCCTCTTTGGGAGAAATGCTTTATAGACGTTATACTTTTGGCTCTGTCAGTATATCTGCTTTACAATTACAACAAGCAGAAGAGTACGCTTGCGATATCTGTTCTTGAGAACAGGAGCATAGATCCTGTCATGATACTGGACAATTCGCTTTTTATATTTGCAGCGGCACTTTTGTGCGTAAGACTTACCGGACTTATTATTCTGCTTGTGGACAGGCTCTTTAAAAAGCGTTTTTCTCCGGCAATGTATGCATCATTTTTACAGCTGAAACGAACCAGATACAATCAGGGATTTCTGGCAGTATTTCTTATCATGACAGTGGCTGGCGGTATTTTTGACGCGAATATGGCGCGCACCATGAACAGCAATATGGAAAAACGGATCGTCTACAATGTGGGTTGTGATGCGATATACAACGAAGATTTCAGACTCAGGATACAGAAGAATAAAGATGGCTCTGTAAGCTGGATGTATGACGAGCCTGATTTCGGTAAATACGAGTCGCTCAAAAATGAGGGCATCTGTGACGGGGTCACGCGTGTGCTTGAGGACGAGCGGGTAGACATTTCCGCAGGCAGTGGTTCGATTTCGGATGCATATCTTATGGCGATAAACACAAAAGAATTCGGTGAGACTGCGAAATTGCAGAGTGACCAAAATGATGATATTAATGACGCGCACTGGTTCAATTACCTGAATGAGCTGGCAAAAGAGCCGGACGGAGTCATCATTTCCTCAAATCTGGCAAAAGTTCTGGGACTTAAAGTTGGTGACAGCTTAAATTACTCAAGGTATGTACCGGAGGCTGTCGATGATGATCAGATCTACGCATCCGAGAATGCAAAGGTATGTGCCATAGTAAAAGGTTTTCCGGGCTACGAGCGTTACACCTATGAGACAGATGCAGAAGGAAATGTGACCGAGCAGGAGAAATACCTGATCGTTGCAAATTATGCTACGGTTGTGGAAAAGTTCGGCATGACACCGTACAGTGTGTGGATGAACCTGTCAAAAGGAAAAACGGTGGATGATATATACAAAAATTTAACATCCGCGCAGCAGCTTATAGACGAGAATAAAAACTCAGCCACAGTGCAGATCACAAACGGTATGTTTACATTAAGTTTTATACTTTCACTGATAGTGTGCTCAGTAGGATTTTTGCTGTATTGGGTTATGACACTAAAACAGAGGGAGCTGCAGTTTGGTATATACCGCGCAATGGGAATGAGAATGAGAGAGGTAAAAGCAATGCTTTTAAACGAGCAGATATTTTTATCATTTCTGCCGCTTATTGCGGGAGCAGGCATAGGTATAACTGCAACAGCGATGTTTGTAAGGCTCATATCGATCATATATCTGCCGCAGAAACACAATATCGGAGTAAATGTATATATTTATCAATCTGATATGCTGGAGCTTGCAGGAGTACTTTTCGTGGCTGTAGCCGTATGCTATGTGGTTATCAGCAGATTGCTTAAGAGTATGAAGATAGCACAGGCACTAAGGCTTGGAGAAGATAGTTAGCATGTAAAAAATGAGGTCGTGACATATGGAAAATGCGATAATTGCTCAAAATATAAAAAGATATTTCAAGGCGGGAGATGGTACAACAGTCCACGCACTTGACGGAGTATCCATGGAGATAAAAAAAGGAACACTTGCCATCTTAAAAGGGCGTTCCGGCTCCGGAAAGACCACACTTCTTAATATCCTTAGTGCGCTTGATATGCCGACAGATGGAAGTGTGCAGTTTCTGGATAAAAACCTCGAGCAGATGACCGAGAAAGACCGGGAAATACTAAGGCGGTATGAGATGGGATTTGTATTCCAGTCTATAGCACTAATTCCCACGATGACGGCATATGAGAATGTGGAATTTGCCCTTAGACTTGCGAAAAATAAACGTCAGATACGGAAGAATTTGACTGATATGGATAATGACGTTGGAGATGTAAAAAACGATGTGATAAATGAGAATATGCATGACAGAGTATCAGAGCTGCTGGAGCGTGTCGGACTCTCAAAGCGCATGGATCATATGCCGGATCAGTTATCAGGAGGTGAGCAGCAGAGAGTTGCGATAGCGCGCGCTGTGGTTCATCGCCCGAAGGTGGTCTTTGCGGATGAGCCGACAGGAGCACTTGATACCGCTTGTCTGGAAGTATCTTTTATTTTATCACTAATAGCGATAACCGCCAGCAATGTATTTCCCTCGCCAAAATA
>ENA-UESI01001975-UESI01001975.1-human-gut-metagenome-genome-assembly--contig:-NODE-1975-length-11559-cov-2.969692_pt1 | contig 11559 bp, 5 predicted proteins | sample MGYA00243005_ERZ508006 | MGnify/ENA primary metagenome ERZ508006 (study PRJEB26167, sample SAMN06115436) | human gut metagenome | host: Homo sapiens | place: China:Shandong | collected 2015-06-10... | reverse complement strand
AGGAAAATCGTCTTGTCCGTTTGCCGGCTGAGCTGGTGAAGCAGTTGCATCATCTCTACTTTACTGGGAAAATCGAGAATTTCATTGTCATCCATGTCGCCGCCTCCTTTTTTAGTAGCTTCACCCTTATACACGCAGAAAAACGCGGAATGGAAGATTTTTCTTTCTGACAGCATACTACATCCGGCTGCACATGGCAATCTTTTCGGTACTGCACTTCCATGATAAAGCAGAAATCCGAACTTACTCCCCGCGCGGGAATAAGTCCGGATTTTTTCTGTCTGGAACAACCGGCCAATTTTGAGGACGGTGTTCGGGAAACTGAGCAGTGGGCGAAGATTCCAATACCCAGTCATAACCGCTGGCCGGTGGTTATGACTGCAATATGGCTTGGTTTACTTCCTGTTCTTCCGTTTATACCATACCACCAGCGCCACGATACCGGCGAGGGATACGCAGAGGATGCCGGCCCACATGCCGATGTGGCTGTCATCGCCGGTCTTCGGCGAAGTGCCGGTGGCAGGGATCTTCGCAGTCTCGACGTAATCGCAGACTTCACAGGTGCGGGTCTTTTCCCCGTCTTTTCTGGATGTTGCCTTTTCGGTGACGACCCATTTGCCGAAGGTATGGGCTTCTTTGGCGACGGTGATCTCGCCGCAGCAGGACCATTTCTGTTCGTGGGTGGTCTTTGTGGTCGTCCATTTCTTCGCACCGGTGTGGTTCGCGGCATCCTTTTCGCCGTACTTCCCGCCGCAGTCCTTACAGGTCGCCTGCTCCACGCAGGTCGCGGTGCCGCCGGAGCAGCTGACCGTCTCCTTGTGGGTATCGTCTCTGGTGCAGACATGGGTGTGGGTGCCGTCGCCATTGGACTGCCACTTGCCCCAGTCATGGCCGAGCGCCCTGGTTTCAAAGACCGCTTCCTCGGCGGTGTCCTTGGCGCTCAGGCCGCAGGTGGCGCAGGACCTGTAATAGACTGCCTTTTCTGTGCAGGTCGCGGCGGATTTCAGGTACTGTTCCTCCACGGTTTCCGCCGTGAAGCTGTGTGTGCCAAGCTGGCCGTATTCGTGCCTGCACACAGCGCAGACCGCCTTTGCCTGACAGGTCGCCGTACCGCCGGAGCAGCTGACGTTTTCTTTATGACTGCTATTTCTGGCGCAGACGCGGCTGTGGGTATCGTTGCCGCTGGACTGCCATTCGCCCCAGTCGTGGCCGAGAATGTTGCCGACCTCAAAGGTTTCCGTTCCCTTTTCGCCGCAGACTGTGCAGGACTTGTAGTAAGTCGCCTTTTCCGTGCAGGTCGCGGCGGATTTCAGATACTTTTCCTCCGCCACTTCCGCCGTAAAGTCGTGCGCGGCAAGCTGACCATACTTCTGACCGCAGACAGAGCAGACCGCCTTTGCCTGACAGGTCGCCGTGCCGCCGGAACAGCTGACGGTTTCCTTATGGGTTGCGTTGCGCTTGCAGATGCGGCTGTGGATACCGTTGCCGTTGGGCTGCCATTCACCCCAGTCGTGGCCGAGAATATTGCCAACCTCGAAGGTTTCCGTTCCTTTTTCGCCGCAGACGGTGCAGGACTTGTAGTAAGTCGCCTTTTCCGTGCAGGTCGCGGCGGATTTCAGATACTTTTCTTCTGCCACTTCCGCCGTAAAGTCGTGCGCGGCAAACTGGCCGTATGCCTGACCGCAGACAGAGCAGACCGCCTTTGCCTGACAGGTCGCCGTGCCGCCGGAACAGCTGACGGTTTCTTTATGACTGCTGTTTCTGGCGCAGACGCGGCTGTGGGTACCGTTGCCGTCGGGCGTCCAGTCGCTCCAGTCGTGGGGAATAAGCCTGACCTTGACCGTGGCCTTTAACTCCGGGACGGGCTGCTGAATAGTCGGAATATCGCCGAGATTGAGCGTGCCGGTAATGGCCTGCTCAGCAGTAGAATTCAGGTCATACGACGTCTTATCCCACGTTACGCCAATGCCTGAGTAGAACGACCCGTCCTCTGTCCGGCAGTTCACGAATGAAGGCAGCCAGAGCGCATCAAACTCCGTGCCGACCTCTTTGTTCGTGATATCCGTCGAGGGTTCGATGCTCAGGAGGGTGCGTTTGACCGCTTCAATCGGGATGGTACATTCGGCAGGCGCATAACGAACGGTATCACTCGGCGTGAAGACCACAGTCACGTTGTATGTTCCCGCTGCGCTAAACCACTTAGGCGTACCGGCCTTGAAAGAGAATGTGCCGTCGATCTTCCTGCCGCCAACCCGTGCCTCACCGCCAATAAGCGCACCGATCTCGTCAGCTTCCTCCGGGGGCGTTTCCGTTCCGATCTGGAAGGTTTCGCTGACAAAAATCTGATTGTCGCCAAGCCGGAAGTCTCCCTTTGTCCAGCGGAACGTCGGTGCGGTCACAATCACAGGTACAACCGGGTCGTACTTCAGCTTCACCTTGACGCTGACGGTGGACGCCCCTTCGGGGGGCGCAATATAATCCTTCCATGTGGACAGCACCAATCTGCCCGTAATGCGCTGCTCATATGGCGTATTCGGGTCATACTGGTTTTTATCCCAGACCACCGTGTCGCTCATGATCGTCGTTTTTTGGGGGTCACCGCGCATCACGTCCATCGAACCCGCTTCCGCCAATCCAAGTTGTTCAAACGCCGTACCAATGGGCTTGTCGGTGATGTCCTCGAAATTGGGATTGATTCTGACGATCGTGAGCGGGAGAACGTTCACGGTTACCGTGCAGGCTGCAGTTGTGTAGTTCCTGGAGTTTGTCGGCTTGAAAACGACCGTGCGCGTAAGCTGTCCGTATTTCAGCCCGATGCCGGGGTAGGCGGTGTCCCCGTACAGCAATTCGTCCTCATCAAACTCGAACGTGCCTTCGATCTCCTGACCGTTTGCCATCGCCTTTCCGCCCTTGAGACCGCTTGTCAGCGTCTCGTAACGATCCAGCGCATAGAAGGTTCCTTCAACCGTAGGCGGTGTGACAATGGTAGTCTGGAAGACCCGAGTATCCATAAGAGATACCTCAATGGTCGCTTTTACATCGGTTTCCGTAACGATTTTATCATGAAAATAGCTGTTGGCAACATCCAGCGTTCCGTAGATAGTCTGGGGTTCCAGAGAATTGGGATCATAGGCAGATGTGTCCCAAATGACCGGAATAGGGGCGAACATTGCGCCGGAGTCGGTTTTTACCGTGACGCCCTCCGTAGGGATTCCCAGCTCCGCAAGGGGCGTGCCCAGCGGTTTGTCCGTGATGGCAAACTTCGTAAGAACCTCCGTGATCGTATACCGAATGCCGGTCACAATCACTTCACATTCCGCTGTTGTATATGCTTCCGTGTCATCGGGAGTGAAGATAACATGCAGGCGGTTTTCCCCCACAAAACTTACGCTCCCGCCATACTCTCCCTCGAATGCAAACTTACCGGGGACGACGGTATCCGTTCCCTTAACCTGCGCCACTCCGCCCTCGAGCGCTTCATCCAGAAACTGGGTGCCGACATACGTTTCGGCGGGCAGGGTTGGCAAGGTCGTGATGACGGTTTCCGAAGGCCCGCGCTTCGGGCAGCAGTCGTGTCCGTCCGCGTTGTGGGTGCAGCCGCTTACGGTGCAGTAGCCATCGGCGTCCTTTCCGTGGAGGCATTCCTCGCCGCCGTCGCAGAAGCCGTCGCCGTTACCGTCGCCGTGCGCCCTCCAGTAGGCGTAGAGGGTCATTTTCATCCCACCGTCGATGGTGACAGTATCGCCGTGCTGGTACTGCGGGCTGTCGGCTCCGGCAGTGAGCGCCCAGCCGCCGAAGTGGGCATTTTCACGTGTCGGGATGGTGTCGGGAATCACAAACCTGTTTGTCTCGCCGGTCATGGCAGCCGGAGCGCCGGTGCCGCCGTTGGCGTCGAAGGTGAGGGTATACTCTGTCTCGCCCGCCTCCACGGTGAGTGTGACGGTTGCGCGAACGGAATAGATTTCGCCGTTGTTGTCAGAATTCACCGTGCAGACCAGAGGATATACGCCAGGTGTAATGTTCGTCAGAGTAAGCGTCGATCTCCAGCTCCCATTGGATATCTGCACATCGACATTTTCCGCGGGTATGGTTCCGCAGTCCCAGGATGTGATGACAGCACCAGCGGCGGTAGCACCGCTGATCTGGTACACATCCGATCGGAACGTCACCGTTTCTCCCGCTTTTACCGTATGGGCATACCTGACATCATACTCTTCACCGGTGCCTTTGCCCGCGCCGGTGATCTCGATGTACGAAATCGGAGCGCCAATGACACGGACATTCTGAATGCTGTCGGCCTTGCAAGCTTCATCTTTGGAACGCAGGAACACGCCGTCCTCTGTTTTATACACAATGCAACTGCCGAGAAGCGCCCCGACGTCGCCCATGTTATTCCGGATCGCGTCATATCTGCCGCCGCCTTTGCCGAGGATCGTGACGGCATTGTTCGTAAGAGAGCCAACCGTTCCGTAATTCGATATGGTAACGCTTCCGCCGTTTATGTTGATGCCACTCACGCGGACATTTGTTCTGGCGTCGCCGATCAGGACGGTACGTTTCCCGTCTACATTGATATCGATCGTACCGTCATAGTCTCTCAGCACCATTAGAAACGTCGCGCCTTCCCGCGCTAGCGCGGCCATTGCATCGTTGTACGAGCCAAAGTACGCAGTCTCCCTGCCGCTCTGTACCAGGAAAGTGGCTACGTAGCCGCATACGTCACACACGCCATAGTCAAAGCTGTGTGCTTCCATGGGGAGCGTCGTGTTGCAGCAATTGTATTTTGCCGTATGATGTACGTCGTCAGCGATATATTGCGGCGCCTGGGCATGGTTATCCTTATCCTTGGGGAGCATTATGTTCGAGATCCCCGTTGTGCCGGTGTTATCGGTAAAATACTTGTAGCACTGGCCGCAATGCCAGTATTCCACATGACCGATATCGGTACAGGTGCCAGGCAGTTCCGCGTGATAGGCACTTGCAGGGAAATAGTGTCCCTTCGCGGGAATCGCGATGGGCGCGGCAAGCTCCTTTGTGCAGTCCTCATCCGAGAATATCTTCCGGCACTTGTTGCTGTCCGCATCGCTGCCGCACATCCAGTAGGATTCATAGCCCGCCTCGGTGCAGGTGGTTTCCTTTTTCGGAAAGTATTCCTTGTAGGCGATGCTCTTGTTGGAGGTCAGGGTCAGCACGATTAGATCATTGTTATTGCTGCTGCATGCCTTCCTGTAATTGGCAGTGGCGGAGACCGGCGTGTGGCAGGAATCCGAGTCGGTAAAGGTTCTTGTCTTGTTATACCGGTTCATCTCCTTCCCGCGCGGGCAGCCCGGCGTATCACATTGGAAGGAAATATCAAAATTCACCTTGATTTTCCGGTTTGCATCCCAGTCCGACAGGTCAACGCTGTTCAGGCATATATCCGTTATGGAGCCGGTATGCCCCGCCTCGCCGCACTGGTACTCGCTTGCGGACAGCGTGAATGTGGCATAGGACAGCGAATCATACAATTCGTCCGACATGGTTTCGCCGCTTTGCACGCTGATGAGATTTTCCGCGTCCAACGCGAGCGTATCCGGCGCATCTTCGGGAAGAGTCTCGTCCTTTTCAGTCTCGGGAACGACGGGCGCAGTGGTGGCTTCGGTTTCCCCGACATTCACCGGTTCGGCGGTGGGAGTGGTGGTCTCCGCCGGATTCTCCGCGCCCTCGACGTACTTGGCGCAGTCATGGAGATGTGCGTCCTCTGTGTTGCAGACGAGGCAGTCCGCGTTCATGGCTTCCACCGTGCAAGCTGTTTCGCAGGTGCATGCATGCGGCTCTTCTTTGACGTCTTCCGACTGGGTCACCGCGTCGTCTGCGGGCTTGACGTACTTTGCGCAGTCGTGCAGGTGCGCACCTTCCGCGCCGCACACTGGGCAGTCTTCGTTCATGGCTTCTGCCGTGCAAGCCGTTTCGCAGATGCACACGGGGGCTGCTTCCCCGCCGTCCTCGGCAAAGGCCGGGATGGGCAGCGTGGAGAGCACCATGACAAACACGAGCAGGATGCTGAGCAGTCGTTTCTTCATAGCTGTTCCGTTCCTTTCAGTTCTGTGCGTTTCCCGTACTCCGCGGGAACGCGTGGTCAGCGTCATTCCGGGATGGTATATGCACCACCAGTATAACATACAGCTGGGATAAGCGCAACTGTTTTTCTCGTCGAATCGGAAAAATTTTTCCAGAAACGAGATCCAAAAAACGCCGACATCGACTTTTTCCGGCGCATATGCTGTGATGAAACAAAAAAGCAGTCTCACGTAGACAAACAGCCCCATCCATTCCGCTTTCCGCGGAACGGATGGGGGTGCTGAGACTATGTCTTAAGCCCCGGTGAATGCGGTTTGGGGAATCGCTATTGCAGCTGCACACTTTCCGCAATCGGCAGAAGCGCCTCTGCGGTGAAACTGCTGCTGGACAGCCGGAACGAGATTCCTTTCTCAGGGGTGCCGATCAGCCATACTACTGCGGCGCTTTCGCCATTCTGTAATGCCGCTCCCGTGCAGCCGTGGACGGTTACCGGGTTTCCTCCGGTGCCGATAAGCATTTGAAGCACATCTTCCATATCGGTGCAGTCCGTAACATAGCTTTCATATTCCAGATAAATGTCCTGATTGGTCTTCGGGTCGAAGTACCAGCGGCGGACGTAGGAATACCAGTCGTCGGCGTTTTCCAACGGCGCGCCTGTCAGCCCATCCTCCACCATGCCGTCAGGCAGTGCGGTGATCTGATAATTCCCCAGCTGTTCCAGCGCTTTCCGGATATCGTCCCAGCGGGTCGGCTTCAGTTCCGGGCCGATGCCCACGCTTTCGGCGACCGCGATCAGATCGACGTCCCCGCTGGCGCGCAGGGAGAATCCAAAACCCCTGGCTGCGTCCGTCCAGATCAGCTCGCCGGGGCTTTTGTAGCCCACATTCCTATTGATTTTGACCTGCTCCGGCTGACCCATGCCGTCAAACTGCCTGCCCCACTGGCTCAGGCGAAAGTAGAGGGTATATGTCAAGGTATCCCCCGCATCGTTTTCGTAGTCGATGGACTGCTCGCCGTAGGCCGGTTCAGCGACAAAGGTAATCTCATATCCCTCCGGCACGCTCTGGGGATACACAGGCTCCCAGCCTACATAAGAAGAAGCGTCCTGCTCCAGCTCGATGGTGTAATCCGGCCCCAGATAGTTGGAAGTCACTTCCAGCGGCTCGCCGGGAGCCGCGCTTTCCGCCATGGCAAGGATATCCACGGCATCGTCCTCCACGGAGAGCATGGCGTTGAAGCCTTCCTGCTCATTTTTCCAGAACAGCAGGCGCAGACCGGAGCTGGTGGTCATCATTCTGGCGGGCTGCCCCGCCACGGTCAGCTCTTCCCAGACGCAGGAGTCCCGGGGCGGGTCGGAAATCGCGCTGAGATCCGTGGTCAGGGACACATGATAGGAAATCACGCTGCCGCTTGCATCACAGGTGTAGCGGATCTCCTGTCCGCCATTGCCGCAGGGCGCTACATCCGTACAGGCGTAGCCCTCTGGAATCTGCCGGGGATACCATATATTCCAGATTTCCCTCTGTCTGCACAGGAAGGACATGGGCAATTCTTCGCCAAAATCCACGCTTTCCGCCACAGCCTTCAAATCGACTGCCATATCCTGCGTAAACAGGCCGGCATAGTAGCCATCGGCCTCGTTGTGCCACGACAGTGTCTGCGCGCCCTTTTCTGAAGTCTGCAAAACGGCATCCCAGCCGGACACCGTGAAGCTGGTTTCCTCCCTCGGCGGTGCCAGCACACCTTCAATGGCCTGACTGGTGGAAATGGTGAAGGAGATCATCTCCCCCGCGTCATTGCGGTAGCAAAGATTCCGGGTGGTGTGATTCAGGGGCGAACCCTCTGCCAGACGGTAGCCCTCCGGCAGCTGCTGGGGATAGCAGCTTGCGATCACACTTCTGGCAGGCGTTGCGTCCGGCACACCTTCATCCGTTTGAACAGTCGTTGGCACATTGTGCTGCACGAGCTTCATGTGAATCCGGGCATAGGCCGCCACCGCGCACCCCACCAGCAGCAGCGTCAGGGCAATCACGGCGGCGACCAGCAGGGGTTTGCGAAAACGAATGCGCTTCTGACTGGCACTGTAATATTTCGCTTCCTCGATGTACTTTGGGCTGATATAAGACAATCCAAGCAGCAATTCTTTGCCGTTCATACGCGGATTTCCTCCTTTTCCAGATAGATGCGCAGCTTTTCTTTGGTTCTGCTGAGCTGCATTTTTACCTTGCTTTCCGTCATGCCGTATTGCCGGGCAATTTCCGCGATGGTATCCACATACCAATACCGACGCAGAAAAATCACCCGGCTGTCCTTAGGAAGGCTTTCCAGAAACGCATCCAGAATACGCCCCAGCTCTTTTCCCCGCATGGTACGCTCGTGACTGGCGTCCGGAATGCACTGCTCCATATCTTCCGTCAGCGAGACGACCTCCGCCTTTCGCTTTGCCGCCATGTTCCAGTCCAGTCTCGTCAGGGACAGATGGCGGCAGATGGCAGCAAGAAAAGCGAAGAAATATCTGGGCCGCTGGGGAGGAATCGCCTTCCATGTCTCCATGTACGTATCATTCACGCTTTCCTCCGCGTCTTCACGGCTCCGTAAGATGTTTTTCGCCAAAGCGTTCAGTCTCCTGCCATAAACGGCATCCGTTTCTTTTATGGCATCCTCGTTTCGTGCCCAGAACAATTCCACGATTTTGGCATCTTCCACTTTAGGTCGCTTCCTTTCTTTTGTTCCTCACCTTAGTAGTAGGGTTTTCTGTCAGGAAAGTCACATCTATGATACCATTTTTTCGAGAAAAGGAAAGGCCATGTGTTTTTATCGGCACCTGCTCTCAATATACCGCATTTTCCATTTTCCGGAATACGTGAGGAAACCTCTTGCATCCTTTCCAAAATCGTAGTATCATGGATCACGATTTTGGAACTTTTCAGGGAAGGGGGATTATGGAACAAAATCTGCTACCGCGCTGAAGGAAGAGGTTGAAAAAGTACACCGCCCGAAAGCCGGGAACTGACCCGCAAAACCGGCATAGGGCTTTCCATTACTTAAGGAAGTAATGATTGCATAGGTTATCCGAAAATTTCTGCGTATGAGGGTGCGCAGGGTATCTTCAGGGGCTTCGGCCCGAAAAAAGAAAGAAAAGAGGACACACTATGAGCAACACGACAAAGAAACGCTGGGGCGACCGGAAAGACGCCCGCTGGATCCGCGATATGGATTCGCTCCATGTCATTTTGCCGCATCTGATGAACCACCGCACGGATGCCGAGGTCTACGTCAACATGGAATTCGACGTGACAGAGGCGCTTCGCTACATCGCACGGAAGAACGAGGGCGAGGAAGAATACCGTGCCACGCTTTTTCACTGCATTCTTATGGCTGTCGCAAAAACGATATATCTTCGCCCGCAGCTCAACAGCTTCATCTCCGGCCGACGTTTTTACCAGCGCGACGAAATTACCCTTGGCTTCGTAGCCAAGAAACGCTTCGAGGATCACAGCGAGGAGTCCCTCGTGGTCATCTCCGCGCCGGAAGACTGGACGCTCACCGAGGTGACGCACCGGGTCGTCGGCAAGGTTCACAAGGCCCGCACGGAAAAGAACGACGGTGTGAATGGCGCGATGGACGTGCTCAAAAAGCTGCCGCGTCCGGTTCTGGCATTTGTCATCTGGATCATCAAGACACTGGACTTCTTTGGCAAGGTGCCCGACTTCCTGCGGCAGGATGACCCGAACTTTGCCACCGTCTTCCTCACCAATCTTGGCAGCATCAAATGCCCGAGCGTCTACCATCATCTCAACAATTACGGCTCAAGCTCCATTATGGCGGCCATCGGCACCATCCGCAAGAGTGAGAAGATCGCCGGGGACGGCAGCCGCGAGGTGCGGGATGTGGTGGATATCGGTTTCACACTGGACGAACGCATTGCGGACGGCTTCTACTTTGCCCGTTCGCTCAAGATCATACAGCATCTGCTCACACACCCTGAACTGCTGGAACTGCCATTGAATCAGGAAGTAGCCTGCGGCTGATATCGCTGTCAAGCGCCTGTGGTCAGGTCATACCGTAGATGTGCTGCTTCCGGACTGTTACCCGCAGAGCGAATGGCAAGGATAACAGAAAGCGCTGTTTCCGGAAACCTAATACTATTTCCTGATTAAAATCTTTGATTTTAATCAGGAAGGCAGCGCCTTCTTCCAAAATGCAAGCCCGGACACAGAGCGGTCGTATCGCTCGTGCCCGGGCTTATATCTTTTTATCCGATTTGCCCGTCAGCTCTCCTGAAGCTGCTGCTTGCGGAACTGGAGGGTATAGAGCTGGTAGTAGCGCCCCTTCAGGTGGAGAAGCTCCTGATGGGTGCCCTGCTCCATGATCTCGCCGTGGGACAGCAGGATAATGTTGTCCGCATGCTGGATGGTGCTCAGGCGATGGGCTACGATCAGCATGGTGCCGATGTTCTTCATCTTCTCCAGAGAGTCCTGAATGAGTACCTCCGTCTCCGTGTCAATGTTGGCGGTGGCTTCGTCCAGGATCATGACGGAGGGCTTGTGCAGAATGGTCCGGGCGAAGCTCAGCAGCTGCCGCTGACCCGCGGAGAAGTTGTTGCCCTGCTCCCGGACGGCCTCGTCCAGACCGCCATCCAGCTTCCTGATGAAGCCGTCGGCGTTGACATACCGGCAGGCCTGCCAGACGTCTTCATCCGTCACGTTGTCGGAGCGCAGGACGATGTTGCTGCGGATGTCCCCCGCAAACAGGAACACATCCTGGAGCATCTGTCCGAAGTGGCTGCGCAGAGAGGCGATCTTAATGTGCCGGATATCAATGCCATCGATCAGAATTTGCCCCTTCTGGATATCATAGTTCCGGCAGATCAGGCTCAGGATGGTGGACTTTCCGGAACCGGTAGCCCCAACAAAGGCCACGGTCTGCTTGGGATACACATGGAAGGAAACGCCCTGCAGCACCCACTCGCCGGGATGATAGGCAAACCACACGTCCCTGAACTCGATCTCGCCCTTCATTTCCTTCAGCTCGATGGCGTCCGGCTCGTCCACCACCTCGGGAACCATATCCAGAATGGTGAATATCTTCTCTGCCGCGGCGAAGGACTGCTCCAGCATATCAAACTGCTCGGCCAGCGCCTGAATGGGGTTGAAGAACCGGGAGATATACATATAGAAAGCGACCACCGTCTCGCTGGTAATGGTTTGCCCCAGAAAGGTCGTGTCCTTGATATAACCCTTGCAGCCGATATAGAAGTGAAACAGCGGCTGACAGAGAACTGTAATTGTCAGGAATTTATCTATATGGGCAACACAATTTTGATCATGGAGCTTCATTCAGAAGAGGAGATGGCCCAATTGACGGATAGCTGTGACCGATTCTGTCGCTGGGCATGGAGAATTATGGGGGCGGCGGTTACTGCAGGAAAGTCTTTCGCTTTCGGACCGTTTCGGTCTTGCAGTCTGCTACACAATTCCTTCAAAGAATGATTTTCTT
>ENA-UESI01001969-UESI01001969.1-human-gut-metagenome-genome-assembly--contig:-NODE-1969-length-11597-cov-8.478819_pt1 | contig 11597 bp, 12 predicted proteins | sample MGYA00243005_ERZ508006 | MGnify/ENA primary metagenome ERZ508006 (study PRJEB26167, sample SAMN06115436) | human gut metagenome | host: Homo sapiens | place: China:Shandong | collected 2015-06-10... | reverse complement strand
TTTTCAATCTGCGTAGTTTGTGGTACAGGCTGTGTCACAGGCTCTGCCTTAGGAGGCTGAGGTATCGGAGCTGCAACAGAAGCAGAGCATTATGTGAAAGAAGTGGCAACCGGAGAACTGCCGTTTCTGCTGACGTCCTGATGTCCCTCCTGGTCAATGCTGGCAAAGAAATTCTTCCCGGAGACCATCGATAAAATCTCCAACGCCCTGACACCTATGGTAGCGACTGCACGTGTCATCAAAAAAGAGCATCCCGATGCATCTGTTGTGTTTATCGGTCCCTGTGTGGCGAAAAAGCTGGAGGCTTCCAGAAGATCCGTTCGTTCCGATGTGGATTTTGTCATTACCTTTGAAGAGCTTACCGGTATGTTTGAAGCAAAGGGAATTGATATTACAAAGGTAGAGGAAGAAACACCGATTATGGATGCGACCTCAGTAGGTCGTGGGTATGCTGCGTCAGGTGGTGTGGCAAGTGCTATCGAGAAGTGTGTACAGGAGTATTATCCGGATACAACCGTTCATATTGAGCATGTCGAAAGTCTCGCAGACTGTAAAAAGATCCTGATGCTTGCAAAGCTGGGCAAGAAAAACGGCTGCCTGATTGAAGGAATGGCGTGTCCCGGCGGCTGTATTGCAGGTGCTGGGACCAATGTTGCAATTTTGCAGGCCCAGAAAGCACTGAGCAGCTTCCAGAATGAGGCAGAAAGAAAGCTTCCGCCTAATTTGCTGATGGCATTTCCTGCCTGTTCTATTTCTTCCTGTGAAACGGGTGCGCACCGGCTGGGCCGATCTACTGCTGAACTGCTTTTCGCCCTTTGCGCAGGAGGAATTTCTGCGGGTGCTGCGCCCGGGCGGGCGGATGATCTACGTGGTGCCCGGGGCCGAGCACCTTTATCAGATGAAGGCGGTGCTGTACGAAAAGCCCTACAAGAACCCGGTGCAGGAGATCGCCTACGAAGGCTTCAAGGCCATCGGAGAGCGGGAAGTTGCGGGGTGCATCACGGTGCCCCACGAGCAGCTGGAAGCGCTGTTCGCCATGACGCCCTACTACTGGAAGACCCCGCGCGGCGGTGCCGAGCGTCTGGCCGCACTGCCGGAACTGGAAACGGAAATTTCGTTCCGGTTCCTGGTGTTTGAAAAACTTTGAGAAATAAAAAACTCCCCCGGCAACGCCGGGGGAGTTTTTGCGTCATAACGTCAGGTATGATATTCCATCCACCTGCCCTTCCAGGCGTAAAGGGCCATCAGCACGGCACCCAGCCCCCAGCTGACCGGGTACAGCAGGAAGATGCCGTTGATGGTGGAAAAGGAGGGCAGCACCCACTGGATCCACACAATGCGGAACAGGCACAGCGACACCAGCAGCACCACCATGGGCGGCACACTGGCCCCGGTGCCGCGCACCGCGCCTGCCAGCCCGTGCAGGATGCTGAGCAGGAAGTAGAACGGGCAGAACCAGTGCATGGCCAGCTTGCCAAAGGCAATGACGGCTTCGTCCCGGGTGAACAGGTGCAGGATGAAGTCCTGTCCGGCCAGCAGAGCCGCGCCGGTGCACAGGGTGTAAAGGATGCCGATGCCCAAGGTCACCCAGACGGCCTTTTTTACCCGGTCCAGCCGCCCGGCACCGTAGTTCTGGCCCACAAAGGTGGTGGCCGCCATGCTGATGCTGGTCACGGGCAGGATGTTGAAGCCGTCGATCTTCATGTAAGCGCCGAACCCTGCCATGGCGGCGGCACCGTAGCCGTTCACACCGGCCTGCACCAGCACGTTGGAAATGGAGATGACCATGTTCTGGATGCCGGTGGGCAGGCCCACCCGGATGATGCGGCCTGCCATGCTGCGGTGCAGCCGGATGCCGGAAAGCTCCACATGGCAGGCGTCGTCGGTCTTCATCAAAAAGCGCAGGCTCAGCACGCAGGAGACCAGCTGGCTCAGGTCGGTGGCGATGGCGGCACCGGCCACCCCCATTTTCAGCCCGGCGATGAGCACCAGGTCCAGCACGATGTTGGTCACCGACGCAGCGGCCAGATACACCAGTGACCGGCGGGAGTTGCCCGCCGCGTTCAGGATGCCGGCCGTCATGTTATACACCACGCTGAACAGCACGCCGCCAAAATAGAGCCGCATATAGAGCACCGCATCCTCCAGCACCTCTGCCGGGGTGTTCATGGCGGTGAGCAGGGCCCGGCTGACGGCAATGCCGCACACGGTCAGGATCGCGCCCAGAATGGCCGAAAGGGCCAGCGAGGTGTGAACTGCAGTGTGCGCGCCCTCCCTGTCCTTGGCTCCCAGAAACTGAGACACCACGACACCGGCACCCACGGCGATGCCCTGGCTGAACCCGATGAGCAGGAAGATGGGCGAGCCGCTGGAGCCGACGGCTGCCAGCGCGTTGCTGCCCACAAAGTTGCCCACGATGATGGAATCGGCGGTGTTGTACAGCTGCTGCAGCATGTTGCCCAGGATCAGCGGCACCGAGAAGAGCAGGATGCTCTTCCAGATGCTGCCCTCTGTCATCAGCCGTGATTTTTTCTTTTCTTCTAAAATCGTCTGTGCCATAATGTTTCCTTTTTCACGCAAAGCTTCAGCTCATATATCAATCGTCATACAGATAAACGATACCTTGTTTCTGTCAAAAAGTCAAGCAAAAGCGTAAAAAGGGGCGTTTGTACCGGTTCCGCCCTATTTCCACCCTCTCGCCGCTGGGTCCTGCATCTCGGCGGCAGAGTAGACCAGAGCGTTGCAGACTGCAGCGGCCACGGTGCTTCCGCCCTTGCGGCCCATGGCCGCGATGGCAGGCACGCCGTGGGCTGCACAGGCGGCAAACAGCGCTTCCTTGCTTTCCACCACGTTCACAAAGCCCACCGGCACGGCGATGACCAGGGCAGGCCGCAGCCCGGCCTCGATCTCTTCCGCAATGGTCAGCAGGGCGGTGGGGGCATTGCCCACCGCAAGAATGGCCCCGGGGTGCTCCTGCGCCGCACGGTGCATGGAAGCCACTGCCCGGGTGGTTCCGGTCTCGGCTGCGGTCCGCGCCACCTCAGGGTCCGCCATATAGCAGAGGGCACTGCCGCCCAGCCGGGCAAGGGCAGGCTTGGAAATGCCCGAAAGCGCCATGTTGGTGTCGGTGATGATAGGGGTCCCGGCCCGCAGGGCGGCCACACCTGCCGCCACAGCCCCCGGCGTAAAGCGCAGATTTTTCGCATAGTCAAAGTCGGCGGTGGTGTGGATGACCCGCTTGACCACAGCGGCAGTCTCGGGCGGCGGGGTCAGGCCCAACGCTTCCAGCTCTGCCGTGATGATGGAAAGGCTTGTCCGCTCAATGTCGGCGGGCAGATGATGTTGTGGGATCATTGTGCATTCCTCCGCGGGTTCTCCAACCCCATGGCCGCGTAAACGGCATCCAGATCCAGCGCGCCGCGCACGCCATCGGCCAGCAGGTCAAACTGCTGCTGGCGGTACTGCTCCATCGGGATGAGGGCCGCGCTGTCCGGCGCAATGCCCTTGCGCCGGCAGAGCAGGGCCACCAGCTTCTCGGTAAGCTCCCCGGTATCAAACAGGCCGTGCAGGTAGGTACCGAACACATTGTCCTGCACGCAGCCCTCGGGTGTGCCGTCTGCCAGTGTGCAGAAAGGCACACCCTGCACCTCGGTGCGGCCGGTGTGGATCTGATATCCGGTCAGGGCCGCGCCCGCAAAGGGGGCGGCGATCACGGCGGCAGTGTCCTGGGTGCGGTGCTTCTGGCCGGTAAAGACTGTGCGGGTGGGCAGCAGCCCCAGCCCCCGCACAGTCTGCGCCGTACCGCTCTCCGTACCCTCAGGGTCGGCCAGTGTCTCGCCCAGCATCTGATACCCGCCGCAGACCCCCAGCACCGGCGTGCCGTTGGCCGCCAGCTTCAACAGGGCTGCTTCCAGCCCGGACTGCCGCAGCCAGAGCAGGTCATCCACCGTGTTCTTGGTACCGGGCAGGATGATGAGATCCGGTGTGCCCAGCTGGCGGGTATTCTGCACATACCGCACGCCCAGCAGCGGATGCTGCTCCAGCGGCATGAAATCGGTAAAGTTGGAGATGTGCGGCAGGCGGAGGATGGCCGCATCCAGCGGGTGGACCGTTTTGCCCGCATCCAGCCGGGTGGAAAGGGAATCCTCGTCCTCAATGTCCACCTTCAGGTAGGGCACGACCCCCAGCACCGGCAGCTGCGTTTTTTCTTCCAGCATCGCAAGGCCGGGGCGCAGGATCTCCACATCGCCGCGGAATTTATTGATGAGCAGCCCCTTGATGCGGGCGCGCTCCTCCGGCTCCAACAGCGCCACCGTGCCGTACAGCTGGGCAAACACACCGCCCCGGTCGATGTCTCCCGCCAGCAGAACGGGGGCATCCACCAGCCGGGCAAGGCCCATGTTGACGATATCGTCTGCCTTCAGGTTGATCTCCGCCGGGCTTCCGGCCCCCTCAATGACGATGATGTCCACGGTTTCGGCCAGACTGTTGTAGGCCGAGAGGATCTCCGGGATGAGCGCTCTTTTCATTTTGAAATAGGCGGCGGCGGACATCTGACCCCGCACCTCGCCGTTCACGATGACCTGACTGCCCACATCACTGCTGGGCTTGAGCAGGATGGGGTTCATCCGCACATCCGGCTCGATGCCTGCGGCCTGCGCCTGCACCACCTGTGCCCGGCCCATTTCCAGCCCATCCCGGGTGACAAAGCTGTTCAACGCCATGTTCTGGCTCTTGAAGGGAGCCACGCGGTAACCGTCCTGCGCAAAAATGCGGCAGAGGGCGGCGCACAGCAGGCTTTTGCCTGCACCGCTCATGGTTCCCTGCACCATGATGCACTTTGCCTTGCTCATTCCAGCACCTCCGCAAGAAGTTTCAAAAGCTGTTCGTTTTCAGGCCCGGTGCGCACGGCGGTGCGGTACCAGCCGGGGCCCAGCCCGGGGTAGTTCGCACAGCTGCGCAGCACAGCACCCCTTTGCCTCAGGGCTTCTCCCAGCGTCTCCGGGGCCTGAAACAGCAGGTAATTTGCTCTGCCGTCCAGCACCCGCAGGCCCAGCGCCCGCAGACCGGCCGTCAGGCGGGGCCGTTGTTCGGCAATGAGGGCCCGGACCTTTTCCACATACGCTGTCTCCTCCAGTGCGGCAAGGCCCGCCGCCTGCGCCAGACTGGAAACACCCCAGGGCTGGCCGCAGGCCTGCATCTGTTCCAGCAGCGCCGTGTCGGCACTCAGCGCATAGCCCAGCCGCACGCCCGCCATGCCGTAGAGCTTGGTGAAGGCTTTCAGGATGACCAGATTCCCCTCCCCCAGCAGGCCTTTTGCCGTGCGCAGGGCATGGTCGGGCAGGAAATCGAGGAAGCATTCGTCCACCACCAGCAGGGTGCCGCACGCCGCGCAGCGGTGGAGGATCTGCTCCACCAGCGGCAGGGCCGTCAGCTGGCCGGTGGGGTTGTTGGGCTGGCAGAGAAACACCATGTCCACCCCCGGGCGGATGGCCGCACAGAACGCATCCGTGACCGCAAAGTCCTCCTGCTCCCGCAAAAAGAAGCGTTCCACCGTGCAGCCGACACTTTCCAATGCAGTGGCATACTCCGCAAAGGTGGGGGCGGTGACCAGCGCCCGGCGGGGCTTTTGGGCCCAGACCAACCGGAAGATAAGATCTGCCGCCCCATTGCCGCAGAGGATCTGCTCCGCCGGCACGCCCTCATGGAGCGCCAGCCTTGCCCGCAGCTCCCGGCACAGGGGGTCGGGGTAGCGGTCGGCCGTGGGCAATGCCGCCGTGATGGCCCGGGCCACCCCTTCCGGCAGGCCCAGCGGGCTGACGTTGGCCGAAAAATCCAGCGCATCCCGCCCGAACTCGGCCCGATACCCGGCCCAATCGCCGCCATGTACTAGTTGCATGTTTGTTCTCCTTTTCCCGGATGGTTATGGATATCAGTTCCTGTTTTTCCCCTTTGGGGGAGCTGTCATGCAAGGCATGACTGAGAGGGTGAGGTCGTTACAAAACAGCGCGTATTGCCACGCCCCATGACAGTGCAAAGGCGCTTGCCACGTACATCATCCGGTTGGCACGCAGAATATCCTCCGGTTCAATGGGGCGCAGCGGATCGCCGATGGTGGGCTTGGCGTAGTATTCGCCAAAGTAATAGGCGGGCCCGGCCAGCTGCACCCCCAGCGCACCGGCGCAGGCGCTCTCGGTCTGGGCGCTGTTGGGGCTGGCGTGGTTGCGGCGGTCCCGCCGCCGATCAGCAGGAACTGAACGAGCTGCGCGCGCAGGTAAATGCGCTGACGAAGGCGCTCGCCGAGGGTGCGAAGATAGTGCCGAACGCGGTACAGCCGCCGAAACAGCCGAAGAAGCCCGCCGCGCCGCTGAAAAAGTTCGACCCGAACAATTTTACGCCGCTGAAAGAATGGCAGGACATTCTCGAGATAATCAAGGAGCGTGCGCCTGCGCTTTGGGCATTTTTGAAAAATTCGCTCGCCTGCATAGAGGGCGACACCTTCTGCGTGGTAGTTTCGAGCGACTTTTTCCTCAAGAAATTCAAGGCTTCCGACGACAAAGCACTGCTGAAACAGGTGGTGCATGACTATTATGGCAAAGACTTCGGCTTCATGCTTTATTCTTCCAAAAATGTCGATATTGCCGACAAGGAAAACCCGATAAGCGAGCTTTTAAAGCGCGCCGAGAGCATGAACGTAGAAGTTGAAATAAAAAAATAACAAGGAGTTTTTTAAAATGAAAGCAAGATTACCACAGGGTATGGGCAAAGGCCCCGCAGGAAATATGAACCAGATGCTCAAGCAGGCACAGCAGATGCAGGACAAGATCACCGCGCTTCAGGCTGACCTCGAGCAGAGAGAATTTACCGCTTCCGTAGGCGGCGGCGCAGTAGAGATCAAGATCAACGGCAAGCGCGAGGTGCTCTCGCTCAACATCAAGCCCGAAGTAGTTGACCCCGAAGATGTTGAAATGCTTCAGGATCTCATCATGAGCGCTTTCAACGAAGCTGTTCACAACCTCGACGAAGTCAGCGACGCTGAGATGAGCGAGCTTACCGGCGGCGTTTCCTTCCCCGGTCTTTTCTAAAATATGGATAATAGCAATGCGCTGCCGCTAGTCTTGCTGGCTGAGCAGTTTGCAAAACTCCCCGGCATCGGCAGGAAATCTGCCGAAAGGCTGGCTTACCACGTCATGAGCATGAGCGACGAGCAGGTGCACGAATTTGCCGAAGCGCTCGTCAACGCTCACACTAAGGTGCACACCTGTGCGATATGCCAGAACCTTACTGAAAACGAACTTTGTTACATATGTTCCGACCCCGCGCGCGATAAGTCGACTATTTGCGTGGTGGAAACGCCGAAAGACATTTCCGCTTTCGAGCGCACCCGCGAGTACAAGGGCGTTTACCACGTTCTGCACGGGCTGATTTCGCCGATCGACAACGTTACGCCCGACAAGCTAAAGATCAAAGAGCTGTTGGCGCGCATGAACGGCGACGTTTCAGAGGTCATCATGGCGACGAACCCGACAGTTGAGGGCGAGGCGACGGCGATGTACATCTCGAAGCTCATCAAGCCGCTCGGCGTAAAGGTCACACGGCTGGCTTTCGGACTGCCCGTCGGCGGAATCCTAGAATATGCCGACGAGATCACGCTTTACAAAGCTCTCGAAAATCGCAACGAAATATAAATGAAACCGCAGACGCTCATCAAACGCCTGCGGTTTTTTATATAAATCCTTCCTGCATCAGGAAATCGTAGAGCTGGGCATATCGCCGCGCCACGGGGAACGCCATTTTTTTCTGCGTTATCATGTTTTCAAACTCCGCTTTGCCGACCCATTTCGCGTTGACAGTTTCGCCCTCTTGGAAAACAATGTCTTTTATATCAACGTCGCGCCGCAGGAAATAGCAGTCTATAAATGCAGTATTTTCCTTAACGGTTTTTATAAACGTCAGTTCATTTTCGTCCGACTTGATGCCAGTTTCTTCAAAAAGCTCGCGTGCGGCAGCGTGGCGGCTCTCCTCCCCCGCGATGACCGAGCCGGCAGTAACCTCCCACAAATTAGGATACTTTGACTTTTTTGGCGAACGCAGGGTGCACAATATCTCGCCATGGCTGTTCATCGTCACGATCATCACAACGATATGATACTCGCCGCTCAGCGGAGTCATTTTTCCACGGCGTATCGTCCGCCCAAGCGGTTTGCGGTCATCGTCAAACAGATCCCAGAATTCAGCCATTTTACCATTATCCTTTCTTTGCGGCTTTTTTCTCCTCACGCAATTTTCGGAAGAAATCCTTCATAAGCTGCGAACATTCTTCCTGCAAAACGCCGCTGACGACCTCGGGCTTATGGTTCAGCCCCTGCGAAAAGAGGTCGAAGCATGATCCGCAAGCCCCGAACCTATGATCGAACGCGCCGAAAACAACGCGCTCTACCCTGCTGTTGACTATAGCGCCCGCGCACATAGCGCATGGTTCAAGCGTCACGAAAAGCTCACAGTCGATCAAACGCCAGCCGCCAAACTTTTGGGAAGCCTGCGCGATCGCGGCGAGTTCGGCGTGTGCCAGCGACGAGCGGTCAGCCTCGCGGCGGTTGTAACCCTCGCCGATGACCTCGCCCGTAGTCTTTTTAACAACTATCGCGCCGACAGGAACGTCGGTCGCCTGCTCCGCCAGTTTCGCCAGAGCTATACATTTTCGCATATAATATTCATCACTATACATCTATCAAACTATCCTCACTGCAAGAATTGTTTCAAATAAAGACAGCAACAGCCAAATTATCATATAATTGGAATTCAGCACAAGCCTAAGTTTATCCGCAAGTGTTATTTCTGACGAATTGGGTCGATTTTTTGGAGTGATGATGTACTCTTGCAGGTATGTGATGATGCAGGTGCAGACCACAAGCAGGAAAATGCAGACAATTATCTCGCGAAAGCGCAGTTCGTAATCCAGTACGCCGACCGAAAAGTCATTCAAAACGTAGGTAACATCAACCACGATTATCCGAGCGATCATTGAAGTGAATATGTTGCCGGTCTTAATGGTCGCAGTTGCCAGAATTACCGAGAAAAAGAACATATACATTAGTTTGGATATATCGTGAAAGCAGCATGATGCAAGTATAGATGAAAAAATCACCGCAAATGTGTCGCCAAATTGTCTGAATAGCTGCAAGAAAAATCCCCTGAATATAATTTCTGACAAAATAGGCACTATCAGGAGTTCAGTTGCTATGTAGAAATACTTTCCTGATGGTGAATTACTGACAACATATCTGTAAAAACACATATCAATGTTAACAAAATAAAACATTTTTACCAAAAGAAAATCAAAAAGCCGAGCGATCACCATGAAGATAAGTGACACACACACTGCATATGTGATCTTCTTTCGCGATACTTGCTCATTCGGTATATAAACTTTTCTCGGGAGACGAAGTTTAAGTGCACAGAAAAGTATCACACTCAGATAAGCTATGATTTTGATCGCACAATAGAACGTGATCTGCTCGAAGCTGTATTTTCTCAGCGACGAACGCTCAGAATAGTACACCCAGCCGTCCATTTGCGCACCAAATATCCATTTCATAGAAATTGAAAGTGCCGTCTGAAATGCGATCAAAATCAGCATCGCAATGCCTGCAACTTTGAAACAGCGGTGAAGCGTTTCTTTTTCAGAAGTCACGGCAAATTCGTCTGCATAACCCTCACCATCAACGTATGTATGCTCGCGCGAATCATGGATAAAAGCGTAGCCATATGGATTTTTCTCATCGTTACGCCATTCAGTGAACGCTTTTGTATACTCTTTACCCTGATTTTGGTAGATATGATCTCTGGCAACGTCTATAAAATAGTCTGCATTATCATTTTTGTTCTTTTCTGCCATCAGATCCACCTCGCTTGCAATATTTCACATACTATTATAACATATTTAGTGCCTTTTGTCCACCAAATACGCATGAATTAAAATTTTTTTAACAAAAAAACGAGCCTGCCGAAGCAGACTCGCCTTTTATTAAAAGTAATAAATTACTCGTTGATCTTGGTAACAACGCCGGAACCAACAGTTCTGCCGCCCTCACGGATAGCGAAACGAAGTCCCTCTTCGATAGCGATAGGAGTGATAAGCTCAACGTCCATCGAAACGTTATCGCCAGGCATGCACATTTCCTTGTCAGCAGGAAGAGTGATAACGCCGGTAACGTCGGTAGTTCTGAAATAGAACTGAGGTCTGTAGTTGTTGAAGAAAGGAGTATGACGGCCGCCTTCGTCCTTCTTCAGAACGTAAACCTGACCGGAAAACTTGGTGTGCGGATGAATGGAACCGGGCTTGCAGAGAACCTGTCCTCTTTCAACCTGATCTCTGGTGATACCACGGAGCAGTGCACCGATGTTGTCGCCAGCCTCAGCGTAGTCAAGAGTCTTTCTGAACATCTCGATACCGGTTACAACGGTGGTCTGCTTCTCATCAGAAAGACCAACGATCTCAACCTGCTCGTTTACGTTCAGACGTCCACGCTCAACTCTACCGGTTACAACGGTACCACGACCGGAAATGGTCATAGTATCCTCGATAGGCATCAGGAAAGGCTTAGCATCGTCTCTCTCAGGGCTGGGGATGTACTCATCTACAGCGTCCATGAGGTCGAGGATAGGCTTGTAAGCGGGATCAGAAAGATCATCGGGAGCTTCGAGTGCAGCAAGTGCAGAACCGATGATGATAGGAGTGTCGTCGCCAGGGAAATCATAAGAAGAAAGCAGATCTCTGATGTCCATTTCAACGAGCTCGAGCAGCTCAGGGTCGTCAACCTGGTCAGCCTTGTTCATGAAAACAACGATAGCAGGAACGCCTACCTGACGAGCAAGCAGGATGTGCTCTCTGGTCTGAGCCATAGGGCCGTCAGAAGCAGCAACAACGAGGATAGCGCCGTCCATCTGAGCAGCACCGGTGATCATGTTCTTAACGTAGTCAGCGTGACCCGGGCAGTCAACGTGAGCATAGTGACGCTTGTCAGTCTCATACTCAACGTGAGCGGTGTTGATTGTGATTCCTCTTTCTCTCTCTTCAGGAGCCTTATCGATCATATCGTAAGCCTCGTACTGAGCCTGACCCTTAAGTGCGAGGGTCTTAGTGATAGCAGCGGTAAGAGTGGTCTTGCCGTGGTCAACGTGGCCGATGGTTCCGATGTTTACGTGCGGTTTGGTTCTTTCAAATTTAGCCTTAGCCATTGGAAATTTCCTCCTTAAATATAGATTGCATATAAAATACACGTTTGTATATTTTCATTATAACAGAAATGCATCTGTTTTGCAAGGGGTTTTGCGAAAAAATATTGAATTTTTTTGCAGAATTATTCGCCCTTCTTGCGTGCGTTCATGATCTTCTCAGAGATGGACTTCGGTACTTCGATGTAGCTATGAGGCTCCATGGTGTACTGTCCGCGGCCCTGAGTCTTAGAACGCAGGTCGTTCGAGTAGCCGAACATTTCGGAAAGCGGAACAAGGCTGTCTACCTGAACGGCGCCGGGTCTTGTTTCCTGACCGAGAATCTGTCCTCTTCTCGAGTTGAGGTCGCCGATAACGGT
>ENA-UESI01001968-UESI01001968.1-human-gut-metagenome-genome-assembly--contig:-NODE-1968-length-11630-cov-8.252489_pt1 | contig 11630 bp, 9 predicted proteins | sample MGYA00243005_ERZ508006 | MGnify/ENA primary metagenome ERZ508006 (study PRJEB26167, sample SAMN06115436) | human gut metagenome | host: Homo sapiens | place: China:Shandong | collected 2015-06-10... | reverse complement strand
GGAAAAAATAAAAAGTACCGAATACCCCAAGCTTTTGCACAGCGACCAGGGTATTCAGTACTCATCAGCAGGCTATAGTAGCCTACTGAAAGAATATAATGTTATTCAAAGTATGTCAAGGGCAGGGATACCGAGGGATAATGCAGTGATGGAAAATTCCTTTGGCAGATTCAAAGATGTGCTGAGGGTAAAATTCAGATATTGGCAGCAAGATGTATATCCTGAATTAGCAGATCCAGATCTCGCTGTATGGGAGGATCTGCAGCAAACTATTAGCGATGCTATAACTTATTTTAACAAGGAACGATCGGTTTGTGTCTACTAAGTATTGACTACTTCATTGCCGAATCGGCAGGTGCGTTTTTTATTAGGCAAAAGTATTAGCAAAGTTGATTTGAACGGATAATAGCCGCGAGGTAGAAGCAGGTAAAATATGAGCGTGTAAAATCAAAAATCCTTGCCATATAATGGCAAGGATTTTTGATTTTTTAAGCTGTACGGATAGTGCTTATTTACTTTATTTACAATATCAAAAAGCGGCGAAGTTTGCATACAGCATAAATGAAAGTGTGTTAGTATGTAGATTATTTTTGTATGCAAAGAACTTTAGTAAATTAAGCAAAGCGAAAAAATAACTGAATCGCTCTGCAAGAAAAACTGCTGTGGAAAATTTTTATCAATAAGCAGTCACTGCGGCGGCTGATGCCCATGAAAGCGTTGGTTTTCGTCAGCAGCTGAGCGCTGTCAAGACTGACTTTTTTTTAAAAACATATTAAAAAGTAATTGTAAATTTCGTGCGGGGATATTTTGTCTGCGATGGAGTTATGATGTATCCGAAGCAAGAAACCGCATAAAGAAAAATGCTGCAAGGCTGACTTTGTGTATGATTTGCCGAAAGCCAAGATACCCATCCGCTGCTGACGGCAAATAATCGAAAGGAGAGGTTTTATTATGAATCAAAACGACGACAGTAATAAAATAGGTGTCGTTGCCGCAACATTGATGGTTGCCGGTAATATGATGGGTTCCGGCGTATTCATGTTGCCTGCGAATCTGGCAGCAATAGGAGGCGTTGCAGTATTTGGCTGGATAGTTACCTGTATAGGCGCTATCGCGTTAGCGCTTACCTTTGCAAAGTTATCTTCTATTGATCCTGCCGCCGGCGGTCCTTACGCTTATACGCGTCAGGCTTTCGGCGATTACATGGGGTATCAGACAAACCTCATTTACTGGCTGGCAAACGTTATTGGTAACGTTGGTCTGGCGGTTGTAGGTATCGGTTACCTGATCAGTTTCTTCCCGGTTTTAAAAAATCCATTTGTTTTCGCATTAGCGCAGATCTTCGTTATCTGGCTCTTCGCTTACGCAAACATGATCGGTCCTAAGCTTGTAGGCCGTATCCAATCAGTAACGACCACTTTGGCATTGATCCCTATTATTGGTACTGCAATTTTAGGCTGGTTCTGGTTTGATGGCAAAACTTATATGGATGCCTGGAATGTAACAGGTAAAAGTACCGTCAGTGCTATCGGCATGACCTTGAACTTTACTTTGTGGGCTTTTATCGGCGTCGAAAGTGCTTCCGTATCTGCCGGCGTTGTTAAAAATCCGAAAAAGAACGTTCCTATCGCTACTATTGGCGGCGTAATCCTGGCCGCTGTCTGCTATGTTTTAAGTTCCTCTGTTATTATGGGTATGATCCCGAACCATGCGCTTATAAGCTCGTCAGCGCCTTTTGCTGACGCCGCAAGAATCGCCTTTGGTGAAATGGCCGGTAACGGCGTAGCTATCTGTGCCGCTTTAGGCTGCCTGGGTTCACTGGCAGGCTGGACGCTGCTGGTAGGACAAAGCGCTAAAGCAGCCGCTGATGATGGTTTATTCGGTAATGTTTTTGCCCGTACTAACTCTAAAGGCGTACCTTCTGCAGGCCTGGCTATCGTAGCTGCCATTATGACCGTGCAGGTCCTGGCGACCATGTCGCCGTCAGCAAGCCAGCAGTTTGGTAAAATAGCGTCTATTGCGGTTATCCTGACGCTGCTGCCTTACATTTATTCCAGTATCTCCATTAAAGTTTTAGGCTACGGCAAGTTATCGCCGAAAGATTACAATAAATCGTGCATCATCGGTTTGATCGCGGCCGTGTACAGTATGGCGGCACTGGTAACCTCCAACGGCAACCAGACGCGTTGGTCACTGATCTTCGTTATTGCCACGATCGTCTTCTTCTCCGGCGCAGTTACCAGAAAACACGAGCTGGAAGAAAATCACGAAACTCCTGGCGGTTTCTCACCGAAATGGGTCCGTTATACTTCCCTTGTCATCACTATCCTTACGTTGATAGGTACCTTCTGGGATTCCGTCGGTATCGACAAGAATATGGAACTCAAACACCGTACTAACATAACTACCACTACACAAGCTCCGGATAAGGTAGGTTCTACTACTACTCAGTCTGTCAGCATAGATAACTAACTAATTTAATTAAGGAGTGAAAAAAATGATTATTTCCAAAACAAAAGGCAAAAGAATTTTGCTGGTACATGATCTCTGCGATCATAATACCTTGGATGAAAGTGCTCTCGAGAAACTGAGCAGCGTTTTAGGCGAGCACGAGATCGAAGTCCTGACGGCTACCACTGCATTTGACGCCGAAATGATGATCGTTGCCGATCCGATGATCCAGGCAATCCTGCTGGACTGGGATCTGGCAGAAGACAATACTCATCAGGCGGCCAAAGATGTTTTAAATAAATTGCGCAGCCGCGCTGAAAATGTACCGGTCTTCCTGTTTGCCGATCGTGCTGATGTTGCCGATATCCCGCTGGAAGTATTGAAAGAGACCAGCGATTTTATCTGGCTGTATGAAGACACTGCCAACTTTATTGCCGGCCGTATCGAAGCAGCGATCGACACCTATATGAAAAATCTGCTGCCGCCAATGTTCAAAGCTTTGGCTAAATTCTCACAGGTGCATGAATATTCCTGGCATACTCCGGGCCATACCGGCGGTACCGCCTTCATGAAAGCTCCGGCAGGACGCGCATTTTTTGACTTCTTTGGTGAAAACCTGTTCCGCAGCGACTTGTCGATCTCCGTTGGCGAACTTGGTTCTCTGCTTGACCATTCCGGCCCGATCGGCGCCAGTGAGAAATACGCCGCTAAAGTCTTCGGCGCTCACCGCACCTACCATATCACCAACGGCTCCTCTACTTCCAACAGAGTAATTTTTATGGCCTGTGTAACCCGTAATCAGGTGGCGCTGTGTGACCGTAACTGTCACAAATCCATTGAACAGGCTATGACCATGAGCGGCGCTATCCCTAACTATATGATGCCGCTGCGTAACTTCTATGGTATTATCGGTCCTATTCCGCCGCAAGCTTTGCAGGCAGAAGCGATCAAGAAAACTATTGCTGAAAACTCCTTGATTACTAAAGATATAGACGCAACCCCGGTACATGCTATCGTTACCAACTCTACCTATGATGGTTTGTGTTACAATGCTCGTCGTGTTGAAGAATTGCTTGGCCAAAGCGTTGACCGTATGCATTTTGATGAAGCCTGGTATGGCTATGCCCGCTTCAATCCGATCTATAAAGACCGCTTTGCCATGTACGGTAATCCTGCCGACCACAAACCTACCGACATGACGGTTTTTGCAACTCAATCCACCCATAAATTACTGGCTGCACTTTCTCAGGCTTCCTTCATTCACATCCGCGAAGGTAAAAAGAATGTTGACCACAGCCGTTTCAATGAATCCTTTATGATGCAGGCATCTACCTCCCCGAACTATCCGATCATCGCTTCCAACGATATTACGGCGGCTATGATGGACGGCAAAGGCGGTAAAGCACTGACTGACGAATCGATCCATGAAGCAGTAGCCTTCCGTCAGCTGATGGCTAAACTGAATGCTGATTTTGCCGATCAGGGCGAATGGTTCTTCAACTGCTGGCAGCCGGATTTTGTCAAAGACGCTGAAGGTAAAAAAATCGCCTTCCGTCTGGCTGACCCCGAATATCTGGCAACCGAGCCGGAGTGCTGGGTCCTGCATCCTAATGATGCATGGCACGGCTTTGGCGATATCGAAGACGGATACTGCATGTTAGACCCGATCAAAGTATCTATTTCCACTCCGGGCATCGGTCCTGACGGGCTTGGTGAAATGGGCGTTCCTGCTTCCATTCTGTCCGCTTACCTCACTGCTAACGGCATCATTCCTGAAAAAACAACCGACTTCACTGTTTTGATGCTGTTCTCCATTGGTATTACCAAAGGTAAATGGGGCACCTTGATCGATACACTGATCAAATTCAAAGAAGACTACGATAACAACACCTCTCTGGAAGAAGTATTGCCGGACGTTGTTAAAGCAGCTCCGCAGCGTTATGCCGGTATGGGCCTGCGCGATCTGTGCGAGGAAATGTTTGCGGCTATGAAGGAACTCAAAACGACCGAATTCATGTCCGAAGGCTTCGCAGTCCTGCCGCATCCTGATATGAGCCCGTCCGCAGCTTATGAACAGCTGGTACTTGATAATGTTGAAAAAGTAGATCTGGACGGCGTTGCTGAACGTACCTTAGCTACAGGCATCGTTCCTTATCCGCCTGGAATTCCTCTGATCATGCCTGGTGAAAATGCCGGCCCCGCCGACGGTCCTGCACTTGGCTATCTGAAAGCCCTGGAAGGTTTTGACAGACGGTTCCCTGCTTTTGAACATGACTCCCACGGTGTAGAAGTAAAAGACGGTAAATATTACGTTACTGTTTTGAAAAAATAACGGTCAGCTACCGTTCATATAGATACCCTTTCCCCTTGACAACAGGCGTCACTTATTATAGTGGCGCCTGTTGTTTTTTACTACCATAATGGATTATAGAACTGTTATAATCAGGATAACCCAAAATAAAGGAGGTAATAAGTATGAAAGGTTTAGAAAAAATGGGTAATTTAAGTGAGATGTTCAAAGAAAAGCAGCTGCATATTGTTTACAAAGCGCATATGCAGGACTTTGGCTGGTTGCCGGAGGCTGCTGACGGCGTTACTGCCGGCAAACCGGACTCCGGTAAAAGACTGGAAGCCATACAGGTACGATTGCCGGATGCGCCTGAGGGAGCAGGTATCAGATATTGCGTGCATGTTGCCGGTAAAGGCTGGCTGCCGGAAGTCTCTGACGGCGCTGTGGGCGGTACTACAGGAGAATCCAGGCGTGCCGAAGCTGTAAAAATGCATCTGGTCGGCTGCGAAGGCTATACGGTCTTTTATCGCGTCTTTATGCACGGCAAAGGCTGGTCAGGCTGGTGCAGTAACGGTCAGGTCGCCGGTACCGTCGGGGAAAGCAGACAGCTGGAAGCTGTCGAGATTTATATACAATGAGCTGTAAAATTGTAAAAAAGTAAATGGGGATGGATTCAGGCAGCAGCTGTCTTGTCATGGCAGCTGCTGTTTTTTATTTAAATAAAGCTTGCGTTTTTAGCAGGTATAACCGACAATAAAAGCAGAAAACTTTTAGCAAAGGTTGTGGATCATGATGAAAAAGACAGATCTGGCCGCCGTGCTGGCTGTAGCCAGAGGCGAAGCGCCGGCTGACATCGTCTTGAAGGGCGGTTTTGTTTTCAACAGCTTCACAGGCGAATGGGAAACCGGCGATGTAGCGATCGCAGGCACAACGATTGCCGGTATTGGTATTTACAGCGGCCAAAAAGAAATCGACGTCACCGGTAAGTACGTAACTCCGGGATTGATGGACGCGCATCTGCATATCGAAAGCACGATGGTCGCCCCGCGTGAGCTGGCTAAAATTTTACTTTTGAATGGTGTGACGACGATTTTTGCCGATCCTCATGAAATCGCGAATGTGCTTGGCTGTGCGGGGATAGAGCTGATGCTGGCAGAAACGGAAGATATGCCTTTAGACGTTTTCTTCATGCTGCCTTCGTGTGTGCCTGCCACTGATATGGAAACCGGCGGCGCCGTACTGCCGGCGGCAAAGCTGGAGCCGCTTGTCAGTCATGAGAGAGTGCTCGGGCTGGGTGAGATGATGAATTATCCCGGTACGATCTGCGGCGCAGCCGCTGTGCTGGATAAACTGGCCTTGATCGGCTGCAGTCTGTGTGACGGCCACGCTCCGGGTGTCAGCGGCAAAGCGCTAAATGCGTATCTGGCGGCCGGGATCACTTCGGACCATGAAGCGACAACGGCTGACGAAGCATTGGAAAAGCTGCGTCGGGGAGCCTATCTGATGCTGCGGGAAGCTTCCGGGGCGCATAATCTGCTGGACCTGCTGCCGGCGGTGACGCCGCTCAACTGCCGCCGCTGCTGCCTGGCCACGGATGACCGGCATTTAGACGAGCTGGTAAGCGAAGGCAGCATCAATTATCTGATCGAGATCGGCGCTGCACATGGTTATGCTGTAGAGCAGTTACTGCAAATGGCGACGCTGAATACTGCCGAAAGGTTCCGCTTGTATGACAGAGGCGCTTTGGCGCCCGGTTATAAGGCAGACATCTGTGTTTTTGATAATCTGGTAAACTTTCAGCCGCAGTTGGTCATAAAAAACGGGGCTGTGATCGTCAATAAGCAAAAACTGTTGTGGCAGTCGACGCCGCTTTTATCTGCCCCTGCCAATACCATGCGGCTGGAGAACGTACATAAACAGCAGCTGCAAATTCCGGCAAGGCCCGGTAAAAAGGCCCGCGTGATCCGCATCGTACCTGAACAGATCTTGACAGAAGCAGACTATATGCTGCCGGAAGTACAGGCTGGTTTTGTCGTGAGCGATACCAAGCGCGACATTCTGAAACTGGCAGTTTGGGAACGGCATGGCGGTAATGGCAATACAGGCGTCGGCCTGGTGCACGGCTTTGGCTTAAAGCGGGGTGCCCTGGCCTCGACGGTAGCGCACGACTCGCATAATCTGATCGTAGTCGGCGCCGATGACCGGGATATGCTGGCGGCCGCAGTGGCCCTGCAGGAAGTCGGCGGCGGTTTGGCGGTAGTGGCTGACGGCGAGGTCAAAGCCTTGCTGCCGCTGCCTCTGGCCGGGTTGATGAGCGATCAGAATACTGAATTTGTACAGCACAAGCTGCAGCAGCTGCACTTCTGGGCGGCAGAGCTGGGCGTGCCTGAGAACGTCAACGCTTTCAACTGCCTCTCCTTTTTGGCATTACCGGTCATACCCCGTCTGAGACTCAGCGATAAAGGCCTGGTCGATGTCGATCAATTTGCCCTTGTCGATTTGTGGGAATAAAATCCGGTCATAAAAAAACGCTCCTTAAAAAAGGAGCGTTTTTTGTGCTTTAAATCTGCGTTTTAAACCTGTGCTTTAGTTTCCGAAGCGGTGGCCTGCTTTTGGACCAGCGGCGTTTCAAAATAAACGCTGGTGCTGGGGAACGCGCAGCCAAGCTTTTCTTCTTCCAGCATTTTCATAATATCCAGATTGATCTGCTGCCGCACGTCCATATAGGTCGCATAGGCGCTGGCCTTAGTATAGCAGACTACCCTGATGTCCAGGCTGCTGCCGCCGAAATCCTGAAAATTGACAGTGATGCCGTCGTCATAAACGCCGTCATGATGCTTAAGATATTCACGCAGACGGTTGACAAAGGTCTCCATCTGCTGATAGGTCGTGTCGTAAGTTAATCCCAGAATGAAATCCAGCCGCCTTTTTTCACGCTTGCTGAAATTGGTGATGGCTGTGTTGGAAAGCAGTGAGTTGGGGATGTAGACCAGTTCCTGGGGAAAAGTACGCAGACAGGTACTGCGGAAGGTGATTTTTTCTACAGTGCCTTCAATACCGTTGGCCGAAATCCAGTCCCCGATCACAAAGGGCTTATCGATAATGATGACCAGACTGCCGAAGACATTGGCCAGAGAATCTTTGGCAGCCAATGCTACAGCCAGAGAGCCGATACTCAGGCTGGCTATAAAACCGGTAATATCATAATTCCATTCTTTGGCAATCATGACAAAGCCCAGAATGATGAGCAGGATGCGCAGGGTAGTAGAAATGATATTGGACAGGGCCAGATCAAATTCCACGCCGGCTTTAAGCAGCAGCTTCATAGCGAGGCCGTGCGTAGTGTCGCTGAGGTTATAAAGCCCCCAGATAAAGCAGATGATGAAAAAACTGCGCAGAAGCTGATCAATAGACGGATGATCGGCAATAAAGGTCAGGGGCGAGCAGTTGAGCGCCGCATAGATGGCAAAAATGAATAAGAAAAAGTGTACCGGCCTTTCAAAAGCATTCAGCAGGTCTTCACCATATTCAAATGAAGCTTTGTCATTGAAGCGGTGCAGTACACGCAATAATACAGCCCGGTAAAAATAACGTACAAACGTAAAAAAGGCAAACGCCAGAAAAGGCCTGAGCCACGGCTGCAGAAGAATTAAAAGAGCCTCCAGATCCATTATAGTTACTCCTTTAAAAGATATTTGTAGATATTGTAACATTTGCGTAAACAAAACACAATAATTCACATAAGAGTCATACAATTATCTAACTATTTAATTGAAATATGTTATAATATATTTTAATCTTCGTTAAGGAGGACTTTGTGTGGAATTTTTAGTAGAGTGGGCACTCGGAGCATTGATCGTGATCATTGGTCCGTTGCTGACCCTGCTCGACCTGCCGGGCAATACGGTAATGTTGGCTGCAGGCATAGGTTATGCTTTCTTTGATGAAGCCAGGTACTTTGATGGCCGTCTCTTATCGGCGCTGGTACTGGTTTATGCGTTTGGTGAGATTTGGGAATTTATCGTATCGTTTTTTGGGATAAGGCGGCATAAGGTATCGTGGGGAGCGGTATTTCTGATTGCTGTCGGTACTTTTATCGGCGCTGTTATCGGCACAGGCTTTTTCCCTGTGCTTGGTTCTGTTTTAGGCGGCGCTATTGGTTCATATATCGTTGCTTTCGGCTACGAATTTATGCGCACCAGAAATAAGGACAATGCTTTCGCTCTGGCCTGGAAAGCGGCGCAGACACAGTTTGTTGCCATGCTCGGTAAGATTGTAGCTTCATTTGCACTGGCGCTGCTGCTATTTAAGCAGATTTTTTTGAATAATTGAAACAGTACAATATTATAAGAAGGAGGGTAAAAAATGTCATTCAAATTTTTACACAACAATTTTAACGTACTTGACCTGGACAAAAGCCTGAAATTTTATGAGGAAGCTTTGGGCTTAAAAGAGGTCCGCCGTAAAGTGGCCGGTGACGGCAGCTTTGTTTTGGTATATTTAGGCGACGGGCAGACTTCGCATCAGTTGGAACTGACCTGGCTGCGCGACCGTAAGGAGCCGTATAACCTGGGCGAGAATGAATTTCATCTGGCGTTTGAAGCCGAAGATTATGACGCTGCCCACAAAAAACATCAGGAAATGGGCTGCATTGTCTACGAAAATCCGGCGATGGGCATTTATTTTATCGCTGATCCCGATAACTACTGGCTGGAAATCATTCCCAAACGTTAAATTTTTAAAGAGAGGTGACAGTAATGACCGATCTGAAAAAAATGACTGTGGCTGCCAGCGGTAAACTGCGGCAGATAGCCTATGATATCCTGAATGAGCAGACTAACCTGCTGGCCTGGCAGCAGGGCGGCAGAGTGCCGCAGCAGCAATTTGAAAGCTGGCTTGCAGAAGCGGAAGGGCTTTATTCTATCGGCAACATCAAGGTCGATGAGGCTTTGCTTGCTAAAGCGCCAAAGCTGAAAGTTATTGCTCAGGCTTCTGTCGGCTACGACAATATCGATATCGCCGCCTGCAGTGCGCGCGGGATCGCCGTGGGCAATACGCCGGGCGTACTGGTAGACGCCGTTGCTGATCTTGCCTATGGTCTGATTTTAGACAGCGCCAGAAGTATTGCCCGTGGCTGGCAGCATGTGGCCAGCGGCAAATGGGGCGAACGTAAAGGTCTTGGTTTCGGTGTTGATCTGGCTGGTAAAACACTGGGCATCGTTGGTTTGGGCGATATTGGCAGTGCTGTGGTTCCCAGGGCGCAGGCCAGTAAAATGCAGGTCATTTATCATAACCGGCACCGGCGTGCGGATGAAGCCGAGCTGGGCGTAAGCTATGCCGGCTTTGACGAACTGCTGCAAACTGCGGATTTTGTTCTGGTAACGGTCAATTTAACGCCGGCAACGGCAGGAATGTTTGATCGGGAAGCTTTTGCCAAAATGAAGCCAACGGCGCGATTTATCAATATTTCCCGCGGCAAGGTCGTCGATACGCAGGCTCTTTATGAAGCCCTGCAGAGCGGGCAGATCGCTTATGCCGCACTGGACGTAGTCGAACCGGAACCATTGCCGGGTGACCATCCGCTGCTGGCGCTGCCCAATATCACGGTAACGCCGCACATTGCCGCTTCAACGGCAGAGACCCGCGACGCCATGGCGAAGCTGGCGGCGGCTAATATTTTGGCAGGTCTGGCTGGGGAGCCTTTGCCAGCCCAGGTAAAAATAAAAGACTGAGCCTTGAACGATTTGTAAGAAAGGAGGGGAAGCAGTGAAAAAAAGATTATGCCTGCAGGATGTATCCGCCGTCAATGAAGTTGATCTGGCAGAGCGTTTGCGGATCATCACCGGCTGGAAAGCCGGCAGAACGGAAGAACGCGAGCAGCGGTTTGAAGTGGACGGGGCAGAAGCCGTGCTGCGCTGCCGTGAGACCGAGCTGCAGCCGCCGGCGAAAAACAGCGAGCTGCGGCTTATTGCCAGAGAAGGCATTGTCATCATGGAAGCCAGGCTGCTTCCCCTTCGTGAAATGATCGTTGTTTATACGAGCAGGGAGCTGCCTAAGCTGCAGACGGTAGTTGAAAAACTTTGCTGCCGTATGTCGCTGATCATAGCCGAGCCGAACTTGAAACAGCGTCTGGCACAGGAGCTGGGCACCTATGATTTTAGGAAGCTGCCTGCTTATAAAAACGGCAGCCTGCGGGCAATGGCTGTTTGTCATCTGCCCTGGCAGATCTATGTTGTCAGTAAAGCCTGGCAGCAATTTCTGCAGCAGCCGGAAGAAAAAGTTTTTATCAGACAGCTGCGGGTAAAACTGCGCCGGCTGCGCTCGACCTTAAGCTTTTTTAAGCCGGTACTGCAAAGAAGCAGCGCCGTTGCCTGGCAAAACACGCTGCGGCAGCAGGGCGAACTGCTTTCCCGGTTGCGTGAGCTGGACGTGGCCCTGATGACCTGTGAAAAGATCAGGTCACAGGCAGCTGCTTCCGGCGGTAAGCTGACAGCGCCGACCCAGGTGGAAGAACTGCTGCAGAAGCTGCGCCGTGAAGAAGCAGCTGTCTGCCTGCAGAAAGCGGATCTGAGCAGCGTCACGAAAACACTGGCGCAATTCAATATCTGGCTGCACGAAAGGCCGCTGGCCCCCAATCTGGCCGATAAAAAGCTGCGTAAATTCATCAGCCGGCGTCTGAATGAATGGAGCGAAAAGCTGGAAACTCTGGATAAAAAATATCCTGATTTTCATAATATGCTGGAGCTGCATCAGATCAGGATCAAAGTCAAACGCTTCCGTTACGCGCTGCAGACCCTGCCCGCGGTACCGCCTGAAAGCGGATGGTGTTTGACCGCCATTTACTATCTGTAAATTAGATATTTTGACAATGTTTCTACCGGTAGAATCT
>ENA-UESI01001963-UESI01001963.1-human-gut-metagenome-genome-assembly--contig:-NODE-1963-length-11680-cov-4.240627_pt1 | contig 11680 bp, 10 predicted proteins | sample MGYA00243005_ERZ508006 | MGnify/ENA primary metagenome ERZ508006 (study PRJEB26167, sample SAMN06115436) | human gut metagenome | host: Homo sapiens | place: China:Shandong | collected 2015-06-10... | reverse complement strand
TATTATTCTTGAGACGGGACTGGGGGGAAGACTTGATGAAGTCTAGCGTTCTGCGGTTCGGCGGGGGGTGCGATGAGGCCAGCGGCCTGTTCCTCGTCGTTCAGCAGGGTGAGGATGTCGCCCACCTTGCCGTCCAGCTGCGGCCAGTCCAGCAGGTGCTGCTCGCCGCCCAGAAAGACGTGGGGTTTGACCGAGTCCTGCAGAATGGCGGCGGCGGCGCTGATGACGGGCACCAGTTCCGGGTCGATCTGACTGCACAGCTCGGCCAGCATCCGGCCGGACAGATCCACCGGCGCCACAAAGGTCAGGCTGTGGTTCAGCAGTGCGGCCAGGGCAGCGGCTTTCTCACGGGAGAGGCCGCTGCGCACCCGCGCCACACGGGTGCGGACGTAACCGGCGGTGGTCACTGCCAGCACAGCGGCTGCGCTGCGGCCCACCTGCACCACCTCGTAATGGGCGATGCACAGGTCCTCGGCGCAGGGGGTGCTGACCGCGGCGGTACAGCCGCTGATGGCGGCCAGCGCTCTGGCGGCACCCTGTGCCAGCTTTTCCGGTTCATGATCCAGGCTGGCGAACACGGCATCCACCCGGGCGCGGGTCACGCGGTCCAGCGGCTGATCGTCCGTCAGCAGATTGTCGAGATAATAACGGTAGCCCTTGGCGCTGGGCACGCGGCCCGCACTGGTGTGGGGCTGTTCCAGCAGGCCCAGCTTTGTCAGCGCCGCCATTTCATTGCGAAGGGTGGCGCTGGACACCGCCATGTCAAAGTAGTTGGCCAGCACACTGCTGCCCACGGGCTCACCTTCGAGACCATACAGCGCCACGATCGCCTGCAAAACGCGTTGTTTGCGTGCATCCATCGTCATAGCGCCTGCCTCCTTTTTGCTTGACTTTTCTTGTTTAGCACTCCTTGTTCCTGAGTGCTAAGACCATTATAGCCAATTTTCCGGTGCTGTCAAGGGCTTTGCAAAAATGTTTATAAAGATTCATAATTCTGTCATAAAGCCGGGCGGCCCATGCCGCGCCATGCCGTGCGCCGCAAAAACGCCCCCCCTATACCCTGTATTTCCAAAAATGCGCGCATTATTTCAGTACATCTGCGCATTGAAAAAGCCGCGGCAGCCGCTTATACTAAATTTATATAATGTTATCTGCACCGCATGTCCGCCAGCGGTTGGCGGCACCGTGCAGAAAAAAGAGGAGGATGTTTTATGAGAAAGAGATTGCTCAGCGGCCTGCTGGCAGTCAGCATGATGTTCTCCCTGTGCCCCGCATCTGTATTCGCAGATGATACGGGGGGGGGGGGGTATTAATCCCTGACACGGTAAGCGTACAGGAGACGGATGTGGAGAACGGTGCCGCCAGCACCCCGTATACGTCCACTTTTAAGGTGGCTGATACGGCTTCGGCGGCAGATGGCATCGTTACTTTTGCGGAGGCGGTCCAGCAGATCAATGCTGATTCTTCCGGCACCGGCAACTACCTGATCGAACTTGCGGACGATATCACCCTCCTGGATACGCGTTTTGTGATCAATGCAGACACCACCATTCTGGGTGAGAATCATACGATCCATTTTGGTACCGAATCCATTGAGGTCAGTGGCACTGGCACTGTTTTGAATCTTGGCCGGGAAGATTATACCAAAACGCTCACCCTCACCGGTGGCACTGGTCGCAGTATTATTGATTTTGCAGGTAGCAATAACAATTCCTGTGTTCTGAACCTTTACAATGGCGTCACTTTCGAAGACAATCATACATCCGTTATTATTCAGACTTCTAGAACCCCTAACGTCCCTACCATAAATATGTATGGCAACAGCTGTATCAAGGTGGCCAATGATGGGTGCTTGGTCATTGCCGGACTAAATGCCAACGCCGCGATTCTCAATATGTATGACACCAGCTGTCTGGATGGCTGCAATCTCGGAGGTTACGGTTTTTACGATGCGAAGGGCTCTCTGAATATGCATGGACAAAGCTCTATTAAAAACTTTTTGGACGGCGGTGTCGTAAGTCGTAATGTTTCCATGGACGGTGGTTCCATCGCCAATTGCGGTAACCGCACAAGAGAAAGATGGGGCGGCGGTGTTTGTCTACACGGCGGCACCTTTACCATGAATGACGGCTCCATCACCAATTGTGATTCATACTACGGTGGCGGCGTTTGTCTGGAAGGCGGCACCTTTACCATGAATGGCGGCTCCATTACTAATTGCGGTTCACCCAGGGGTGGCGGCGTTTATGTGGACGATAACACCACCTTTACCATGAATGGCGGCTCCATCACCAATTGTAGTGCAACATACGGCGGTGGTGTATATGTGGTGAACCACCGCACTTTTACCATGAACGATGGCTCTATCATCGGCTGTAGTGCAGAAACCAGCGGCGGCGGTGTTTATGCCAATGGTACCGTTATCATGAACAGCGGCTCCTTCACCAGTTGCAGTGCAAACTACGGCGGCGGTATTTATGTATCTGGTAAATACAACGGCGGCCTGTCCATGAATAGTGGTTCTATTACCGGCTGTAGTGCAGCCGAGGGTGGCGGCATTAATCTGTCCACCGGTGCTTCTTTGACCAGTAAGGACGGCTTCGTTCTGTGCAACAACACCGCCACCACCTATGGCGCAGACGCCCACATCCGCAAGGGAAGCAAACTGCCCTCTGCTGCCTCTATGAATGCGGTATACAACGCGGATGGCAAAGGCCGCACCATCACTGGCTGGTATGAAGACGACAGCAGCACCCGCTATTCGCCGGAGAACTACAGCCGGGAAATCACCAACAATGACCTGAGCTCCCGTGACTATGCTCTGGTGGCAAGCTATCAGGACGAAAATATCCACACCATCACCATTGCAAAGGATGCCGAGGGCAAGACACCCGGTTATGCTTACCTGAAAGATGAGACCACCGGCAGCCAGACTACCATCACCGGCACCATTCCGGGCAAGAAGGTCTACCTGTCTTACGAGAACGGCAACACATTAGACAGCTGGGAAGCCGAACCGGATACTGTGGAGATTCATCCCGCGACCGAAACCGAAGACGCCTGGTTCGAGATGCCGGATTATAACGTGACCATCTCCTGCAAAGACCATTATGAAGCTTCTACGCTTGCGACCGACATTGACAAGCGGAGCATTCTGGCAAAGAAGCCTGCGGAGTTTACAGTCACCGTCGCTGCCAACAACGACACGAACGATGATTTCAATGGCGTGTTGATGTTTGATGATACAACTGACATCGAAACATTGGAATTCTTCGGCGAAGATTCTGAAGAATGGAGCACACTCAATTACGATGCGACCCTTGACGGCTACCCATTTGTCGAACAAGGACAGCTGAATAGCACCACCTATCGGTTCCGTGTGACCTTCAAGCAGGCCGGTGCACACACGCTCTCTGCCGCTTTGTACGCCCCCGATAACACGGACGCCGACTACTGCTCTTTTAAGAATGTTCCCTTTACCGTAAAAGACCAGATCACCGTCGATATGAGCGCACTCGACCCGAAGCCGGAAGACCCGCAGATCAACGGCTATGACCCGGCTCGCGATGAAAAAGACAAGTTCCTTGCCGGTGCTGGCGATACGCTCGCCTTTACCAAGCCCGACGGCGCAGACGAAAACCTGATCTACAAGCTGGTGGACGAAGATGGCAACGAGACCGAGATCCCGCTCGTTGACGGCAAGTACACCATTGAGCTGCCCGGCAACTGTTCCATCACGCAAGAGGTCAAAGCACCCGACCCCGTTGTCCCCGACACGGATGACACCGGCAGTGCCATCGGTGCCGGCATCGCCACCGGCGTCTTCGTCAGCGGTGCCACCTATCTGATTGGCACGAACATCTGGCTGAACGCCATCTATGACTTTGTCCCCACCAACCGCATCCAGCTGGCAGTCGCCCTGTGGAACAAGGCCGACTGCCCGGCACCGGTAAGCACCGAGCTGTACCCCGACATTGACGCGGATGACACCGATGCCCAGGCCGCTGCACGCTGGTGCGTGGAGCAGGGCCTGATGAAGGACTACCACGAGACCGATAAGGACGGCAACGAGGAAGTCACCTTCAAACCTTACCGCTACATGTTCCGTCCGCAGGCCATCAAGGCATGGTACGACCTTGAGGCGCTGCAGCGCGAACAGCAGTAAGCGCCCCGGCAAAACGCCGTTTTCCAAAGCAGCCCGGCTTCCGAAGAAGCCGGGCTGCTTTTTTACTCCTCCATCTGCCGGGCAAGGAATGCCGCCGCCACGCTCAGCGCCTTGCGCTGGGCATCGTCCGGCACAGCGGTGCGGTCCTCGGTAAGCAGGCCCACCGCCCCGGTCACATCCCCCGCTGCGATGATGGGCACTGCACACAGCAGCACCCGGGGCGAGCCTTCGCAGGGCAGCACTGCACGGTCGGCGGTGCCCTCGTTCTGGTAGGGCTTGCGGGCGTCCATGAGCTTTTCCAGCGGCAGGCTGATGCTGCGGTCGGCCAGCTCCCGGCGGCCCGCGCCGCTGACAGCGAGGATGCGGTCCCGGTCGGCCACGAAGGCGGTCAGCGCAAAGCTGCGGTTCAGCACCTCAACGTACTGCGCCGCCACGCCGTTCATCTCGCCCACGGGCGAATACTTTTTAAAGATCACCTCGCCGTCGCCGGTGGTGAAAATTTCCAGCGGGTCGCCCCGGCGGATGCGCTGGGTGCGGCGGATCTCCTTGGGGATCACCACCCGGCCCAGCTCGTCGATGCGGCGCACGATACCTGTTGCTTTCATGCTTTGGTCTCCTCCGTTCTGCTTCCTTGTTTGTGGCGATACAGTTAGTATCTGTCAGAACGGGAAATTTATACCTGCCGCCGCTGCGCCCCGGGGGAGCTCATTCTTCGCTCCGGCCCGCCCAGGCGCGCACCGCCAGCCACACGGCCGCGAACAGCACCCCCGCCACGGCCCAGATCCACCAGCTGGTGTTCCAGCTGTCGTGGCGGAAGCTCACACCCAGGTACACCGCCGTCACGCCGCACCAGTAGGCCCCGGCAAACCAGCCCACCCGGCGGGTCACCCGCTTGCTCTCCACGGTGTAGTCCCCGGTCTGCAGCAGCTTATCCAGCGCTTCCTTCTGCATCCCGGCCCGGATCAGCGGCTGCACCGAGATCGCCACGATGGCCAGCAGCAGGCACACCGCTGCCGCCATCCAGAAGTCGGAGCCGTCCAGCATCACCGCCGCCATCAGCGGCACCACCGACAGCACACAGCCCACCACGCCCCAGGTGCTTTGCCGCAGAAGGTGCGGGCCGCATTCCTTTTTCTGTTTTTCCACGATCCCGGCCACCCCGTAGCCCAGCTGGAACACTTCTTTTTCCAGATAGTCATAGCTTTCCAGCTGCATTGCCGCCGGGAGGATGAGCAGCAGGCCCAGCGCCACCAGCACCAGCAGGGTGATCATCCCGGCACCGGCCGCAAAGCCCTCGCGCGGGGTGCCGTCCGCCCATGCGCCAAGCAGCAGCAAGGCGATGGGGCAGAGGATGCACAGGCCCACGCCCGCCGCAATGCGCCCGCAGGCGGCCTGCACAAGGCTCAGGTAGTCGTTCGCTTCTTCCAGCGTCACCGTGCGCAGGGGTTCCGCCTCCGGTGCAGGCAGCACCGCCGCCGGGGCCGCATCGGGCGCTTCGAGGGTATCCTTCAATAAGTAATCGGTGGTCACCTCGAACAGCGCGCTGAGCTTTAAGATTTTGTCCAGGTCCGGGATGGACGCGCCGCCCTCCCACTTGGACACAGCCTGCCGGGACACCTGCAGGCGGTTCGCCAGTTCTTCCTGGCTCCAGCCTTTCTGTTTGCGCAGCTGGGCGATCTTTTCCGCTAAAATCATGGTCTTCTCCTTTTTGTATGGGCACTCGTACGAAATCACAGCTGTTTTTCTGCCCCCAGCATACCACATTCTGCGGTTGACAACTACCATTTGCGCTTGGAAATCTGTCAACCGGTGGTTGCAACCGGCAAAAAAGGCCCGGTTCGTTGTGTTTTGGCCCCGGTTCTGCTACAATGAAAGCAGATTTTTGCAAGAAAGGCAGGTGCCCGCATGGCACACATCCTCATTCTGGGCGGCGGTGCCGCCGGGCTGACCGCCGCGCTGGCGGCGGCCGAAGCTGCGCCTTCCGCGCAGGTAACGGTGCTGGAGCGCAGCCCGAAGCCGGGCAAAAAGCTGCTGGCCACCGGCAACGGCCGCTGCAACCTGGACAACACCGGCATCGCGCCGGAGCGGTATTTCACGGCCGACCCCGCCGCACTGCGCCCGCTGCTGCAGGCCGTGAACGCCGCCGACCCGCTGGGCTGGCTGGCCGCCCACGGCCTGTACACCCGCACCGACGAAGCGGGCCGGGTGTACCCTTACTCCAACCAGGCAGCGGATGTGCTGGCCCTGCTGGAGCACCACTTGGCACGCCGCCGGGTGCAGCTGCGCACCGGCTGCACCGTGAGCGCCCTGGCCCAGAGCCGGGGCGGCTACGCGGTGCAGTTCCAGAACGCCGAGGGCACTGCCGAGACCCTGCGGGCCGACGCCGTCATCTGCGCCATGGGCGGCGCAGCCGGGCCGCAGTTCGGCACCGACGGCTTCGGCCCCCGCTTCGCCGGGCAGTGCGGCGGCCGGGTGGAACCGCTTTACCCCTGCCTGACCGCCCTGCAGTGCGCAGCCCCGGACAAAACGCTGGCCGGCATCCGCGCCAAAGCGGCGGCTTCCCTGCTGGACGGCACCTGCGTGCTGGCCGTGGAGACGGGCGAAGTGCAGTTCACCGACTACGGGCTTTCCGGCATCTGCATCATGCAGCTGTCCGGCCTGCTGGCCCCGGGCCGCGGGCAGAAAGCCCCCGCCGTGGAGCTGGACCTGTTCCCGGCGCTGGACGAAGCAGCCCTTGCCGACCTGCTGGCCGCCCACACCCGGCAGACGGCAGGGGAGCGCCCGGCCGACTTCTGGCTGGGCCTGCTGAACCCAAAGCTGGGCCGGGCGCTGTGGTCCGCCGCCGCCCTGCCGGACACAGCCGCCCTCACCCCGGGCCAGTGGCAGAAGCTGGCCCGCACCGCCAAACACTGGCGGTTTGAGGGGCTCACCCCCTGCGGCTGGCGGCAGGCCCAGGTGACCGGCGGCGGCCTTGCCCTGCGGGAGGTGGACACGCACTTCCAGTTCAAGGGTTGCCCCGGCCTTTACTTCGTGGGCGAAACGCTGGACTGCACCGGCAGCTGCGGCGGCTTCAACCTGCACTGGGCCTTCGGCAGCGGCATCGCCGCCGGGCAGGCGGCAGGCCGCTTCGCAGCCGCAGAGCACAGGCCGCCCCAGAGCGGCCGGGACCCCCGCAAAAAGCGCAGCCGCTGAGCCGCTTATCCCATGCAGACAAACGAACACCCGCTCACCGTGGAGACGCCACAGGTGGGCGGGTGTTCTGCGTTTTATCCTTTCCGGTTTTATGCCGGTTCCTCTGCTGTTCCGGGCAGCGTGCCGCTCTTGTAGGCCAGGCCCCAGGTCTCCATCGACTTGATGATGGGCTTCATGGATTCTCCCGGCGGACTGAGGGCGTACTCCACCCGGGGCGGCACCTCTGCATAGACCGTGCGCACCACAAGGCCGTCCGCTTCCATTGAGCGCAGACTGTCGGTCAACACCTTCTGGCTGATGCCATCCAAGTCTTTGCGCAGTTCATTGAACCGCCAGGGCCGCGCCAGCAGGTTCCGCATGATGAGCAGCTTTCACTTGCTGCCGATGAGGGAAACGGTGGTCGCCACCGGGCAGGCAGGCAGTTCTTCTTTGGTTTTCATAGGGGCACCTCCATAGGCGTGATATCAGTTTCCAAAAGAATGTTATATGCATATTATAACCATCCTTTCCCGAACGCGCAAGACAGTTACAAAAAGGTGACCCGGTAATAAAAAGGTGCGTACTTTTCATCCGTACACCGCCGAATTATACTAAAAGCACGGACAATGAAGTCCGCAAAACAATTTACGGAGGCAACATCTTATGGCACTTTCCAATCTGTTCGGCTGGGCAAAGAAGACCCCTGCCGCATCCGCCTGCGGCACTGCTACATCTTCTCTGAAAACACCTGCAAGCATCTGGATTCCATGAGCTGGGCCGAGATGCAGGAGACCTTCTATAACTGTCTGGATTTCTGCGCGGTGCATGACCGTCTGCCCTATTTCTATATCACGGGCGGTGACCCGATCCTGCACCCGGATTTCTGGCAGCTGCTGGAGCTGCTCAAAACACACAGCATCCCCTTCACGATTCTGGGCAATCCGTTCCACCTGAACGATGCCGTCTGCCAGCGGCTGAAGAACTACGGCTGCGAGAAGTACCAGCTGTCCATTGACGGCCTGCGCGAGACCCACGACTGGTTCCGCAAGCCGGGCAGCTTCGACACGACCTTGGAGAAGATCGGCTGCATCAACCGGGCGGGCATCCGCTCGGTGGTCATGACCACGGTTTCCGGCAAGAACATCGACGAAGTGCCCGGCATCATTGACGCGGTGGTGGCCGCAGGCGCGAACGTATTCGCCTTTGCCCGCTACTGCCCCACCAGCGGGGAGAAGGACACCGGCATCGCGCCCCTGCGCTACCGCCAGCTTCTGGCCGACTGCGATAAAAAGTTCAAGGAATATGAAGCCGCCGGATGCACCACCTATTTCAACAAGAAAGACCACCTCTGGACGCTGTACGAGTACGAGACGGGGGCATTCACGCTGGATGGAGTCTACGAGGACGGCATGATCTATGGCGGCTGCAACTGCGGCAACTGCCATCTGACCATCTTGCCCACGGGCGATGTGTATGCCTGCCGCCGGGTGCAGAACAGCAGGGTGGGCAATGTGTTCGAGGATCGGCTGGCCGATGTGTGGGTCTGCCAGATGGAGCAGTACCGGGACTACGCCCGCTTTGCCAAATGCTCCAAGTGTGAACTGCTGGCCTTCTGCCGGGGCTGCCCGGCTGTAGCCAGCGGCAAGAGCGGCGACTTCTACGCCGCCGACCCGCAGTGCTGGAAGGAGGTAATTTAATATGGATATTTTGCAGACGATTCTCCACCGCCGCTCCATCCGGCGGTTCGATACGCGCCAGATCGAAGAAGAAACCCTCCAGAAAATTTTGCAGGCCGGGCTGTATGCGCCCAGCGCAGGCGGACGGCAGGGCGTAATTTTTGCGGTCAACCAGAATCGGGAAGTCAACGAGCGGCTGGGCAAGATCAAGCGGGCCAATTCCTATTTTCGGATGTCCACCGCCACGCGCTATGTTTCCCGCGAGCAGCCCAGCATCGTGGACGACGCAAAGCTGACCAACGCTTTCTACGATGCGCCCACGGTCATCACCCTGTTCGCCCCGAAAGATTTTCTCTTTGCGGCAGAGGACTGCGCCGTGGCCGCCGAAAACATGATGCTGGCGGCGGATGCGCTGGGCGTGGGCAGCTGCTATATCGGCCAGGGTTGGACCGCCTTTGCTGCCCCCTACGGGCAGGATATCCTGCGGCAATGGGGCATCCGCACCGATTACTACGCCGTGATGCAGCTGCTTCTCGGTTACCCCCGCCCCGGTGACGCCCATCCGCAGGCAAAGCCCCGCAATAACGCACGGGTACTGCGGTTCTGATTTTCGCCAAACACGTCTGCTTTGCGAAGCAAATCCGTTTGTGCTTTTCTAATTTTGTCCCTCTGACCTCTACATTTTTGAAAAAATCACAGGTACAAGTCCAAAATGTCCATATAAAACAAAAAAAGACGACAAACCGTTTCTTTCAACGATTTATCGTCCTTTTGGTGCGCTCGAGGGAACTCGAATCCCTGGCCCTCTGATTAAAAGAGCCCACCGGGCAGAACACTCTGATTTTGAAACTTTCGAGTTTACGTTGTTTTTGTGCAGAACATCGTGATTTTCTGCCCGGCAATTTCTGCACCCTTTGTCGTATTTTGCAAGTCAGAGTACCCATTGCATCCCTTGAAACCGTGCAAAAACAGTGCAGAAACCGTGCACTTACTCTGGGACAAATAAAAAATGATGATTTTTGATCCATGACTTGGTGGCGATTTGAGTGACCGCAAGGGTAAGTCAGAAATACGGGAAGCATAATGCCCACTCGTCTGAGGAGTTCTCAGGGGAGTGGGCAGTTCTGCGCAGGAGGTTAATATAATTTCGATTATGATAATTCAAATTATATTAAGACGTTCCATGGGCTGTAACAGCTTCATCGCTTGGTTTTCAAAAACCACCTGTTGATAGCGGTGTTACTTCTTCACAAATTGGTATACGCCATATTCTGGTGACGTCACCAATCCATGCTTGATAAGATTCTTGATGATAGAGGATGCACGAGATTTCTGAACGCCATATAGCTGTGCAACGTTTATGCTGCGGAACTGATATTGATACCGATATCTCTTGAAAAGTTCAAGCGTCCGCTCTTTTGTACTTGCAGTTAGTCTCGTGCCATTCAGCCTTTCGCAAAGTTCACTCACTTCTGCATCCGTACTCATTCCGTGGAGCACTGTAGAAGTTTCCGCACTTTCCGCAGAGGTTTCCGTACTTTCCGCACCACTTGCCACACTTTCCATACTGATCTGTGCCGGAGTCGCTACACTTCTATTCGGCAGTGTGACGATAAAGAAATCTGAATCCGAGTAGAATGTCGGCTTCTGGGCTACTTCCACATAAGAGTTCAGGATGCGGTCAATGCCACTGCCACGGCGCTCCATAAAGCCAAGCCGCGAGAACACATCCGAGATCACCTGATTGCGCCGCATAGACGGAATATGCCGGATATCCATATCCTGCACCCTGCGGCCATTCATCATGCCGCCCGGCGAAGTGATCTCCAGCCGATCATCGAACACTTCCACATGAATCTCCGAACCAAGAATCTGATAATTCCGATGGATCAGCGCATTGACCAGCACCTCACGAACGGCCTTATACGGGTAATCACTGCGTTCTTCGCGGGTCATACCACGGATGCTCCACGGGTTTTTACTGTTGTTGCGAACAAAATCTTCGGCATTTTGCAGCAGCGTGATCAGACTTGCACCCTGAAATTCCTTGTCATCCAGAGCATCTTCTTCAATGCTGCCCTTGTAGTTGCCTTTCCAGCGAGTGCAGAAAATACGGGATTGCTTCAGAACGCCCTGATCGCAAAGCAGCAGGCCGCCATTCGTGATTTGTCCATCATCTGTTACCAATCCTGCGGAGGGCAAGTCTTTTTCAAGGTCGAAATCCTCTTTTTTCAGATTCTTAAATGTCGCGGCCAGCAGTGTAAAACTGACATCACCCACTCGATAAGAACTGGGCAGGGCATCAAAGGTCTGGTTCATACCTTGTAGGATCAGCTCGTTCAGTTCCCGTGAAGTGGCTTCTTCGGACTGGTCGCCATGCCGCACATAGGCCGTATGGGAACCGTCAAAGGCATAATAATATGGATACGCCGGACCGTCCTGTACTTCCAGATCAACGCAGGACTTGCCCTCTATTTCGACCTCCCGCACCCGATAGCGTGGTGTAGGGTCAATGCGGACTTTGATAAGTTCCGTCAATCTGCTTACCACAGCCTGCGGATTTTCCAATCCTACGACCTCGCGCGGCTCGTTTTCTTCTTAAAATCAGAGAAAAGATATCGCACTCCATATTGGCTCTCTAAATCTTTTCCTATCTCATTGAGCTTTT
>ENA-UESI01001962-UESI01001962.1-human-gut-metagenome-genome-assembly--contig:-NODE-1962-length-11680-cov-7.250883_pt1 | contig 11680 bp, 10 predicted proteins | sample MGYA00243005_ERZ508006 | MGnify/ENA primary metagenome ERZ508006 (study PRJEB26167, sample SAMN06115436) | human gut metagenome | host: Homo sapiens | place: China:Shandong | collected 2015-06-10... | reverse complement strand
GTGGCCATGATCATTGCGGCAGCACTTAGCTTTTGGTATTATTATGTGAAAACAAAAAAGGAGCTTGGCGGCATCACAGGCGATACGGCAGGGTATTTTGTGTGTATATGTGAGTGCGCCATGGCAGTGGCTCTGGGTGGTGTCTCTTTTATTATTTAGTATATTTGTTTTGTATATAGGAATGGTACGGATAAGAATTTTGATAAAAGTTGTACTATGAATTTGAAACTTTGGAATTGGAGAAAATATGAAGCTTGTGATAGGCGGAGTGGCACAGGGAAAGCTTGATTATGTGCTCGAAAATATGATAGAAAAAACAGAAAAATATGATGTGTATGACTGCTTTTTCCTAAATGATGATACTTGTGATGATAAGGAATCATACAAGGACTGGCTGTGGGATTTTGCAGTTGATGATGAGCGGATATTCATAATTGATAAATTCCATTATTTTATCAGGGCTGTGCTTGAGAAAAATCTTCCACTGCAGGAATATATTTTGAAATTTATGCAATTTGCAGAGAAAAATAAGGATACAATAGTCATTGCTGATGAGATTGGAAACGGCATAGTGCCTCTTGATGCGTTTGAGAGAGAGTACAGGGAGCAGACAGGCAGAGCAGAGATACTGCTTGCAAAAAAAGCAGATGAGGTGGTTCGTGTAATATGTGGAATCGGTCAGAAAATAAAGTAAACTGTATTTTTATAAGACACGGCTGTACAGCTTCAAACAGAGAGCACAGATATCTTGGCAGGACAGATGAGCCGCTTGATGAAGCCGGAATTTTTGAGCTTGAAAATGCGCTGGATAACGGTGTATACAAGGCTTTGGAGGAAAATAGCTTAAAGGAGCAGATAATTATTACCAGCCCAATGAGGCGCTGCAAACAGACGGCAGAGATTATTTTGCCGGTCGCACAGCACCATAAAATTCATACCGTAAAAGAGTTTGCGGAGATGGATTTCGGTGAATGGGAGCTAAAAAGCTATAAGGAACTTAGCACAGATATCCGTTTCAGGGACTTATATCAGGCGTGGATTGACAGTGGTGGAACACTTGCCTTTCCAAACGGAGAGAGCAGAAAAGAGTTTTGCAAAAGGAGTATATGTGGCTTTGAGAGGGCACTCACACAGGCATTAGAGCTTAAGAAGGCTATGCCTGATAAAGAGATACAAATAGTATTTTTTGTGCATGGAGGGACTATCATGGCAATAATGAGCCATTTTTGTGATATGGATTACTATGATTATCAGGTGAAAAACGGCTGTGGCTACTCGTGTGAAGTGGCAGGTGAGGGCGATGAGATCGTGTTTAATGAAATACAGCCCATATCGCTATGATTTATACATTTTTTATGGGTTTATTTAAGAAGGATTAATATATGTGTTATCATATTTTTGCATTTATAGCAGGCTTTCTGCTTGATTTATTAATAGGAGATCCGCATTTTATACCGCATCCTGTCAGGCTTATCGGCTCACTCATTTCTTTTCTCGATAAGAGGCTTAATTGTGATGCCGGATATAATATCTCTGAAAAAAAATTAAATCTAATAAAATATAAAAGAGGCATGCTTCTTGCTTTTACTGTAATTTTTGCAACTTTTGCAATGTCGGTAATTATTATTGTGGCAGCATACAGTATAAATTTATATGCCGGGGTAATAGTAGAGGCTGTCATGACGTGGCAGATTCTTGCCACAAAGTGTCTTCGTGTGGAGAGCATGAGGGTGTATGATGCGCTAAGGACAGATGGAGTTGATGCAGGAAGAAAGGCCGTTTCCATGATTGTTGGCAGAGATACATCTGTGCTTGATGCAGCAGGTGTCACAAGGGCGGCAGTTGAGACGATAGCTGAAAATACATCTGACGGAGTGATTGCACCTATGCTTTACACGGCAATCGGCGGGCCGGTGCTTGGCTTTGTATACAAGGCTGTGAATACGATGGACTCCATGCTTGGCTACAAAAATGATAAATATATGTATTTTGGCAGATTTGCGGCAAGGCTTGATGATGTGGTCAATTTCATACCGGCAAGAATCAGTGCATATCTGATGATTGCTGCGGCATTTATCGGTGGCAGGCAGTTTGATGGCAAAAATGCATACCGCATCTTTAAAAGAGATCGTTTCAATCATGCAAGCCCAAACTCAGCCCAGACAGAGTCTGTATGTGCGGGAGCTTTAAGGGTGCAGCTTGCGGGTGATGCAGTGTATTTTGGGAAGCTTGTGAAGAAAAAATACATAGGAGACGGTCTGCGTGAGATAGAGTACGAGGATATAAAGCGTGCAAACAGGCTGATGTATATTACTGCGTTTTTGTGTGAGCTTATATCTGTGGCGGTTATGAGTCTTGTTTTAATATTGCTTTGAATATGGAAGAATTGATGGAAGAATTGATGGAGGACTTGAATGAAAAGCATCCATGGCGGTGACATATACAACAATAAAGTAAATATGGATTTTTCGGTAAATATCAATCCTCTTGGCATACCACATTCTGTTAAAGAGGCTATGAGTGATGCACTTTCGTATGCAGACAGATATCCCGACATGGCATGCAGTGGCCTTAAAAAAGCGATATCAGAGTATTTCACACAGCAAGGCTGCAGCATACAAAGCGAGGATGTAATTCCCGGAAACGGAGCTTCAGAGCTTTTTATGGCGATAGCTCATGCCATAAAGCCTAAAAAAGCAGTGCTTCTGGCCCCGGGCTTTTTCGGCTATGAGCATGTGCTTCGTGCAGTCGGCTGTGATATCGGATATTTCCTGCTGGATGAGCAGAGTGATTTTTCTCCTGCTGCACGGCTGGATACTTTAATGGATATGCTTACAGATGATACAGATATATTTTTTATCGCAAATCCAAACAATCCGACAGGATATCTTGCAGACAGCACTTTCATGAAGCAAATAATAGGGCATTGCAAAGAAAAGCATATTTATGTGGTGGCAGATGAATGCTTCATGGGCTTTTGTGAAAAAAATTATTGTGTTTTGTCACTTTTATATGACTATGACAATCTGATTGTTGTAAGAGCCTTTACCAAGCTTTTTGCTATTCCGGGAGTAAGGCTTGGATATATGCTCAGTAAAAATGAGGCAGTAAGACAAAAGGTTCAAAGAAATCTGCCGGAGTGGAACGTGTCTGTTCTGGCACAGATGGCAGGAGAGGCATGCATTAGGGAATCAGAGTATATTAAAGAAACGGCATCGTATGTGAGCAGACAAAGAAGGCTGCTGTCAGATGGATTAAAAAAGCTTGGTTTTAAGGTATATAAAAGTGATGCTGATTTCATACTGTTTTACAGCAAGCTTTCATTATATGATATACTGCTTAATAAGGGAATACTGATACGGGACTGCTCCAACTATGTGGGGCTTTCACAAGGGTATTTTCGTGTGGCGGTAAAGACATTTGATGAAAATATAAGATTATTGAAAGTGATAGGTGAGTGTATTGAAAAAAATTAAACAGTTAGAGCCGATGGAGATTGAAAAGAGGAGCTTTGAGATAATTTCACATGAGCTGTCTGAAATGCAGATTACGCTGCCTGCTGATCAGGAGATGATAACAAAAAGAGTCATACACACGAGTGCTGATTTTGATTATATACAGACGCTTAAATACTCTAAGGACGCCGTTGCTATCGCAAAAAGGCTGATATCAGAGGGCGCTGATATAGTGACCGATACCAACATGGCTCTTTCAGGCATAAATAAAAAGTATCTGGAAAAATTCGGGGGACAGGCGCACTGCTTTATGGCTGATGATGAGGTCGCTCTTATTGCAAAGGAGAAAAAGACAACGCGCGCGGCAGTAAGCATGGAGTTTGCATCAAGGATAGATAAGCCTGTGATTTTTGCGATAGGAAATGCACCGACAGCGCTTATAGAGCTGTACGATATGATAGAAAAAGGAATATATAAGCCTGCATTTGTAATCGGTGTGCCGGTGGGCTTTGTCAATGTGGAGGCAGCCAAGGAGCTTATTATGGAGACCGGAGTGCCATACATAGTAAATGTCGGACGAAAGGGTGGCAGCAATATTGCGGCTGCTATATGCAATGCGCTGATTTACAGTCTGGTTGATAGAGGCTGATGCATGAGGGTATTTAGTTGATTATGAGATACGGATTTACCACAGGAAGCTGTGCTGCGGCGGCATCAAAGGCAGCGGCATATATGCTTTTAACCGGAAAGGCTAAAAACAAAATAACGATTCAGACACCTAAGGGAATAGCTTACACGGCTGATATCACCGACATAAAAAGAAGTGAAAACGAGGTAAGCTGTGCTGTGATAAAGGATGGAGGGGATGACCCGGATGTGACCACCGGAGCCTATATATATGCTTCTGTACGGATTTTGCATTCAGATACATCTGCTTTATGCAAAAAAAGGCAGGATTTGGTTATCATAAATATAGACGGTGGTAACGGAGTGGGAAGAGTCACCAAACCCGGATTAGACCAGCCTGTCGGAAACGCGGCTATCAATCATGTGCCGCGTGAGATGATAGAAAAAGAGGTAAGGGAGGTCTGTGTGCTTTTGGATTTTAAGGGGACACTTGACATCACAATCTCGGTTCCAAAGGGAAAGGAGCTTGCAGAAAAGACCTTTAATCCTAGGCTTGGGATAGTTGGTGGTATATCAATTCTCGGCACAAGCGGTATTGTTGAGCCTATGAGCTCACAGGCTCTTATTGATACGATAAGGGTGGAGCTTAGGCAGAGATATTCGTTTGGGTATGATTATGTGGCGGTTGCTCCGGGAAATTACGGTCTTGACTTTATGAAGGAAAGCTATGGCTATGATCTGGACAGGAGTGTCAAATGCTCCAACTTTATCGGTGAAACAATTGATATGGCAGCGGATATGGGCTTTAAGAGGATGCTTTTGACAGGACATATAGGAAAGCTTATAAAGGTAGCAGGAGGCATCATGAACACTCATTCGAGGGAGGCAGACTGCAGGATAGAGCTTTTGACGGCATTTGCGTTTAAGTGCGGTGTAGCGCCCGAATACATAAAGCGCATTATGGACAGCCTTACGACAGAGGAGGCCCTGGCGGCACTTAAGGAAAGCGGCAGGCTTTATGAGGTGATGGATTATGCGATGGAGCGCATATGTTTTTATCTGGATAAGAGAGCAAAGGGCAGACTTGAGATAGACTGTATCATGTATTCAAACGAATTTGGTGAGCTTGCAAAAAGCAGAAAGGCAGAAAAATGGTTTACTTTGTTGGCGCAGGAACAGGCGCAGCAGATTTAATAACAGTACGTGGAATGCGTCTTTTACAAAAGGCAGATGTGATAATTTATGCGGGCTCGCTTGTTAATCCACAGCTTTTGGATTATGCAGGGGAGAGCTGTGAAATATATAACAGTGCAAAAATGACACTGGATGAGGTCATCGCAGTCATGAAAGCTGCTGAGGCAGACGGAAAAATTACTGTGCGCCTGCACACGGGAGAGCCAAGCATATACGGCGCAGTGCGCGAGCAGATGGATGAGCTTGATTCTCTTTTAATACCATATGAGAGCTGTCCGGGCGTGAGCGCGTGCTTTGGCGCTGCTGCATCGCTCAACATTGAGTACACGCTCCCCGGTATTTCCCAGTCGCTCATCATCACACGCATGGAGGGGCGCACGAAGGTGCCACCTAAGGAGAGCATAGCAAGTTTTGCCTCACACCACGCTTCTATGGCGATTTACTTAAGCACGGGGCTTTTAGATAAGCTTACAGAAAGCCTGATTGAGGGAGGCTATGAGTCTGACACACCTGCTGCAATTGTATACAAGGCAACCTGGCCACAGGAGGAGGCATACGTGTGCACTGTTGCTACACTGGAGCAGACAGCGAGGAAGCACAATATCACAAAGACAGCGATAGTGCTTGTGGGGGATGTCATAGCTCACCGGCATTACGAGAAATCAAGACTTTACGCACCGGATTTTTCGACAGAGTATCGCAAGGCTTCTGTAGAGTCAAATGATAACGATTGAAAAAAGGCGTGAATATATAAATATGGGAAATATATGAGAACTGAAAATATGAAAATTTGCATTGTAAGCTTCACAAAAAAGGGCTATGAGCTGTCATGTGACATAGCTAATAAGCTTGAAAAAAGTGAATATGAGGTGGAGGTTTTTACCAAATGCTCGAGGTTATCGGATGTGAATATTAAAAATTCCACCGATGAAAATTATAGAAATACCGGCTGTATATCACAAAATATATCAGACTGGACAGCCACACAGATGAGTGAAAAAAAGGCTCTGATTTTTATCGGGGCATGCGGTATTGCAGTGAGAGCTATAGCTTCTTCTGTAAATAACAAGCTTAAAGACAGTCCTGTTATTGTGATAGATGAGCTGGGAAAGTTTGTTATTCCGATTCTTTCAGGGCATGTGGGAGGTGCCAATGAGCTTGCTGTGTTATTAGCAGCACTGATGAATGCCACCCCTGTTATAACAACCGCTACTGATATCAATAATAAATTTGCTGTTGATGTTTTTGCAAAAAAATGCAGGCTTGCAATAGTCAATAAAGATGGCATCGCCAGAGTATCATCAAAGATATTGGCGGGAGAGATGGTTACTATGTCGGTCGACTTGGAGCACATTCCGGCTAAGCACAGGCACCTTATAAAGGCATTTTTAGATGAAACTGATATGAGTGCTGATGCAATAAAAACAGTGGATTTCCCACCTGTTTACGGAGCTGATATTGTAGTATCATGCGAAAAAGCAAAGGACCCTAAAAATGGCAGTATTTACTTAAAACCCACACAATTTGTACTTGGTATTGGGTGCAGAAGGGATACAGCGTTTGAAAATATTGACAGGGCAATCAGACAAAGTCTTTTAAAGCTGCAAATAGATATTTCGGATATAGACATGATCGCATCAATAGATGTGAAAAAAGATGAACCGGGAATAAAGGAATTTTGCGAAAGAAACAGGATAGAATTTGTCACTTATACCGCGGATGAGCTCATGGCGGTGCAGGGAGAATTCAGTGCCTCGCAGTTTGTCAGGGAGCATGTTGGAGTGGACAACGTGTGCGAGCGTGCAGCAGTGCTTGCAGGCAGCAGGGAATGCAATAAAGCAGGAGAACTTATCTATAAAAAACATAAATATGACAGTGTAACGGTTGCGGTGGCAAGGTTATATAAAATTAGTAGAGATGGAGATTAACATGAATAAAATTTACATAGTAGGTATGGGGCCGGGCTTTGAGAGCATGATGACAAAGCAGGCGATTGACGCCCTGGAAGCGAGTGATGTCATAGTGGGATACACCGTATATATAAAGCTGCTTGGAGAAAAATTCCAGACAAAAGAGCTTTTGACCACTCCAATGCGTCAGGAAAAAGAAAGATGTCATCTGTGCTTTAAAAAGGCACTTGAGGGCAAAACAGTTTCTCTTGTATGTAGTGGCGATGCCGGAATATACGGACTGGCCTCTCTTATGTATGAGATTGGGCAGGAATACGATAACGTAGAGCTTTCGGTAATACCCGGCATTACAGCGGCAAACAGTGGTGCGGCAGTGCTTGGAGCACCATTAAACCATGATTTTTGTACCATCAGCTTAAGTGACCTGCTCACGCCGTGGGAAAAGATTGAAAAGCGTCTTGTGGCTGCCGCAGAGGGTGATTTTGTCATAGCACTGTACAATCCGTCAAGTCACAAGAGAAAGGACTATCTGATGAGAGCCTGTGATATTCTGCTTCGTGCGATAGAGCCGGAACGACCATGTGGCTATGTCGAAAATATCGGACGTGAGGGAACAAGCTATACGGTCTGTACCCTCGGTGAGCTTCGCAGTGCACAGGTTAACATGTTTACGACAGTCTTTATCGGCAATGAGGGTACACAAATAATTGACGGAAAGCTTGTCACAAGGAGAGGATATCAGATTGAGTAAAATACTGATTTTTGCAGGAACAACAGAGGGACGTAAGCTATCAGAGCATCTGTGTGAAAGAGGCATAGAGCATACGGTTTGTGTGGCAACCGAGTATGGTGAAATCGTGCTGCATGACAATCCGTTCGCGCATGTTCATATGGGGCGTATGGACAGCGAAGGCATGAGAAGCTTCTTTGTGGAACAAAAATGCAAGCTTATAGTGGATGCAACCCATCCATATGCAGCCATTGTTACCGAAAATATAAAGCAGGCAGTTTATGCGTTTAACGAGGCACATGCTGTTACAGACAATCAGGCGGATAGCAGCATATCAGAAAATATCGAATATATGCGTCTTAAAAGAGATACAGATATATCAGCAGATTATGATAATATCCGCTATTTTGAGGACAATGAAGCATGTGCAAAGGCACTTAACAATACAGACGGAAATATACTGCTCACAACAGGAAGCAAGGAGCTGTCAGTGTATTGTAAAACCTCAGACGTCAGGGAAAGATTGTATGTGCGCGTGCTTCCGGGGCTTGAGAGCATAAGCTTGTGCATGCACAATGATATTACAGGAAAGCACATTCTGGCATTGCAGGGACCGTTTAGCACACAGCTTAATGAGGCGCTTATTGACCAGTATGATATCAGATGTCTGGTCACCAAAAAAAGCGGTGCGGCAGGGGGCATTATTGAGAAAATAAATGCCGCAAAAAATAAAAATATTCCGGTCTATATTGTGGGGCAAAGCGTGCAGGATGGTGGAATGTCATTTGAAGCTGTTTGTGAATATATTGACAGTAAATATAGCAAGCTTCATATCATGCTTGCCGGCATTGGAATGGGAAATGATGCTTGCATGACAAAAGCTGTTTCAGATGCAATAGAAAGCGCTGATATTATACTTGGCGCAAGCCGCATGATAGAAAAATACAGTGCGAAGATAGACAAAAAGCCGTATTATCTTGCAGAACAGATTATTCCTTATCTATACGAAATTTGTGCAGATACTGAAAAAATCAGTAATATTCTTATATTATTCTCGGGAGATACGGGCTTTTACAGTGGAAGCAGAAAGCTGTATCTGGCGATAAAAAATGAAATATCAGAAGGAAAATTAAATGCGGATGTGTCAATCCTTCCTGGAATTTCATCTGTATCATATATGGCGGCAGCAGTCGGTGAAACCTACAGCGATGCGTATATATGCAGCATTCACGGAGTAAAGCTTTCTAATATCACATCACGGATTAGCCATCATGCAAAAATGTTTATGCTGATGTCCGGAGTCAGGGACGTAAATATGCTTGGACACCTATTAAGCAGTGACGAAAGGTATGGTTTACAAAAATGCTCGGTAACTGTGGGATACCAGCTATCATATCCGGATGAAAATATATCAGTTCTTTCGCCACAGGAGTGCACAAAGCTTAAAAGGGAGGGACTGTATATCTGCATGATAAAAAATCCCAATCCGGTTGCAAAAAATGTTACACCGCAGCTAAGTGATGCAGCATTTATCCGTGAAAAGGTTCCGATGACCAAAGAGGAAATAAGGCATGTAAGCATCTGTAAGCTTCATTTGACATCGGATTCAGTGCTTTATGATGTGGGAAGCGGAACCGGCTCCATAGCGGTAGAGGCCGCATCACTTTCCGATGATATGGAGGTCTATGCCATCGAGCAGAAGGAAAATGCTGTGCAGCTTATCACACAAAATAAAGAAAAGCATGGACTTGAAAATATCCATGTTATAAATGCAAAGGCTCCTGACGGAATGGACACTCTTCCGGTGCCGACACACGCATTTATCGGAGGCAGCGGTGGCAATCTAAAGGAAATAATAGAGGCTCTTAAAGCAAAAAATCCACATATCCGTATAGTGATAAATGCAATTTCCATGGAAACAATTTGTGAGATAAAAGAAATATTGTCGGCATATGATGTGAAAAATGAGGATATCGTGCAGCTGCAGGTCAGCCGCTCAAAGCAGATAGGGCATTATCATCTGATGCAGGCGGAAAATCCGGTATGGATATGTTCATTTGAATTTTAACCTGGGCTTTTATGTTGCACAACATCTATAATAAACCACCGAAGGCTGATTTTTTTAATGTATATGATGAAATAAAGGATAAACACATGAAAATAAATCGTTTTATGATAGCCGCGCCCAAAAGCGGCAGTGGAAAAACAATGATAACCTGCGCTTTACTGCAGCTATTAAAGGATAACGGAAAAAACGTATCATCATATAAGTGCGGACCTGATTATATTGACCCAATGTTTCACAAAAAGGTGCTTGGCGTACCATCAAAAAATCTTGATACATTTTTTACGGACGAAAAGACAACAGTGCAGCTTTTCTTAGATGAAAGAGCTGATGGTGATTTTGCAGTGCTTGAGGGCGTGATGGGATTATATGACGGGCTTGGCGGAATATATGAGCAGGGTTCGTCATACCATCTGGCAAAAGTGACGCAGACTCCGATGATACTCGTGGTGGATGCAAAGGGCATGGGAAAGTCAGTGCTTGCTCTTATAGCCGGTTTTTTGCAGTATGACACTCAGCACTTGATTAAGGGGGTTCTGCTCAATCGGATGTCGAAGGGCTATTATGACATCATAAAGCCTCTGATAGAGAAGGAGCTTTCCGTAAAAGTAGTCGGATATTTTCCGGAACAGAAGGATATCGGGCTTTCAAGCAGACATCTGGGGCTTGTCATGCCGGATGAGCTTTCAGATATAAAAAAACAGTTCAATGAAACTGCCGACAGACTAAAAAAGACAATAGATATGGATTTGTTTATAGATATAGCAGAAGCGGCAGAGCATAACTATCAACCGCAACGACAAGTCCACATCCATCAACACGCAGATGGATTCGCTCATCCCGCCATCGAAGATTTCCTCTCTGGCTACAATGTTTTTTCGCATCTTGCAATGTCCTGTTGCAATAGCCACAGTAAATGATTCGGCAGATGCCGTTACTGTAACGTTTTATCTGTCCGGGTTTCCACTCCGCAGTAGAGAAAATTCTTCGATGATGAAGATACCAATGCACAAGGTTGTGGGCAGCAGATGAAAGACAATTTCATCGGTTACGCGATAGAGGAAATCAACGAAAAATTTATCGTCCGACGAACGGCAGTCACACGATTCGTACCAGTGGCGAAAGCCCCTGCGGTCTACCTTTAACCACTCCAAACGTACATTCTCCTTTGCAGGAAAACAACTGTCTAATGTTACCGCGGCAAGTATCTGTACCTTTGCTATGGCTCATTTGCCGTCAAAGTTCCCGAACCATATGAAATAGTCGTTGCCGCTTGCACCTCCTCGCATTGTATCGAAACGAAAGTTCGCCACAGCGTAGTTGTCTTTCTCAGTCTAACGGAGATTCGTTGCCCAGGGTTACTTACTTCTCGGAAATCGTAAAAACGGGTTTCGAGATCATGCTCGTATTTCCCGAGTTATTCGGGGATCATCATTTTGATTTTCCTCACAGCCCGTAATCAATCAGCAGCTTCAGCTACAACTGATTACGGGCACATAGTGCTTTTGAATTTTTATAGACTGGTATTTTGTTTTTTAGTTTCAAATTTGAATCAGCAAAATCGTTCGTCATATTATCTATCGTATTGCTCGTCCATTCCTGTCAGGTGGTGTGTACGTGCCACGGGATTTCGCTCCCGTGAATAAGCACATTTCGAACGGTGTGTTCCTTGCAGACAAGAGCGCATTTAATTATTACC
>ENA-UESI01001957-UESI01001957.1-human-gut-metagenome-genome-assembly--contig:-NODE-1957-length-11704-cov-8.751613_pt1 | contig 11704 bp, 13 predicted proteins | sample MGYA00243005_ERZ508006 | MGnify/ENA primary metagenome ERZ508006 (study PRJEB26167, sample SAMN06115436) | human gut metagenome | host: Homo sapiens | place: China:Shandong | collected 2015-06-10... | reverse complement strand
AAAATCGTTAGAAGGAACAGCATTTCTTAAAAGCCTTGCAAAATTAAGAATCAACTGGTCACCAACGGAATGACCAAGTGTATCATTAGCTTTCTTAAGATTATTGAGGTCAAACATAATACATGCAGTAGAATCAGTAATAAATTGCGAAGTTCTGAATATTTCTTCACATTTACTCTTGTTAGGAAGGCCTGTGTGCAGGTCAAGAAATGCCTGCTTTTCAAGCTGTTTATTCTTTTTGGTAATTATGATTGCATGAATGGAATGATTAATTATAAATATTATTATAATGATCATATCTATTGCTGTAAAAGTTTCAAATAATCTTATATTGCATGCAATTCTTTCAGAATACTTTTCAGCAGCAGAAACAGTCTGGTCAGCAAGCTGGAAATATTCTTCACTGAGATTTACAATATCAGTGTTTTCATAACCATATTCACGGACTTTATATATTTCGTTCTTAAGCAGAATCCAGAAAGCAATCTGTGTATCAAGCTTTTTTTCATAATCATTGTCATCAAGCTTGACAAGATTATAATCGCCATCTTCATATTTAAGATCTTCAAGAATTCCATCAAGATAATCAATGAGTTCATCATTAGGATTACCAGTGATTTCAAGCTTGACTTCTCTTTGAGTAGCACCTCTGACAAGACCGGTATAGTTAATAACTCTGGCAGTTCCCTGTAATTTTCCTATAAGAACCATCATTATTGCAACAAGAACAATAAGAATAATGAGAAGACAGCTTTCAATAACAGTATTGATTGTTTTTATATGTTTTCTGTGTTTGTGTTTTTTCATATCTCACCTTATAAAATAATTGTTATATAAGTACCATGAAAGCGGTACTTTAGTACTATATCAATATGCTGTTTAAATGTCAATACAATAAATATAAATTATGAATGAATTTGATTGAAAATGAATGAAAGTGGTGATGACATTTATCAGTATGCAAGTATACATATGTTGTGCATTGACACATAAGTATTGCAATATTAAAATTAATTCGTTTGGATTTTCTAACTGGACAGATAATAAATTATACAGGTTAAATATTGGAGGAATCATATATGTCAGATATAAAGCTTGGAAGTCATGTGGGAATGGCAGGTAAGGAAATGTTTCTTGCATCTGCGAAGGAAGCAGTTTCTTATGGGGCTAATGTATTTATGTTATACACAGGTGCGCCACAGAATACAAGAAGAAAAGAAATAAGTGAGCTTAATATAGAAGCTGGCTGGAAGTATGCTAAGGAACATGGGATAGAGGAGATTATTGTACATGCACCTTATATAATCAATCTTGCAAATACAATTAAGCCGGAGACTTATGAGCTTGCTGTTGAATTTCTAGAAAAAGAAATTATAAGGACTGCTGCCATGGGAAGCCATATAATGGTGCTTCATCCGGGAAGCCATGTCAATGCCGGAGTTGAAGCCGGAACCGCACAGATTATCAAAGGACTTAATACAGTGCTTAACCAGAACAACGATGATGTATATATAGCACTTGAGACAATGGCTGGCAAGGGAAGCGAGATAGGCAGGACATTTGAAGAGCTTAAGGCAATCTATGACGGCGTCGACAAGAAGGACAGATTGAGAGTGTGCTTTGATACATGCCATGTTAATGATGCTGGTTATGATTTAGTTAATCATTATGATGAAGTATTTGCAGAATTTGACAGGGTGATTGGTCTTGACCAGATAGCGGTATTTCATATCAATGACAGCATGAATCCACTTGGAGCGCATAAGGACAGACATGCCAACATTGATAAAGGAAATATAGGATATGAGACTCTTCACAGACTTGTCCATGATGAAAGATTCTTAGATGTTCCTAAGATTCTTGAGACCCCATGGGTAGCAGTTGAGGGAACTGATAAGAAAGAGCCTCCTTATAAGGAAGAGATAGCGTGGCTGCTTAAAGATTAATAAACTGTAGGAAAGTAAGTTGTGAAAGGCGGAATAATATGTCAATACCAGCAAGTGAAGCAAAGTCAAGATTAATAGAGGGTAATAAAAGATTTATTAATGCTACAAGCAATCCGGGAGATGTTTCATTGGAAAGACGAGTTGAAACCCTAAAGAATGGTCAGCACCCATATGCGATTGTTCTGTGCTGTTCGGATTCAAGGCAGGTACCGGAAGCAATATTCTCAGCGGGAATAGGGGAACTTTTTGTCATCCGCGTGGCAGGAAATGTAGTGGATTCGCATCAGCTTGGAAGTATTGAATATGCAGCAGACCATCTTGACTGTAAGCTGGTGGTTGTGCTTGGGCATAATCATTGCGGTGCAGTTGAAGCGGCAATAAAGCATGACCCTGACGGACATATCAAGTATATAACTGACGATATCAGGGAAGCTATTAAGGAAGAGAAAGATGAGTATATTGCAACCTGTCTCAATGTAAAGCACAGTGTTAAGGTGATAGAGGATAATACAGATATGAAGCTGCTTGAGGAAAAGGGGCTTGAGGTTATCGGGGCTGTGTACCATCTTGAGGACGGGCATGTGGAGTTTTTGGAGTAAAGAATGGAAGAATGTAGAGTTGTTGCAATTAATAATTTAATATCGTATATATCACCTACAGAGAACCCATTGTCAGCTAATGTCGTGATGATTCAGGGAAAGGATGCATTATGGTTGTATGATGTTGGTAATCATCCAGACATTCCTGCGATAATAGACACATATAGCAATGGAAGAAAAGTTAATGCTATCTTGTCACATTTTCACGAGGATCATACCGGTAATCTTCCGTGTATGAGCGTTGATGAGGTGTATCAGGGAAAGTATACCCATAGGCACACTGGCATGGGAATAGTCGTAGAAGATGACATTTATATTCAGGACGGAGATGTGTCACTTCACATATTTCCACTGCCTTCAAGCCATGCAAAGGGCTGTGTTGCGTTGGAAGTAAACGAAGAGTGGTGCTTTCTTGGAGATGCATTATATGCTATGCAGAAATGCGGACATAACTTGTACAATGCAGGCATATTAAAAGAAGAAATAAATGTATTACAGAACATTAAAGCGGAGAAATTCATGCTGAGTCACAGGACACCTTTTGAAAAGCCAAAGGGGATTATTATGAGATGGCTTGGTGAGATATATGACAGAAGGGTTAAGGGAGAGGTGTATATTGAAGTATAAGACATTTGCAATGATGCTGATAATATAACAAATGAAGCATGGTGAAAAAGGATTCCGAAAGGGATTCTTTTTTTTTAGAAAAATTTAGAAATGCGTTTTATTGACCTCTGAGGGAAATATGAAATTGTATGATTATGACAAAAGAAACCAAGGATACAGCAGATACGAAAATCACACGGACAGTGTTTGACTATGAGTATTTGAAAATGTTGGTAATTTAGAAATGATTATATAATAACTTGGTACATGATGATAGGGAAAAACAGGAATGAGGACAGATAGGATAGGTATTAATATTTCAAAGTTAAGAATTGAGCGTGGAATTACGCAGGAACAGCTTGGCAGGGATATTGGGCTGACAGCTTCTGCCATTTCAAATATAGAATGTGGCAGGAGTGTGCCATCAGTGGATACTTTGTGCAGATTTTCTGAGTTGTTTGGGGTTAAGGTAGACACCATATTGTCTGACGAATCAGATTCAGACCTGAACAAGCTTGAAATGGAAGAAAAACTTGTTACTGTTGACAGATATTTATCGGAAATAAAAGAAATGTCGGCTAATTACAGTATAGGTCATAGAAATTATGAGATTAGCAGGAAAGGGGGAGAAATAGTTTATAAAGCGTCATCAAAGGAATAGATAAAATGTTTAATACGAGGAGGAAAATAGAATGCACAGACTGAAAAGATGGATAAATGAAGCAGTCAGTTCTTATGAAGAACAATTAAAGGAGAATCCGATTGAAACAATAGCGATATCTCTTTCGTGGGTATTTGTAATCATTATTGGATTAATGGCAGTATTTGCATATATAAAATTTATTATTGATGGAGGATATTCGCTGAGTGTTGCCAGAATTAAAGAAAATGGAGCTTTTGCCAGCGCTAATTTTACAATTGGAACAATACATATAATATCTAATAATGTGGTTTGGATTATATTAGGAATAATTATTGGTGTACAGACCATAGTTTCAATTATTTTATTGTTTGCAGAAAAAGAAATATGGAAATGCATACTGTTTGTTATAGATTTAATTGCAATTGTATTTTGCTTTGTAAAAATGGTAACGGGTCAAAATAATTCAATGAGTGAGGAAATGAGATTAATATATAGTGTTGTTACGCTTATTGCAATTATAGTTTTCTTTAAGCTTCTTATAGATAGTGATGGCAGTTATGTATTTCTTGCAGAAGGATTAGGATTAGCAGCATATCTTATTATACTGGCATTAATTTTATTATTGGAAAATATAGTGGCGATTGGTGCATTAGTTGGAGCGATTATAATTGTAGGAATAGTGGCTGCTATATTAATATTTGGTAATAGTTCAAAGGAGAGTGCAGGAAGTACATCTTCTGGAAGTGGAAGTTCGACCTCATATAAAAGTTCATCAGGTAATGTTGGTGTGAAAAGCAGAAAGCCGGATAAAAATACGGCTAATATACCAGCTTATAAAAAAGATAATAATCCTAACCATCATTACATTGCAACTTATAACGAAGTATTAGGAGTAAAGTTATATAAGGTACATGACAAGATGGGAGATTATATTGAATTAGATAATACAATGGTGCAAAGAAAGATATGTAGTCTTGCAGATGCAGAAAGTGGAAAGCATAGATTTTATAGAGAAGAATCAGGGAAAGAAATCAGAGTGCAGGAAATTCCATGGAAATAAATAAACGAGGGGACACATTGTGAAGAAGAAAATAATAATAGGCGTATCGGTAGTAGTGATAGTTATAGTGGCAATAGCTGCAGGCATTGTAACTGGAACTTCATCGAACAAAAAAAGCAGTAATGATATAAATGTTTCGTGTAAGGCAGCAGTGACTAAAAATGAGGATATAACATGCTATGACTGGCTTAAGAAGTTATGCAGCAAGACGGGCATTGAAGCAGAGGATTACAGAAAAGCGGCTAAGGAATATGGATATATTACAGATGGCGATGAATTTAGTGATGACGACATAGCGTCAGGCGGTTTTATGGCACTTACTTCAATGCGTGCAATGGGCGAAGGCAAAATGCAGATATATCTTGGCACTGATGATGAAATATCAGACAATACCAACATAGAACTTGCAATTGATAAAGACCTGATAGCAGAAGATTCGCTTGATAAGGGGTTCTCAGACGAAGAGGCTGATGGTATTCTTGATAAATTTGATGATTTATATTATGGAGAATTCTGGCCTGATAATATTGAAAATATTTCTTATAATGAAAATGTATCACAGCTCGAATATTTCGACATTAAAGATTATAATGAAGATGATAATATTATAACTTTAGATGACAGTGCAGCTAAAAATCTAAAAAAGGGTGACACATTTGTATTCGATTATAAGGGCGACAAGATTTCAAAGAAAATCGATGAGGATATGGGTAATGGCACATTTTCACTGGAAGAACCTGAGATGGATGAGGTCTTTGATACACTGATAGTTTCAGATTCGGCAAGCATAGGAATTGACGATATTATTAGTTATTATGGAATTGATAATGTGGAGATGTCGGCGGGAAATCCAGTAACTACGCTGGCAGCAGATGTGTCTGGTAATATTCATTCCAATGGATTTGCAATAGAGGCAGCGGTAAATGATGATAACGAACTTGAAGTTACATTGACAGATAATGATACGGAGGCAGAATACAAGCTCCCTATTAAACAGAAGCTTAATAAAAAATGTGAGAATTTCTCCATAAAATGGGATGTTAATAATATAAATGTAGGCGCACAGGTTAAATATACTCTTAAGAGTGGGTTAAAATATGCATCTGTAGGTGTTGATATTGATTCAGAGATTTCAGGCGAAATCGGAGTTGAAGGTGATTTTTCAGACGGAATCTTTTTATGTCAGACACCTGCACCGATTGGTAATCATCTTGTTGCAGTAAATGTGGCATTATATATTGTTACAACAATAGACGGTTCAATTACGCTTAAAGTAGAAGTACCGTTTCATGCCGGAGTGTCATATGAAAAAGGCAAAGGCGTGAATGGAACAATGGGGCTTCGCTCGCCTATGCAGACATCAATTGAGGCAGAAGGGAAAATGGGATTATATTTCAGGACAGCACCAATGCTTGTGACAATGAAATCCATTCCACTGTTAGACGCAGAACTTGATATGGGTGCAGAAGCGGATGCAAAACGAACAGGCAGACCAAATGGACAGATATGTTCAGATGTTAATGTCAAGTGTCCTGTTTTTAAGCTTGGAGTTGGTGATGAAAGTGTTAAATATAAGAATAAGAAATCACTTCTTTGTACAATGAATATAAGTAAGGATTGTGAATTTGCATCATTTGCAAAAAGTAAATCACTTCATTATGAAAGGCTTTCTGACGGCACAAAGCAGTTTGTGAAGGAATGTACATACAATGAGCAGTCAGAAAATGACAAGCCAAAAGAAAGTGAGGCAGGTACACAAGCACCAACACAGGAGCAGACGACGCAGCAAACTAATGAAAACCAGACAGGCTCACTTCATACATATAAGACGAGAATGGCGGAATATTTTCCAGAGCAGACAACATTTTATTTTGACTATCTGGATAATTGGACTGTGGTATCAGAGTCAGTTAATGAGGATACAGAAAGGGTTACAATTCAAAATGATAATGGGGTTCAGATTCAATATATTGCACGAGATGATAAATTTGGAACAGATTTTATAGGTAATATTATAGTAGAAGCTAAAAATGATGTTGTATCAAAGCCAAGGTACAATTCTGGTGGAGAATTGGTGATAGTTAAGACAAAGGATTATAAAGAATATTCAAGAACTTCACCTGATGTAAGGGAATATGATGATGGCGCAGAAAGATATGCATTAATGCCATCCTCTACACATTTTTCAGTGTGTAGCACGGGAAATTCTAGAGGCTGTTATTTTGAAACACCTAAAGAAACAATGTTCTATTCAATACCAAGTAAAAAATTAACAGATAAAGACAGGGAGGAAATAATAGCAATATTAGAGTCATTTAGAGATACTCCTTAAAGACAATTTGTGATATAATCAACCTAAATTATCAGGTCGTGAAAACTAAAGATAAAGACTTGAGGGAAGGGGGATTATGAACGAATTTAATGACAACAGACAGATGTATTCTGATTCGATAAGGGGAACATATGTAATATTTCCTTTAAAGTATGAAAGCAGTCTTAACCTAACAGAGCTTACTATTGAGGGGGCAGAAAATGCGGATTTTTCATCATATGATATGTCAGATATTCTTGCCAGAAGATGTAGGAAAGAAAATGGTTTTGTCAGAAGATACATTTTAAATTCATGCATTGATGGTGTACATTTTTCAGACGGTAAAATATTGGCAGTTAATGAGAGCCAGTTATATGTATTTAATAACAGAATAGCATTTTTCACGGTGCTTGTTACATATGACAATGCTGACGCGGGTTACATTGATAAGCTGATTAATCCAGGCTATGTACAGAATTACAACCGCAGTTTTGAAGAAAATGTAATTAAAGCTGTAAGTAATATATCAATAGGTGGGGTCAGTAATATATTCAGATTGCATGTTGATGATATGAAACTGACGGTGAAAGAGACATATCTTTTTAATGTGGCACTTGTAAGCAAGCGTTTTAATGAGTTGGAGACTATTGAAAGAATTACATTTAACGAACATAAATTAATAGACATTTCGCGTGATTTTTCGGATCCTTCAGAAAAGGATGTAGCATATACATACGGTGCAAAGGATACTAATATGTGTTCATACAGATGGGGTGCATGCATTACATCACAGTCAATATCATATGTGTATGCAACAGATGATATGACAGTGGCAAATGTTGCAGAGCAGTCAAGAGATGATGTATTTCTTACAATGCTGGTTTTACACCAGAAAAGTACATGCATGCTGGTTAATGAAGGAATTCAGAATACTCTGATTGACAATAAACGTCAGAGTCTTAAGTATTTCAGAAAAGTGAAAATGCTTAAAAAAGAAGCGTTGGAATTTCGTGCTTCAGGTACGCTTGCACCTTCGCAGGTATCACGCTGGAATAATGTCTGCGAAACATACAGATGTCTGTTAGCCGTTAATGGAATTGATGAAGCACTTGAAGAAATCGAGCAGAAGGTTGAACTCATAAGAGACGAACAGGAGAGGAAATCTTCTGACATGCAGAATTATGTGGCAACTGTCATAGCAGTATTTGGCTTGATTTCGATTATTGCGTCTGTATTATCAATAGTTGATCTGGTAAATAGCGGTTCGACAGACATAGTAGCAGCTCTTGGAGTTTCGTGCATAGGAGTTGTGTTGTTTGTGTTCTCGTGGTTGATTTTGATGTTGAAGAAATAATGGAGGAATTTACAATGGAATCAATAACTAACAGACAAATAATTGAATACTATTCAAAACAACCAGCATTATCAAGTAAGTATGTTCTTACAAATAAGTATACTGAGTATAGAAGAAATGCTGAAAAAATTGGTCGGACAATTCAACCAGCACATAAGTTATATAATGTTTTTGAAAATATTAACAATGGGAAAAAATCTAGAAGTAAGTATTCAACCTTTTATATGGACTTGTATAAAAATTATGAATGGCTTGCAAAATTAGAGAAAGCAGATATAGATGAATTTGGGAAAATGATTAAACAATTAGATGAATACAATGAGTATAATGAAAAATGGCATTTATGTATAGCATATTATGCATTGTCATTATATAACAACGAGAAAAAAGTTTATAATGATATAAGTTATTTGGATTTAGAACATGATGTGGTTAATTGGAATTTCAAAGGAAATATCACTATAAAAGACCCATTATTATTATTGTGGTTAACAGAGGCTTCTGGAATAGATTGCTCAGAAGTAGTTAAAATAAAAGAATTTGTAGATACTATTGGTGAAAGAGAATGTAAGTCTTCTACGCTAGAAGATGACATTGAATTGCTAAAATTATTTACAAAAGAATTATGGCAAAAAATAATTTTAAAAATACAAAATACTGTTAATTAGTAATGATAATATATTAAATATCACTTTAAATTTAATAACACCACCCAAGGCGAAAAAAACCGACCTCTCCGACATTATAATAAATAATAGACGAGAGGTCATCTTGTCTGAACACAAAACACCATATAAAAGAGAGGATAACAGCCAGACGAAAGGAGCTTATTAATGAAAAGAAGAAATCAATATATAAGCCAGCTCGGAGTATCGAGAAGAATTTATGGTGGTAATTTTGTTACAGAGAAAAAGCTGTACAGAATGCGTCAAAGATATCGATATGGATTTGATTATCGTGACATTTTTAATATGGATATGTCATATGCAGAATGGTTATACTCACATATGCGAATGTATAAGGATAATAGTGTTCATGATGATACTATGTCTACTGTAACATTTGATGGCAAAGAATACACCATACAAGAGGCGGTGGATTGGATTATTGAAAATACCGGGGAATTTATCAGATATGATTATTATTTGGATACACATTTTGATTACATAACAAGATATCCTCTTATAGGAAAAAATTATGAGTAAATTTAATCCGGCTGTCAGAATGTATTTACAGGAGTATGAATGGCTTGAAGATAATGAGTGTCAAATAACGGATAATTTTATTAAGGCAAGAGGACTATTTATTGAGATAATGCAATATTGCTGGTTGTAGGAAATAATGTCTATAGATAAGGAGAATCACAATGGCAATTAAATTTAAAGAGATAAGGAGATTTCTGGCAAGAAACATAAGATTATCAATCTGCTTTTTAGATGGGCAGTATCATAATTATCTGTTGGTATCCGATATTTCGGCTTCAGAATATGATGAATTATATGTTTATGGCATAGGAATGACTGATGTGGAGTTTTCGAAGGATATCTATTCAGAACCAGAGGAACCAAATGGTGAGGTAAATATATCTATGAGTAATCTTACAATACAGCCAGCGTTAGAGATATTATTATCTGATAAGCCACGGGATATTGAGAGAAACATTTGTGATAATCTGACATTTAAAGATTTAAAGCCGTATTTACAGGCTATTGATGAGTTCAATATTGTTAATAAGCTGGATTGGTCAGATGAATCATATAAGTACAGAGAAAACATTCCAGAAAAATATGACAACATGTATGTGTATGGCATTGGAATGGAGAGAATCTCTGACCATAAGAAAAGAATGGTGCTGGTGCTTTCAGACAACCCAAGACAGAACTAAATGCAAAAAAGGGCGGATAAATTGAAGTGTAAAAATTGTAAATACAAAACCAATATAGCAAATACGAGTGAAACAGGTTCAGCAATATGCTCATATCCAAGCTCGTGGTTTCCTGTAAATATCGAAGATAACTGTAATTTTATTCCAGAAAAAAGGAAATTACTTGTAGTGATTGTTCCAGATTGCATGAAGATATGGCGTGTTTTAGCTGCGCTGAAGATGACAGTGCAATATTTAACGGACAGTTGTGCAGGGGATTTATAGATAAGAGAAAAGAAGAATTGAATCGTATTCTTATGTTTTGGAAAGTACAGGGATTTTATGACCGTAAAAAAATAAATGAATTAATTGACGAATTTGAACGGTTTTATGATAGTTTTTTTAAGCAGGAGTAATACATTTGAAGATAGCAGATAAATGTGAAAAAGAAGCAGACATAACTTTATCAGACATGGAAGAGATGAATATGTATGATATAAAAGTTGCACTTATCAAAGAAGATAAACAGAGAATTATTGAAATTGAAGAAAAGTTCAGCAAGTTTGATACACTGAAGGATTTATTAAAAATGTAATGAGAGGCACATATTTATGGATATTACAATAGATGATAATAGAAATGTATATGTGGTTTCGGATATTCATAATTATGCAGATGGATTTAAAAGGCTGTTAAAGAAGATACAGTTTAATGAGAATGATTTGCTGATTATTGATGGAGATATATTTGACCGTGGAGATACGCCTGTTGAGCTGTATTTTGAAATATTAAAATATCACAATATACAGGTGATACAGGGCAATCATGATGTCTGGGTTGCAAGACAGATTATTGAACAATTCGGACATAGAAAAACCGGAGAATATATTTCTTATAATACAGTGGCTATTATGGAGAAGCGGCTGACACCTGTTGATATGTTAAGACTTGCTGAATGGATACAGGAAAAGCCATATTATATTAATCTGACAATTAATGGCAGGAAATATCAGATAGCACATGCACAGACATTTTTGACGCCTGAACGTATGTTGGATAAAAGAAAGATATATATGGGAGACTGGCATTATGAGCATTTTATCAGAGGTATGGAGGAACATGAGCAGTTTATATCGGTTGTAGGGCATACTGTAACTGATAACAGGAGAATATGGGTGTCTCCTTCAGGACGGACTATACGCATAGATTGTGGCGTTGGTTATAAATGTTATGGTAAAGAGGGAACACTGGGAGCAATAAGGTTAAATGACATGAAAGAATTTTATATAGATTAATAAATTTTGATAAATGGTGGAAAAAA
>ENA-UESI01001955-UESI01001955.1-human-gut-metagenome-genome-assembly--contig:-NODE-1955-length-11713-cov-5.327518_pt1 | contig 11713 bp, 7 predicted proteins | sample MGYA00243005_ERZ508006 | MGnify/ENA primary metagenome ERZ508006 (study PRJEB26167, sample SAMN06115436) | human gut metagenome | host: Homo sapiens | place: China:Shandong | collected 2015-06-10... | reverse complement strand
GTGATTTATTCTCTGATCTACGCGGCGGTCAGCGCGTTTGCGGTTGATCACGAGCATTCACAGAACATTAACGTCGAGGTGAGGATTATCACGAAGCTGGACGACAAGGGACTGGAGCAGGAAATTCTGCAGAAGATGGACAGAGGAATTACTCGTCTGGAAAGCACGGGCGCTTACACGAATGAAAAGTCGAACATGCTTTACATTCTCGTGTCCAAGTACGAGGTCGGTCAGCTGAAAAACATTGTGCTCAAATACGATCCGCATGCGTTTATTGTTATGAATGAGGGCGTGACGGTCATCGGACATTATAAAAAGAAGCTGTAAAAAAATGGTAAAAAATGGCATCCACGATAGAGTGAATGCCATTTTTTACATAATAAACATGGCGGAGCAAAATAATGTTGAATTTGTACTCCGCCGGAAATTTTGTTTACTGTTTTTTTACATCTTTCTCTTCATTTTTCGGTTCGCAGGTCAGATGCATGCCGAGCTTTTTGAAGATGCCCTCATCTACAGAGGAAAGCAGGACGGAGGAATGAACCTCACATCCTTTTAAGAGCGGAACCGCATTCAGGGCGCGGGCAGCGTCCGGGCTGGTTGCAGCACTGATGGAAAGTGCGATCAGGACCTCGAAGCAGTACTGAGAGAAAGAGCACTCGAATTAGGATTTGAAGAAGTACGCTGGTTCGACCTCGTTCGCAGAGACCGTCAGAGCGACTTCAAGAAGAAGTTGTACGGACTCAGAAGCAGAGGTAACGACCTGAACAATCCGACTGAGTTCACCTTCGAGAAGATCGAACTGGGAGACCATTACTGGGCTACCAACTGGGATACCAAGTGGTATCTGGCTCCGATTCCTCAGGAGGAAATCAACAAGCAATATGGAATGACCCAAAACCCGGGCTGGTAAATGACACGTTAACTAATATCGTTTGAACAATGAATAAAATAAATTATATATTAATCACTCTGCTCCTGGGAGGTTCGGTATCCCTGAATGCACAGACATCGAAAGCTGCTTCGGAAATGCAGCTGGCAGATACACTGAGCATCGGCTACCAGATGAACGTATCTTCCCAGACCAGCAGTTACTCTATCAACGGAGTCAATGCTTCCGCATTCGAAAAATCCCCGTACATAGATATCAGCAAAGCTTTGTATGGAAAAGTGGCAGGTCTGAATGTATATCAGGGTACAGGCTCGTCAGCCGATAACGTATCCACCCTCTCTATACACGGAAATGCCCCGCTAGTATTAATTGATGGTTTCCCACGTGATATCAGTGACATCACTTCGATGGAAATCGAATCATGCTACGTTCTGAAAGATGCGGCAGCCGCTGCTCTCTACGGTATGCGTGGTGCGAATGGAGTAGTACTGATTACGACTAAACGCGGAATAAGCAATGGTCTGAAGGTAAATGTGGACTATAATTTCGGTGTCAATACCCAATTCCGTTCTCCGGACTTCGCAGATGCCTATACGTATGCGAACGCCCTTAACACCGCATTAAGCGGAGACGGTCTGCCTGCACGCTACAATGCACAGGAACTGGATGCTTTCCGGACAGGAATCTATCCGTATGACTATCCGAATGTAGACTGGTGGAATGAAACGCTGAACAACACAGGATTGACCCACAACCTGAAAATGTCTTTCAGCGGAGGTAGTGACAAGTTCCGTTTTTACACGGTAGTTGACTATTACCGGGATCGCTCCATGTTGAAGAAAAACACGGAAGATACACGTTTCGACACTACACCTACAGACACACGTCTGACCGTACGTACCAATCTGGACGTAAAAGTGACGGAAAGCACATTGCTGAAAGCCGGCATTGTAGGCAGACTGAAAGAATTCAGAGGTACCCGCTATGGACGCAGCGCTATTTTCAACAAAATCTATGGCATTCCATCCGCTGCATTCCCCATTCGCTATGAGAATGGCATTTATGGAGGTAGTTCTGTGTACGGAACCGGTAATCCGGTAGCTCTGTTGAAAGACTACGGACACATCCGTAACGTATACGGAACACTACTCGCCGACCTGAGCATCCGTCAGGATTTAAGTGCGTTGACCAAAGGGCTGGCAGCCGAAGCATCCGTCTCTTTCGATAATATCGGAGGAATGAATGAAACCACCAATAAAGAGTATCGTTACATGAACAGCAATGCAAGTATCACCAGCGATGGTACACTGGTGACAACTCCTGCCATTTATGGTACAGACTCCGAAACACTGGGACATACACAGCCTTTCGAAAGGCTGATGCTACGCAGCGATTTCCAGGCAAAGGTGGATTATAACCGCACTTTTGGCAAACATCAGGTGGGAGGAGCATTGATTTATGATATGCAGTCTGTTGTCAAAAACGGCAGAAACAACTCTCAGAAGAATCAGTCTGTGCTGGTGAACGCCACATATACTTACGACAACCGTTACAGCCTCAATGCCGTATTCAACCGCTCGGGATCAGCTTACCTGCCCGACGGAGACAAATACTCGAACTATCCTGCCGTTTCTGCTGCATGGATCGTCTCCAACGAAGCATTTATGGAAAAGGTGACACCGATCAATCTCTTTAAGATTCGCGCCTCTTACGGTCTGTCCGGATGGGACGGCAATCTGAGCCACGAACTATGGCGTCAGTCTTATGGCAGCGGCGGTGCCGGTTATAACTTCGGAGTGAATGCCGGAGGACAGTCCGGTGGCAGTGAAGGCGATCTGCCGGTTATCGGCCTGGTAGCGGAAAAATCACAGAAAGCGACTTTCGGATTTGATCTCGCTGCTTTTGATAATCGTTTGAATGCAACAGTAGAAGGTTTCTACGAAAAACGTTCGGATATACTTGTGTCAGGTGCCAATTCTACTTCCGGTATTATCGGTATCACAGTAGGTCAGGTGAACGAAGGAATCTATAAATACAAAGGAGTGGATGCTTCTTTGAGTTGGAATGATAAGATCGGTGATTTCCATTATGGTATTGGTGCTAGCATGTCATATCTGAATACAGAGGTAGTCAATGTAAACCAGGCATATCAAGAATACGACTACTTGTATACCAAGGGCAACCGTATCGGACAGATGTACGGCCTGGAAGCTATCGGCTTCTTCAACAGCCAGCAGGAAATCAACAACAGTCCGCAACAAACCTTCTCGGACGTAGCTCCCGGTGACGTGAAATACAAAGATCAGAACGGTGACAACCGCATCGACGAGAAAGACGTTGTGAAAATGTTCGGTTCATCTGTTCCACGCTTCTATTTCGGATTCAATCTGAACTTCTCATACAAGAGACTGGAGCTTTCCGCTGATTTCCAGGGAATGACCGGAGTCACTGTTTCATTGCTCAACAGTCCGCTTTATAGTCCACTTGTAAGCAATGGCAACATTTCAAATACATTCCTGAATGAAGAAATAAGCTGGACACCGGAGAATAAGACCAATGCAACCATGCCGAGACTGACTACTCAAGAAAACTTGAATAACTATCGCGCCAGCTCACTGTGGTACCGTGACGGTTCATTCCTGAAACTGCGTAACCTATTGGTAGCTTATACTTTCCCGAAATCGCAGACTCGCTTTGCCGACCTGAAAGTATTCGTACAAGGCACCAATCTGTTCTCATTAGACAATATCCATTTTGCCGATCCGGAACAACTTGGCATCGCTTATCCGTCGACAAGAAGTTATTGGGCAGGTATCAAACTTAATTTTTAATGCAAAGTAACAAATGAACATTATGAGAACCAAATACATACTCTTAACCATTTTGTCTTCGTTGGTCTTTGCTTCGTGCAACTACCTTGACTTTGATGAAACGAACAACCTGAAGACAAAAGAAGACATGTACAAGTATTTCGGTACAAGCAAATCAATGCTTACCCACGTATACTCATACATGCCACAAGGCTACCAACTGTTTGCGACCTCCGGCGGAATTTTCACCGAAGACAGATATTCCATGCGCGACTGTGCCAGTGATGACGGCGAATTCGGAGCCTATGCAGATAATATCCAGAATACCAATAACGGTAACTGGTCGCCTATTAAAACTTATGACGATTCATGGACCCTGTATCGCGGTATACGTGCTGCCAACAGCTTTATAGCAGAGATTGCCCAAGTGGACTTCACACGCTACGAGCACGACGGACAATATACAAACTGGATGAAGCAGCTGAAATATTTCCCTTACGAAGCCAGAGTGCTGCGGGCACACTACTTCTTTGAACTGGCACGCCGCTACGGTGACATCGCCATGCCATTGGAAGTACTGACTGAAGAGGAAGCCAATACAATCGGCAAGACACCATTCAGCGAAGTTATCAGCTTCATTGTCAGTGAATGCGACGACGCTGCCAATAACTTGCCGGACAGCTATGTAAACGAACCGGGAGCAGAAATCGGCAGAGTGACCAAAGGCTTTGCAATGGCAGTAAAGTCAAAAGCACTGCTATATGCTGCCAGTAAGCTACATAATCCTTCTATGGATACCGAATTGTGGAAAAAGTCTGCCAAAGCAGCAATAGATATTATCAACACAGGGCTTTACTCTCTCGACCCCCAGGAGAGTGCCAACAACCTCGACTCAAAAGAAGTTGTACTGATGAGGATCAATGGTGATGACTCGGACTTCGAAATGTTTAATCTCCCGCTTCGCATGACTGCGGGAACACGCACTTCCAGTCTTATCCCATACAGCAATTACCCATCACAAAACCTTGTGGACGCATTCGAGACAGTCAACGGTTACAAAGTAACCCTAGAAAACACAGGATGGGTTTGCGAAGACCCTGCATTTGACCCGCAATCACCTTATGAGAATCGTGACAAACGTTTCTACCGCGCTATTCTTGCCAACGGAATGTCGTTTAAAGACTACACCATTGAAACCTTCAAAGGTGGCGCCGACGACGGAATCGTATCACAAGGCGGTTCACCGACAGGATACTTCCTGCGCAAGTACATTCAGGAAGCTACTAGCTTTGAACCGGGTAAAGAAGCTGTCAGCAAGCATCATTGGGTGATTTACCGCTATGCGGAAACATTACTAACGTATGCGGAATCTATGGTCAACGCTTTCAATGATGTCAATTACACAGATGAGACTTATAAGTATTCTGCTCTGTGGGCTATCAATGAAGTGAGAAAGAATGCCGATATGCCGTTGATTCCTTCCATGGGAAAAGATGAATTCATGGAACGCCTGTACAATGAATGGCGTGTAGAGTTTGCTTTCGAAGATCATCGTTTCTGGGATGTACGGAGATGGAAGATTGCCGATACTACCCAGCGGGAACTATACGGAGTAAAGATCGAGAAGCAGGCGGACGGTACGTTCAACTTCTACAAGAACCTTTACGAAACCCGTAACTGGAGAGATTGCATGTATCTGTATCCGATCCCTCAAAGCGAACTATACAAGAATACAAACTTAAATCCTCAAAACACAGGATGGTAATTAATTGTCTAATCTAATATTTAAAAGATATATGAAAAAGTTATATAGCAACACGTTAATGCAACTGATTCTTGCACTGTGCACATTCAGTTTTGTAGCATGCCAGGAGTTCGACATCGACTCACAGCCGGAAGGTCCTCTCAATATCCAGATAGATGCTCTGGAGTCTTATACTGCTTTGGCAACTTCTCCAAGCAATGTAGTGTTCAACATCAGCTCCAACACTCCCTGGACGATTGAAAGCGACCAGCAGTGGTGCAAGCCGACTCCTTCGATGAGTGCAGCCAGCTCACTTGTGTCGGAGATTGTGGTGACAATGGAAAACAATACAGGAAAGAAAGCACGTACAGCCAAACTGACTATCAAGGCAGAAGGCGTTGAAGGCACCAAGGTAGTTACTATCGAGCAGGCTTCGAAAGAAGACCTGGTGGTGGTTCCTTACGATGAACTGGTACCGACAGAAGGCGGCAGCATTACCTTTACCATTGCTTCCAACAAAGCTTGGGAAATCATTCCTTCCACCGCTTTCCTTTCCAATATCGACAAAACATCCGGTACAGGTAATGAAGATGCCATAGCAGAAACCGTAACTGTGACGCTGCCTGCCAATGCAGGCGCCAAGAGAGCAGGCACGCTGACTGTAAAAACTGAGTTTGAAGAATACACCTTTACCATTACTCAAAATGGAGTGATCATTGAACTGGAAGAAGATCCCGAAAGTACAACAATCAGCATGCCCGGAACAGGCAGTGGTATGGAAAAGACTGTACTGATTCGCGCAAACAAAGAATGGAAAGTTGAAGTTCCTAAGGAATATCAGAGTTGGCTGAAAGCTGAGGCACTGAGTGAAACAGAGTTGAAAGTAACGACAACAACGACTAATAATCTGATGGTAAACCGTGTCGGCCACATCATTATGAAGACCAAAGAAGTCATCGACGGATTTGACGGCATTACGTTCGACATCAGTCAAGGTACTGCTTTCTGGAAAGAAGGAGGAGCAGATAACTATGTTGTGGATGAGGAAACCGGTTACATGACACTCTATGGCAGTGGAATAGTCACCAACTATTTATTCAAAAAAGGACGTCTCGCATTCGATTTCGAATCTATCAATTTAACCGGAGAAGATTGGATTGAGTTTAATATGTGGCCCAACTCAGGAAATACAAACTTCCATTTGCATTTCTACGCAAATAAAGAAAGTAACTTCACTTGTGGAGGTTCAGGCTTAAACTGGACTCAGAAAACATTTACCTGGACATCGGAACAAACGAATGTAGTGAAGAAGATTGAATTCCTTGTTGTCAACAAAGAAGAAGGTTCGAACGCATTAGTTCTTAAACTGATTATTGATGGTGTTGAGGTTGCCGTATTAGATAATAACATAACCGATCCTTATGCAACCGAACCGGGAGCACCTGTATACTTCAGGATGCATACCACAAATAAAGCTTCCAATTTCACCGTGAAGTCTATCACATGGGAACCAGTAGAATAATAACCGAACCCTAAAATTCAAGAGTATGAGATTAAATATCAGAAAATCAATAATTACAGGCATTTCTCTCGCTACATTGCTACCTGCATTCTCTTTATTGCAGAGTTGCGATGACAGTGAAGCAGAGAAATGGGTAGACCTGCGCTATAGAGTAGAAGACTCCTATCTGGTTGAAGCGAAAAATCCGGAACCAGTCTCCTTCCAGGTCAAGTCAACTGACCCGTGGGAAGTATTCGGAAAATATGATTGGTACACCATCTCACCCAGTACAGGTGAGGCAGGTGAGACCTACACCGTAACTGTTACCTGCAAAGAAAACACTGAATTGGACGACCGTATAGACACACTCAACATTAAAAGTGACTACTGGACCGGAAAAAGATTCGTTCTGACCCAGAAAGGTACTGCTTACCTGAATGTAGAAGGCGTGGATATGATCGACCAGGAAGGAAACAGCGAAACATTCAGCGTACTCAGCAATCAGAAATGGACTGCTAAAGTAACAGACGGTGATGTTTGGCTCTCCATCCAATCCGGAGCATCGGGCGAAATGAACGGAGAAATTACTGTCACCGCTTCACCGAATACAGGCGAACAACGTACCGGTATTGTAACCATCTATGACCGACACGGGAAAATAGCCAGAGAAGTACAATGTATACAAGACGGTGTATTGCTGACACCAGATACACCGGAAAACGGTAAGTGGTTTGCTATGTATGAACAGGCTCAGCAACTCACCATCCACGTAGAATCGAATGCAGAATGGGAAGTATCCAAAGAAAACGAAGCGGATGATACCTGGTATCACTTCGAAAAGACTTCATTCGACGGTTCTGCCGACATCGTGATTAACGTAGACGCACACGAAGGCTCTTCTGTCCGTACCGGAATTATCGTACTGAGCACCAAAGCTGCCGAAGGCGCTACTCCGCTTATGAAGACAATCAAGATTAAACAAGCGAATCCACAAAGACCTGTGGTTACTGAAGTAAACAGATCCATCAGCGGTGCTTACTACGGACCGGGTGGTTTAATGCCGGGTCATTACAGCTTCTATTGGGAACCGCTTGGCGACGCCAGTCTGACTACTTTCTTCTCTTGGAGCGGAAAAGCATTTGACGGAGGAGACGTAGAACTTCGCTTCCATATTCTGAGCAAACGGACTCAATTAAGTACAAGACCGTGGAACGGTGACGTATACAATGAGAACAGCGGCCGTGATGTAGATACCAGCAAGCCAAACGTATTATCATTCGAGATACGCGAAGCTATAGATGCCAATGATCCAACTCAATCATGGATTTACTCGGAATGGATTCTCAACGGTACAGTCATAGGAAAAGCAACCAGCGACGGTGTGATAGACGCTAACGGTACAAGTGATACTTACAAAGTACCATTCTCGGATACCAAAGATGGTGGTAATTTCTCGATGACAATTTCTGGCGGCAGTGCCACACTGACTAAATGGGAATACATCGCTCCACTAGTATGGGGAGACTAATTCTCTAAGGATAGTGATTGCCTGAACTCCCCCAATCAGGCAATCGCTTCTAACAAACCCAAAAATCAATAAAAAGAAAAGAGTATGATGAAAAGAAAAATATTACTTATACTGAACATGGCAATCATCGGATTTTCCACTGCTGCCTGTTCGGATGATGAGACCAATTACATCACTCCGGAAAAGAAATATCCGCTCACTGATTTTGCCGTAGCAGTAAATAATGTGTCAGCGAATACGACTTCCTATTATCATGGGAAGATAGACCAGACAACCCACAGAGTGGAAATCGGTACGATCGAGGATGCCAATACCATCACCGGCGTAGACTATACGCTAATGAGCGATGGAGCCACCATCTCACCGGACCCGGCAACATTTGTACACAACTGGAAAAAAGAGCAGACAGTGACCGTCACCACCGAAGACAATCAAACAACGACCTATACTATCGTACTGACCAAGTTTGACGACACCATGAAGGACGTTCTCTTCATGGACGAGTTCGATGTGGACGGCAATCCGGACCCGACCAAATGGGTACTCTGCCAGAAAGCAGGCTCCGACTGGAACGACGAAATGTCCGAAAGTTATGACCAGGCTTACGTAAAAGACGGCAGACTTATACTGAAAGCCGAAAAAATAGGTGATGAATACAAAGCCGGCGGTATCGAAACGCAAGGTAAGTTTGACTTCACCTTCGGACGGGTGGAAGTAAAAGCCAAAATCACCAGTTACCCCAATGGCGCATTCCCCGCTATCTGGATGATGCCGAAGAAATATATCTATGACGGATGGCCGAATTGCGGAGAAATCGATATCATGGAACATGTGAAACAGGAATCCGCGATCCATCATACGATACATACTCACTACACGTATGATTTGAACATCAAAGATCCGTCCAACACCGCACAAGTAACTTGCAATTATCAGGATTGGAACATCTACGCTTTAGAATGGAGCGAAGACAAACTGACTTTCTTCGTCAATGGACAGGAGACTTTCTCTTACTCAAACCTGAAACTGGAGAATGAAGCAGAAATGAAGCAATGGCCGTTCACAAAAGATTCTTCATTCTATCTCATCCTGAACATGGGATTAGGAGGAGACAGACCGGGCTCATGGGCAGGTCCTATCGATGATGCCAACTTACCTGCCATCATGGAAATTGACTGGGTAAAAATAACCAAGTTAGATAAATAGGTTTTAAGGTAGGAGCCAAGGTTTTTAGGAACTTCTAAAGAAAAGAGGAGGTTTACATAGTCTCCTCTTTTCGCTTTATTGACACCAATTCCATTGTTAGGAAGTATTTGATATAATATGATGAAAATTAAGCCTAAAAACAAAGATGGCAGTAACCAGAAAAAATATAGTATCCTTACTTATCGGCTTCCTTTTATTAGGCTTGCTATTCCATCCGATCAAAGAAATACCTGATGTTCCTCATCAATCATTCTTGTTTACCTGTACGTTCCTGGCGACAGTAATAGGTATTGCAGCTTTCTATCCCACTAAGCCATTCATTCAACGACTAACTATTATAGACTTGTTAGTCATTCTAATAGCGGTAGGGAGCATATACTTTTATCCTCCTAACTCTAACCTTCTCGGATTAGCCCGTTTTGCTCTGATCATACTATATTGGAGCATACGTCAGACAGGAGGATTAAATGGCACTCTCTTATATACTATCATTCTCATAACTATTTTAGTTCTGTCAATGATCGGTTATATGCAAATACTGCATATACTTCCCTCCCATCATCCTCATTTTGATTTAACAGGTCCTTATGGAAACCCTACGATTTATGCCGGAATATTATGCTTGTTACTGAGTGCTCCTATTGTGGTATTATCTCATTTCAAGTCAGATACCATCCATAAATATACTTATTTAGTAAGTTTTCTTACATGTATTGTAGCTCTGCCCATATTGTGGCTTACTCACTGTCGTTCTGCCTGGATAGCAGTATTGGCTATCATCAGCTATTCCATTTATTGTCGCTTTTCAATCTCTTTTCGATGGGGTATATCAACCTTGATTACAATTGCGCTACTCTCGTGCTTGCTATATCAGTTCAAACCGGCCTCAGCTGATGGAAGAATACTGATCTGGAAAGTTACCGCACAAATGATAAAAGAGAAGCCTTTTACCGGCTTTGGTCCTCATGGCTTTACTGCCAACTATATGCATTATCAAGGTGAATATCTGAAAAAAGAAGGAAACATATATGAAAAACAGTTAGCAGATAATAACCACTATGTCTACAACGAACCTTTACGCTGGACAGTAGAATATGGAGTTGCAGGATTGCTACTTTATATTGGAATATTATATTGCATTTTCTCGTATAAGAAAAGCGAGATACAATCTTTATCCGCCCAGGCGATATACATAGCCGGACTTGTCTGTGGATTATTTTCTTATCCCGATCAGACTTTCCCGATTCTGGCTGTTATGACTATAGCACTGACAGAAATGTCCAACAGACAAAGAGAATGTGTAATTAAACAACTTCCTCACAAATATATATTTCTGAAAGCAGTCATTTTCCTTGTCATAGCAGGACAGGGAGCTCTACTAATAAAAATATTTCAATGCCACCGGGAGTTATATCAAATATCCCATCGTACTTCCAGCCAATCACCGGAAGAAATTATAACGAGCCTTTCACAGCTGGAAACAGCAATGAAGAATGAAACAATATTTTGGCCATACTATTGTCATACTCTTTACAAATCACAGAGAGACAGCATCTTACTGGATAAGATCACTTATTGGGAACAATTATATCCAAGCACACATACCTATATTCTTAAAGGCGACGCTCTACAACGTACAGACAAAATAAAAGAGGCTGAAACAGCTTATTGGGCAGCTCACTTTATGGTACCCTCCCGACAGAAAGCACGATACAAGTTAGCTCTCATGTACTATCAGCAAAAGCGTATCTCTGAAGCAAACCGACTTGCCAATGAAGTGCTTACTGAAAAAGTAAAAGTATACGGTTTTGAAACCTATGAAATGCATAGAGAATTACGAAGGATTTTCGAAGATCAGCTACAATAATTATTCACTAGAATCTAAGAACATGAAAACAAAAAAAATCAAACGACCTGTTTGTTACCTTGTCGGACTTCTTGCCTTTGGTCTGATGCTGTATTCCTGCTTACAGGACGAAACAGATCTGGACTCACAGGAAACGACAGGGAAAGTTATTAAAGGTAAAAACCG
>ENA-UESI01001950-UESI01001950.1-human-gut-metagenome-genome-assembly--contig:-NODE-1950-length-11741-cov-3.575789_pt1 | contig 11741 bp, 7 predicted proteins | sample MGYA00243005_ERZ508006 | MGnify/ENA primary metagenome ERZ508006 (study PRJEB26167, sample SAMN06115436) | human gut metagenome | host: Homo sapiens | place: China:Shandong | collected 2015-06-10... | reverse complement strand
GGCAAGATCATCCTGTTCATCGATGAACTGCACACCATTGTGGGCGCAGGAAAGACCGAGGGCAGCATGGACGCGGGCAACCTCCTGAAACCCATGCTGGCTCGGGGCGAGCTGCACTGCATCGGCGCGACGACGCTGGACGAGTACCGGCAGTATATCGAAAAGGACGCCGCTCTGGAACGCCGGTTCCAGCCGGTGCAGGTGGATGAACCCACGGTGGAGGATACCATCGCAATTCTGCGTGGCTTGAAGGAGCGGTACGAGGTGTTCCACGGCGTGAAGATCGCGGACTCCGCCATCATCGCCGCCGCGACCCTGTCCCATCGGTATATCACTGACCGGTTCCTGCCCGACAAGGCCATCGACCTGATCGACGAGGCCTGCGCCCAGATTCGCACGGAGATGGACTCCATGCCCACGGAGCTGGACGCGGTGTCCCGGAAGATCATCCAGATGGAGATTGAAGAAGCTGCTCTGAAAAAGGAGGAGGACGAGCTGTCCAAGGCGCGTCTTGCCGAGCTGCAAAAGGAGCTGGCGGAGGAACGGGATTCCTTCAACGCCATGAAGGCGCAGTGGGAGAACGAGAAGAACGCCATTGGCCGGGTGCAGCAGCTGCGGGAGAAGATTGAGGACTTGAACCGTCAGATCGAAGCCGCCGAGCAGAGCTACGACCTGGAAAAGGCGGCGGAACTGAAATACGGCCGTCTGCCGGAAGCCAAGAAGCAGCTGGAAGAGGAAGAGCGCCGTGCCCAGTCCGCGAAAGACAGCAATATCCTTCGGGATAGAGTCACCGACGAGGAAATCGCCAAGATTGTAGAGCGCTGGACAGGAATCCCTGTTTCCCGGCTGGTGCAGGGGGAGCGGGAGAAGCTGCTGACCCTGGACGAGACCCTCCACAAGCGGGTGGTCGGTCAGGACGAAGCGGTTCAGGCGGTCACGGAAGCCATCCAGCGCAGCCGCGCAGGCATTCAGGACCCCAACCGTCCCATCGGCTCGTTCCTGTTCCTCGGCCCCACGGGCGTGGGCAAGACCGAGCTTGCCAAGGCGCTGGCCCAGGCGCTGTTTGATGACGAGAACAACATGGTGCGTATCGACATGTCCGAATACATGGAGAAATACTCCGTGTCCCGTCTGATTGGCGCGCCTCCCGGATACGTGGGCTACGAAGAAGGCGGCCAGCTGACCGAAGCGGTACGCCGCAAGCCCTACTCCGTCGTCCTGTTCGACGAGGTGGAGAAAGCGCATCCCGACGTGTTCAACGTGCTTTTGCAGGTGCTGGACGATGGCCGGATCACCGATTCTCAGGGCAGAACCGTGGACTTCAAGAACACCATTCTGATCCTGACCTCCAACCTTGGCTCTGAGTATATCCTGAACGGCATCAACGCCGACGGTACCATTGAGGAAAGCGCAAAGGAACAGGTTCGCGCACTGCTGCGCCGCACCTTCCGGCCGGAATTCCTCAACCGTCTGGACGAGATCGTGTTCTACAAGCCCCTGACCAAGGAGAACGTGACCAAGATCATCGACCTGCAGATCGCCAAGCTCAACGACCGTCTGGCTGACCAGCAGATCCGCTGCGAGCTGACGCCTGCGGCCAAGGCCGCCATTGTGGACGCGGCCTATGACCCGCAGTACGGCGCCCGTCCCCTGCGCCGCTATGTGCAGCATACGGTGGAGACCATGCTCAGCAAGCGTCTGCTTCGGGGCGACGTTACCCCGGGTCAGACCGTCACCGTGGACGCCGAAAACGGCGAACTGGTGATGAAATAATTCCCCAAAAACAAATGCCCTGTCCGCTGAAAAGCGGACAGGGCGTTTTGCGTTTATTCCAGTTCCGTGCGGAGGGTGAGGGCTTCCGGCAGGTGGAAAATTTCCTTTTTCAGGAACAGGGGATAGAAATATTCCTGTTCCAGCCGTTCAAAGGGCAGCCATTCAAATTTGTGGGTGTGGTGCCATTCCAGCAGGGTAAACTTTTCGCCTTTGGACAGCAAATCCGTGTGGGAAATGTCCATCAGGAAGTACAGGCACAGCTCGTGGTAGTGCAGGCCGTCCACATCCTCCGTGAAAAATGCCTGATTCAGCCACAGGGGACGGATGATTTCCGGGGTGATCTCCAGTTCCTCCTGAACCTCCCGCACCACGGCGGCTTCCGCCGTTTCCCCCATCTGCACCCTCCCGCCGGGGAGGTAATAGTAGGGGGAGCGCTCGTCGTGCATGGCAAGAAGTTTGCCCTCCGAAATGATGACGGCGCAGACACGGTAATTGAACTTTTCCTTGCCGGAGACAAAAGAAAGGTCTATGCCGCTCATACGTACTGCTGGGTGTTCACATCCACCACGCCCCGGGTCGTCAGGCGCAGGGTGGGGATAACGGGCAGGCTCATGAAGGACAGCGTCATGAACGGGTCGATGTCCGTGCCGACGCCCAGAGCGTGGGCGGCCTTCTTGGCGTCTTCCAGAAGGGTGTTGACCTCCCGCAGGGGCTTGCCGCTGATGATGCCGGCAATTTCCAGAGGAAGCTCGGCCAGCACCTGCCCGTTCTCCACGACCACGATGCCGCCTCGGTTCCGGGCAATGCGGTTGACGGCGAAGGCCATGTCCTCGTCATTTGTGCCGACGCAGATGATGTTGTGGCTGTCATGGGCGACGGAGGTGGCCACCGCGCCGGATTTCAGACCGTAGCCCTTGAGGTAGCCGATGCCGATGTGGCGGGTATTTTTATGCCGCTCTACAACGGCCATTTTCAGAATGTCCTTGGACACGTCCACACCGGCGGCGTAGCCCGCGTCCTCGGTGATGATCTGCCCCGGCACCATGCCGATGACGCCCCGCAGACGGGTATTGGCAAAGTCCGCGGGAGAAAGCACCGGCAGGTGGAAGGTGTCGTGGGCGCGCTTGTTCAGGTGCTCCGGGATCTCGGGCAGGGGGAAGTCCTCTACAATGCCGGCGTGATAGACCCGCTTGCCCCGCTTGTACACCGTCACCACGTGGAAGTCCTTCAAATCCTCCACGATGGCGAAGTCCGCAAGATATCCGGGGGCGATGGCGCCCCGGTTATTCAGCAGGAAGTACCGGGCGGCGTGGAGACAGGCCACCTGCACGGTCATGATGGGATCCGCGCCCATGGCAACGGCTTTCCGGCAAATATAGTCGATATGACCCTTTTCCAGCAGATCGCTGGGGTGCTTGTCGTCGGTGCAGAACATGCAGCGGCTGAAATATTTCTGGGACTTGATCAGGGGCATCAGGGCTTCCAGGTTCCGGGCGGCGGTGCCCTCCCGGATCATGATGAACTGACCCAGTTTCAATTTTTTCATGGCGTCGTCAATGTCCGCGCACTCATGGTCGGAGTAGACGCCGGCGGCAATGTAGGCGTTCAGGTCGGCGCCGGAAAGACCGGGGGCGTGGCCGTCGATCTTCTTGTGATGCGCCTGAGACGCGATGATCTTGGCGACGGTGGAGGAATCGGCGGAGATCACGCCGGGAAAATTCATCATTTCCGCAAGACCCAGAACCCGGGGGTGGTCAAAGAAGCTGTCGATGTCCCGGTAGTCCAGATTCGCGCCACTTTCATCCAGCGCCGACGCCGGGACGCAGGAGGGAATCATGAAGTGCGTGTCCAGGGGCAGCCCTTCCGTGGCGCAGAGCATGTAGTCGATGCCGTCGGTGCCCATGACGTTGGTGATCTCGTGGGGGTCGGTGATGACGGCGGTGGTGCCGTGGGGGATGACGGCCCGGGCAAATTCCGCAGGGGACACCAGACTGGATTCCAGGTGGATGTGGGCGTCAATGAAGCCGGGGCAGACGATCTTGCCGGTCATGTCCACTTCGTCCCGGCCTTCGTAGCTGCCGAGGCCCACGATCAGACCCTCCGCCACGGCAATGTCGCCGGTGTCCAGCTCCCCGGAAAACACGTTGACATAGGTGGCGTTTTTCAGAACCAGATCAGCTTTCTCCCGCCCGGCGGCGACATCAATGATGTGCAGCTTTTTTAGAAGCTTGCGGTTGATCTTTCCCGACCAGCTTTCTGTATAACTCATAAACTCTGCCCCTTTCAAATTTTTTGACCAGTATAACACAGACGGGAGAAAATGTAAATTGCCTATTTTGCGGCGGCTGGGATGAATTGAGACTTGCAAAAGAATGTAAAGTTGCTATAATAGAGAAAACGTATGATGGCGGGGTGTACCTGCCGGAAAGGAGCACAAATATGTCTCTGCGGGGAAAGCTGGTGGTCTTCTGGATGAAGCACCGACCCAGGCACATTGCTACCACGCAGATGGTTGCACTGATGTTTGCCGCGATCATTCTCCTGGGGGCGCTGCTGCTGACTCTGCCCGCCGCGTCCCGGGACGGGGTGTCCTGCGGGCTGCGCCCGGCGCTGTTTACGGCCACCTCCGCCACCTGCGTGACGGGACTGGTGCTGTACGATACCTGGAGCCAGTGGAGCGGTTTCGGCCAGATTGTGATTCTGTGTCTGATTCAAATTGGCGGACTGGGCTTCATGTCCGTGGCGACACTGCTGATTTTTCTGCTGCGCAGGAAGATCGGCCTCCAGCAGCGGCTGATGATCGCCCAGTCCCTGAGCGTGAACGATATCAAGGGCGTGGTGCGGCTGCAAAAGCTGGTGCTCACCGGTAGCTTTTCCGTGGAGGCCGTGGGGGCGATCATTCTGACCCTTCGGTTCTGGCCGGAGTATGGGTTTACAAGAGCGCTGCGCTGGGGCATTTTTCACTCTGTTTCCGCGTTCTGCAATGCGGGCTTTGACATTTTCGGCTCCATTGCCCCGGGGCAGAGCCTGATAGAATTTAACGCAGATCCCGTTGTGCTTCTGACGCTGTCGGCGCTGATCATCATCGGCGGCCTGGGCTTTCTGGTGTGGGAGAACATTGCCCGGAAGCGCTCCTTGCGCAAGTTCAGCGTGTACACCAAGCTGGTACTGCTGATCACGGCGGCGCTGCTTGCCGTCGGCTGGGCGGGAACCTGTCTGCTGGAATGGAACAACCCGGAGACGCTGGGCGGCATGACTGTGGGCGAAAAGCTGCTCAACGGCTTTTTCCAGTCCGCGACACTGCGCACCGCGGGGTTTGCGGCGATTGATCAGGCAAAGCTTACGGAAAGCGGCAAGGCCTTTTCCAGCGTGCTGATGTTCATCGGCGGCTCCTCCGGCTCCACCGCCGGCGGCATCAAGACCGTGACGTTTCTGGTGCTGGTGCTGACCATCTGGGCGAGAGCCAGAGGGAAAAGCACGGTCTGCGCCTTCAAGCGGACGATCCCCGACGAGCAGACCCAGAACGCCATGATCATTGCCTTTATCGTGCTGGCACTGGCCGTTTTCGGCGGCATTTTCATCAGCGCCACGTCGCCCATGGGCTTTACGGACGCCGTGTATGAGGCGGTTTCGGCGTTGGCGACCGTGGGATTAAGCGCGGGCGGTACGGCTTCCTTAAGTATCCCGGCGCAGATTCTGATCATTATTTATATGTATTTCGGACGGGTCGGCGTGCTGACCATCAGCCTGGGCTTCCTGGCGGGAGACCGGGCGGAGGAGCGGTTCCGCTATGCGGAAACCAATTTGCTGATCGGATAAGGAGAGAATTATGAAGTCTTACATTGTCATCGGTCTCGGCCGTTTCGGCGGCTCTCTGGCGCGGCAGCTGTGTACGCTGGGGGCGGAGGTGCTGGCTATGGACGTGCACAACGACCTTGTGCAGCAGCTTGCCAACGACGTCACCCACGCGGTGGTGGGCGACGCCCGGGACAAGGAAGTCCTGCGGGCGCTGGGCGTGCGGAATTTTGACTGCGCGGTCATCGCCATCGGCGACGATCTTGCGGCCTCCGTGCTGATCACCATGAATTTAAAGGAGCTGGGCGCACCCTACATCGTCTGCAAAGCCCACGACGAGACCCACCGGCTGGTTCTGGAAAAGCTGGGTGCCGACCGGGTGGTCATTCCGGAGCAGGAACACGCCCAGCGGCTGGCGAGAAGCATGTACTCCCACAATGTGCTGGATTACATCGAGCTTTCCGAGGACTACGGAATTCTGGAAGTTCCCGCCCCCAAGAGCTGGATCGGCAAGTGCATCAATGAGCTGAACGTCCGGGCGAAGCTGGGCGTGAACATCATCGCCGTGGAAAACGGGGACAAGACCAACGTTTCCCCCGCCGCGGATTACCGGATTCAGGAGGGGGACGTGATGGTGGTTCTGGGGGACAATTACGCCCTCAGCAGGGTGCAGAAGCTGTGACGGAGCAGAGAATCACCTCCCGGAAAAATCCCCTGTTGCAGCAGGTGAAAAAGCTGCTTTCTTCCCGGAAGGCAAGGGAGGAAGCGGGGCTGTTCGCTGCCGACGGGGTCAAGCTTCTGGCGGAGGCCGTCCGCTGGTATCCGGGACTGGACACGGTGATCTTATCCGACGGCGTTCATGCGGACGTGCCGGAATCGGTGCGGCTTTTCCGTGTGCCGGAGGATGTGATGGCCTCCATCTCCCCCATGGAAAGCCCGCAGGGGGCGTTGTTCCTGTGCCGCCTGCCGGAAAAGAAGGCATATGCGCCGACACCGGGCTGCCTGCTGCTGGACGGCATTCAGGACCCGGGAAACCTTGGAACCATTCTGCGCACGGCGGACGCGCTGGACATTCCTGTGACGCTGCTGGAAGGCTGCGCCGACCCCTACAGCCCCAAGACGGTACGCGCCAGCATGGGCGCGGTGTTCCGCACCCAGCCGGTGAAAGCGGACTGGGCGGAGGTAAAGGCCGCCTGCGGGGTTGCCGGAATTCCTGTGGCTGTGACGGCACTGAGTCAGCGGGCGAAGGATTTGCGCAATGCTGACCTTCGCGGCATGGCGGTGGTCATTGGCAGCGAAGGGCAGGGCGTGCGCCGGGAAATTCTGGAAAGCGCCGACGGGGAGCTTATCATCCCCATGAATAAGCGCTGTGAGTCCCTGAACGCGGCGGTGGCGGCGGCCATCGTCATGTGGCAGATGAAGCAATAGAGAAACGGCATAATATAGAGAGAAACAGGTGAGAAAATGCTGGTACACTGGGTATGGTTTGCCCATCGCCCCGGGCTGAACGACCGGGACAAAATGGCACTGTTGCAGCATTTTCGGGATCCTGAGGACATTTACTTCGCCGACGACGGGGCGTTTGACGCCATCGGTCTCAGCGAGGACGCAAAGACTGCCCTTCGGGAGAAAAATCTGACCTCCGCGGAGGAAATTCTGGAAGCCTGTGACCGGGAAAAGCTCCACATCCTGACCTGTCAGGATGCGGCTTATCCCGCACGGCTCAAAAACATTGCCGACCCGCCCAATGTTCTCTATTACAAGGGGCGGCTGCCGGATTTTGACGGAAGCCCGGTGATCGGCGTGGTCGGCACCCGGAAGGCGTCGGCCTACGGCCTGACCACCGCCAAGCGCATGGGCTATCAGATTGCCCGCTGCGGCGGCATTGTGGTATCCGGGATGGCCTACGGCATCGACGGCATGGCCATGTCCGGGGCGCTGACCGCGGGCGCGCCTGCGGTGGGCGTGCTGGGGTGCGGCGCGGATATCGTCTATCCCGTTTCCAACCGGGCGCTGTTCCGGGACACGGAGGAATACGGCTGCATTCTCAGCGAGTTTGCGCCGGGGACGCCGCCGGCAAAATGGACGTTTCCCAAGCGGAACCGGATTATCAGCGGCCTGAGCTGCGGTGTGCTGGTGGTGGAGGCGCCGGAGAAAAGCGGCGCGCTGATCACCGCCCGTTTGGCCGCCGAGCAGGGGCGGGACGTGTTTGCCGTGCCGGGAAACATCGACCAGCCGTCCTTTGTGGGGAGCAACCGGCTTCTGCGGGACGGGGCGATCATGGTTTCCTCCGGCTGGGACGTTCTGAGCGAATACGAAGCCCTCTTTCCGGATAAGATTCGGAAGGAAGATGCGCCCGCCCACCAGACGGCCTATCCGGACGAGGTGCGCAAGGCCGCGGAAGCGGAAAAACCGCTGCTGAAAGTGGCGCAGAAACTGCGTCTTCCCCGGAAAAATGAGAATCTTAAAAAAGATTTAGCCCCTCAGGGCATTGACAAGACGCCCTCCGCGCCTTATAGTGACGTAGGCTCGGTCAGGCCGAAGCTGTCGCCGGAGGAGCAGACCATTGTGGACGCCCTGAGCGGCGGCGAGCGGCTGGTGGACGATGTGATCGCCGAAACCGGCCTGTCCACCGGAAAGCTGCTGTCCAGCCTGACCATGCTGGAACTGAAGGGCATAATCAAGCGCCTGCCGGGCAAGCGCATTGTTCTGAGCGGGAAATAAATTCTGCCCGCCCGAATTTGAAGTAACGAAACGGAGAATTTTCATTCATGGGTAAACCTGAAAATCTGGTAATCGTGGAGTCCCCCTCCAAGGCAAAGACCATTGGCAAGTACCTGGGAGACGACTATGTCGTCAAGGCCAGCATGGGGCATCTCCGGGATCTGCCGAAAAGCACGATGGGTGTGGATTTGGAGCATGATTTCACCCCTCACTATATCCCTGTCCGGGGCAAGGAAGCCCTGATCAAGGAGCTGAAAACCGACGCGGAAAACGCGAAAACCGTTTACCTCGCAACCGACCCTGACCGGGAGGGCGAGGCCATTTCCTGGCACTTAAAAGAGCTGCTGAACCTCCCCGACGGGAAGGCGCAGCGTGTGACCTTTAATGAGATCACCCAGAAGGTGGTCAAGGAGTCCATCCGCCACCCCCGGGATATCGACTATGATCTGGTGGACGCCCAGCAGGCGCGGCGGATTCTGGACAGAATCGTGGGCTACGAGCTTTCCCCGCTGCTGTGGAAAAAGATTCGGCGGGGGCTGTCCGCGGGCCGTGTCCAGTCCGTCGCCACCCGGCTGGTGGTTGATCGGGAAAATGAAATCCGCGCGTTCCAGCCCAAGGAATACTGGACGCTGGACGTGACATTGAACCGTATGGGCAAGCCCGGCACCTTTGTCGCCCACTACTGGGGCGAGGAAAAGAAGCGGGAGCTGGAGAATGAGGCTGATACCCTTGCCGTGATCGGCGACATCGACGGGAAGGAATTTGACGTTACCAATGTCAAAAAGGCGGAGAAGAAGCGCTACTCCGCCCCGCCCTTCACCACCTCCACCCTGCAGCAGGAGGCGTCCCGGAAGCTGGGCTTCACACCGAAAAAGACCATGATGGTCGCCCAGCAGCTGTACGAAGGCGTAGACGTGGCAGGGGAAGGTACCACCGGTTTAATTACCTACATGCGTACCGACTCTCTGCGGCTTTCCGACGAGGCCATGGACGCTGCCGCCGGGTTTATCCGCAGCCGCTACGGAAATGAGTATTATTACGGCCAGCACCATGTGTTCAAGACCAAGGCAGGGGCGCAGGACGCCCACGAAGCCATCCGGCCGTCCCATGTGGAACTGGAGCCGGAACGGGTGCGTACCAGTCTGACCCCCGATCAGTATAAGCTCTACAAGCTGATCTGGAGCCGCTTCCTCGCGACGCAGATGGCCTGCGCCGTTTATGACACCGTGTCCATCGACACCATGTGCGCCGGACATGTGTTCCGCGCCAGCCACCAGAGCCTGCGCTTCGCCGGTTTCATTGCCGTTTACGAAGAAGGACGGGACGATGAGCAGGAGGCCGTCGGCTCTCCGCTGCCGGATCTGGCGGTGGGGGAGAAGACGCTCCCCTCCAACATCCAGAAGGAGCAGCATTTCACCCAGCCCCCCGCCCGGTATACCGAGGCGACGCTGGTCAAGGCCATGGAGGAAAAGGGCGTCGGACGTCCTTCCACCTACGCTGCTACCGTATCCACCATTGAAGACCGGGAGTACGTAGTCAAGCAGGACAAGCGCCTTGCCCCCACGCCCCTGGGCGAGATCGTCACCGGGCTGATGGTGGAGCGCTTCACCGATATCATCGATGTGGAGTTTACCGCCAATATGGAGTCCCGTCTGGACGATGTGGAGACGGGCAAGCAGAACTGGAAGGACTTGCTGGCGGATTTCTACAAGGATTTCAGCAAAGAGCTGTCTGACGCGGAGACGGCGCTGGAGGGCGTTCATCTGAAGGTGCCGGAGGAGGAGACCGACGAGGTCTGCGAGCTGTGCGGACGGAAAATGGTGGTGAAAACCGGCCGGTTCGGAAAATTTCTGGCCTGCCCGGGCTACCCGGAGTGTAAGAATACCAAGCCTCTGGTGGAGCGGATGCCCGGTCGCTGCCCCAAGTGCGGCAGTGGAATCCTCAAGCGCAAGTCCAAGAAGGGCTACGCTTACTACGCCTGCGAGCGGGGCGCGGAGTGCGGCTTCATGACATGGGACGTTCCTACCGCTGAGGATTGCCCGGAGTGCGGTCAGACCCTGTTCAAGAAATCCGGCAAGGGGCGCATGAAGCCCTTCTGCATCAACGAGAAATGCTCCCGTTTCCTCCCGGAAGACCAGCGGGGCTACTATAAAAAGAAGACCGCCGGGGACGGGGAGGCCACCCCGGAGGAAAAGTCTGCCGAGAAGAAGACGGCGGCAAAGAAAACAGCGGCAAAAGCCCCGGCAAAGAAGACGGCAGCAAAGAAAACTGCGGCGAAAAAGACAACGGTGAAGAAAACCGCCGCCAAGACCACAACGAAGAAGACGACGAAAACATCCTCTAAGAAGGAGAGCAAGGCATGAAGGTAAAAGTCATCGGCGCGGGGCTGGCCGGAAGCGAAGCGGCATGGCAGCTGGCAAACCGGGGCATCGAAGTGGCGCTTTACGAAATGAAGCCCAAAAAGATGACCCCCGCCCACCACAGCGAGGATTTTGCCGAGCTTGTCTGCTCCAATTCCCTGCGGGGCGACCGGCTGGAGAACGCCGTGGGGCTTCTCAAGGAGGAGCTGCGCCGCTGCGGCAGCCTGATCCTCGCCTGCGCCGATGCTACCCGGGTGGAGGCGGGCGGCTGTCTGGCTGTAGACCGGGGCGGCTTTTCCCGGATGGTTACGGAGAAAATCCGGAATCACCCCAATATCACGGTGATTTCCGAAGAAATCACCGAAGTCCCCGAGGGGCCGGTGATCGTGGCTACAGGGCCGCTGACTTCCGATGCTTTGAGCGAGGCCATCGGGCATTACTTCGGGGAGACCGGGTATCTGCACTTTTTTGACGCAGCGGCGCCGCTGGTTTCGGCGGAGTCCATCGACATGAATCTCGCGTGGTGGCAGTCCAGGTACGACCGGGGAACGCCCGATTACATCAACTGCGCCATGAACAAAGAGCAGTACGAAGCCTTCGTCCGGGAGTTGGTAAACGCCGAGGAAGCCCCGGTGCATGGCTTTGAGGACAAGAACGTATTTGAGGGCTGTATGCCGGTGGAAGTCATGGCGCGGCGAGGCGTGGATACCCTGCGCTACGGCCCCATGAAGCCCGTGGGGCTGAGAAATCCTGCCACCGGCCATGAGCCTTACGCCGTGGTGCAGCTGCGGCAGGACAACGCGGCAAAAAGCGTGTACAATCTGGTGGGCTTCCAGACCCACCTGAAATTCGGCGAGCAGAAGCGGGTATTCTCCATGATACCCGGTCTGGAAAACGCGGAATTTGTCCGCTACGGTGTGATGCACCAGAATACCTTCCTGCAAAGCCCCAAGCTGCTGGATAAGTATTACGCAGACCGCCGAAACCCGCTGGTGGCTTTTGCCGGACAGATGACCGGCGTGGAGGGGTACGTCCTCATTGCGGCGGTCCTGGCCGGTGTCTTCATCGGCAAGGAAGTCTTTGGCGGCT
>ENA-UESI01001943-UESI01001943.1-human-gut-metagenome-genome-assembly--contig:-NODE-1943-length-11765-cov-3.351643_pt1 | contig 11765 bp, 10 predicted proteins | sample MGYA00243005_ERZ508006 | MGnify/ENA primary metagenome ERZ508006 (study PRJEB26167, sample SAMN06115436) | human gut metagenome | host: Homo sapiens | place: China:Shandong | collected 2015-06-10... | reverse complement strand
TATTCGTATCAGGTCTATGCAAAGTTTGGTTGGAAGGGCAACTGGGCCATGATCGGTCTGTTTGCGGTGTTGTTCTTCCTACTGGGAAAAATCTACGATGCATTCTGGATGTCGTTGCAGCGAATTTCGGAGTTGATTTATGGGCAAGTGCTGGCTGCAATGGCGACAGACGGCATTCTGTATATCGTGATCTGCCTGATGTCCCGGCGGCTCTGCAATATTCTGCCGGGTATTGCGGCGATTGTCGGACAGGTCGTGATGGCTTCAATCTGGGCAAAATGCGCCCATCGCTGGTATTTCCGGACCTTCCCTCCTCAGCCCACCGCAGTGGTCTATGATGTCCGGCATGGTCTGGAAAAGCTCATCAATGAATACGGTCTCTCGAAAAAATACGATGTCAAGATGACATTGAACGTTGAAGAGTGCCTGAACGACCTGAGCCTGCTGGATGGAATGCAGAGCGTGTTCATCAGTGGCGTTCACAGTCACGAGCGCAATACCATCCTGAAATACTGTGTGGGGCAGGGTATCAATGTGTTCGTGATCCCTCGTGTGGGCGATGTGATTATGAGTGGTGCCCAGCCGATGCACATGTTCCATCTGCCGGTTCTGCGGGTAGGCCGCTATATGGCAAGCCCGGAGTTCTTGTTTGTCAAGCGTGCCATGGATATTGTGATCTCGCTGGTGGCACTGGTTATCCTGAGTCCGGTGTTTCTGATTACGGCTATTGCAGTCAAATCTGATGGTGGTCCTGCATTTTACAAGCAGGTGCGCCTGACCGAAGACGGCAAGCAGTTCGAGATCCTCAAGTTCCGTTCCATGCGGGTGGATGCAGAAAAAGACGGCGTGGCCCGCCTTTCCACCGGCGATAAGGACGACCGTATCACGAAGGTCGGCCATATTATTCGTGCCTGCCGTTTGGATGAACTTCCCCAGCTTCTGAATATCCTAAAGGGTGACTTGTCCATCGTCGGCCCCCGCCCGGAGCGGCCTGAAATCGCCGCCCAGTACTGCGAGGAGATGCCGGAGTTTGCACTGCGGCTTCAGGCAAAGGCTGGCTTGACCGGTTACGCGCAGGTGTACGGCAAGTACAATACGACTCCTTACGATAAACTGCAGATGGATCTGATGTACATCGCCCATCCCAGCTTGATCGAGGATCTGAAGATCATGCTGGCAACCGTCAAGATCTTGTTTATGCCGGAGAGCACGGAAGGTGTGGCAGAAGGTGCGACCACGGCGATGGAACAGGAGACGAAGTGATGCAGAATGATTTTGGTCTGATCAGTATCATTATGGCAGCGTACAATGCTGAAAAAACGATTGAACAAGCGATCAACTCAGTCTTGAGCCAGACGTACCCTGATTTCGAACTTCTGGTTGTGAACGACTGTTCGACAGATAAAACCGCAATGTTGGCTGAAGCAATCGTGAAAAAAGATGATCGGGTTCGGTTGATTTCGAATGAGAAGAACAGCGGCGTTTCTTACACCCGGAAACATGGGCTGGAAGAAGCTAGCGGTGAGTGGGTCGCTATTCTTGACAGCGATGATGCGTGGGCACCGGAGAAACTGGAAAAGCAGATCAATCTTCAAAAGAAAACAAATGCAGACCTGCTGTTTACCGGATCGGCTTTCATGGATGCGGATGGAAAACCAATCGACTGGTATCTAGCTGCTCCTGCAGAAGTTACCTACCGGCAGCTGTTGAAACAGAATGTCTTATCTAATTCTTCTGCGCTTGTCCGTAAGGAGCTATATGCAAAGTACTATGCGGTAGGCGATGGAATGCATGAAGACTTTGCGCTGTGGCTCAATATCCTGAAAGATGGACGAAAGGCCTATGGTGTAGATGAGCCGCTGCTCATTTATAGAATTGCAAAATCATCGAAGTCGGGCAACAAGTTCAAGGCTGCAAAGATGAATTGGAATACATATCGGTATATCGGATTGAATCCGATAGAGGCCGCTTATTATGAGGGCTGGTACATGATAAAAAATGTGATTAAGTACACGAACCTAAAAATATCCGGGAGGGGGGGGGGGGTATGGAATGAGGTGATTTACATTGCTTCGTTTGATATTCTGATCGTCCCTGAGCAACTGCATGAAGAACAACTGGAGGCTGCATGATGGCTTCCAAGTATTCTGTATTGATGTCAGTTTATCACAAAGAGAAGCCAGAGTATTTGAAGCAAGCAATTGAGAGCATTCAAGCACAGGCACTCCTGACGGATGATTTTGTGCTGGTGTGCGATGGTCCATTGAATGATGCATTGGATGGAGTGATTTTTGCAAAGCAACAGGAGATGGGTACGGTACTGAATGTTGTTCGTCTCGCAAAGAACGGTGGACTTGGAAATGCACTCAATGAAGGCATCAAGTACTGTAAAAACGAGCTGATTGCTCGGATGGATAGCGATGATATTGCGTATCCGGATCGCTGTGAGAAACAGCTTTCCGTGTTTGACGAGCATCCGGAAGTGGGCATATGCTCCGGCATCGTAGAGGAGTTTACAACTGACCCCAATACTGTTGACGCAAAGCGAGTGCCGCCGGAGACGAATGTGGAAATCGTAGAGTTTGCAAAGAAGCGTAATCCGTTCAATCATCCCTGCGTAATGTACCGGAAGTCAGTGGTTAAAGCAGTCGGTTCGTATCAGGATTTCTATTTGCTGGAGGACTATTATCTTTGGCTGCGGATGCTGATGGCTGGATATCAAGGCTATAACATTCAGGAGCCGTTGTTGCATATGCGAGCCGGTTCAGAGATGTACAAGCGTCGGGCAGGCTGGAAGTATGCCGAAACGCAGATGAGGTTGTTCCGTTTTATGAGGGGCAGTGGATTCATTGGGAATGGTCAGTACATCAAAAGTTGTGTGATTCGCAGTGGATCAGCATTGGCTCCAAATTAGTTAAGGAAGTTTGTGTTTGAGAAAGTGCTGATGAACTATCGGCAGGTCACAGGATCTAGGTCAAATAAAAAGGGAAATGCGGCAAAAGAACGATGGAATACATACCGCAAGGCGTTGAATTTGAATCTGGCCACCAGTGCGTGGGCTTTTGTGAGATACGCAGTAAATGGCGTGATGAAGTACTATTTGTGAGCACTGCGTCGAATATGGCTGAGGAAATCAAATGAAGGTATTAATTATAAGTCAACCGGTTTTAAGCAAAACAAATAATATGGGAAAGACCTTGATGGGGTACTTTAGAGAATTTTCTCCAGACGATATATCTCAGCTATATTTGCACGAAGGTGTACCTGAAAATACAGATGTTTGTGAAAAATATTATTGCTTTTCAGATTCTGATGCAATGAAATCAATCCTGAATCATAAAATACAAGGAAAATCATTTACTAAGGAATCTGAGGTATTTAAAAAGAAAGATGCCGAAGAAGTAGCGGAAAAGGATGAAATTTATAAATTAGGAGCAGCGCATAAAGCGTGGATGCTCTTTGTACGAGATACGATCTGGAAACTGAGTTCGTGGAAGAACAGAGAACTTCTAAAATGGCTTGATCGGACTGGGGCGGATGTTATATTTTTTGCTCCTGGGGATGGGGCATTTATATATAGAATCGCTGATGAAATTGCGAGATATTTGAATAAGCCACTTATTATGGTTTGCATGGATGACTTCTTTATAAATAATCGCAATAAAAAAGAGATTCTTGGGGGAATAAGGCAAAAAAACTTTATGAGAGTCGTCAACAAGACAGCGAAAGATTGCGATATGATTTTTACAATTTGTGATGAGATGAATGATGCGTATGGCAAGCTTTTTGAAAAAAAATGTTTGACATTACATACTGTTGCAGAAAGGAAAAATGTGCAATTAGCTCAAACTGCAAGGCATGTTTCATATATAGGAAATTTGAAGTGTGGCCGGTACAAGACGTTAATTGATATAGGAAAAGCGCTTTCAGAGCTGCGAGATGAAAATGTCCCAAATGTTATTGATGTATACTCTGGAACAAGAGAATTTGACTGTATTGAACCGCTAAAAAAAGCACCAGGAATTAATTTTTGTGGAGAAATTTCGGCAGAAAGTGTATTGGAAGTTATGGCTAACAGTATGGCTGTTATTCATACAGAATCTTTTGAGCAGGAAATGATGGAGTTGGTTCGCTTCTCAGTCTCTACAAAAATCGCCGAGTCACTAATGTATGGCCCGTGCCTGATCGCTTATGGTCCAGAGGGAATCGCATCAATCGATTATCTGAAAGAAAATAATGCCGCATATGTGATTTCAAGGCCGGAAGATCTGGAAAAAGGTCTCGAGGAGATTCTGACAAATAAGGAATTACGGGAGCAGATTGTAAGAAATGCCAGAGCATTGGCGTTGAAAAATCATAACGCAGATGTAAACCCTCGAAAGGTTCGCAAATGGCTGCAAGAAGTAGTGGATAAGTCACAAAATGAAAATTCTACAAATTAATTGCGTATACGACTATGGAAGCACTGGAAAAATTACGAGAGATATCCATAAAAACATGCAGAAAAATGGATTTGACAGTGTTGTTTTATATGGACGTCGTCAGAAAGTACAGGAAGCAGGGGTTTATAAAACCTGTACAGAGTTCGAGGCGAAGGCATGGAATGTTCTGTCCCGGCTGACAGGTCATCCGTATGCTGTGACACCATTTGGAACACTGACACTGCTGCACCGATTGGAGCGGGAAAAACCGGATGTGGTGCATCTGCAGTGCATCAATGGTTACTTTGTGGATATCTATCGACTTTTAAATTATCTGAAAAAGAATCATATTCCAACCGTTTTAACGCTTCATGCTGAGTTTATGTATACCGGAAATTGCGGACATGCATTTGAATGCAATGAATGGAAGACTGGTTGTCATAATTGCCCAAATCAAAAAGAAGCAATCAATTCCACCAGAAAAGGAGCAGCTGCGTGGAACTGGAAGAAGATGAAAGAAGCATTTGAAGGGTTTGATGATCTGATCCTTTGTCCGGTTTCGAATTGGGTGGGAGAGCGAGCGACACAGTCGCCGGTACTGAAGCAGTATCCAATCCGCACCGTATTAAATGGAATTGACACAGATATATTTCATTATCGAGAAAAAGAAGCGCTGGTTCTTCGAGAGAAACTAAATGTTGGCGACCGCAAGATGATCCTTCATGTAACGGCAAGCTATACCGACCCTGTAAAAGGCGGAAAGTTTATCACGGAATTGTCCCAACGGTTGGATTCCGAAAAGTACGTGGTTGTAGTTGTGGACGGATTGAATAACCCTCCCCCAAAAGACTTTTGTGGTATCTACTATGGTCGTGCAAATGGACAGGAGGAGCTTGCGGCGTTCTATTCTGCAGCTGATGTGATGGTATTGACAAGCTATCGTGAATGCCTTCCGACCACATGTCTGGAGTCACTTTGCTGTGGTACAGAAATTGTCAGTTTCTATTTTCATGGAGATGAAGGCGAAGGAAGCTTCCCAGAAAAATACGTGCATTTTATTCCACACGGTGATATGGAACAGCTTACTGACACTGTGAAAAATGTATCTGATCATCCTGAAGAAAAGAAAATTTGTTGTGAAGCTGGTCAAAAAATATTTTCTCAAAAAGTAATGGTGGAAAATTATGAGAAAATATACAAAAAGATTTTGGAGCAGAGTACGGATTAAAATATGATTCCTTATTATGGATTGATTTTATGGACAGGAATCCTTTATGGCGGGATAAAACACGTCCGACTGAAAGATAAAAAGAAGACTTTTGTCTGTCTGGCTTTTTTGTCAACCGTGTTACTGCAGAGTCTCCGTGCGGAATATGTCGGTGGAGATATGGTACAGTATCTTCGGGGATATACAGCCAGTGCCCGGGGCGGATGGCTCGATCCCGTTTTTAACTTTGAGCTGATTTTTCGTATCCTGATTCATACACTGGCTGTATTTCATGTGCCAAGGCAGGGGTTTATTGCTATCATGTCTGTGCTATGTCAGGCCCCAGTTTTCTACTTCTTTTACAAAAGAGCAAAAAATCCGTGCTTGAGCATCTTGATCTATTTTACATTCGGCTTGTTTACGTTTTCCTTCTCAGGAATCCGGCAGATGATTGCAATAGGTCTGTTTTTGCTGGCTGTACTCCAAGCGGAGGATGAGCAGTGGCTCAAATTTACAGCATTGATTCTTTTGGCAGCAATGTTCCATAAGTCTGCGCTGATTGGGATAGTTGTATGGCCGCTTTCAAAAATCAAAGTCAAAAATCATATCGTTCATTTTTTGATGCTTGGAGCATTTATAGTTGAGATTTTCATGGCACCGGCCATTATACAAGTCGCTGCGACACTGTTTGGCAGCTATAATACGATCCAGTTTACAGGAGCATACGCCTGTTTCTTATTGTATGCTCTGATCTGGTTTATGAGCTCCCTTCTTATTCGATGTGATGCCCCGTGGAACCTGTATATAAATTGTATGTATCTAGCTGCGGCAATCCAATGCTTGGGCCTTTATCATATGAATATTGGCCGGGTGGGGTATTACTTTGCTTTCTTTGAATGCCTTTTGATTCCTGAAATGATTGAAAAAACAACCCGATCGAGAGAATTGAAACTTATGCTTTACGTTGGATGTGTGGCGTTCTGCCTGCTGTACTTCTACAAGAATACAGGCTGGGGATATCTGGGAGTCAGTCCGTATGTTCCGTTCTGGAAATGAAAGCAGAAGAAAGGGATAAGACAGTGAAAATTACATTTATATCAAATTTCCTTGGCCCGCATCAGCTTCCATTCTGTAAGGCAATGGTGAATCGTTTGGGCGAGGATTTCAAATTTGTTGCCACTGAGCCGATGACGGAGGAACGCATCAAATTAGGCTGGAGTCTGGATAAAGATACATACCCATTTGAGATAAAAGCAAATGAAAGCAATGAGCTGCAGAAAAAAGCTGAACAACTGGCTATTGAAAGCGATGTTGTGATCATTGGAAGTGCGCCGGATTCCTATATTATCCCACGTCTGAAAAGGAATAAACTGACTTTCAAATACAGTGAGCGCCCATTGAAGAAGGGCATCCATTGGAACAACCTTGCGCATATCATTTGCGGGATGTGGCTTCATCACGGACGATTCCAGTCCAAACCGCTTTATATGCTGGCGGCAAGTGCCTATACTGCAGACGATTATGCTCGTTTTGGCTGTTATCGTGGAAAATGCTACAAATGGGGATATTTTCCGGAGGCAAAAAAATATGATCCGGATGAGCTGATGAAAGGAAAACTGTCGGCTGCATCAGATGGTCTGAAGCGCCCGTGCGTTTCCATCCTGTGGGCGGGAAGATTGATCGGATGGAAACACCCGGATGCTTCCATTCGGCTGGCGGAGTCTCTCAAGGAAAAAGGTTATTCTTTCAAAATGACCCTTATTGGTACGGGTGAAATGGAAGAACAGCTCCATAACATGATTAGAGATAAGAGCCTGGAAGACTGCGTGGAAATGCCTGGCGCTATGAAGGCGAGTGAAGTCCGTTCCTATATGGAAAAAGCCGATATTTACCTCTTCACCAGTGATTTCAATGAAGGCTGGGGCGCGGTTCTGAATGAATCTATGAACAGCGGCTGCGCAGTTGTGGCAAGCCATGCGATTGGATCGGTTCCGTTTTTGATCAAGGACGAAGAGAATGGTCTGATCTATGAAAACGGAAACCAAAAGCAGCTTGAACAACAGGTTTGTAGATTGATGGATGATGCCGAGTATCGCATGAAGCTTGGATTGAATGCTTACCATACAATAGCAGATTTGTGGAATGCAGATGTGGCGGCAGAAAGACTGATTGATTTGTGCGAAAATATAATATTTGCCAAGAAAACTAAAAGTCCATATGAAAATGGAATCTGCAGCGAAGCGAAGGTGATGGAAAATGATTGGTTCGGTAAATGATTCGCTTGTAAGCATTATTGTGCCGATTTATAATGCGGAAAAATATTTGGATAGTTGTATTCAGTCTGTGCTGAGACAAACATATACAAACTGGGAATTGATTTTGATTGATGATGGGAGCACAGATAAATCAGGGCGAATAGCGGAAGAATATGGATTTGCTGATGAACGGATAACAGTTTTTCATCAGAAAAATTTGGGGGTTTCATTGGCTCGAAATCAAGGAATTGATGAAGCAACTGGAAATTATGTTGTATTTCTCGATGCGGATGATGAGCTTATTGAAGACTGCTTGGCAAAGACGGTAAACATTGCAGAAGAGACGAATGCGGATGTTGTTGCTGGAAGAAGTTGTGAGAATCAGGAACTTTTTCAAGACAGAATAATTTGGACTGGTGCAGAAGCTCTTGAAAATTCTCTAAAAGATCACTTGTTTACGTATTCCGCATGTGCAAAATTGATTCGGAGAGAATTTATTGGAAAAACTCGGTTTACTCCAGATATAAGAATAAATGAAGATAGTTATTTTGTATTTCAACTTCTCTGTAAACAAAATGTTTTTGTTTTGACAAACGATGTGATTTATTTTTATCGGGCGAATTCGGAAAGTTCATCTAGGACGGTTTTTTCTGAAAAATATTTTGATATTTTGAAAGTGTCTGATTTGAAGTACAAGAAAATTGAAGAACAATTTCCCCAAATGCATGACCTTGCTAAGAATATGCTGCTGAAGGCAAGAATGAATGTGCTTAGGATTTTGGCTGTTCGTACAAGAGACGAATACCGAGATGTAGAAAAAAAACTCTTGGAATATATTCTTGATAATAAAGAAGATTATATTCCATCGAGTAAGGAGTGCAATCAATGGATGTTTATTTTGTCACATCATCTTTTCTATGTGTATAAGTTTGCACATTACATCGTGAAATGATTGCTTAGAGATAAAATTAATGAAAAAAATAAAAAATATTTTTAAAAATAAAGTGACGAGAAATGCTAGCTGGATGATTATTGGTCGGATTTACCAGATGAGTCTGTCCTTTGTTGTCAGCATGCTTACTGCACGCTATCTTGGACCATCAAATTATGGCTTGATTAATTATGCATCATCGTTCACATCTTTTTTTTCGACATTTTGTGTACTTGGAATCAATTCGGTAATTGTTAAAAATTTCATTGATCATCCAAATGAAGAGGGAAAAACGACAGGATCAGCTATTGGCGTTCGGATGATATCAAGTATCTGTTCAGTTGTTCTTATTATGGTTGCAACACTTTTTCTGGATCGAGGAGAAAGGACAACACATTTAGTAGTATTGTTGCTGGGGTTGGGAGCAATTCCACAGGTTTTTGATACCTTGAACTACTGGTTCCAAGCAAAACTTGAATCAAAATATGCTGCGATAGCATCCGCAATTGGATACACGGTGATGATGGGTTATAAAATCTCATTGCTTGTGTTTCAAAAGAATGTGGTGTGGTTTGCAGCAGCGTCTTCAATCGAATATCTAGTGGTTGCAGTATGCCTTTATTACAATTATAGAAGGCATGGAGGACCATCTCTTTCGTTTTCGTGGAGAAAAGTAAAAGAATTGTTGAATAGTAGCCATCATTTTATTTTGGTTTCACTGATGGTATCGATTTATGGAAGTACCGACAAACTGATGCTAAAGCAAATGATGGATGAGACAGAAGTTGGATTTTATTCAACAGCGGTTACTGTATGTGGTCTATGGTGTTTTATTCTGGCAGCAATCAATGACTCAATGTATCCGGTGATATTGGAGGCATTTGAATCGGATATAAAGCTTTTTGAACGAAAGTGCAGGCAATTATATGCGATTGTGTTTTATACTTCTGCTGGAGTTTCAATATTGTATACAATGTTTGCAAAATACATCATTTTGATATTGTATGGAGAAGCGTATCTGCCAGCAATTACCCCTATGAGAATTGTTACATGGTACATTGCATTTTCTTATTTGGGAGATGCGAGAAATGTTTGGGTTATAAGTTATGACTGTCAAAAATATCTGAAATATCTATATATCGGGTCGGCAATAACAAATGTTGTAATGAACTATTTTCTGATTCCATTGTTTGGAGCTTCTGGTGCTGCGTTCGCATCAGTAGTAACACAAATTTCAACAATCATGATTTTTCCACTGTTTATTCGCAAAATGCGACCAAATGTGAAACTTATGCTTGATGCAATTTGCTTGAAAGATGTGTTTTGACTGCACATAGGAGGAAATAAAAATGTCTGCATTTAATAACGCAACCCTTATGATCACTGGTGGTTCCGGAGGGCAGGGGATGTTCCCCTTCCTGAACGGCAGGGAGGTACAGCAGCTGGCTGGGATGGGCGATTGTAACTTGTCCGCCGCGTTGGAGGTTTCCGGGAATGCTGATGTAAACGGAGCCGGTCATTCCCTTGAGGGTTTCATAATTCAGGGTGCCGTCTGATTTAAGGCTCATAATGAAACGCATGGAGATGCCGATGATCAGGAACATCAGCACGCCGGTGAAAAAAGCCGCCGCCAGGGAAGCGGCCATCCCCCAGTCCAGACCCTGGGCGAGCACGCCGCCCCAGCCGAAGCCCAGAAAAAAGCCGATGCCGGATTTGATGGACAGCAACCCTACGTCCGCTCCGCCGGAATCCGCATCAAAGTCCAGATCATGTTCCCCCAGCCCGAACAGGGACAGGAGAAACAGGAGCGCTCCCACGCCCGTCGCTACTACGGCGATGATAAAGAAAATGGAGTAATCAGTCATAGGGTGGATTGATTATCGGGAGTATCCATGTTTGGAGGCTGCTTGTCTATGGAAAAAGAGCGGCGGCCGGATATTTGGCCGCCGACGGAAGGGGAAAAATCCCTGCAACTTGTTTTTCTTCCACGCTTATTCCATTTCCACGACGGCTTTTTCTCCCTTTTTGAGTTCCAGTTCCCGGAGCAGCAGGAAGTCGTTGGTCAGCAGGCCTGCCTTTTCAATGGGAGTGGCGGTTCCACCAATGATGACGGTGGCCTTGCCGGCGTTGATTCGGTTGGGGAACCAGACTCCCAGGCGACCTTTGGCGTCTTTGTTGGCTGTGACGGTGAACCCTTTGGAGGCATCTGCCGGATCATTCCAGTCGATATGCCACGGGGACGGAGCTCGGGATTCGTCAAGACGCGCCGTCCAGGCAGGGTCTCCGTAAAAGGCCACGGTATCCCGGTCGTGGATAAGCCCCAGCTGATCCTTGCCCATGCCGTATCCGGCGGAGTTCATGCCCCTGGCAAAGTCCGGATCATCCTTGATTCCATTGATATCCGGGGAGTTGAAATGGACGTCCATGAGCTTGGGGAAGCGGGTCATGGTCTCGTCCAGAATGAACTGGTTGTTCAAATACCAGGCTTCCGCCAGGCTGGAGGCGTCATGATTGCTGAACAGAAGGCCCAGCGTCCCCCAGCCGCCCTTGCCATACCAGGAAGGGACGGTGTAGCCTACCAGCTGGTTGAAGCCGTAGCGGCTCAGGGCGGTGACAGCCATGGAATTTTTCGTCTTCTTGGCATCTCCGATCAAGCAGTTCCCCGCTGCGACCCAGACAGCCGGAACCGGCCTGGTTTCAATCACCGGCGCTTTAATTCTCTTAAGGAAGGAGAGAAGGTCGTCTTCCTTTCCATTGAAGAGTACGCCGCGCAAAAAAGTGGTGAATTCCCTGAACTGTTTTTTGTCCAGCGCGTAGAACCGGTTGTTGCCGGAAACGATGAGTCCCTTGCCGAAAGGCATTTCCAGATTAAACTGGGTATGCGTGGAGTCCCAAGCGTGTTACACTTTCTTCTGTGGGATTGAAGAAGGGCTTGCAGCGTTTTATTGAGG
>ENA-UESI01001942-UESI01001942.1-human-gut-metagenome-genome-assembly--contig:-NODE-1942-length-11778-cov-10.836681_pt1 | contig 11778 bp, 8 predicted proteins | sample MGYA00243005_ERZ508006 | MGnify/ENA primary metagenome ERZ508006 (study PRJEB26167, sample SAMN06115436) | human gut metagenome | host: Homo sapiens | place: China:Shandong | collected 2015-06-10... | reverse complement strand
GCCCTTCATGCCCTGTCGCAGCCTCTTCCAATCTGTAAACATACGCACCGCAGGACGACCATGTTTACCCTCAATCGTAGCCAGTGCAATGGTCGTATCCTTCTCAATTACCACCTTGCCATTTTCGTCGGGACTTGGCATATCGTTGTCTGCCTTCATTGGAATTAAAAACTTTGCTTTCACAAGCTCTCTCGACATGAAAGAAAAATATAGCTTATAGATCAGCTCCTTATCCGGTGTATCTGGGTGTCCAAGCTCCGCTATCAGTAAAATCCATCTCTCCAGATCCGGATTCATAACCGGTCTGTTTATCTCTGGAAGATTGCTAAAATCCGGCTTTTCGACTATCTTCTCTGCCGATATCGAGGTATTACTATTGACCACACGCACTCCGCAGGCTCCATTCATATAAAAAATGCTTCCAAAAAAGTCGCTTATCGCATTGCTCTGATCGTTTTTTATCTCTCTTATTTCGTATTTTTCAGCTGGGAATGTTGCTCCTATCACATCCTTATAGGGTTTTGTGAGTATCCATATATCCGGTGGTGTACACATATAAGTACCATCTTTCTGATCAACCGTTTCTGAAAACATGGCCGGTTCACCGGTTATTTTGCTGTATACACAATATATCTGTGATACAGAGAGCATTTTGGTCACAATTGCCTCTGCAAGCTTTGCTATCTTCTGCATATCTTTCGCTCTATCTGCGTCAGTAGCTGTCGGCAGTACCTTGCATCTATACCAGCTATACAGTCGCCACATTTCTGCACCGTCCGTGATGCTCATACGGTCAAGCTCGTCCTGTGTCAGCTCGATCTGTCTGTGAAAGACCATCTGATTACCCAACGCCTTCACATATGCATCATGAACATCGGATACGCTTGCCTGTCTCGAATAAAGCACAGTACCACATCGAAACGGAAAATCTGCCGCGCACTCCAGCTTTAATCCCACATGACAATCCTTGGCCTCATCTGCCCTTTTCCCGGGTTCAAGCTCTATTCCAAGCACTGTCGTCAGTAATATTTCCCCCTCCTCGTCATCCGAGAAGTTGGTTACGTAGACTGCTGCCCCCACTCTCACAGTTCCCTTCACATAGCCCACGACCACAATATCCTTTGTGTTCAAGAGAGCAAACCTGTCCTCAACTCCAAGCACAAAGCTTGCCGGCTCATCATTCTCCTTCTTTTTAAACGCATCAAAAATTCCCATAACTTGATTTCCTCCTGTATTCTCTTATATGTATGTAATCCTGTTGTCAAATAGAGACCGCCACTATGAGCTGGTCGACATCCACTCCATAAAAAATCTTTTCACGTCACTGTAATTTTAGCTTTAATATCTGGTATTTCTAACTGATTCATTTATCATCCTCGTTATGAAGTTTTGTTCTTTCGTATACCTAGGGGCAAATTTCGCTTTAACCTATGAATTCCTCTACGGAATTCTGACTCAATTTATAGTAATCGGTCACCGAAAAGTTTTGCCTTCGGCAATGGTTATGGAGGTAGTTGGATTTATTAGATTTTACTTCTAAGAAAGTCCTAAAGTATAACCATAATTAAGTATAATATATGTTAATACTACTAATATTGCTTCTAACGTCATATTCTGATACAATCTTTCCCCATTGATATTTTTCACCTTGAAGTAATCCCATTTCTGTTAAAATTTTATCATGTATCTTTTTTCTGTCTCTCTCGTTTGATTCAGAAAATTTTTCATCACAACAAATTAAAGACACCATATAAATTATTCCATCTCGAAAGAATAAACTCATAATAAATTGCCTGCCATAAATCGTTTGATGCTCGTCTAAATAAATTATTCTAACTCCATCTTGTCCATTATAAAATTTTGTTGTTTTAAATTTATCAAATGAATAATTGGGCCCGATAACTAATCCTTCTCGCGTACTTACTTCACCATTCGTAACATCTATCATATCTAAAATTCCTACTTTCTTAATGTAATATTATCAACCTTAACTAAAATGCCTTTTTGTATATAATCATTTGCATTTGGTACAAAATATTGTGGCAACCCTCCTTTTCCAAATTGCGGATTTGCATTAGTTATTCCATATGCACTCGCTATTTCCTCATTAAAGACATATCCTTGCATCTCCCCCCTATACCCATGTATAGGATGCTTTTCAACCTGCAATCCTTCAAAAACATTAGTTGCATCTCCTCCAGATTGCTCAATGGCATCCAATGTTGTAAAATACTCTGTTCCATTTGGTTCTCCTCTGTACAGTATTGTCCCTTTTTTAACAACAGTATCTACATAATCATCAACTCCTATGTATTTTCCAGTTCCTTGCCAACTTCGTGCCAACTGAGATGGCGTTGCATTTTCCCATACTACTTTGTCTGAGCCATAAGTTTCCCTAAAATATCTACACCATTCTTCTCCTGAATAAGAAGATGTACTTCCACCCTCTACAGCCGAACCCACATCCGCATCATTTAATACTGCGCCACCGTCAGTTCCCACATCTCCAAGCTTCGGTTTCGCCAGTTTCTTCGCTCCTGCTTCAATTCCATTCAGTCCTTTCGCAGTTGCCATACTTGCTGCCATACCTGCTAACATTCCTGCGGTCTGGTTTCCAGTTAAATCCGTCGTATACTTCTGGGCTCCTGCACCTGCTGCTGTTGCAATTCCTTCTTTTGCAACGATTGTTGCTCCACTTCGAAATGTCAGGTTTCCTGCTGAGGCCGCCTGACCGATTGGAATCATTGCGGATGCTGCAAATGCAAAGACACTTTCTGTCAGATAATATGCTTCCTCATTTCCTTGGAATACCACATATTTTAAGTCATTTACTGCGGTACTGTCAATATCTCCGATGCTTCCATAATAAATATCCTGGGCACCTTCCGCAGAATCTGCGACTCCAAAAATAGTCGTTCCGGTTCCAACAATACCCTCTGCGGCTGCAACAATTGGTGTTGCTGTTCCCCATGATGCGACTATACATACTCCGCCTACTACAAGCAAACCCACTCCGGCAACGGTCTTCCACACTCCCTGCGTCTCACGTTCTTCCGCTGCATCCTTTAGGTTCTGTTCCGCTTCACAGATTGCATCATATACATCTTTATTGTCTTCATGCTGCTGATAAAACAATTCACTGATATTGGCAAGTGCATACACGTCCTTATCTGTATAAAAGCTGTTGCTTTCATAATTTGCAATTGTTCCCTGGTTCAACCCTACTTTTGCAATACAGCTGTTCAGGCTCGAAATTAATAAGTCTACAGAATTCTCCAGCGCTGTTACGGTACTACTTTCCTGATTTTGGATTGTTGTAATAAAATTCAATAGCTCCTGATCCAACTGCTCATGTAAACCAATTATTTTATAACTTGTTTTTCCTCATCAAGCTTTACTATATTTGAATTTAACCATCCCTCATATGCATATTTGTCAACTCGATCCAACTTCAGCTTTTCCCCTATCTTACAGTCATTTGTACTAACCAAATATTCTCCGTTTTTTTCCTTTATAATTGAAACCCTCTCTTCATTCACCTTTCCATAAGTTGCAATTTTGTAAATTTCATCTACATCTGATATATTCACTAATTTACTGTATACTCCTGTATTATATTTATCTTTAAATGTACAATCAGTTTTCTTTAGATCTGATGTTATAATAATATAATTACCATCAGCATCTCTTGAAAATTTATATTCATTTCCTTTATAATAAGCATATTTTCCATTTTTTATCATTTTTTCACCTCTCTGAAATGTTCGCCATCAAAAATAGCTACGATAGAATCTTCTGAATCAATTACCCTATGCAATTCAGCACCTTCTATTGGTTCCAGGTTACCATCAACTGTCCATTCTGGAATAACTTCTCCATTCCTTGCACCTGTAAATCCATTACGTGTACATGGGGCAGGGTCTGTATTTCCCCCACCAAATTCTGTTCCATACGGTATTCCAATCCTATCCACATCATCCGTCATAAATTTAATATAACCATATGCATTTCCACCTTCTGGATATGGTCTAATATCACTATTTATTGTATAGTCTAATCTTGATGATTCTACAACATTATCATAACCATGAATATGTGAAACATCATCATATCTTGCTATATAGCCTCTGATAGTACTATATCCGTCATCTCCTATGTATTTTCCTATATCCTCAAAGGGAATAGTTTTTTGAATCACTGTATTACTATCAATCTTAGGCACTGCTTCTCTTATATTTTTTAATTTTCCAATTTGTTCTGCTGACAATTCATTTACATCTGCTAAACGAAGTGTATTAAACTCATCTAATGTCAAACTTTCATTAGCTAACACAGATTTTAAATTATTTCTTGCAAACGCTGAACCTCCGCCGTCTCCAACATCTCCAAGCTTCGGTTTCGCCAGTTTCTTCGCTCCTGCTTCAATTCCATTCAGTCCTTTCGCAGTTGCCATACTTGCTGCCATACCTGCTAACATTCCTGCGGTCTGGTTTCCAGTTAAATCCGTCGTATACTTCTGGGCTCCTGCACCTGCTGCTGTTGCAATTCCTTCTTTTGCAACGATTGTTGCTCCACTTCGAAATGTCAGGTTTCCTGCTGAGGCCGCCTGACCGATTGGAATCATTGCGGATGCTGCAAATGCAAAGACACTTTCTGTCAGATAATATGCTTCCTCATTTCCTTGGAATACCACATATTTTAAGTCATTTACTGCGGTACTGTCAATATCTCCGATGCTTCCATAATAAATATCCTGGGCACCTTCCGCAGAATCTGCGACTCCAAAAATAGTCGTTCCGGTTCCAACAATACCCTCTGCGGCTGCAACAATTGGTGTTGCTGTTCCCCATGATGCGACTATACATACTCCGCCTACTACAAGCAAACCCACTCCGGCAACGGTCTTCCACACTCCCTGCGTCTCACGTTCTTCCGCTGCATCCTTTAGGTTCTGTTCCGCTTCACAGATTGCATCATATACATCTTTATTGTCTTCATGCTGCTGATAAAACAATTCACTGATATTGGCAAGTGCATACACGTCCTTATCTGTATAAAAGCTGTTGCTTTCATAACTTGCAATTGCAGCTGTGTTCAATCCGATTTTTGCAATACAGGTATTCAGACTCGATAGTAACAATTCCACGGAATTCTCCAGTGCTGTCACGGTACTGCTCTCATGGCTCTGAACTTCTGTGATAAGATTTAATAATTCCTGATCCAACTGCTCATGTAGTTCTAATACACCATTCGTACTTGGTGTACCGACACCCGATATATCCGAAATGCCAGAAACTGCTCCCTGTATTTTTCCGGTATAAGACTCCGTATCCGAATAATTGGTGCTTAGTTTTGTCCGGAATGCACGGATTGCCTCCTCGCTAAGTTTAAAATTTGTAGAATTGTCAATATCATAATACCCGGCTTTGTATAATGTCATGTTGTCAAGCAGGTTCTGCGCTGTGACTCTTATACTTGAAAGCATTGTGATATGTACATCTGTCAGATAACTTTTTACTGCATCTCCTGTTTCTCCGGTAAACACTGCATTTTTTATAAAAAAATTAATGCAGTTCTCACAAGTATCAATTTTATTCATCAGATTTTCTAAATTTGTCTTGTACTCCCAGAACAAATCATAGATATCTGTATAATTAATTTGAAACCCTTCCATTTTCCTCTCCTGTCATTCTTATGGTGTCAAACATGTGTCAAATATTCCGGTGCCCTGCTTAAAAAGCTCACTTTGATTCTTATCTTTTTGCACTTGTGAATCAACTAATAAATCAATTGCCATTAAGTCCATCTGCAAAGTAGTACTATATTGGCTTACCGCACTCTTTAACGTTTCATAATCTTCCTGGAGCTTTTTCATTGCATCCGACTGCCCTTTGATTTCCGTTGCGGAAGCCGGTAAGCTTACAGACCGCGAAGCTGTTCTTATCGCATTGGTATTCGAATATACACTTACGTAATCTAAAATCGTTCCCACTTGTCTATCTCCTTTCCTTTTTCATTCCCATCAACTAATTAAAGAAATTACGGATTCTTGTACATAAATCATCCCATGCATTGACCAGGCCAGATAAGATACCATATTTTTCATTCTTTCTCTCGTTTAATGCGTTTATTTCCCAGTTGATTGCATCCTCTGCATCATCGATATTCGAAACATATCCATCATAACTTGTGTAAAGATCCCCACTCTCACATAAATCATAGAAATACTGTGCCCTGCTGCCAGTCCATAAACTTTGATAAAGATCTGAACTTATCATATTCTTCTGATTTTTGTTGATATCATCAATGGCTTCTTTCGCATCATCTAACGTATTATATGCATCCCGCAATCTGTCAATTTTCGCATCAATCTCATTGATTTCCAATTGACATACTTCCTGCTGATGTTCATTACTTGCCTTCTGATTCTTTAAATTTTGATATTTGTTTCTGTCATACTTTTTAGCCATCTTAGTTCCCCATATTCTGCTTCAACTGTCTGACATCCGCACGCTCAATCTCCAACATCTCCATTGCCTTCTGGATATTGGCACACATCATTTTCTCATCATCATCTGAAAATCCCTCAAAAACCACCTTACTAACATCGGAATGCTGGAAATACATTAGTCTATCCCCCACCATTCCCTCTGGGTATACACATGCTGCATAGTCAAAAAATTGCTCTTTTCCATTTATCTTGACTTTCAGAGCTCTTGCAACAATTACATACTTTTTAATACCTCCACTTACAACTACGATACTTCCCAATGGTAAAAAATTAACTTTCTCTGTCATCCCTCTTCACCTCATACTTTTTTATTAAATTTTATTGTATTATTTTTCCTATTTCCATTTCCAATGTTGTTTAGCTATCAGCACTTCAAACATCTCAACATTCTTGTATGATTTTGGAATTTTAATCATCCCTCCGGCATTAGAATGAATACAAATTATTTCCGCTTCATTATCTTTTTTCAGACTTAAATATTCCACTTGAACAAACTCGATTGACTTATTTCTTAATAATTTCTTTTCGATTATTTTGTTTTTTTCAACAACTATTTTATGTCTTGTTGAAGTTATAAATAATATAAACAAAATAACACTGTTAATCAAGAATATTAAAAATCCAGCAAATACACCATACCCTGTACATAGTAACCACAATATAGCAGAACACAAGAAGCCCACACCATATAAAATGATATACCCTTTTTTAGGTTCAAGAATCAATGGTGTATTACCATTATCTTTCATTGGAACTTTATGATTTTTCAAAACTTCTGTAACAAACACTTTATGTGTTCCTGTAGCAAATGCTAAGATGCATTTATTATTCTGATATAGCTTCACATTCCCACTTTCATCAACAACGTGAGATGTGATGTCCTCATATCTTATATTATACTCTTTACCATTCATTTTTCTCCAATAAATTCTATCTTTACCTACTTTCACATAGACACGTCCATATAAGAAACTCATTAAAAAAAACAGAACTATAAGCAGGATAAATAAAGCAATAACTAACACATTATAGTTTGATGTCATATTTAATGCAAAAATAAGAATACAAGTAAAACCAATCCCTACAATCATATAAATGTTTGAAAAAATTTTCCAATCAATAAATCGTTCACCCAATTCTGTTTGTTTAATACCAGCTGAAGGTTCTTGTATCTTACCGATAGTACTTTTTACAAATATAACAATTATACTATACAATAATACTTTCAAGAAAATCTTTAATATAAATGACATAATACCTCCTGTTAGAGTAGAGGGTGTTTTACGCCCCTACATATTTTAAGAATATAACGGACATTTTCCTGTTACTTTTCCGTATAAAGTACCAAAATAATCTTCCATATATTCAACTAGCGTCTGTTCATCCTCGCTTGTATATATTGGACACATTCCTTTCAACAAATCCTTAACGATGCTTTTTGTTGTTTTAATCCCAAATACCATAAATGCATATTTTTTTACAGAGTCCACAACTCCTGAGAATCCTGATTTGCTAGAGAAAAATCCTGATTTTAATTTTTCCAAACCATATTTTTTTAACAATGAATCCCTTTCCGATAGTAGTCTCTGTTGAGTTTTTCTCGTTAATGAAGATGCTTTCTTACCAGCTGCTTCAATTGCATCCATTTTTGTTTCATTCTTTTTCAATCTCTTAATGGTATCTTCATATAGATCTTTTGTCGATTTAGTAGTAGGCGTTTTTGTCTTGCTAAATTTACCCTTGAGTGCCTTTACTCCTTTTCCAATACCATAAAATGCACCTGAAACAACTGCACCTATTACAGCATCTTCCGCTACTTGCTTGCCATCTACCTTGCCCTCATCTATGCCTTGTGAAATTGCACTATTAGCCGCTGCTCCAACTCCACCAGCCGTAACGGTTAGTGCTGCTGCTGCTACTGTTCCAAGTCCTGGAATAGCAGCCACTCCACCGACGACAGCTCCTTCCACCGCTGAGCCTGCTAGTGACCCCCATTGGAACTCTTCTTGTTCTCCTTTTGCGATCTTAATTCCTTGTGAAACAGCATTCACACCTGCACTGGTAAGAGCACCAACAGCCGCACCCACACTTATAATTGCCAATGTGGATAGTACAAACAACCCGTTCTCATCCGCATATTCTGTTGGATTATCTCTACAATAAATATATTCATTCATTGATAACGGATCGTCTTGCTGTCCCTTTACAAAGTCACGTGCTGCAAATCTTGCTATAACAGGCATATACTCTCTAGCTTGTGCATAATAAATGCCTGTCACACGATCTTTTTGATATCCTGTATATCCAAAAGAATGGAACTGACTAGGCGTATACCCTACATCGCATCCAAATTCGTCATATGCATATGACTCCAACACATCTCCTTCTGGTTTTAATAAGCGAATAGGACTTCCTAAATCATCATGCAGAAAATACGAACGCATCCCATTATCATGAATCATTCCGGATACTTTACTGTCAAATAAATAAGTTTGAGTTTCTCCCGCCTCTTCTTTTTGCAAGATATTATTATATTGCTTTGTAATATCAAGCACATAGCGAATTTGAACTTCTGGGTCGTTCGGTCCCATTTGTTGCATTACACCAATTCTGTGACCAAGACCACTATATTCATATTTCGCATACGCTCCATCGGCATTTCTAGCTTCTGTTAAACGGTTTGTCACACCATAAACAAATGTGTGTTTTGTTTGTCCATTGCAATCTATTTGACTTAAATTACCTCTAGAATCATAGATATACTTCTCATTACCATTTGAGTCAATTTTTGAAATCAATTGATTTAATTTATTGTACTGATAATTTGTTACACCATCTTTTGTAGTCATACGAATACGATTGCCATGTGCATCGTATTCATAAGCGTGGAGCAAATTACCATCCTTATGCACTGATGTTAGTTTTCTTAAAGGGTCATAACAATATGTATAATGACCATTTTCTTGCGGCATGTTGCGACGGCTCTTTATAATTTCCGTCTTATTTCCTTCGCAATCATATTTATAAAAATATCGATCAAGTATACCATTTGCATCTTTATTTGTTAAAGAAGCTAGTAAACCTCTATTATCATACGAATATTCTGTACTAACACCATTTGGCATTGTCTTTAATCGCAAATGGCTGTATTGGTCATACTCATACGTTGTTATGTTGTTCGCTTCTTCCAAGGAAGTTAATCTCTTAAATTCATCATAACTATATTTTACAGTCTCGCCGTTTGGATATGTTATGCTTGTTCTTTGTCCAGACACATTATATGCATAGGAAACTTCCTTTCCATCTGGATATACTATATTAAGTGCACGACCAACAGCATCGTTTTTAATGGTTGTTGTTCCAACCCAATCTTTAATCTCCTCCAACTGACGCAAAACATTATACGAGAGGAACACCTCTTTGCCATCTGCATACTGAATATGGTCTACATCCCCACTAGGGGTATAACCATATTGGGTCAAGTAACCTTCTTTATCTATCTTTTCTGTCAGATATCCTTTTCCATTATATGTATAACGTTCTTCGGCACCAACAGAGTCGATAATCCCTACTACTCTACCCAAAATATCACGTTCATAACATGTTACTACTTCGTTGCAATCACTATCTTTTCCCTTTTGTACAATTTTTACCAAATTACTATTTGCATCATATTCATATTCTGTTTCATTACCAAGTGCATCAATCGTTTTCAGTAACTCATTCTTCTTTGAATAAATATAATGTGAACTATTTCCTTTGCAATCTGTAACAGAGATAACATTACCAACTTCATCATATGAATAAATTTTTCTGTCACCATCTGCCTCTTCGGTCAAGATAAGTCTATTCAATGCATCATATGTATGGCATCGCTTATTTCCCATTACATCGGTATAAGCAATAACATTTCCATTTAAATCATATTCATATTTTTCAGAGTTTCCGTCCGGATATAATATTTCCTGTATTTTCTCCTCTCCCGGTAGATATTTGTATTTTATTATCAAACCACTTTCGTCGGTAACTGTATCGATATTACCCAATGTTGTATACGTATATATACGCATTTCACCAAGGTTGTTGCGTTCCACAAGAAGATTTCCAACCTTATCATATTCCAGATGTACTTCGTTATTCATCGGATCTATAATATGAATCACATGATCTTCTGCATCATATTCATATTTAGTAATTCCACCATTTGGTTCTTTTACTTGCACTAATCGACCAACAACATCGTATGAAAATTCTTTACTTCCCATACAATCCGTCTCTGCAATGCATTTCCCATTAACATCATATCGGAATTCTGTTTTATTTCCTAATGCATCCGTCATTCGAGACATATGATTATCTTGATTATATTCATATAATGATTTAGCTCCGTTTGGAAGTACTACTGCAGATACATTCCACATTTTATCATATTCATAGCATGTTTCATGACCTAATGGATCAACCACTTTTTCCACTTTGTTAATAGCATTATAATGCTGAACAGTTTTTGCACCATTATAATCAACCATTTCTTCAATCAAGCCATTTCCATTATACGCATAACATCTACTATTTCCTAATGCATTAGTTTCTTTGACGATATTTCCAGCTTCATTATACTCGAATTTACTCTCATTACCTTTGGCATCAACAACTTTGACTACACGATTCAACTCATCATAAAAATAAGCAATCGTTCCACCAATTTGATTAGTCAATGTTGAAATATTGCCCTTAGCATCATATGTTACTGCACTTCGACTACCATCAGAATATTGTCTCTCAATCGGTCTACCATGTTTATCATTAATAACAGTAACACCATTACCGGTTGAGTCTTCCGTGCGCACTAAGTTACCTTTTGCGTCATAAACATTCTTAACTTTTTGTATACCATTAATGCTCATTGATAGCAATCGCCCTGAAGCATCATACGTCATATTCAGTCTTCTCTTTAATGCATCTATTTTTTGTATAAGATTTCCTCTATTGTCATATGACATACGTTGGATTCTACCCAAGCGATCTGTATACTTAATACATTGATTCTTATCATTATATACGAACTTCTCTACTGTTCCGTCAGCATATCTAATCTCCGTATTACGATATTGTCCATCATGAACAAATATCGTCTGAACACCATTTCGTTCTGTCTGAGTAACTGTATGATTTTCATCATCATACTCAAAAGACATACTCCCGCCATCAGAAAACAGCTGCCTAATAACTCGGAATTTCTTATCATATACGTTTTCGACAGTATG
>ENA-UESI01001940-UESI01001940.1-human-gut-metagenome-genome-assembly--contig:-NODE-1940-length-11791-cov-3.492488_pt1 | contig 11791 bp, 6 predicted proteins | sample MGYA00243005_ERZ508006 | MGnify/ENA primary metagenome ERZ508006 (study PRJEB26167, sample SAMN06115436) | human gut metagenome | host: Homo sapiens | place: China:Shandong | collected 2015-06-10... | reverse complement strand
ATGTATGGCAACAAGTAGAAGATAAATTCTACGTAAAAGATCTGCACGGAGTAGATTGGAAAGGCTATCACGAAGCAGTGGTATTCGATCCGCGTGCCGGCGAATTCTTTCTTGTCGTAAATGTTGCGTCCGTCGAAAAGCACCGGGGTGCGCATGACGCGCTCGACGACCTGCCATGCCGGAAGCCGGAATTCCTTCCATTCGGTCACCAGAATCAGCGCATCGGCGTCTACGGCGGCTTCGTACATCTCCTTGGCATAGCGGATACGGTCGCCGATGCGCGTCCGGCATGTCTCCATAGCCACCGGATCGTAGGCGGTTACGGTTCCTCCCGCCGAGAGAATCCGGTCGATCAGCACGAGCGACGTGGCTTCCCGCATATCGTCCGTTTCGGGTTTGAAAGCCAGCCCCCACAAGGCGATCTTCCGCCCCGTCAGATCGCTGCCGAAACGCTTGGTCAGCTTGTCGAAAAGCACCCGTTTCTGCCGCTCGTTGACCCGCTCGACCGCCGAGAGGACCTCCATCGGATAGCCGTGCTTCTCGGCCGTTCGGATCAGCGCCTTGACGTCTTTCGGGAAGCAGGAGCCGCCGTAGCCGCAGCCCGGGTAAAGAAACTTGCTTCCGATGCGTGCGTCGCTGCCGATTCCCTTGCGGACCATGTTCACGTCCGCTCCGACGATTTCGCACAGGTTGGCGATGTCGTTCATGAAGCTGATGCGGGTGGCGAGCATGCTGTTCGCGGCGTATTTGGTCATCTCGGCCGAGGTGACGTCCATGAAGATTACCCGGAAATTGTTCAGCAGGAAGGGGCGGTACAGCCGACTCATCAGCTCTTTCGCGCGCTCGCTCTCGACTCCGACCACTACGCGGTCGGGGCTCATGAAGTCTTTGATGGCGCTGCCTTCTTTCAGAAACTCGGGATTGGAAGCCACGTCGAATTCGACTTCGGCTCCCCGGCGGGCGAGCTCCTGCCGCACGACCTGCTGAATCCGGCGCGACGTGCCTACCGGAACGGTGCTCTTGGTGACCAGCAGCGCATATTCCTTGACTGCCGAGCCGAACGTCCGCGCCACTTCGAACACGTAGCGCAGATCGGCGTCGCCGTTCTCGTCCGGAGGGGTTCCTACGGCGATGAATACGATCTCGATGCCGTCCATGCAGGAGGCCAGATCGGTCTCGAAACTCAGCCGTCCCGACTGCATGTTCTTCTGCACGATCGCGTCGAGTCCGGGCTCGTAGATCGGAATTCGCCCGTTCTTGAGCTGTTCGATTTTCGAGGCGTCCGTGTCGATGCAGACCACCTCGGCGCCCATTTCCGAAAAACAGGCGCCCGAGACGAGTCCGACATACCCGCTTCCTACCACTGCTATTCTCATTTTCTGAACGGTTTTTGATGTTCTTGTTCTCGGCCGGGCTCTCTCTGGGGTATCCGTCGGCCGCGAACGGTGAACAAATATAGTCAAATGTTCCGAATCGGCCGTGTCGTGCGTCGGGGTATTTCCCGGGTTCGGACGGCGCGGTGCGTGAGGGGCGGGGCGTGAAATTTATCGCCCGGCGCAAGGCGGTATTCTGAAACTATTTTTATATTTTTGCAAGGCGTATTACAAACCGGTCAATGGAACTGAAAATTTTCGTCATCCTGACTTTCGTCATTTCGGCCTTGTCCGGGTGGCTGACCATACCCAAGATTATCCTGATCTCGAAAAAGAAAAAGCTTTTCGACGAGCTTTCCGCGCGCAAGTCCCATCATGGAAACGTTCCCCGTTTGGGAGGAGTCTCGTTCTTCCCGTCGTTTCTTTTTTCGGTGACTCTGTTGCTGGGCATGTGCTACTATCAGGGGCTGACCGTAGCCGCATCGCCTGTCGAGGCGGCGGCATTCAAAGAACTGTTTTTCGTCATAGCGGGCGGGACGCTGCTTTTCTTCGTCGGTCTGGCCGACGATCTGAGCGGCCTCTCCTACAAGCCGAAGTTCGTGGCGCAGATACTGGTCGGCGTGCTGCTGATTTACGGCGGCGTGGGAATCGAGAATCTGGGCGGACTGTTCGGTCTGTACCACATTCCGTCGTCCGTCGGGTGGGTGCTGACCGTGCTGGTGACCGTCCTGCTGGTCAACGCTTATAACCTGATCGACGGCATCGACGGGCTCTGCTCGGGGCTGGCCCTGCTGGCGTTGGGGGCTTTCGGCGGCTGGTTCTGCTGGAATCATCTGTATGTGTACGGGATGATGGCGATGGGCATCGCGGGCGTGGTGAGCGTTTTTTTCTTTTACAACGTGCTGGGACGCCGAATGAAAATCTTCATGGGAGATACCGGCTCGCTGACGCTCGGCTTTCTGATAGCCTTTTTCGGTCTGAAATTCTACAACCTGAATATCAATACGGATATGTTCGGCATACAGGCGACGCCGGCTGTTTTTCTGGGTATCGTCTTCATTCCGGCTTTCGATACGCTACGCGTGTTCTGTGTCCGGATCGCGTCCGGCCTTTCGCCGTTCTATCCCGACAAAAGGCACATCCATCACAAGATGCTCCGTCTCGGCCTCACCCATTTCCAAAGCGCCATGCTGATCATCGTGATGCAGACTTGCTTCATCCTGATGAACGTGCTGATGAAGAACGTCAATATCAACTTGCTTTTCGGGATCGACCTGCTGTTGGGGGTGCTGCTGGTCTGGCAGCTCGACCGGATGGGCGATCGGCGCGAGCGTAAAGGAAAGGCGTAGCGGTCCGCCGCTTGCCTTTTTTCAAAAAAATGAGAATAATATGCTTATGAACCGGATAGTCAAACTCATGCGATGCGTCGTTTTCGCGGCGGCGCTGTACGCGGGCAGCCTGTCGGCGCAGCAGGTCACGCCTGCCATGATCCAGCGGGCCAAAGCCATGGGAGCCACCCAAGAGCAGATCGATGCCGCGCTGGCCGAGCGGAACGAACTAAGCGGCCGGCCTTCGTCGACGCAGGCGCAGGGCAGCGAAGTGGTTCGCTCGGACCCGGACAGGCAGACGAAGGATACGAGGCAAGGCGGCGATCCTGACGGCCGTCCCGGTTTTTCGGAGCAGGGGAGATACGCGATGCGCTCGGACACCGATTCGGTGACGCGCCTCGGAATCATGTCCGTCGACCCGCGCGCGTCGGTGTTCGGCCGGGAGATTTTCTCCGCCCGGAACCTGACGTTCGCCCCGAGCTATAATATTCCGACGCCGCCCAACTACGTGCTGGGCGCCGGCGACGAAGTGGTCGTCGAGGTATGGGGAGACGCCGAGTCGACGATGAAGCACCGGGTTTCGCCCGAGGGCAGCATCAGCATTTCCGGCGTCGGTCCGGTCTCCGTGGCCGGTCTGACGATCGAGCAGGCTCAGCAGCGCATCCAGTCGAAAGTCGACCGGATCATGAGCGGACAGGTTCGGATTTCGCTGGGCGAGATACGGAGCATCAAGGTGAATATCTCGGGCGAGGTCGCCGTGCCGGGGACCTACACGCTGCCGTCGCTGGCTACGGTGTTCAATGCGATCTATTCGGCCGGAGGTGTCAACGACATCGGATCGCTGCGTCGCATTCAGGTTTATCGCAACAGCCGGAAGGTCGCCGATCTGGACGTTTACGACTATCTGGTCAACGGAAAGTACGAAACCAATATCCTGCTCGAGGACAACGATATGATTATCGTGCCTCCGTACGACAGCTATGTCGCCATAGGGGGAAAGGTGAAGCGCGAGCGTATCTATGAACTGAAGAAGGGCGAGACGCTGGGCAAGCTGATCGAGTACGCCGGAGGTTTTACCGGAGACGCTTACGCCGAGCGGCTGACGGTATACCGCAAGAGCGGCCGCCAGCGCAGTCTGGTCACGGTGGAAAAAGCCGATCTGGACGCCTTCCCGATGATGGACGGCGACTCGCTCCATGTGGACGTCGTGTTGCCGACCTATTCCAATATGCTGACCATCCGGGGTGCCGTATGGCGTCCGGGGGATTATGAGCTCGGGCCGGACGTTCGGACGCTCTCGCAGCTGATCGCCAAGGCCGAGGGATTGCGCGGAAGCGAGTTCGCCTCGCGGGGACAGATTTCGCGGTTCGACAGCACGACCAGTATCTATACCGTTATTCCGTTCGTCGTGAGCGACGTGGCGTCGGGTCGGACCGACGTGGAGCTGCGCAACCGCGATGAAGTATACATTCCGAACGTTTTCGACCTGAGGGAGGATTATTCCGTGACGGTCCGGGGCGAGGTGAACGCGCCTCAGACGCTCGATTACCGCGACGGCATGACCGTCGAGGACGTGATCGTGCTGTGCGGCGGGCTGCGCGAGTCAGCTTCCCGGGCGAGAGTCGAGGTGGCGCGGCGGATCAAGGACCCGACTTCCACGTCCTATTCGCCCCGGCGGGCCGAAACTTTCCTGTTCGACATTTCGGAGGATCTGGCGATCGCTCCGGCCGACAAGAGGTTCGTGTTGCAGCCGTTCGACGAGGTGTATGTCCGGCGCTCGCCCGGCTATTCCGAGCAGAAGAACGCGGAAGCCGACGGAGAGGTGCTTTTCCCCGGACAGTACGTGCTGGCCGAGGCATCGCAGCGGTTGTCCGATCTGGTGCGTCAGGCCGGCGGATTCACCGAGGAGGCTTATGTGCGCGGAGCCAGCGTGCAGCGCAAGCTCACGCCCGACGAGATGGCGAAAGTGAAGGCTACGCTCGAAATTGCGCAGACGAACAAAGGGCGTGATTCGGTCGCGGAGCAAACCGTCGAGATTCCCGAATATTATTCGGTCGGAGTCGACGTGGAGCAGGCCGTGAAGAAGCCCGGAAGCAGCGAGGACATCGTCCTGCAGGAAGGCGACCGTCTGTTCGTGCCGAAATATAACGGGACCGTGCGCATATCGGGCGCCGTGCTGTATCAGAACTCGGTCGCGTACGAAGGGAAAAAACTGAAAAACTATGTGGCTCAGGCCGGCGGTTTCAAGCAGAGGGCCCGTCGTCGTCCGTTCATCGTGTACATGAACGGGAAAGTGGCCTCGACGCGCGGAGGATTTCTCTGGAAACGGTATCCTGCGGTGGAGCCCGGGTGCCAGATCGTCGTTCCGATGAAGCAGGAGCCTAAAGGCAACGGACTGGCGAACACGATAGGCATGATGTCTTCGACCGCTTCGCTGGCTGCCATGGTCGCTTCGATCATTAATCTGAGCAAGTAGGGCCGGTTGCGGCGATGCAACGTTTGTCGGGCCGCAGGGAAGCACCCAGCGGCCCGATCTTTTGCCGGCGGTCGTTTCCCGTGAAAAATCGCTTCCGCGGGCCCGCCGGACCGAATCCGTTTTTTTCGTCCGGAACCGGATGCAGCGGGCCATGCCGGATTCTGGGCGGCGCATGGGCCGATCTCCTGCGGCGGTTATTCGTCGCTGCGGGTTCGTTCCTGCCGACGGCGGCATCGATCCGACTTTGTCGAGAGAATAGAATCCGGTCGGTTGGGTTGTCTTTTTGTGTCCGGTTTCCCGTTCGTACGCTCCCAAGGAGTCCCGATATGCTTTTATGTGTAGTCGCATTATTGCGTACAACTGATCCGGATGATATTTTCCGTCCGGACCTTTCCTCGGTCCCGGGTTTGCGGCGAACTCGGTCGCAGAGTAAGAAAAAGCGGCGGTTCTCGATCGAGAACCGCCGCAGATAAGGAAACCGGAACGGGTGCTACTTGCGGATAGCCGCCACGCCCGGGAGTTCGATGCCTTCCATGTATTCGAGCAGCGCACCGCCGCCCGTCGAGACGTAGCTGACGTCGCCGGCCAGACCGAACTTGTTGATGGCCGCCACCGAGTCGCCGCCGCCGATCAGCGAGAAGGCGCCCTTCTTCGTGGCTTCGACGATCGCCTCGGCCAGCGCGCGCGAGCCTTTGGCGAAATTGTCCATCTCGAACACGCCTACCGGGCCGTTCCACAGAATGGTTTTCGACTCGGCGATCACTTTCGTGAACGCTTCGGTCGCTTTCGGGCCGATGTCGAGACCTTCCCAGCCGTCGGGAATGTCGTTCGACGGGCAGATCTTTGTCTCGGTGTCGTTCTTGAACTCTTTGCCGCAAACGGCGTCCTCGGCCAGATAGATCTTCACGTTCAGCTCCTCGGCTTTCTTCAGGATGTCGAGGGCCGTCTGGAACTGGTCGGGTTCGCAGATACTCGTGCCGACCTTGCCGCCCTGAGCGGCCTTGAACGTATAGGTCATGCCGCCGCCCAGAATCAGGTTGTCCACGCGCTTCATCAGGTTCTCGATCACGCTGATCTTCGTCGAGACCTTCGAACCGCCCAGAATGGCCGTGAACGGGCGGGCCGGATTGTCGAGCACCTTGTCGATCGCTTTCAGCTCGCCTTCCATCACGTAGCCGAACATCTTGTCATTGGGGAAATACTCGGCGATCAGCGCCGTCGACGCATGCGCGCGGTGAGCCGTGCCGAACGCGTCGTTAATATAGCAGTCGGCATATGAAGCCAGCCTCTTGACGAACTCCTTCTGGCTGGCTTTCACAGCCTTCTTCGCGGCGGCTTTCTCCTCGTCGCTGGCGTCGTCGGCCAGTCCGCGGGGCTTGCCCTCCTCCTCGGCGTAGAAGCGCAGGTTCTCGAGCAGCAGCACCTGTCCGGGCTTCAGCGCAGCGGCCTTTTTCGCGGCCTCGTCGCCCATGCAGTCGTCGGCGAAGTCGACTTTCACGCCCAGACGGGCCTCGATGCCGGGAATGATGTTCCTCAGCGAGAACTTGGCCTCGGGGCCCTTTTTCGGACGTCCCAGATGCGACATCAGAACGACGGAGCCGCCCTTTTCGAGCACTTTCTTGATCGTCGGGATGGCGGCGCGGATGCGCGTGTCGTCGGTAATTTCCAGCTTCTCGTTCAGGGGCACGTTGAAGTCGACGCGGATAATCGCGCGCTTGCCCTTGAAATCGTACGTGTCGATTGATTGCATAATCGGTCTGTATTTACGGGTTAAACTTTTTAAATATATTTAAGAACTCTCCAAAGTTACGCAATCTATTCATATTTTTCGCATTCCGCTATAAGATTTTGCCGGAAAAATGTAACTTTGCTTATAATTTAACTTCTTGGAGGCATGTACGGGAAAATGAAACAGCATCTGCGCGCCGAGCTCGACTCGCTCGGCGAGGCCGGGCTGTACAAGCGCGAGCGGGTGATCGTCTCGCCCCAGCGCGCGGCGATCGGGGTGGCCGGAGGAAAAGAGGTGATCAATTTCTGCGCCAACAACTATTTGGGGCTTTCGGACCATCCCCGTCTGATCGAGGCGGCCAAGCGGGCCATGGACAGCAGGGGCTACGGCATGTCGTCGGTGCGTTTCATCTGCGGCACGCAGGATATCCATAAGCAATTGGAGGGCGCGATCGCCGACTATTTCGGCACGGAAGACACGATTCTCTATGCCGCGTGTTTCGACGCGAACGGCGGCGTGTTCGAGCCGCTGCTCGACGAGAGGGACGCGATCATCTCCGATGCGCTGAACCATGCGTCGATCATCGACGGAGTCCGGCTGTGCAAGGCCGTGCGCTACCGCTATGCGAACGCCGACATGGACGAGTTGGAGCATTGCCTGAAGCTGGCTCAGGCCCAGCGGTTCCGGGTAATCGTTACCGACGGAGTCTTCTCGATGGACGGCAATGTCGCTCCGATGGACCGCATCTGCGCGCTGGCCGAGCGCTACGACGCGCTGGTCATGGTCGACGAGTGCCACTCGGCGGGTGTCGTAGGGCCTACGGGCCGGGGAGTAACCGAGTTGTTCGGTCTCCGGGGCCGGGTCGATATCATTACCGGCACGCTCGGCAAGGCGTTCGGAGGCGCGATCGGCGGATTCACGACCGGTCGCCGGGAGATCGTCGAGATGCTGCGCCAGCGTTCGCGGCCGTACCTTTTCTCGAACTCGTTGCCGCCGGCTGTCGTCGGGGCGGGGATCGAGGTGTTCCGGATGCTCTCCGAGAGCGACGCGCTGCACGACCGCTTGACGGCCAACGTCGAGCGCTTCCGGGGGCGGATGCTCGCGGCCGGGTTCGACATCAAGCCGACGCAGTCGGCGATCTGCGCCGTAATGCTCTACGACGCGAAGCTGTCGCAGGACTTTGCGGCACGCCTGTTGGACGAGGGCATTTACGTGACGGGTTTCTACTACCCGGTCGTTCCGAAGGATCAGGCGCGGATTCGCGTGCAGGTGTCGGCCGGGCATACCGAGCAGGAGCTGGACCGCTGCGTCGACGCTTTCGTGAAAGTAGGACGCGAGCTGGGCGTACTGCGTTAGCTCCGCGGAGCGGAAGCGGGCGGAAGTCCCGGCTCGGCGGTCGGGGAGTATACTAAACTTAACGAACGGAATATTTATGGCAAAGATTTCATTGGATGCGATCGATCGCAAAATACTGGGGTATCTGATCAAGAACGCGCGGATGCCGTTTCTGGAAATCGCGCGCGAGTGCGGTATTTCGGGCGCGGCGATCCACCAGCGCGTCAAGAAGCTCGAGGATGCCGGCGTGATCCGGGGTTCGAGACTCGAGGTCAATCCGAAAGCGCTCGGCTACGATGTCTGCGCCATTATCGGCATCCGGGTTTCGGACCCGACCAAGAACATGCTGACGGTCGAGAAGCTGCGTCAGGTGCCCGAGATTACCGAATGCCACTTCATTACCGGCAAGTACAACATTCTGGTCAAGCTCTACTGCACGGACAACGAGCACCTGATGCACACGATATTCGACCATATCCTGCAACTGCCCGAGGTGTCGCAGACCGAGACGTTCATCTCGCTCAGCGAGTCGTTCGGTCGTCAGGTCGAGATACCTAACTTGGGAGACGAGTAAGTCATGGTGATCATCCGGCTGACAAAGGAATTTTCGTTCGAGATGGCGCACACGCTCGACGGTTACGACGGTCCGTGCCGCGAGATACACGGTCACTCGTACCGCCTGTTCGTGACGGTCAAAGGCCGTCCGAAAGACGATCCGTCGGATCCGAAGTGCGGCATGGTAATCGATTTCGGCGACTTGAAGCGGATCGTCGCGGAGCAGATCGTCGGACGTTACGATCACGCGCTGGTCATGCGGCGCACCGAGTCGAACGCCGGGCTCGTCGAGGCTCTCCGCTCCCGCTACTCGAAACTGGAGGTAACCGATTACCAGCCTACCTGCGAGAATATGGTGGCCGACTTCGCTGCCCGGATCGCGGCGCGTCTGCCCGAGGGCGTGACGCTGCACAGCGTCCGGCTGCACGAGACGGCCACGTCGTTCGCCGAGTGGTTCGCGGGCGATAATCCGTGAGAAGCGGAGATGAAATTTCCCGTGCGGAATATTGACGGGCTCTCCGGTAGGAGGACGGGCCCGTTCTGACTGAGTTTTTTGAAAGAGGACCGAGTTCTGGCGGAGACATTCGCGCAGCGGTCTTATGCGGGCGCCGCGCGGCATGAGTGCTCGGCACGGATCGGAGCGGGGGACGTCCTCCCGGCGGGGAAATCTCCGCGAAAACAGCGCTCACCGAACGCATAATCGAGTGGCAGATACGTTCTCGCCGCGTTCATACCGGAGGGTTTATGGAGAAAGTTTTTCTGGTCGATGCCTACGCATTGATTTTTCGTTTCTACTATGCTTTTATCGGACGGCCGATGCGCAATGCGGCCGGCGTGAATACGTCGGCCGTGTTCGGGTTCGTCAAGTTCCTCAAGGACCTGATCCTGCGCGAGCGGCCGCATTACCTCGGCGTGGCGTTCGATCCGCCGGGAGGCAATTTCCGTCACGAGCTCTACGCCGACTACAAGGCCAACCGCAGCGAGACGCCCGAAGACATCGTCGCGTCGGTTCCGTATATCAAGCAGGTGCTCGAGGCGATGCGCATTCCGGTGCTCGAGATTCCCGGCTACGAAGCCGACGACGTGATCGGCACGCTGTCGCAGAAAGCGGCCGCCGCAGGTTACGAGGTGTTCATGGTAACGCCCGACAAGGACTACGGGCAACTGATCCGGCCCGCGGTCCGGATTTACAAACAGCGCAAGGGCGGGGCCGACGGCATCGAGATCATCGGCTGCGAGCAGATACGCGAGCATTACGGCATCGACGATCCGTGTCGCGTGATCGACGTGCTTGCGCTGTGGGGCGACGCGTCGGACAATATTCCGGGTGTACAGGGCATCGGCGAGAAGAGCGCGATCAAGCTCGTCTGCCAGTTCGGCACCGTCGAGAACCTGCTGGCCCATACGGAGCTTCTCTCGGGCAAGCAGCGGGTCAACATCGAGGCCGCCCGCGACCAGATCATGCTGGCCAAGCGGCTGGCTACGATCCGGCTCGACGTGCCCGTCGAGTTCGAGCCCGAGAAGCTGAGGCTGGAGGCTCCCGATACGGAGCGACTGGCCGAGGCGTACCGCGAGCTGGGCTTCCGCTCTTTCCTCGCCGAGCTGCGGCCGGGCGCCGCGGAGACCGCGGAGAAGTCCGAGCCGGCTTCCCCGCAGCAAAGCAAATCGAAGACTGCCGTTCCGGCCCGCGACCTGTTCTCGGCACTGGAGACTCCGGCCGCGCCGGCGGAGGGATCGCTTTTCGATGCGCCGGCCTATCAGACGATCGACACCGTGCCGCATGTCTACCATACGGTCACGGACGAGAAGGCTCTGCGCGAGCTGGCCGGCAGGCTGGAGGCTTCGTCCGAATTCTGCTTCGACACGGAGACGACCGGATTCGACGTGTTCGGCGACCGGCTCGTGGGCCTGTCGTTCGCCGTGGAGCCGTTCGAGGCGTGGTACGTCCCGTGCGATCCGGCGAACCTCGGACAGGTGTTGTCGATCCTGCGCCCCGTGTTCGAGAACGAGCGGATCGCCAAGATCGGCCAGAACGTCAAGTTCGATCTGATGATGCTCCGCAGCGCCGGAATCGACGTGCGGGGTACGCTCTACGATACGATGATCGTCCACTATCTGCTCGATCCCGAATCGCGTCACGGCATGGATCATCTGGCGCGCCTCTGTCTGAACTATTCGCCCGTGCCGATCGAGGAGCTGATCGGCAAGGGGGCGCGCCAGATCACGATGGACCGCGTTCCGGTCGAGCGTTGCGCCCGGTACGCGGCCGAGGACGCCGACGTGACGCTGCGGCTGAAGCGGCACTTGTGGCCGAGGCTCGAGGAAGCGGGACTGACGGAGCTTTATCTCCGCATCGAGGAACCGCTGATCCGCGTGCTGGCCGACATCGAGATGACCGGCGTGAAGATCGATTCCGAGGCGCTGGCCGCCTCGGGGCGCGAGCTGACCTCCGAGCTGGCCGGTCTGGAGGACCGTATCCGCGAAATGACCGGAGACCCGTCGCTGAACGTCAATTCGGCCAAGCAGCTCGGCGACGCGCTGTTCGGCCGCATGAAGATCGATCCGAAGCCGCGCATGACCAAAACGAAGCAATATCGCACGGACGAGGAGTACCTGCAGATGCTTGCCGACCGGCATCCCGTCATCGGGCTGATCCTCGAGTACCGGGGGCTGCGCAAGTTGCTTTCGACCTACGTCGAGGCGCTGCCGCAGTTGGTCAATCCTCGCACGGGGCGTATCCACACCTCGTTCAATCAGGCCGTCACGGCCACGGGGCGGCTCAGTTCGACGAATCCGAATCTGCAGAACATTCCGGTCCGCGACGAGCGGGGCCGCGAGATTCGCAAGGCGTTCGTCCCCTCGGACGGCGATGTGAAAGTCCGCTACTCGCAGGGCTACCACCTCTACGCCGACAATATCCACGGCTTGGCCGAGTCCAACGAGCTGATGAGCGAGGTCAAGGGCGTCTGCGAGGAGAGCGATGTCGTTATCGCAG
>ENA-UESI01001937-UESI01001937.1-human-gut-metagenome-genome-assembly--contig:-NODE-1937-length-11795-cov-4.316010_pt1 | contig 11795 bp, 6 predicted proteins | sample MGYA00243005_ERZ508006 | MGnify/ENA primary metagenome ERZ508006 (study PRJEB26167, sample SAMN06115436) | human gut metagenome | host: Homo sapiens | place: China:Shandong | collected 2015-06-10... | reverse complement strand
CAAATACAATAACTGGCTTTGCGTGGCTGCTGCCTACAATGCCGGTCAGGGACGTATCTCCACACAGTTGAAGCGCTTGCCGTCAGACAAGCGGAAGCGGAAGTCCATGTGCCGCCGCCCACTGAATATCTCCGTCTGCAGGTGTGCCAGCGACATAAACCGCTGGTAGTCGTCCAAATTCTCCGGGTGAATCAGCTGATGACGCACCAAATCGTTGCTGAAACGTGAAAACAGCATCTGCGTATCCGGCAGCGGCGGCGTACGCTTGAGCAGCTGGCATTCGCCCGTATTGAGATTCAGTCGGGCAAGCAGCAGATACGCACTGTCCAGCGTCGCAATCACATCGCGCTCAATTTCCGGCGTTGTGTTCCACTGTTGACTGGGCACAGCAGGCATCGGCGATACGCCGGAGAAACGCTGAATATCTCGGTAATCCTCCGGCACAATGATGCTCAGCAGGCGCTCGGCATCTTTCACCGGGAGCGGGCGATAGAAATAGTAGCCCTGCCCGTAGATGCAGTTCATCGTTTTGAGCATATCGACCTGTTCCTTCGTCTCCACGCCCTCGGCGATAATCGTCATATTCAGCTTGTGCGCCATATTGACAACAGAATCCACAATTTGGATGCCCTTCTGCCGGTTCTCCACGTTCATCTCGATGAACTTCATGTCCAGCTTCAGCACATCGACGTTCGTATCTTTGAGCATATTGAGCGATGAATAGCCGCTGCCGAAGTCGTCCATCAGCACAGTAAATCCATACTGGTGGAGGCGGTCAATGGCTTCGCGCACGAGATTGCTGTTCTCCGCGAACGCCGTCTCGGTGATTTCCACGCGAATCAGCTCCGATTTGAGGTCATAGCGTCTGACCATCTCGCGGAAGTGCGCAGGAACGTCCATTGCCTTCATATCCGTGATGGACACGTTGACCGAAATCGGCACGATATGCTTGCCGTCGTGAATCCAGCCGCTCATTGTGCGGCAGACACTCTCCCAAATGTAGCGGTCTAAATCCGTCACCAGCCCGGTTTCTTCCAGCAATGGGATGAAGCTGCTTGGCGACACAAGCCCCATTTCCGGGTGATTCCAGCGGACAAGCGCCTCCATGCTGACGATGTTGCCCGTCAAGCTGTTGCATTTTGGCTGCAGATAGAACGTAAATTCGCCGCGCTGGATGCCGATGCGCACGTCGCTGAGCAGGCGCTGATGCTTTTCCAGCTGCTGCATAATCTGCTCGGAAAAGCGGCAGATGCGGTGATTCAGCTTGCCCCTGACCGCCCCGGACGCAATCTGCGCATTGTTGCACAGCACGCTGATATCGTCGGAATGCTCATCCACCGGGCAGATGCCCAGCAGCGGCAGAAAGCCGTCAAGCTGCTGATAATCCTCGATGCAGTGGAAAATCAGGTCATATACCGCCTGCGCCCGCTTGTCATCATCCGGCATACACAGGAAAAAGTCATCGCCGCCAAAATACCCGGCGATATAGTTGTTCTCCTTCGCAAGCTGCGCCAGCTGATGCCCGATTGTGTGCAGCAGCTCGTCCCCCTGCACCTGACCATACCAGTTATTGAACAGTTTGAAATGCTCTATGTCGATGGACAGTACGCACCAGCCGTTCAGTTTCTTCTCCGTCAACAGCTGTTGCACCTGCCGCAGGAAGTCCAGCCTCTCAGGCAGTCCCGTCAAGGAATTCAGGTTCGACGTCCGACGCACGGAGGTCAACTGCCGTGCCGACGGCAGGAGCTTTTGTTCGCGATTCGTCATACCTGCAAGCCCTCTTCTCTGTATTGTCATAAAAGGCGGCGCCGCACCCTTGCCGGTGAATTTTCTTCACACATTGTTCAATTTATTCTATCATCTTTCGTAAATTTTCGCAATAGCCAGAAACGAGAACGGCGAATATTTTATACTATTTCCAAATGAAAATGCGCCAAGATGCGCGGCGAATTTTTCGTTCTGGCTAACGGGAACGAAATGCAGCGTAGCAGCGCTACGCTAAATGGAGTGAGCGGACGCCAGAACGAAAAAGGCGCAAGCAGATGGCGCAGTTGAATCTGGAAATAGTATTAGGTGTTTTCCACACTACTTTTCGCCGAATCTTCCATTTTTGATGCTTCTTCCGTGCGTGCGACGTTCTCTGTCACGGAAACGTGGATGTGCCCTTCCGCAATCGCTTTCGCCATGTCGAAATGAATGTTGTCTTTCTTCTCTTCGGCGTTTTCGGGGCGATCCACATAAATCACGCGGATGTCTTCTTTCTCCGCGGCAGTCTTGCTCCACGAGCGAACTGTCCACGCCGCCAGCAGAATCAGGAACGGAATCATGTTGTAATGATAGCGCACCTGCGTTTCCAGCAGCATATGGCTCAGCGCCGTGCCAAGGAAGAAGAGCATACAAATGAGAATCATGGCGTTCGGGGCAAGCCGCCGCCACGCCTCCATTGCGCCCAGCGCTGCGAACAAGAGCACCGCCATGTACATCACGCGCCCAATGGGACGGATGCTCTCCAGCAGGCTGCGCAGTTCAGGCGTCAGCGTCCCCTGCTGCTCCGTCCAGAGCAGATTCCAGTCAATGCCAAAATCATCCGTTCGCCACAGGTCGCGGAACTTGTAGACCATCAGGTTCAGCACATTTTCCGGCTCCGACTGGATGCGCTGCGCCGCCACTTCCATACACGCCTGATGCGCCCCCGTCGCGGACTTCGTAGCGTCATACGCCTGCGCGAAGAATTCGCTGTCCGTCTCGTTCCACAAGCCATTCGACTGCGTGTTCAAGCCGACCATGAGGTTGTAGCCGGACGCGTACAGCCCCGACGCGGGCTGCTCGCCGATGACGTCAGAAATCGCGCGGCTGATGACGCTGCCCGTGACGAGGTAGCACACCAGCACCAGCACAATGCAGACAATTGGCTGGCTCGTGGCGTAGCGCGCGCCCTCCACACGGATTTCGTTCATCGGGTCGCCCGTGACGCACAGCTGCGCCACGCAGTACGCCGCGAGCAGGATGACCGCCATCGGGCGGATTGCGCCCGCAATCGCCAGTACGATACCCAGCAGCGCCATCACGCCCAGCATCCGAGAAGGAGCGACGTCGTAGAGGCTGCCCTTGCGACGGTCAAGAACACTCGTCATCATGTCCGCCGCGAGCAGAATCAGCATCGTGAAGGACGGTTCGGTGGCAACCATGTTGCTGAACAGGATGTGCGACGGCCACAGGCTCATCAGCGCCACCGCCACCAGCGCGCCCGTGCGCCCCGCGATTCGCCGAGCGATATGACCCGCCAAGAGGATGGAAATCACACTGCACACAAGGTTTGCGTACAGCGCGTTGCGCACCGACGCGCCGAAAATAGCAAACGTCGGCCACAGAATGAGCATCGGGAAGCCGATGGTGTGCGGGTAGAGCGCGATATAGCGGCGGTCGACCGCTCCTTCGGCGGACATCAGCGTATCATTCAGCAGGTGATTCGCCATGCGGTAGTACGTCTCAAAGTCCGAATCCGGCTCAACGGGGATATTCCAAATCACCCACAGGCGCAGATACACGCCAACACCCACCAGCACCGCGCCGAGCGCAATCATTACGATGTTTTTGGGAAGCGGCTGCATTTTCTGCCCGCACTTGCGCGAAATCCGCCCCAGCAGCAGCGCAAGGAGCGACAGCCCCGCCATACTCAGCACCCAGATTCCCTGTCCGAGATATTCCCGTTCCGTCGCGCGCGTCACATATTCGAGGCTGGCACTCAGCGCCAAGCCCATACACATGATAAACAGCGTCAGTGCGAGATAATCAAGCAGATTCTTCTTGCGGCTCATGGTCTGCTTCCTCCCTGATTGCATTTTCCGCCGTGCGCCGCGCCGGAATCAGCCGCCGCACAAGCACCACGCCTGCCGCCACAACAAGTAGGTCGTGGCAGAGCATAAAGGTATACATTTGTTTGTTGTTGTCCGCAAAGCCGTTGCCGATGACCGACAGAGGATATTGCATTACGCCGACGAACATCACGCACAGGAACAGCATCGCCAGCAGCTTTGTCTGCTTCTGCGTCTTTTTGCGGCAAATCAGCGTCAGGCAGAACACGCCCGCCGTGCCGTAGAGCAGCACATATACCCAGAACGCGCGCGCCGCGAAGATGCTGCGCAGATTACACCAGAGGTTCATGCGGTGCAGCGGACGATTGTCGCTGTACAGCGCGTCCGTGTAGGTCATGAACGACGTGCTCAACGTGACGGATTCCTGTGCCGCGCGGTTCATCATTGTCAGCATGTCCTTCGGATGGCGCAGATAGTAGCGCACAAGCGTCATCGTCGTCACATGGTCATAGAATTTCTCCTGTAATTCGTCCGACTCAATGGGATAAACGTACTCGCTGTTCGGATAGTACGCGTGTTTACCGATGTCCGCCTTCATTTCCGCCGGAATGCCCAGCTCTTCCATGGCTGCGTCCGGGTCGTCAGCAATCATCAGCGCGCCGTAAAACACGCTCTGCCAGATGGTCTGCTTTTCGGACACCCCCTGATTTTTGCGGTACACACCAAGCGTGTCGTAGCTGACCAGCCCGCACAGCAGCGCGCCCATCAGCGAAAACGCAATCAGCGGCTTTTTTGTCTGCGGATGATGATAGACGGTAAAGACAATCAGCAGGACAAGCGCCGCCGGGAGTGCCAGCGCCATCTGTGCCTTGGCAGTGCAGAGAAATCGCACGCTGATGGCAAGCAGAATCATCCACAGCCAGCTTTTCCGGCTTCCGCGCGGCATCAGCGCCAGATGCACCGTACAGGCAATCATTAGCATCAAGCCGACGGGAATCATCGTTTCGCCGAAGAGCGAGTTGTACCATGCGAGGTAATTTTCGCCCAGCAGCATACACGCAACAATCAGCCCTGCCGGAAGCGTCAGCTTGCCCAGCAGCGGATACAGGTCGTGCACGAGCAGCAGCAGCGCCGCCATCACCAGCGCCAGCAGGATGAACGCCTGCACCTGCGTGGAGTAATGGCCGCCCGTCAGCAGGGTGATGAAGCGCACGAGCATCGACGGGAAAATCAGCGAATAGGTGGGGTCTATGGAGGTCAAGCGCGCCGGATGAAACGGCTCACGGTAGGAGAAATCCTCGACGACACCCCACTCAAACTGCGTCGATTCATCATCGAGCTGCGGCTGCGCCCAGTACAGGTCGATTTGCTCCATCATGCGCCCGAAGTCGCCGTTGTTCACGCCGCCGATGTGCTCTGCCGGAAGCAGCTGCCAGCAGCAGAGTGCCACGCAAACCAATGCAACAATGGCGACCGTCCCCTTTTGCGTCATGCGGATTTTACGGAGATACGCCAGCAGTCCGCCGGACGCGCCCGCCGAGCAGGGCGGCAGCGCCAATTTCGCGTCCTTCACGCTCAGCCACACCATCAGGCGGCGAAGGACCACCGCGCCGGAGGCGAAACTCACCAGCACCATCAAACCGCCCAGCAGGAACGCCAGCGGCTTCACGGTCAACAAGTCAATGCCGCCCGTCAGCACGAGGGTCAGCGGCAGATAGCCAATCGTGCCAAGCAGTACCACCAACAGAAACGCGCAGAGCATCACGGATGCGCTCTGCCGCCGTACAATGGGCAGCAGCAGCACGAGGAGCGCCGCGCAAATCAAGCACCAGCGGGAAATGGCGTGATGGTCACGCCCGAAAATGGTTTCCAGCACGGTATGCAGCGGTGAACGTGACGAAACGGCATTCCCGGCATCGTCCGCCAAATACCAGCTGTCCGCGTTCCGCAAAGCGCTTTCGTTTTTGTCCATCATGGCGCGAACGACTGCCGGATGCTGAATCGCAAATTTCACCCGTTTCCCCAGCGAAATATTTTCGTTCAGCAGGGCGGCATTTTCCTCGTCCCGCGGGTCGTGCACAAAATTTTCGGAAGGTTCATAGTAGCTTTTGCCGATGTCCGCGAGGTAGCTTTCGGGCAAGCCGAGTGCTTCCAGCGTCTCTTCCGGCTTCTCCGATGCGGGCAGATAGCCTTGAAAGACCGCCAAGTAGTTCGCGGCGGCGGAATGCACCGTGTCGTCCGCCTGCCAGCCTGTAACCAGGCCGCTCACGCACATCAAGCTCGCAATCAGCACACACGCCGCATGAAGCGGACGTTCTGCCCGTCCGGGGCAGCTATGCACGGCGCACAGCACAACCGCCAGCACCGCCGCGGGCAGCAGCACCATCATCTGCGCCATGGTACGCAGCATCAGCTGCGCCGCAAAAAGCACCAGCAGCGCCCATTGAACGCCGCATCCCTTTTCCCGGCACAGGCAATAAACCGTCGCGCCGAGGAAAAGAAGCAAATATGCCATGGAAGCGCCGACCGCATACAGGCTGTTCAAATAGCCGATGACGGCGGGATTCGCCAGCGCAAGCGGCAGTCCGAGCGTCGCAAGAATCGCCGCCGTGCGTGACCGCCGCGCCAGCCCGTTCGCCAGCAGGTACGCGCCCCAGCCCATCAGCAGCGCATACACGACCGCCAAATAACGCGTGCTGAAACCCAGACCGAACGGGTGTGTCGCCAGCCGGACGAGCGCAACCGCCGCGCCGACGGAGGTACGGGACGCAAACAGCAGCGTGGAATACGCCGTGTCCTCATAGGCGAAGTCCTCCACGCGCTGCCCGGTCGGGATGCTCTCTTCCGCATAGCACAGCGCAAGCGTCTCCGCCGCCGAAGCATAGCTGCCATCCGCCACCACCCCGATGGACGGCGACGCAAACAGCGCCCACAGAATCGCCGCTACGGTCAGCAGAGCCGCCATCAATCCGGTCAGCCTCGCCCGTCGTGTCTGTTCCATGCGCAAGATTCCTCTCTTTCGATATGCGTTAGAATCGGCTGTTGTCCTTCACAGGGGCGGAAAGCGTCGCCGCGTCCGTGTCAGACAGCGCGCCGTCCGTAATGTTCAGCGTCCGGATGCCCGCGTTCGAGAAGCGGAACAGGTTTCCGTCCGCATCGCGCTGTGCGCCAAGGAGGAGCGTCGCGTCGTAGTTATCGCAGGCGCTTTCGACGCGCTTGACAAGCTCGCCGTCCTGCCAAATCGTGTACTGACTGCCGGATTTGACGACCACGAGGTGCATCAGCGACGTGCCCTGCGGCAAATCCACCGTGACGCCGACGCTATTGCCGACATAGACTGTGAGCGTATCGGCATTATCTTGCCGGAGCATGAAGCCGCGGTAATGCCCGGTTTCCTCGCTGAAGCAGGACATGTAGACGCCGTTATTCACGCCCTTGCGCACGTCGATGACGGTGTCGAGCGTCCAGTCCTTCGTCGCGATGTCGTAGAGCTTCACGCCCGTGTCGAGCGCACGGTCACTGCCGTTGCCGACGAATGCGCCGGGCATGGTGTACGCGGCGGATTCCGCAACCAGTTCCGGCGGCAGCGGCGCGTCGGCGAAGTCATATGCCGCAATGTCCGCTTCTGCCATCACGCCCGCGTAGACAGACAGGTGATTCACCTGCGTCTGGCTAATGCGGAAGATATTGCCGTCCGCGTCGCGCTGGGCGCCGATGAGCAGCGTGCCGTCATAGCTATCCGCAGGCGATTCGGCTTCGGCGACGAGCAGACCGTCCGCATAGATGCGGTAGCTTGCGCCGTCCTTGACGATGGCGATATGCATTTCGCGGTCAAATTCGCCCGGCACAGTCACGCCGACATTCTGACCGAAAACGATGTTGATCTGCGCGTTGTCCAGCTGGCGGATCAGCAGACCGCGATAGTTCTTGGCATTCTCATCGAAGCAGGACAGGAACACGCCATTGCCGGGATTTTCACTCGGCGTGACGCTGGTCAGCAGGGTAAAGCGCGTCGCAGTGGAGGCAAACAGCTGTGTCTGCGTATCGAGATACGACGCCTGACGATACGTTTCGTCGCCGCCGACGAACTGCTCCGGCAGGGTATAGACGGCTTCCGCGTCCTTCACGCCGATGCCGAGCGGCTTGGGTGCTTCGGGCAGGTCTTCCGGCTGCCACGCAAGGATTTCGCTTTCCGTCAGCACGCTGTCATAGACTTCGAGGTTCAGCACGCGCGTGGGCGAGAAGCGGAACTTCTCCCCGCCGGGGGCAAGTTCTTCGCAGCCGAGGAGGAGCGTGCCGGAATAGGCGTCGCAGGGAAGCTGCTCATTCTCATAGAGTTTTTCACCATTTAGATAAATAGAATATCGTTCATTGTCCTTGGTGATAGCAAGCGTAGCGGAATCACCATGCAAAAGTGGCAGCATGAATGTACGATTGTTCCCCAATATCACTTGGAGCGCATTGCCTTCACCGCGAATCAGCAACCCACGATAATTTTCGCCATTTTGCTCATCAAAGCAAGCCATAACGACCTGCCCTTCATCCGTGTCTGGCAAGGGCAGACCAATTTGGGTCAATATTGTCCATGAACTATAACGATTTTCATAGAGTTTAATCTTTGTATCATAGTATTCAGAAACACCATCACCAGAGAACTGATTGCTTAAGATAAACTCTGCTTTGTTTTTATCAGCAGTTGTCTGCGAAGCATTCCATATAAATCTTTCGATTTTTCTACAATCACGCAAAGAATAATTCTGTGATAAATACTGTCCCACAATGCGGGAAAACTTAACAATACCTTGATTATTGAAGTGACCGCCATCGTAAAAGTCAGTGTTTGCGTCCATCCCAAGGCTATCCCATTCCTTCACATAGTTGAGGAACGGTACGCCTTCTTCTTTGGCAATTTCTGCAACAGTGTTCAGCCGCATAGCAGCTTCTTCTGTCGCTTCAAACGGCGCAGCCATCAATATTAGCGTAATGTTCTTTTGCTTGCACAAATCAATAATTTTTCGCAAATACTGTTCGTTTTTTTCAGTAATCGGAAGTTTATCTGTAATGGAAGCATAATCCAGCATTTTTAGGATAGCCACGCCACCCTCCGGGCGTCTCGGCGCAGGAAGCGACAAATCATTTTCCTGCACAAAATCCGCAATAGTTAAATCATCATACCGTTCATGATAGTACGGCAATCCCCACAAGGCTTCTACGGCATCCGTCCACTTTTCATAAGATGCGAAAGCAGCTTGAACTTTGTTGATACCCAAATTCAGCAATTCAACATTTTTTATTGCCGTTTCTTTCGGCGAATAGTCCATTGTTGTCGTGCTTAAGTACACTTCAGCAATCACAATCTGCGGGCTTTGTGCTGACAGCGCTTCTTTCAAGCAATAGTAAGTATTCCAGATCGGTTGCATGCCAACCCACAAATTGTAACTTGAAATACCATATTCATCGAAAATTTGCTGATTATCAACATTTGTCCCGATATGCGACGACCCGACGAGCAGCACATCCACCGTGTCCGGCGGCAGCTGACGCAGCTTGACCATCGACACCATGTCGTCCGTCTTGATTTTCAGCACCTGATCCATCAGTCCATAGCACAGCGCCAGCACCAGAAGGAAGGCGAGAACCTTGACGGCTTTTTGAATCAGCTTTTTCATTCTTTCCGCGCTCCCTTCGTCAGAATTGGAAGTAGATGAACGACGATGCCGCGAAGCCGGGGCCGTAGATGCCTGTCAGCAGGACGACGAAAATCGCCGCGAGGTAAATCAGCCAGCGGAACCAAAGCTGCTGCCGCTTGACCGCTTCCAGCACGGACACGCCCTTTTCCTGCATCAGGCTGACCGCCAGCAGAATCAGCAGCGCGCCCAGCAGCACAAGCCACTCCGTCTGGTCAAACCCCAGTTTCAGCAGGCTGCCGTCGAAGAAGATATTGGTGTTCCAGCCGCGGAAGAGACTCGACAGGAGGTGCATGGCGTCACCGAGGCTGTTCGCGCGGAAGAAAATCCATGACAGGTCAATCAGCACAAACGTCGTCAGCACTTGCCCGATGCGCCAGCTCAGCGTGTTCGTGCGCGCGCCGGTTTTCTGCTGGATGCGGCGGCGGAAGGGCTTCGTGATGCCGCCCGCCACCTGATACAGCCCGTTGATACCCCCCCAGATGACGTAATTCCACGCCGCGCCGTGCCACAAGCCCGACACAAGCATGACAATCATCTGGTTGATGTACTTGCGCACCGTCCCCTTGCGGTTGCCGCCCAGTGGGATATAGAGGTAATCGCGGAACCATGTGCTGAGCGAGATATGCCAGCGCCGCCAGAAGTCCGATACGGACACAGCGAGATACGGGCGCTCAAAGTTCTTCATCAGCTTAAAGCCCATGACCTGCGCCGCGCCGATGGCGATATTGGAATAGCCCGCGAAGTCACCGTAAACCTGAAACGCGAAGAGAACCGCCGCAATCAGCACGGTCGGGCCTTCGTAGTAATTGCAGTAATTGAACACCTGATTGACCAGAATCGCGGCGCGGTCAGCAATGACGATTTTGAGGAAGAAGCCCCACACCATCCGAAGCAGACCGTCGCGGACGTTATCGTATTCCAGCTTATGCGGCGTGTCGAACTGCGTCAGGAGGTTAGTCGAACGTTCAATCGGCCCGGCGACCAGCTGCGGGAAGAAGCTGACAAACGCCGCGTACTTGATGAAATTCGTCTCCATGCGCACGTCGCCGCGGTAAACATCAACGACATACGACAGCGCCTGAAAGATGTAGAACGAGATGCCGACGGGCAGCAGCACGTCAAAACCGGGTGTGACAGGCGCAAGACCCATCCACCCGCGAATAACGTTGAGGTTATCAACGGTAAAGTCGAAATACTTGTAGAAGAAGAGAATCGCGAGGTTGACAGCGAAGGACACGCCAACCCAGACCTTGGAAAGCTGGCGAATCGGGCGTCCTGCCTCTGCCGCTGCTTTCTCCTTGGTACGCCGTTTCCCGATCAGCAAGCCGAAAAGGAACGTGACTGCCGTGGAGAAAAGCAGCAGCAGCGCATACGCCGGATTCCAGTTCATGTAGAACAGGTAGGACGTCAGAAGAATCCAAAAGACGCGCAGTTTGCCCGGAATCGCGTAGTACAAGAGCACGACTGTCGGGAAAAACAGCAGAAATTCGATGGAGTTGAACAGCATGAGCCTTTGTCTCCTTCCTCCGCCTCGCCGAAAATCAGGTTACTTATCGTCGTACTTTCTGCGGTGGTGAATACGCACGAGCAGCAGCACCGCAGCAAGCAGCAGCACCACCATGCAGCCCATGCCGACCAGCAGCAGCGTCATCGGCTCACGATTCTGCACGATAACATCCGCGAACGACGGCTTTTCCGCGTTCTGCGTCAGCGCTGTGGACACGGTGAACTGATAGCTGGATGCGCCGCCGTAGCTGTCCACCACCAGCGCTTCTTTGCCCAGCGACCAGCGGTTCTTTTCCGTGCTCAAGCGCGCCATCAGGTTCTGCAAGCCTGCTTCGGTCGCGGCGGAAGCAGTCAGCAGCGCCATCGTCTCGTTGTAGGGGGATTTCATCAGCTGGAGCACGCTGGCTTCGTGGGCATAATCCGTCGTCATCACCAGCTTCGTGCTTTCGGCAAGGCTGGTCATATCGTCCGTGTACTGGAAATGCAGGTAAGGATTGATCTGCTTGAGGACGCTGTTTCGGTCGGACAGACCGACGACAATCAGGTTGCTGTTGCCGTAGGCGGCTGCTTGGAAATTCTCCGCGCGGATGACTTTCAGCAAGCCATAGGGCGTGCTGCCCGCGCCGAGCATCGCCATGATGCGCCCCGCGAGCGTCAATTCCGTCTGCGTCGCGTCGTCGCTGAGTATCATCACAACGTTGTTCATGCGGCTCGGCGCTGGAATCCGCACTCGACGGCAACGAGATACCTACCGATGTTTACACTAATCTGATAGCCGCCGTGC
>ENA-UESI01001936-UESI01001936.1-human-gut-metagenome-genome-assembly--contig:-NODE-1936-length-11798-cov-3.825015_pt1 | contig 11798 bp, 13 predicted proteins | sample MGYA00243005_ERZ508006 | MGnify/ENA primary metagenome ERZ508006 (study PRJEB26167, sample SAMN06115436) | human gut metagenome | host: Homo sapiens | place: China:Shandong | collected 2015-06-10... | reverse complement strand
TGATGAGAAAAATAAGAAATCTACTGCCGGAACCGTGAGTTATATGCCGGCAGTCTTTGGCTGTTATCTGGCGTAGTATGTGGATATTTGTAGGTGTACAAGGCAAACTGGAGTGCTTTGGCAGTAGCCATTAGTGGAGCATCGCCCGACTGACAATGTGCGGAAATGTGCTGCAATATCACCTGCCGGACACCCTTATTTTCATCCTTTTGAGTCATACTAAAGCCGCTGCGAATATATTCCTCGCAGGAGGCCTGGCTATTTGTATTTTGAATTAAGCTTGAACGGCTTAGCCATGCGTAAATAAAGGAAACTGTATAGCTTTCGACAGCCTTTTTGCAGGCAATGAAGCTGCTCTCGCTTGCGCACTCAATTGCACCCAAATGCTGATCTGCATCTAGCAGAAGAGGAATTCTATCACCAGAAAAGGCAATGCGATTGACGTCCTCAAGATAATAGAAGGTCGAAAACATTGCATAAGCGACCATACGCCGAAGAACGAGGAGTGTGTTAATGCCGTGATTTCTGCTATACTCCTCGCAATTTCTGGCTAAGCAATCAAAGCCCGCTCGAATAGTCCCTTTGGTTTCGTTCCATTCCACATCATTGTGCTCGGGATTAGATCTTTTGATACGCTCCGCTTCAGGCTTTCTGACAATAAGTGGTTTCACGGTGCGTGTCAGATCATCGTTGTCTGCCATGAGTGCTGTCTCGATTACTTCAATAGCCTTAGACGGCTTTCCATCTATTGGTGTACATAAAATATCGTGTAGGAAGGTTCCGATTCCCGCCTCAGCTGGCATTGACGAGCGCACTAGCCATTTTGACGGAATATTCATGACCGAAAGCGGTGCGCTTGGGTATACAGTCGAGTCGGGGTTAAATAGTTTTTCAAGGAAAAATCGCATTTCTTTAACATCCTCCGCTGCATTAGCCCCCGAAATATAGACCGTTTCCTTGTAGCTTTCCAAGATAGCTTCTGAGGATGTCGCCTTAGAGCGCCGTTCACTAAGGACCCATTCGTGGATATCCTCCACCTTGCACTCAATTCCCGTACACGCTCTAAACAAGGCATTTGCAACGTATAACGGCTTGGTGGAATTGGAGGTAGGATTAAAGCCCAGACTGTCAAATAGCTCATTACCGAGTTCAGATAGAGTATCCTGCTGCTTAGCCATTAATAGTCCACCTCGTTTCCTAGGCAGTACTTATTACCTTCAATGCGAATTTGCTTATGTATGCCTTCCTGACGGTTTGCAATGATGATTTCTCCGTTGGAATAGTCCTTGGCAGCCCCTGCTGCACAAAGCGCCTGAACAAATTGTGTGATAACCTGCTCGTATTGAGAGGAGAGTAGAGCCGCAGGATATCCATCATCTATCATAATAAGGCTTCTCAAAAGATCCATGTCGATTTCCAACTTAATGTCAGGCTTTTTGATATAGCGCATGACAATGTATGCAGGAACAAATTCCATTTCTCTAAGCCAGCTAACCGGCTCTGGGTTGACAAGCTCCAGATTATCTGCAGGAACAAAGCGGGTCGATACAGCCGCACCAGCAGAACGACTCAAATCATAATTGTGAACCGTCCACGCACGCAGCTTCTCGCTTTCGACATCGGAAGAAAGACACAGCTTATTCATCGACCGAATAAGCATTTTCTTTATCCGACGGGCTTCCTGCTTGATGTCGACTAGAATGTCAATACATTTGCTGAATCTCTGGGGCTGCAATTCCACCAATTCCTTCGCAAAGATGTTTTCAAAGAAAAACTTTCTCTTGATGGATTTAAATAAATGAACAGCCTTCTCGACACTATCGACATCCTTGGTCATTTGAATCGGCCACTGCACAGGAGGATCAATCTGCCATCCCTCCAGAATCTCGCCATTCCATAACCGCTCATCCCAGCTCGGATCAGATAAGAGGATGGGGTCAAATTGGCGAGCAAAGGACATTAGCTCATTATCGCCATTAAAAAATGCGTCATAATAATAGCCTGAGTCGTCAAGTTCACTATCCGTACAAGAGACCAGCATATATGATATTGCACCTAAAATATCACGGATAACAAAATGCTCACCACTCATTGCAATGGACGAAAAGAGGTTAAGTAATTGCTGCTGAACCAAGTCGTTAGAAAGCGCCTTTACATTATGGGCAAGAACAGGATTGCTCCCGCAGTAAGGTTGGAGGAGGCTGAGGAATCTATCGAGGATCTGCTTGACCACGCAACGATCCTTGTCTAATAGATTTCTTTCATTAAGATCTACAATGCAGATGCGCTTTAATTCAACAGACTGGTTGCCAAAAACTAGAACATTTCGCTTGATCCCCATTATCTCTGAATAAAGTGTAGGGTACTTTGCTCGGCAGAGATTTGTGAGCTTGTGAAATGGAAATTCGTTGATGGCTATAACGCAGGGCTCATTGTGTACATAACACTCGTGAATACGCTCTAAAACCTCCTGCAGTTCATCATCTGTAACTTGATTCATGTCGGTTTGTACATATATTTCTCCAAGCTGATCCTTGAGCGCCTTGATGATAAAGGTTTTCCCGTCACCAGGGTTTCCGGTAAGAAAAACAATTCTATTGTCCTCCACCATTTTGCATACGATTACTTCTACTCCTGAGGAAATATGTAGTAGCGCAATCTGCTCCTCAGTCATTGAATCGGAATAACAGAATTTTCCTTTATAGAGCCCCTGAATAAACTTTAAGTTATCCATCCTATCACCTCATCATGCTCACCAAAACAGCATCTGCATCAAAGGACTCCATACGCTCGATGATATTTACTGTGTGGAGTCGTGTTTTTAGCCACCGATCATACCAAAAGTCAATCATGGCTTGTGTTGTGGCTTCTACGCTCTCGGGTTTTTTGATGTCGAATGGGTAATCCAACTCGTCTGTTCCGCCACATAAGAATTCGTTTGTATTTTTTGCTAGCTCAATAGAATAAACGATCCTTGGAGAATAATGCTGGAGGAAAGCATCTGCCCTAATTCCAAGGCTACTTAACCCTCTGCTGATTAGGCGGAAGCGGGGACTTGTCCCTTCACCAAAAATATTATTGATCCGTCGCCCACCATCCTGCAGCTCCAAAACTCGCATCATTGCTGTTGTGGTGGCCTTGGAGAAATAAACGGTACCATATCCCTCGGTAACTCCCATTTTCTTGTATATCAGGGAATAGTCATTTGCTACAGGAACCTTTATGCGATTATATTGGCTGCTGCCTATGGAGTAAAGGCTTGTTGTTCCTAAAAATGCAAGGCGACTGTCTCGGACTACCTCTTGACCTTTCATTCTGGAGGCAATTTCACTTACTTGATTTGCATATTTTTCTGTATAATCACGCACTACTGTCGGACTACATGCCAAAATACTGACAAGTTTTCCTCCAAGAAGCTCGTTGTACGGCGGGATTGATCCGCAAACGATAATCTCCATCATATTAGAGCCGATTTTCGTTTTTCTATTTGCAACCAAAGCGATGTTTATGGCTTTCCGGCCTTCTTCTACTTTCATAAGCGCTTTGAGCCAGGTGACAGAATCATTACTCTGGTACTTTTCAAAAGTGAGCTGGGCTTCTAGTAATCGAGCGAGCTCACTTGCGCGCTTTTTCTTAAAGAGTATCTCTTTAGCTTCAGCCTCGTAGCTTGTTACATGGGTGGTTTTCTTATTATCTATAGCGAGCTCACGCAACTGCTCGGCCAATTGCCATAACTCATTTACCTTTTCTCTCGTGGGGGGCATATTGATTTGATACCCCAAATCACCAAGGTAAAGGTCTGAAATAGCACTTTTTAAATTGCGCAATAGGATAGCTAATGTTTTTTTGCAGTAGCTTTCTAAGCGAGCAGCATATTCTTCTTCGCTTTCTAAAAAGCGTTGTACTGCAGCGCCAACCGTTTTCCCATTTGTTCCACTTACCACCTGTGTGGAATGATTAACCTGCTCCTTTCGAGAAAGCTGATGCGCGATGGCATCAACAGTCCAGCCTATCTCATCATCACGAACGGTAAGGTTTAACACAGAATTCCCGAGCGCAAAAATACCAATAATCGGATGATACGGCTGTTCAGCATCTCTCACAAGATAGAACAGATTTCTTCCCGGCATGGTTTTGTAGGGAATGGACCAGGTATATCGGAAATATCTCCAAATATCAGCCAGCCAGTAGCCGGTATGCTCATCTCTTACATGCTCAACCCGTTGAATGTAGGGGCGAACAATATGCGCATCCTCGGAGCGGATTTTCTGAATAAGCAGTTGACTATCTCCGATTAGCTTTCTTACCGACATGCTGCTCCCATTGTATTTACGCTCCCGCTCCATTCTTTCGATAAACCTTTGAACAGAGGTCTCTTGAAATTGGGCCTTCCTTTCGGAACTCAAACGAAATCTGATATGTGCCTTTTCAATAGAACTCTGAGCGGTCATTTTTAGATAGAGTTGGCTATCGTGCACCTCTAATTGCCAGCCCTGCTGGCAAAGGTCGATCAGTATATTTAGAGCGGCGGTATATTTTACACCCTCAATGTCATTATCGTCTGCTTCGAAGCTATTAAGCTCATTTTGAACAAGCTGAATCCGATAATTTGGAAAGGCGCAGGCAATCCGTTGAACTAGCGAATTAAATCTTGCTGTTTTTTCAGTGTTTAGCTGCGGAGAAAAGAGTTCAAGGATTTCTCCCGATTCATTAACCATCTTGCTTCTATCCTTCCGTGGAGTTTTTCGTTGCAATTATTCCTCAAGCACAATAGATAATCGCAACGAATGCTCCTGGATATAAACCGGGAATTCGTGATTATTCTATTTGCCAATTATCTCACTCGATATGTCCGATAAACAGGACTTGTTGTCGCGAGTAAGGGGATGATGTTAGAGCTTTTATTCTGGAATAAATTCTACAATATCTTCTATTTGGCACTCTAATGCTGTGCAAATTTTTAAGAGGACTTCAGTTGTTACATGGCCGTTCTTTCCCATTTTTGTTACAGATGCAGAACTGATACCAGCGATAGCACACAGGTCCTTTTTCTTCATATCCTTGTCAATCAATAGCTTCCAGAGTCTTTTATAACTAACAGCCATAAAATTAGCTCCTTCCCCAAAACAAAATGTGCCCCGCTTTTCGGCAGAGCACTGGTAATCTGCATTTCGTCTGCCGTAACCGCTTCCAGTGTCGACGACATTTTACAATATAATACCATCTTCGAAGCCGGGATTCAACATAATTTGATGCATCCACATGATTGCGTGACGTTTTTTAAGATTCGCTGCACAAATGAGAAATATGGTGTGCAATGATTGTTTTCCTTGTTCCTGCGGGCGCCGAAATCGTTCTTTCTCCGCTTCCGGAGTAAGAACAATTTCGGCGCTTTTGGATACTGTTATTAGAGGGTGACCTGTTGCCTCCACATAGTAGACAGACTGAGTCGAAAATTTATGATTTTTGGCCTGTAAAAAATCCAGAGTTTTCAAGGCTTTGAGTTGTCTCGACACCCAACAGATTATCGCCTGCGGAATTGAACTCAAAACGGCTGAAATTTGGAGGGCATCTGTTGGGTGTTTTCGCAACTTTTTTGCGTACTTACAAGACAAAAGGAGCAGTCGTTATGACTGCTCCTCGGTGTGCAACATAGTATTCTCTGAGGCGTCCCCTACAAGACAGATTTTCTGATTAGGGGAGCGAGGATGCTCCGGATCGGAATAGACTACTGTTCCCTCGGCCATTAACTCTTTGATAGCTTTGTTTACAGCAACTGTTACCTTGGTGTAATCCATCGCAGCAGCCAACTCAGAGGTTGAGAGGTCACCAACTCTATCAAGAATCGCCACCACCAAATCCTTGATTTCCTCAATGCTTCTTCTTGATTTCGACTTAGCTGGTGTCTGCACCTCTGCCATCGTAGAATAAAGGAAGGTATCATGAACAGGCAGGATTACGGTAAAGTAGGTTCTGTCCGCATCTGTTTCAAAGACTGGCGAACGGGAACCGTTATTTTCCATCGCCCGCAGGATCGTGGGAATACCTGTGTTGCGGCCCTCTATCAACTTCAGCTCCTTTAGGAAGTCACCGATACGACGGTTTCGATACCGTCTGGAGATCATGCGCCGATTCTGAATATCCTCATCGGAGATTGTACGGTCAGGTCCTGGCAGGCTGGTGATTTCCATGCGGTCGGGTGTCACTGTGACGGTGATGGGCTCTCCAATCTGGTAGGACTTATGGTAGATAGCATTGGACAGAGTTTCTTCCACAGCATCGTAGGGATAATTGTACACACGTACCGCTTCCGCTTGTCCAGAGATCTTTATCACTTTTTCTTTAATGATATAGTTTTTGATATAGCTCAGAGCATCTCGTAGCTGACGATCCAACGGTCCGGTGAATACCTTTTCCGTCATCCCGACCCCTGTAGGATCAGGCTTATCCACTACTTCGATACGGGCATACGGAAAAAAGGCTTCTGGCTGCTCATTAAAGAACATCAGCCCCACATTCAACGGGCAGCGCATTTCAGAGGGGCCACCGATCAGCCGCATGGACGTGGCGATTTCCTCAACTGGGCGACGTAAGGAAGCACTATGAAGGTCACTGCCTACGGTGTGTAGAAACTCAGAAATCAGACTGGATTTCAAATCCTCTACCTTAGCCGTCAAATTTGCGCGATCATCATAGGGGTGATTGCTGGCAAGCAGGATAAGCTCCTTTTCTTCCAGGGCATTGGCGCGGATACTATTAGACATTTTGCGGATATAGTACGCTTTCTCCGCCTTCTTTGCCTTTTCTGTAGGAAATGCCACTGGACATTTATAGGGCCTGTCGGGGCCACCAGGCACCCACAGAACAACGATCTCCTTGCCGTCAAAGGTGGTCTGCTCTACAATCGGAATGTATCTTGGCTCAATCAGATTGCATTTTTGCAGCAATTCCTTATTAATACGGTCAATGGAGCTTTTTTCAAGCCCCTGAACGGGGAACTTAGGCATACCATCTTCCTCGTCGATGCCAATGATAATATAGCCACCGCCCCAGTTATCAATATCGTTGGCAAAGGCACAGATAGAATGCAAGATTGGTTCGGGATTCCAGTCACCCTTGTATTCCACACGAGCATTTTCTACCACTCTGCGGTTAATCAAATCAGATATATTGATTGGTAATGGCAATGTGTACCTCCTCTCTGGATATGCAATGGGTTGTAGTTGTCTTGCTAACATACCCCTTTAACTTACCCCTTTAACTTACCCCTTTAACTTACCCCTCTATTTTATCAAATATGCAAAAATAATCAATAAGCTTTTACCCCTCAAAAATGTATAATCTTTAGTAACTATGATTAGCACCTGTGGAACGCCTGGCAGAGAATGGTTGACATACCACAGTTCCTGCGAGCGCCGAAATCGCTCTCACGCCGCTTCCGGAGTAAGAACAATTTCGGCGCTTTTGAATGTCGTTTTTTGGGGGTGTTCTGATGGCTACACATAGTAGTCAGGTCAAACGACGAAAAACAGATTCTGTGCTTGTAAAAAGTTCAGTATTTCCAATACTTTGAAGACCCTCGACACCCATCAGGCCATTCGTCAGAACAGAAGGGTTCAAATCAACCAAAATCAACTAGGTGCCTTATGGGTGTTTTCGCAACTTTTTTCATAACTTTGCGAAGAAGCCTTCTATCCGACCTGCTGCGTTTCGCCGCTTGGCATACCGAAGCAACCGACTTTTATTGATGGCATATCTGGCAAACGCATTTTCAAAAATCAGCGGATACTCACTCTCGCTGATAGAACTGCACAGCAGCGGATCGGCTACAAGATCCACCAACAGCTTTTCAATCGGTGTATGCCAACGTATGCTATGATCCTTAGGTGCCTCAGTAATTAATCGGTTGATGACGATCATGCCATCATACCAATATCGGTGATAAGTTTCCGATGTCGGCATCAGCAACACTTTGCCCGGAAAGTTCGATTTCATCGTCTCGAATACGAACTCCGCTACCACATTTTCGACTGACAAAAACAACACATTGTGGGCCAAAAGATGATATACAAACTCGTTTAACTGCGTCAGTTCAAAAATTGCAAATTCCGCTAAGGGAAAGCTATCTTCCATGATCTTTGCAATATAAGTGGCTGCGTCCGAGTACGTGTGACAGTATTGCCTGATGCCGTTTTGAGGGATGCAATAGGCATTTCTGCCAACTCGGATAATTTGCCCGTCTTTGAGCAGGCGTTGCAGCCGCTTCCGCATACCCGCTTCGCCCAACAAACATCCATTGCTTTGGCAGACACAGTAAAACTCACCAAAGCAAAAGGACGGCAATCCAGACAAGATTTCCCGCTCGTTTGGACTTAGCATGAAACCACCCTGCTTTAACACTGTTTTGGCAAAATTATATCTAAATTGCCGTTTTGATACAAGCGCTTATTTCGGTATTCCAATCTGCGCAAACGCATACATTTCGGTCAGTTCATCTATGGCCTGCTTTTTGCCTCTTTCAATCGTCCGATCAGCCAAATAAAGCTTTTGTGCGATAGCAGTTAAGGTCAAGCCTTCCAGATAGTACATTTTCAAAATAATCTTCCCCCTCTCATTAAGTAGAGAAATATAGTGATCCAAGCGTCCTTGCTCCCGCTCTAATTCCGACAACTGGCCGGATATCTCCGCTATCATCTCATCATTGATTTTTGTGACCTTCTCCCTGTAGCTTGGGGCGATATAGCGAGGATCGTTTGATGTGCGGATTTTTGCACGATCTACATCGTCACCACGAGAATAGTTCATGGCATCAATCATTTCTTCGGGTGTGACATGAGCGCAATGCTCCAATTCATAGCGCAAGACAGAAATTTTGCGGTTTCGAGTGCTCCAGCTCTCAAGACAATCGACAATATACGCGCGGAATGCTTCGGGTTTGGGAATGCTTCTCATTGTGTAACCTCCTTGTTTTTTGTTCTTGATTCTCTCTATGTGTCTAACGAATTTCCTGCTGTCAGGAAATTCGTGGATACACACCTAACTCGAAGGATACCTCTAAAATTCAAATCTGAAGACAGCTATAAACGCACGTTTGGAGCCAGATTGGTCACTTGGATCAATCCCTTCGCTTCCCGCTTACGGGCGTACTCCACGATCTGGCCGGAGCCGCCGAAGAAGTGCCAAGCGAAGGCAATGAGATAATCGCAGGTATCCACCATGCGCTGGTTGGTTTTGATGATGGCAAGGCGCTTGGGGATGCGCTCGTCCTCCCAAGGGTAATAGGTGCCATCGAAGCCCTTTGGTGTAATAGGACGGATGGCAGGGTGATAGGGCAGCACCAGCATTAGACGCACCTCGGGATGGCGCGCTTTCGCTTCCTTGACCGCCTGCGCTGCCATGCGGTCGAAGCTGCCGTAGTGTCCCACAAAGAAATCCGTGACGCCGTATTCCGTCACATGGCGATCGACCTCAGCCAAGAGGGAAGGATAGATCTCGGCATTGGCATCACGATGGCCGATAAAGAAGCAGCTTTTCATAGTCTCAACCCCTTGTACGATATATCCCATATCTTATCACGAAAACAGGATTTGGGATATATCCCACACGATAAATCGCAAATACTATTACACTGGTATTGTGATTTTGTGTGGGAAGGTGGTGCCACAATGAACGCAAAAGAAGCTGTTGCCCGGCGTATCCAAGCGCTTTGCCTGGAGCGTGGGATTGCAGTCAATACATTGGCGAACATGAGTGGTGTGGCTCCATCCACCATTTACAGTATGCTGAACACGAAAAGCAAAAATCCGGGTATCGTCTCCATACAAAAGATTTGTGACGGACTGGAGATCAGTGTCCGCGAGTTCTTTGATGATCCGTTGTTTGAAAACTTGGAGCCGGTCATTCAATAACAGAGTCCTACCTCATGGCAGTGCCCAATAAAGGGGGTATGCGCATGATCATATTTGATAAGCTGTGGGTGACCATGGAGAGCCGCGGCATATCCACTTACCAGCTGCGCGAGAAATGCGGCATTGACAGTAAGACAGTCCGCCGCCCCCGGGCCAATGAAAATATCGAGACCAAGACGCTGGATAAATTGTGCGTGGCCCTGTCGTGCAGGCTTGAGGGCATTGCCGAATTTGTGCCGGACGCAAAAGAAAATAACGAGTGATGATAAAAGGGATACACCATGCCTCAAACGCACGGTGTATCCCTTTTTTGTGGGTCAATTTGTCGATTTTAAGTAATTTCAGCAATATTTTTCCTGCAATCTTTAAGATGGTGGAGGTACACGCAGGTCGGAAGCAGCCTCCATCTTGAACTTATCCATAGCCGCACGAGCCTCGGGAACATTGATCTTATTGCTATTCTTGCTAGACATAACTGTTTCTCCTTTTCATTCATCAAACTGTTCGCTGTTTGGGTATCGCGAGCATAGTTTGACTCGAAAAGGCGGGAATATGCCGCTTTTTTGTTGGAAAGTCCTGTTGCTTTTGGAAATCAGGACAATTTGCTTTTTTTCAGCTTACGTTGACGCTCCTTTAGTAGATCCGCCAGCGTATAACGATCCAGATATTCATTTACCGTTGCATAAAGACCTGCCCAAAAGTCCAGAGTCGAGCACTCGCCACAGAGCTCACAGCGATTTTCTGCGCCCGCCAAGCAAGCCACCGGTGCTAAATTTCCCTCTGTCAGGCGGAGGATTTCACCGACCGTATATGCCTTTGGCTCTCGCGCAAGGCGATAGCCGCCCTGGGCGCCGCGGCCGCTGTGGAGGAGGCCGGCTTTTGCCAGCATGCCAGCGATTTGCTCCAGATATTTTGGCGAAATTTTCTGCCGCTCCGCAACATCTTTCAAGGAGACATATCCATCCTGGTCATAAGCGGCTAAGTCTGTCATCAACCGCAGGGCATACCGGCCCTTTGTGGAAATTTTCATAGCAGTACCTCCTTCGTTCCTCTATTTTGACATAGGATCAGTAGGATTTCAAGTGGTTTCCATGCCCATTCCGATTTGATTGCCGGAATCCTCTGGACATTTTCAATGGCACAGAGTATGATAGAACAAACCGGCAGGCCGGTGTGAATTTTAAGATACATGATGGAGTGACAATATGGGAAGATATTTTGGAACGGACGGTTTCCGAGGCAAGGCGAATGAGGAGCTGACTGCCCAGCATGCCTATGAAATCGGACGCTTTCTGGGATGGTACTATGGACGCAATGAGCGGGCGCGCATTGTAGTAGGCAAGGATACCCGCCGCTCCAGCTACATGCTGGAGTACGCGATCAGCGCTGGAATTACTGCCTCTGGCGCGGATGTGTATCTGCTGCATGTGACCACAACACCCTCGGTGTCCTATGTAGCCCGGACGGATGGTTTTGACTGCGGCGTGATGATTTCCGCCAGTCACAATCCCTTCTATGATAATGGCATCAAATTGATGAACCGGGAAGGGGAGAAGATGGACGAAGCGACAATCTCCCTGGTGGAAGATTATCTGGACGGCCATCTAGAGGTGGACGGTATTCGGTGGCCGGAGCTGCCGCTGGCAGCGGGAGCGGAGATTGGCAGTGTGGTGGATCACAGTGCCGGGCGGAACCGCTACATGGGTTACCTGATCTCGTTGGGGATGTACTCCTTTAAGGGAAAGAAGGTGGCTTTGGACTGTGCCAACGGCAGCGCCTGGAGCATCGCGCCCCATATTTTCGAGGCATTGGGTTACATGGTCTCGACACATTACCGCCCATGACCGGATAATCTATGACATTTACGAGGAAGTGGTAGAGGTCTACATC
>ENA-UESI01001932-UESI01001932.1-human-gut-metagenome-genome-assembly--contig:-NODE-1932-length-11806-cov-3.709609_pt1 | contig 11806 bp, 10 predicted proteins | sample MGYA00243005_ERZ508006 | MGnify/ENA primary metagenome ERZ508006 (study PRJEB26167, sample SAMN06115436) | human gut metagenome | host: Homo sapiens | place: China:Shandong | collected 2015-06-10... | reverse complement strand
GCCAGTGGCTCAATGGATAGAGCATCGGATTCCGGTTCCGAGGGTTGGGGGTTCGAGTCCCTTCTGGCGTACCAAAGGGGAGTTCTTATAGGACTCCCCTTTGAACTTTTTGTGAACATTTTTCAGAAGCTGCACGTTGGTGTGCAACTTTTCTCTGTTTTGAAACTATGGATAGAAGGACTTTTTCCTTACTACAACATTCGGAGGTTTCTATGACAGAGGAAAACTACAATTACCGTACAAGTCAAACTCTCTTGCGTAACCAGTTCCCAGGGAAAGGGAAATGGAAAATTCCGGTAATACCAAAATTCCAACCGAAAGATGGTGATTTTAACGACCTTCTGCTGATCGGCTTTGACAAAACAAATCTGGAAGATCAGAATCATCTTGACCGGATGGTGCATTTTTTCCTGTATGATTACCGCTTTGAGCGGGTATGGAAAAATCCCGAGGCTGACATTGAAAAGCTGCCCCGATACCGGGCTGTGCTTTCTCCCGATTTCAGCATGTATTTGGAAATGGCACCTGTGATGCAGATGTATAATGTGTTTCGTAACCGCTGGTGCGGTGCTTACTGAGCATCCAAGGGTATACGGGTGATCCCAACCGTCAATTGGGGTGATGAATCCACCTTTGATTTCTGCTTTGACGGCATTGAAAAGGGCAGCGTTGTGGCAGTTTCAACCTACATGGCTTCCGAGCATGATCATCGAAAGGATCAGAAGGAATGGTTCATGGCTGGTTACAATGAGATGCTGCGGCGTATAGAGCCAGAGAGAATCATTTGCTACAACACCCCGTTTCCGGAGATGCAGGGAGACATCGTGTATGTGGATTATGAACGCAGTTCCTGGCGGTACATGGACTATGACCAGAAGGCAATGCCCCATGAAGATTTGGACTGCTATAAAATTGGTGGCACAAATCACACGTTTTGTGATACAATGGACGCATACATGATCGGTAAAGGCGGCGGAAGCGCTTATGGTGGAAAATGGAGACCAAATCCCAATAAGTCGCAAGACCAGCGCTATCTGGGAAATCCCGGAGAAATCAAAAGAACGATAATGAATAACGGTGATGTTTACAAGACAAAAATGGGGCCTGATGGGCGGGCGGAAATGGAACGGCATGAGACAAATCACAACCGTGGAGATAAGCATACGAACCCACATGACCACAGAATTAGCTGGGATAATCCAGATGAACATCCGGTTCCAGGTCCGCCGATCAATTATCCGAATGGTGCACCAGAATTTAAGAACTTCAGCGAGGTGTTTTGCATGAAGGAAATAATTGTTCCATATGGCAGTATGAATTTTGAAACCATCAGTGAATTTAAGCGCAGCATCAACTGGGGTGCTGAGATTGAATTTGAGTGGAATGGGGCTGTGTTTAATATCATCAGATATGGTACCGATGGGAAAATAACAATCTACGCAGCAAATAAACCAGAAACTGAGAAAGTATGTGAGACGGCGGATGAGGCGCTGGAATACATGGTTGGCGATGATAGATTGCGGGACATCATTACCAAGGTTCATGTTGTATCCCGGTCGATTTGAAAAAGATGCCTATGTGAAGTGAAAAAATAGGAAATTTGATGCTCTGAAATCCAAAAAAACGTTGGTATGACAGGGCTTTTCAAAAAGTCCTATAAGAACAACCGTACCAGAGAAGTGGGAGAGTCCCTCCAATTTCAGGCGCATCCCGTAGGGATGTGGATGAAATTGGAATATGTCAACGGTCAGTCTTCTGCAAAGTCTCACGAGCGCACCAATATGGACTCTACTGGCAGATTTGCCGTTGACTGCAAAGCAGGAAAAGATTCGCCCCGCGGCAGCCCGAAAAGGGCAGCCGCGGGGTTCTTTTGCAATCCCAACTCCTTTTCGTGCGTCGTCAAACAAGCTCGTCCATGCTGCACCCCAATACCTGCGCTATTTTCTTGACGGTCAGCACACCGGGTTCTACGTGACCGTTTTCCCAGCGGCTGATATCCTTGCCCCGGCATCCGATGGCCTCGGCAAGCTGTCCCTGGGTCATGCCTGCAGCCTGACGGGCAGCCTTTCATTTATCTCCCATTTCTATCCTTCCTTTTTGCAGTTCGACTTTTTGTTCCTTGCTGCGTGGGGTGCTGCTCCCACATTCTCCTGACATTCCTGATAATATGTCATACACCGCATATCTTCAAGAACTTTTTTATGGTACAACCTCCTCCTTCGGCATCAGCGGCGGCATATTACACGCCTGAGTTCTGCCCCAATGAAGAAATTGCTGTTTTACAGTTCAGATGATTCTTTTTTCTTGAAATGCGTAGCTTTGTGGCATATAATGGAGACAACGCTTTGAAAGGACTGTGGTTCCATGAAAGTCACCCTGCAAAATCTGACAAAAAAGTTCCCCAGCCGCAACAAAAAGCAGCCCGCCGACGTGATCGCCGTGAACGACTTCACCTTTGAGATCCCCGATGGCGTGCTGCTGGGTCTGCTCGGCCCTTCGGGCTGCGGCAAGTCCACCACGCTGAACCTGCTCTCCGGACTGCAGAAGCCTACCTCCGGCCGTATCTTCTTCGGCGACGACGACGTCACCGACCTGCCTGCGGAGAACCGGGGCGTGGGGCTGGTGTTCCAGAATTACGCCCTGTATCCCCATCTGACGGTACGGCAGAATATTACTTTCCCTCTGGAAAACCGGACGGGCAAGGACAAGCTCACCCACCAGCAGATGGCCGACATGGCGCTGGAAGCGGCGAAGCTGGTGCAGATTGAAGAACTGATGGACCGCAAGCCCAAGGAGCTGTCCGGTGGCCAGCAGCAGCGTGTGGCCATCGCCCGGGCGCTGGTAAAAATGCCGAAAATCCTGCTGCTGGACGAGCCCCTTTCCAATCTGGACGCCCGCCTGCGGCTCCAGACCCGGGAGGAGATCCGCCGCATCCAGAAGGCCACCGGCATCACCACCGTGTTTGTTACCCATGACCAGGAGGAGGCCATGTCCATCTCCGACCTGATCGTGGTCATGAAAGACGGCGTGGTGCAGCAGATCGGCAAGCCCCAGGCGGTTTACGATTCCCCCGTGAATCTGTTTGTGGCGAAATTCCTGGGGACGCCGCCCATCAACGTCTTTGACGGTGAGGTGAAGGACGGGCATCTGTACATCGGCGAGGAGGCCGTGCTGACCGTCCCCGGCGTGGCCGACCAGAGCGTCACCGCCGCCATCCGTCCCGAGGGCTTTACCCTGTCGGAGACCGGCGCGTTGAGCTGCGATCTGTCCCGGGTGGAGGTCATGGGGCGGGATATCAGTGTCGTCTCCACCCATCCCAAGTCCCAGAACGTGACCATCCGCTCCATCATCAGTGCGGAAAACGCCGTCAACACGGCGTCCCAAAAGGTGCGCTTTGACCTGAAGCCCAATAAGGTATTCCTGTTCCAGAAAGAATCCGGCGCGCGGATCGATTTCGGCTAAAGCGGAGGAAAGCCTATGGAAAAGAACAACTGGAAAGGCTGGCTGTATCTGCTTCCCGCCTCCGTGTTTCTGGGGCTGTTTCTGGTGTATCCCCTTATTGACGTGCTGACCTATTCCTTTGAGGAAGGATATAATTTTGCGTCCCAGACCTACTTCGGCACCGGACTTTACAACTACCACTACGTCCTGCGCGACCCTTATTTTTTACAGGCGCTGAAAAATACGCTCCTGCTGGTGCTGATCACCGTTCCCCTTTCCACGGGACTGGCCATGCTGATCTCCGTGGGACTCAGCTCCATTCAGAAGCTGCGGGAGCTTTACCAGACCGTTTACTTCCTGCCCTACGTGACCAACACGCTGGCAGTGGGTCTGGTGTTCATGATCTTTTTCAAGCGGACGCCTTACTCTGACGGCCTTGTCAACCTGATCCTGAGCTGGTTCGGCGCGGGGCCGGTGGACTTCATCGACGGGCCTTACTGGGCGAAGATGTTCGTGCTGTGCTTTTACACCATCTGGGTCGTTCTGCCCTTCAAAATTCTGATCCTCACCGGGGCGCTGGCCTCCGTTGACCAGACCTATTATAACGCCGCCAAAGTGGACGGCACTCCCCGGTGGCGCATTTTCACCAAGATCACCCTGCCCATGATCTCCCCTACCGTGTTCTATCTGGTCATCACAGGCTTCATCGGCGCGTTCAAAGCCTACTCCGACGCCGTCGCCCTGTTCGGCACCAATCTGAACGCCGCCGGGATGAACACCATCGTGGGCTACATCTACGACATGCTCTACGGCGACTCCGGCGGCTACCCCTCCTACGCCTCTGCCGCGGCCATTGCGCTCTTCGCCATCGTGCTGACCATCACCTGCATCAACCTGCTGGTGAGCAAGAAGCACGTCCACTACTAAAAGGAGGCGGCGAACGTGGATTACGAAAAGATCGAAAAAAGCGCCCGTCTCCGCGACCGTGTCAGGAAAACCGTCACCTATTTCTTTCTGACCGTCTGGGGCATTCTGGTGTTGTTTCCCTTCTACTGGATGGTGCTTTCCTCCGTCAAAAGCTACGGCGCTTACAATTCCGAGTGGGTTCCCAAGCTGTACACTCTGTCCCCCACTCTGCAAAACTACGTGGACGCCTTCACCCAGGTGCCGCTGGGGGGATACTTTCTCAACACCATCGTCTTCACCGTCGTCACCACCGGCCTGATGCTCATTGTCACGGTGCTGGCGGCATACGGCTTCGCCCGGCTGAATTTCAAGGGCAAAGACCTGGTATTCGCCCTGTTTCTGTCCCTGATGATGATTCCCACGGAGCTGGTGGTCATCACCAACTTCGTCACCATCACCGACCTGAACCTGCGCAACACCTTCACCGGCCTGATTCTGCCCTCCGTAACGTCGGTGTTTTACATCTACCTGCTGAAAGAGACCTTCTCTCAGGTTCCCGATGAGCTTTACTACGCCGCCAAGGTGGACGGCACCTCCGATCTCAAATACCTGTTCAAGGTGATGATCCCCATCTGCCGCCCCACCGTCGTCACTATCACCATCCTGAAGGTCATCGAGTGCTGGAACTCCTACGTCTGGCCGCGGCTGATTACCGACGATCAGTCCTATTTTCTGGTGTCCAACGGCATTCAGGAGATTCGGGAAAACGGCTTTGGCCGGGAGAACATCCCCGCCATGATGGCGGCTGTCGTGGCCATTTCCCTGCCGCTGATCGTGCTGTTCCTGATTTTCCGGAAGAAGATCATGGAGGGCGTTTCGAGAGGGGGCGTGAAGGGATGAAAAAGCTGCTTGCCTTGTTGCTTGCCCTTGCGCTGACCCTTTCCTTCACCGGCTGCCACGGTACGCTGGCCTCCGGGGAGAATCCCGCCGCTTCCAGTTCCTATCCGGTTCCCGATGAGTTTGACACCTCCCGGCGGTATGAGGTCACCTTCTGGGCAAAAAACGACACCAACATGGCTCAGGTGAACATCTACAAGCAGGCCATTGCGGACTTTGAAGCGCTGTATCCCAACATCACCGTGAATCTCCGGCTGTATACGGACTACGGCAAAATCTACAACGACGTCATTACCAACATCGCAACCGACACCACCCCCAACGTCTGCATCACCTACCCCGACCACATTGCCACTTATCTCACCGGCGAAGACACGGTGGTTCCTCTGGACGACCTGTTCGCCGATGAAAAATACGGCCTTGGGGGCAGCGAGGTGCGCTTCGATTCCCCCACGCAGGCGGAAATTACCCATCAGTTTCTGTCGGAATGCGCTATCAACGGCCACTATTACGCCATCCCCTACATGCGCTCCACGGAAGCCTGCTACGTCAACAAGACCTACGTGGAAAAGCTGGGCTACACCCTCCCCGACGTCCTGACATGGGACTTCGTGTGGGAGGTCTCCGAAGCCGCTATGGCGAAGGACAGCGCCGGGAATTATCTGCTGAACGGCCAGAAGGTGCTGATCCCCTTCATCGACAAATCCACGGACAACATGATGATCCAAATGCTGAAGCAGCAGGGTGCGGGCTACTCTACGAGCAGCGGCGAGGTGCAGCTGTTCAACGACACCACGGGCGAAATCCTCACAACCATTGCCGAGCACGCCGCCTCCGGGGCGTTCAACACCTTCAAACTGGCAGGCTACCCCGCAAACTTCCTCAACGCCGGGCAGTGCATTTTCGCCATCGACTCCACTGCCGGCGCGACATGGATGGGCGCCGACGCCCCCCTCATCGACATTGCCGAGGAAAAGCTGATTCCCTTTGAGCTGGCAGTGCTGCCGGTTCCCCAGTTTGACCCGGAGCAGCCCCGGATGATCTCTCAGGGGCCGTCGGTGTGCGTGTTCAACAAGTCCGATCCGCAGGAAGTACTGGCGAGCTGGCTGTTCGCCCAGTATCTGCTGACCAATAACGTGCAGATCGCCTATTCCCAGACGGAGGGGTACATCCCCGTCACGTCCAAGGCGCAGGAAAGCCCCGCCTATCAGGACTATTTAAGCCGCTGCGGCGAGGATAACACCACCCACTACCGCGCCAAGATCGAGGCCGCCCAGCTGCTGATGCGCTACACGGACTGCACCTTCGTCACCCCCGTGTTCAACGGCTCCACGTCTCTGCGCAACGCCGCAGGGCAGCTGATTGAGGACGTGAACAAGTCCGTGCGCCGCCGCCAGACGGTCAACGCCGAATATCTTTCGTCTCTTTACAGCGACGTTTCTTCCCTGTACCGCTTAGACCAGATTCAGGTATCCGCCAGCGGCTTAGGGCCGCTGCCCGCCGTCTCCAAAGCGCTGCTGATCGGTCTTGCGGTTTGCTGGGTCGGGATGGGCGTCTATGTTCTCCGGGAAAAGCGGAAAATGCACCGCAAAAAGGATTGATTTCCGCAAATCCTGTAGTATAATGGGGCTGTACCCTGTGGTACGATATATGAAAAAGGAGTTTTGAAACATGAAAAAGCTGATTGCCATGCTTCTGGTTCTGACGATGGTTCTGTCCTTCGCCGCCTGCGCCAAGAAGGACGCCGGAATGAGCCACGCCGACTATATGGCCGCCGCCAACGACACGGAGGTCGTTGTGGAGACCTACGTTCAGGCGCACCAGTCCTGGTGGGACAACAAGGTCACCGTCTACTGCCAGAGCCCCGACGGCGCTTATTTCCTGTACAATCTGGCCTGCACCGAGGAGGACGCCGCCAAGCTGGTTCCCGGCACCAAGATCCGCGTCACCGGCTACAAGGGCGAGTGGTCCGGCGAGGTGGAGATCATGGACGGCACCTTTGAGTTCGTCAAGGGCGACGCCTACATTGCCGAGCCTCTGGACGTCACCGACCTGCTGGGCACCGACACGCTGATCGACCATCAGAACGAATTTGTTTCCTTCACCGGCCTGACCGTGGCTCCCAGCACCGACGCCAACGGCAACGAGGCGGCCTTCCTGTACAACTGGGACGGCTCCGGCGAGAAGGGCAACGACCTGTACTTCAACGTCACCGTGAACGGCCAGACCTACAACTTCTGCGTGGAGTCCTACCTGTGCGGTCAGGACACCGAGGTGTATCAGGCTGTTGAAGCGCTGCAGATCGGCGACGTGATCAACGCCGAAGGGTTCCTGTACTGGTACGAGGGCGTCAACCCCCACATCACTTCCGTTTCCGCTGCGAACTGAGTTTTTAACCGAGCGGGGAAAGGCAAATGCCTTTCCCCGCATTTTCTTTGGAAAAGGAACGTTTTCCAGGTTCTGTCCGGCAGCACAGCCTGATGGTATGTGGGACTATGCGGCAGCTTTATGTCCCTTTCCGCAAAAATCCGCTGTTGACCAGCAGAATGGTCACGACCCATGAGAGAGGAAACGCATGGTACAGCATGGGGAAGCTTGGGCTTGCCATGAAAAACCGGGAACATCTGACCCCGGCGGTTCAGATGTTTATGGAATATCTGCCCTTCCGGGAGATGGCGGAGTGAGGAATAGCTGTGAACGGACGCGGCTGAGCAGTCTTGTTTTTTGGTTTGTGATATGATAAGATCAGGATCAGAAATCAGAATTTGTGGAGGTAAGCAAAATGAGTGATAGCAGGTTAAAGGGTATAGCAGTTATTCTATTTGGAATACTCTTAAGTGCAAGTAGCGCAGAGATGAATCGAACCGTGTTGGCAAGTTTTAGCGATTTCCCATTTGCTCTTGTCGGGATAATTGTTGGAATTGTTGGACTTGTAATGGTTTTCAAAAGCAATAAAGAATAACAACTTCCAATTTGCAGAATAAGCCAGAACGGTATCGCATTCCCGCCATCCCAACAAACACCAACGGCGTGACCTTTGCGGTCACGCCGTTTGCATATTCAACTTATCCTCTCAGCACAGCTTCGCGCCGGCGGGGATGGCGTCGCTGACCATTACCAGATTCAGCTTCTCCTCGCCCTTCTCCGTGTGGATGGCAGACAATAGCATACCGCTACTCTCCTTGCCCATCATCTTCCGGGGGGGCAGGTTGGTGATGGCCACCAGGGTCTTGCCCACCAGTTCTTCGGGCTTATAGTATTTCGCAATGCCGGAGAGGATCTGACGGTCGGTGCCGGTGCCGTCGTCCAGCGTGAAGCACAGCAGCTTGTCGCTCTTCTTCACCGGCTGGCAGTCCTTGACCTTCACTGCCCGCAGGTCGGACTTGCAGAAGGTGTCGAAGTCCACCTTTTCCTCGCTGTAAGGCTCGATCTGAAGCGCCGGGACGGGGGGCTTGTTCAGCTCCTCCAGTGCGGCCAGCTCCTTCTCTACGTCGATTCTGGGGAACAGGGCGGGCCCGGCCACGGTGGCGACGTCGGCGGGCAGAATGCCGAAGCCCATCAGGCTGTCCCAGTCCGTCCGGGCATCGCCCAAGCGGTGGGCGATCTCCGCCGCGGTGTCAGGCATAAAGGGCTTCAGCAGACCGCCGCAGACGCGGATGGTCTCCAGCAGGTTGTACAGCACCTTCGCCAGACGGGGCTTGCTATCCTCGCTCTTGGCCAGCACCCATGGGGCGTTCTCGTCGATATACTTGTTGGCACGGGAAATGACCTTGAACACCTCCGCCAGAGCATTCTGGAAGGCGTACTTCTCCATCTGTTCCTCGTACTTGTCCCGGAGGGAGGACACCATGGCGATCAGCTCGGCGTCCTTTTCCTCGTCCGCCGTCTGTACCGCGGGCAGGCGCTCGCCGAAGTACTTCTGCGCCATGGCCACCGTCCGGGAGACCAGATTGCCAAGATCGTTGGCAAGGTCTACGTTGATGGTGTTGATCAGCGCTTCGTTGGAGAAATTGCCGTCGGAGCCGAAGGGGAAGGAACGCAGCAGGAAGAAGCGCAGAGCGTCCACGCCGAAGCGCTCCGCCAGCACGTAGGGATCGACAACGTTGCCCTTGGACTTGGACATCTTGCCACCGTCCAGCAGCAGCCAGCCGTGGCCGTAGACCTTTTTCGGCAGGGGCAGGTTCAGGCTCATGAGCATGGCCGGCCAGATGATGGAGTGGAAGCGGACAATCTCCTTGCCCACAAAGTGGACATCGGCAGGCCAGAAGGCTTCCAGATCGTGGTATTTGTCATTCTCAAAGCCCAGCGCCGTCATGTAGTTGAACAGGGCGTCAATCCAAACATAGACCACATGGCCGGGGTCAAAGTCCACCGGCACGCCCCAAGTAAAGCTGGTGCGGGAGACACACAGGTCTTCGAGACCGGGCTTGATGAAGTTGTTGACCATCTCGTTGACCCGGCTACGGGGCTCCAGAAAATCGGTGTTTTCCAGCAGGTCCTGCACCCGGTCAGCATATTTGGACAGGCGGAAGAAATAGGCTTCCTCCTCCGCGTCCTGCACCTCGCGGCCGCAGTCGGGGCATTTGCCGTCCTTCAGCTGGCTCTCCGTCCAGAAGGATTCGCAGGGCTTGCAGTACTTGCCCTTGTAGACGCCCTTGTAGATGTCGCCGTTGTCGTGCATCTTCTTGAAAATTCTCTGGATGGACGCCACGTGGTAGTCGTCGGTGGTGCGGATGAAGCGGTCGTAGGAAATGTTCATCAGCTTCCACAGATCCAGCACGCCCCGCTCACCGGTGACGATGTTGTCCACGAACTGCTGGGGGGTCACGCCTGCGGCCTTGGCCTTGTCCTCGATCTTCTGACCATGCTCGTCGGTTCCGGTGAGGAACATGACGTTATAGCCCTGAAGCCGCTTGAAGCGCGCCATGGTGTCCGTCGCCACGGTGCAGTAGGCGTGGCCGATGTGGAGCTTGGCGGAAGGGTAATAGATGGGGGTGGTAATGTAATAATTACCTCTGCATTTTTCGCACATAAAGAATCCTCCTAAATAAAAAAGCGCCCCTGGAATAACATCCAAGGGCGACAAAAACTGACGCGGTACCACCTTGATTCGCACAGACATCCTGTCCGTGCCTCAAACGCCTGTAACGGGACGAACCGGAACCATTTACCCAGAATATATCTGCTCAACGGCTCAGCTCCGAGACCATGTTCCGCTCCCCTCGCCGCACCCCCTCGCACCTTCCGGGGCTCTCTTTCGCAGGAGAAAAAGCGTACTCTTCTCTTCACAGCTTCTGAAATATACAGCGCCATTATATCCCGGTGCAGGGGGTTTTGTCAACACCCTGCACCGGGAATTTCCGATTTTTGTCGGGAAACGCTGCCCGTTACGACTTTTCTTCCTTCCCTGTCAGCCACATGGCCACCGCAATGGCGCTGACGCCGCCCACGAGCTTTCCCACGATCATTGGGCCGATCATCTCCGGAGCGAAGCCCGCCGTGACGGACGACAGTTTCTTCTTTGTGGGCGCTTTCGGCATCTACACTGGCATCCTGCGTGGAACGGTAGGTATAAGACAACGTTCCATCGCCCTGTTCGCCGGTGCGCGCGGTGGTCTGCTGCGCAGCTTCCTTCCAGGTCTCGTGGGTCGCAGTACCCAGGGCGGAGTAATTCACTCGCGAGCCGGAGACGGTGGTGGTATAGTTGTAGCGGCCGCTGACTCCGCTGCCGGTATCGGCTTTCTGTGCGGAATCGGTGATGGTCAGGTGGTTGTTGGTCAGCGTGGTGGCAGGCAGAATGCGGGACACGGTGATGGTCTTTTTGCCCTGTGCCACAAAGGTCTTGTCGTCTACCTGACGGAAACCGGTCAGTCCAAGGTCGTAGCCGCCGCAGTAGGCATCAGGATTGAAATACTTGTTCGATAAGCCGTACATCGCCTGATTCCAATTGTGGGCATTGGTGCAGGTGTTGCTGTCGTAGGACAGGTAACCGTAGGAAATCAGCTCGCTCTTGTTCAGATAGATGCGGTAAGAAGCGTTTCTTTCCGTCTGCTGATGCTCATGTTCGGTCGTGTAGAAGGTCACGATGGAAGCATCGGCATAACCCTCCGCCTGAAGCTTCTTCAGAAGGGCTTCGGCCTGCTCCTTCGTAAGCTCAGAAGTGCTGTCCTCCAGCTTGTACTGGTTGTAGGCCACCGTACCGGACACCTTGTAATAGGTGCTGGCAGTGGGGTGGTTGTTGCGGACATTCCAGTTCAGCTTGTCGCCGTCACTGAAGCTGGTGCGGGCATATTCATAGCGATCCATGGGGATGTCGTAACCGATCTTATCCTGCAGGTTGACCACGCTGGTGCCCTGGCTGTCAATGAGCTTATCCAGATCGTCGCTGTATTCCAGTTTCTTGTCCACCAGAACACAGTCGGTCTGGCTGACGTTGCCGTCAGCGTCCTTCAGCAGGTCGGCCTTGGTCGTTGCGTTCAGCTCCAGATGCTGGACGGAAGTTTGATACCCGTTAAGAATACAATCAATTCACCCAAAGCCAGACATCCGAAAAGGATGGCGC
>ENA-UESI01001913-UESI01001913.1-human-gut-metagenome-genome-assembly--contig:-NODE-1913-length-11903-cov-3.693218_pt1 | contig 11903 bp, 9 predicted proteins | sample MGYA00243005_ERZ508006 | MGnify/ENA primary metagenome ERZ508006 (study PRJEB26167, sample SAMN06115436) | human gut metagenome | host: Homo sapiens | place: China:Shandong | collected 2015-06-10... | reverse complement strand
GAGCATTTATAAGATAAAAGAATATCCAAGTCTGGAACATACTATTAATATAGATAATGAAATACAAAAAATATTTTCCAGCGCGGTCAGGTTCTGCACCAGATTGTAGAACTGGAACACAAAGCCCACGTCATACCGGCGGTAGGTGGTCAGCTCCCGTGCAGAAAAGCGGCTCACGTTGCGGCCGTCCAGCCAGACGTTGCCCTCGTCGCAGTTGTCCATGCCGCCCAGAATGTTCAGCAAGGTGGTCTTGCCCGCCAGATCACAGAGGTGGTCTTTGTTCTGAGAATTCAGGCGAAGCACCGTCATCGGGTATCTCACCACGCAGCAGTCCACGTCGTCAAAGCCGGGAACCTCGAAGCCAAACTCCTTCTCCGCCTTTTCCATGGGGAAGGTGTGGTGGCCGCCCTGAAAATGTTCGTGGGACAATATGCTGCCGCCCACAATGGGCAGGTCCGCGTTCGACCCAAGGAAATAGTGGGGGAACTGCTCCACAAAGGAAAACAGCTTATCGAACACTCCCCGGTCAATGACCATGGGCGTGTGCCGGGCGTTCATGACGATGCAGTGCTCATTATAATAAACGTAGGGCGAATACTGGAAGCCCCAGAGCTGGCCGTTCACCATTACCGGCATGACCCGCAGATTCTGCCGTGCCGGGTGGGAAATGGTTCCCGCATAGCCCACGTTTTCGGGGCAGAGCAGACACTTGGGGTAACCGGAGGCCTTTTTCAGCTTCGCCGCCGCGATGTCCCGTGGGTCTTTCTCGGGCTTGGACAGGTTGATGGAGATCTCCAGCTTCCCGTATTTGGTCTCCGCCGTCCAGCGCTCGTCCTTCGCGATGCGGTCGCGGCGGATGTAGTTGCAGTCCTGACTGAGGGTGTAGAAGTAGTCCGTCGCCGCCTTGGGAGACTGGGTATACCGCGACCGGAATTCCCGCACCACCTCCGACGGGCGGGGCGTCAGGAAGCCCATAAGCTTCGTGTCGAACAGGTCGCGTTCGGCGATGGTATCCGCGATCATCCCCTGCTGGGCGGCGTAATCGCACAGCAGATTCAGGCACTCCGGGAAATCAAAGCGCTGCTCCTGCTTTTCGTAACTCTCCAACCGCAGTTCAGAAAGAAGGGTATTCCGTGCGAACGTCTCGTCCAGCGGGTGGAGAAGACCGCAGTTTTTCGCGTAATCCAGCAGCGCATCCAGCGCCGCCCAAACAGTTTCAGTCGTCATAACCATGGGGATGCTCCTTGTGCCAGTTCCATGCGGAACCAATGATGGTCTCAATATCGTCATATTTCGGCTTCCAGCCAAGCACGGTCTTCGCCTTTTCGCTGGACGCCACCAGCTGCGCCGGGTCGCCCGCGCGGCGGGGGGCCATCTCGCACTTGATGGGCTTGCCCACGACCTTTTCCGCCGTGTCGATGATCTCCTTCACCGTGAAGCCCACGCCGTTGCCCAGATTGAAGACGTTGTTTTCCCCGCCGTTCATCAGGTACTCCGCCGCCAGAATGTGGGCGGAAGCAAGGTCAGTGACGTGGATGTAATCCCGGACGCAGGTGCCGTCCCGGGTGGGATAGTCGTCGCCGTAAATCGACACATGGTCCCGCCGTCCGTTGGGGACCTGCAAAATAATGGGGATCAGGTGGGTCTCCGGGTTATGCGCCTCGCCGATCTTACCGGACATATGCGCGCCGCAGGCGTTGAAGTAGCGCAGCGCCACAAACCGGATGCCGTGGGCAACGGACGCCCAGTAGAACATCCGCTCCATGGAGAGCTTCGTCTCGCCGTAGCAGTTCGTCGGGTGGGTGGGGTCGGTCTCCAGAATCGGCACATGCTCCGGCTCGCCGTAGGTCGCCGCCGTGGAGGAAAAGACGATGTACTTTACCCCATGCTCGATCATGGATTGCAGCATCGTCCGGGTGCCGCCCAGATTGTTATCGTAGTATTTCAGGGGATTGACCATGCTCTCGCCCACCTGAGAATTCGCCGCGAAGTGGATGACCGCGTCGATCTTCTCGGAGGAAAACACATGGTCGCAGAATTCCTTACTGCGGATATCGCCCTGATAAAATCTGGCCTTCGGATGCACCGCCTTGCGGAAACCGGTTTCCAGATTATCGGCCACGACCACGTCGTAGCCGTTGTCAATGAGTTCATACACGGTGTGGCTGCCAATGTAGCCCGCGCCGCCAAGTACCAGAATCGTTTTCATTTATACTGCCTCTTTTCTCCACAATAGCGGCAGATGACCTTCATCTGCCGCTATTATAAAACATGGTTTACTTCTTGGCAAGATATTTCCGCATATCCAGCGAGCAGGCCGCCAGAATAATGCCGCCCTTGATGATGTACTGCATGGAGGGGTCGATGCCCAGCATGGACAGTGCCACGAAGATGATACGCAGCACGAACACGCCCAGCACAATGCCGCTGATCTTGCCGGTGCCGCCGACAAAGGAAACACCGCCGATGACGCAGGCCGCGATGGCGTCGCACTCGTAGTTAAGGCCCGCCGACTGGGTGATGGAGCTGATGCGGGCGCCCTCAATGAAGCCCGTAACGCCGTACATCGCACCGGCGAGGGTGTGGACCATTACGGTCGTCCAGAACACGTTGACGCCGGAGACCTTGGCAGCGTCGGCGTTGGAGCCGACGGCGAACATGTTCTTGCCGAAAGCGGTCTTGTTCCAGATGAACCACATCAGCGCCACGAAAATCACGGCGTACAGCACGTACCACGGAATGGAAATTTTCGCACCGGAGCCGGTGGTGAACTGGATCATGGGTGCGGAGACTACGCTCTTATACTCCTGAGACAGGCCGGAAACGGGCTGGCCGTTGTTGCCGTTGAGCATGAAGAAGATCAGGATCAGGCCGTAAGTAATGAGCTGGGTGGCCAGCGTCACGATGAAGGGGTGCAGGCTGAACTTGGCTACGAAGAAGCCGTTCACCATACCGATCAGCGCGCCGATGGCGACGACAATGAGAACCGTCAGCAGAATCCAACCCGGGGTAATGGCCGGGAGGTTGGAGAAAAGCTTCCGGGAGATGGTGCGATCCTGCAGCAGCGCGCCCGCGACGGCCGCGGTCAGGCCGACCACACGTCCGCCGGACAGGTCGGTACCGGTCAGGACGATACAGCCGGCGATGCCCAGCGCCATGGGCAATGACGCCGCCACAAGGGAAACGATGTTCGCGATGGAACCCGCGGACAGGAAGTTCTTATTCTTGATTGCCGTATAGACGATGAAGATCACCATCAGAATATACAGCGCGTTATTCAGAATGCCGTCCGACCAGAACCGGCGGCGATCCGCCTTGTCGAGTCTTTGGTATTCTTCACTCTTTCTCTGAAGCTGTTTGACTGGATTTGCCATACCGCTGCCTCCTTATACATACTTCGCCGCAAGACGCATGATGTCTTCCTGCGTTGCTGTCTTTGCATCGACTTCACCGGCCAGCCGTCCGCCGGACATGACGAGGATCCGGTCGCACACGCCCAGCAGCTCGGGCATTTCGGACGAAACCATGATGACCGTCTTGCCTTTGTTCGCCAGATCGAGGATCAGCTGGTAAATCTCGTATTTCGCGCCGACGTCGATGCCGCGTGTCGGCTCGTCAAGCAGCAGCACGTCCGGCTCGGTGAGCAGCCAGCGGCCGATGATGACCTTCTGCTGGTTGCCGCCGGACAGGCTGCGGATCTTCGTCTCCTGGGTAGGCGTCTTGGTGTGCATGGCGTCGATGGACCACTGGGTGTCCTTCTTCATGGACTTGTCGCTGAGGACAAAGCCCGCCCGCTTGTGCCTGTCCAGACTGGAAATGACGGAATTCTCCCGGATGTCCAGGATTCCGAAAATGCCCGTCGCCCGGCGCTCCTCGGTGAGCAGGGCAAAGTTGTTCTTGATAGACTGCCGGGGATTCAGATTCTTGCACTCCTTGCCGTCCAGCAGAATGCGGCCGCTCTTGCGGGTGGCGACGCCGAACATGGTTTCCAGCGTCTCCGTCCGGCCGCTGCCGTCCAAGCCCGCGAGACCCACGATCTCGCCCCGCCGTGCGGTGAAGGAAACGTCCCGCAGGTTATTGTACAGTCCCGTCAGGTGCTCCACTTCCAGATAGACCTCGCCGGGCTTATTCGTCTTCGGCGGGAACTGGTTGCCAAGCTCACGGCCGACCATCAGACGGATGATGTCGTTCATCTCCAGCTCCGACGCCGGACGGGTCGCCACCAGCTGGCCGTCGCGCATGACGGTGATCTCGTCGGAGATGCGCTTGATCTCCGCCATTTTATGGGAAATATAGATGATGCCCATGCCGCGGTCGCGGAGCATGTTGATGATCCTGAACAGATGCTCAACCTCTTCCTCGGTCAGAGAGGACGTGGGTTCATCAAATACGATGACTTTCGAGTGATAGGAGACAGCCTTTGCGATCTCCACCATTTGACGCTGGGAAACCGGCATCGTGCCCATGACCCGGTGGGGGTCAACGTCGATGCCGAGCTCTTCAAAAATCGCTTTTGTGTCCCGGAGCATTTTGTGTTCGTCCACAATAAAGCCCGCGATCTTGGGATAGCGCCCCAGCCACAGGTTGTCCATGACAGTCCGCTTGAGCGCCTGATTCAGCTCCTGGTGAACCATGGCGACACCGTTGTTCAGCGCCTCCTTGGAGCTGGTGAAATTGACCTCGCGGCCTTCCAGATAAATATGGCCGCTGTCCTTGCTGTAAATGCCGAACAGGCATTTCATCAGCGTGGATTTGCCGGCGCCGTTCTCGCCCATCAGCGCGTGTACGGTGCCCGCCTTGACTTCCAGGCTGACATGATCCAGCGCTTTTACGCCGGGAAAGGTTTTTGTGATATCCGTCATCCGGAGCAGTACGGTTTGCTCCACCTGGATTCCCCTCCTTTTTCGCTAGCATGCTTAGCTGTGAAGGGCAGCCGCCGACACAGCAGCGGCTGCCCTTTTTGGGTTTATAACTTACTTGGTGTAGGCAGCGTAGGCGACGAACAGCTTGTTGGCAATGCCGTCGGCGATGGAGTACATCTCGGCGTTGGTGCCGGCGGTGGCGGCGATGGCGTCAGCCATGGCGGTGCCTTCACCGGCGGCCTTGACGACGGAGGCGATGGCGACGGCCATGCCCTCGGCATCCTGCTTGACAGTACCGGTCATCTTGCCGGCAGCGATCAGTTCCTTGGCAGCGTCGGTAGCGTCAACGCCGAACACGGGGATGGTGGTCGCGCCCTCGGCACCGGTGTTGTAGCCGGCAGCCTCCAGAGCGGAGATGGCGCCTTCAGCCATGTTGTCGTTGTTGCAGATGATCAGCTCGATCATGTTGCCGTTGGCCTCGTTGTACTGGGACAGGTTGGTGTTCATGTAGTCCAGAGCAGCCTGTGCGCTCCAGGCGCCGCCCAGATCCACCTGATACTTGGAGGCGTTGGAAGCGTCGAAGTACTCCAGAGCGGGCTTGCCGGCAGCGGTCAGGACAGCGTCGGCATCCTCAACACCGAACTGGGTGCGGTAGATGGCCTCAACGTTGGCCTCGTCGCCCTTGAACATGGCATAGGAGATCTTGCCGTCGCCGTTCAGGTCAACGGTATCCCAGTTGGCCAGCAGATACTCGCCGACCATCTTGCCCTGCAGGTGACCGGCTTCGGGAGCGTCGGTGCCGACGAAGCAGATGTTGGTGTTGGCGTTCAGGACGGTGCCTTCCTCGCCGTCAGCCTCGATGGCGCGGTTGAAGAAGATAACGGGGGTGCCGTTCGCCAGAGAGATGATCTCGTTGGCAACGTCGGGGGAGCCGGAAGTGACCATGTTGACGACCAGCAGGTTGTAGCCGTCGGTGACAGCGGTCTGGATCTGCTCGTTCTGGGTGGTCTGGTTGTTGTTACCGTCGAAGTTGTTGTAGGTAACGCCCAGGCTGTCCAGCTGTGCGTCCAGAGCGGTGCGGACGCTGGAAATGTAGGTATCGGCGAAGGTGTAGTAGAACACGCCGACCTTCAGCTCGGAAGCTTCGACCTGAGCCTCGGTCTCGTTCCCTGCGGGGGCGGGGGTGGTAGCGGCGTTAGTGCTGGGGGTGGTGGTCTTGGAGCCGCAGGCGGCCATGGCGACTACCATGACAAGCGCGAGCAGCAATGCAAGTGCCTTTTTCATTGCTTTTTTCCTCCATAAAATTCATTTTTTGGTTTCGCCGGGTTGGCTTCACCGTGACTATATTGTATCAGATACGGATTTTTTTCACAGTCATTTTTCCTCGCGGATTTTCTCAAAAAATTTTGCTGCCTCCAAAAAACGCGCCGTGTTTTTGTGCAAAAAGCCCTAAGAAACGGTAAGAATTGCAAGTACGCCGATCAACCGAAAGAAAACATGGCCTTCTGGCTCTCCATGGTAAACATATTTTCTTTGGTGACGATGGTGGTCGCGGTGTCGATGAGCGCCGTGGAATCGAATTTTTCCCCCTGCAAAACCTGCCACGCCTTTTCTACGCCCAGATACCCCATGGCGTAGGAATTCTGCACCACCAGGGCGGCCACCGCCCCCGTTTGCAGCAGCTCGATGCAGTTGACGTTGCTGTCGAAGGACACGGCGTGTACCTGACCCGTCAGCCCCAAGGAGTCCACCGCCTGAGCCACGCCCACGGCCAGCGGCTCGTTGAAGCCGATCAGCACGTTGATCTCCGGATGCTCCCGCAGCAGCTTCTCCGCCGCCAGACGGGCTTCCAGGGCATCGGTGGAAACATTGACGGCATAGATACCCTTGACCCGGCTGTCCCCAAGCAGCACCTCCCGGAAGCCCTGCTCCCGCTCCCGGCAGTTCTGGGTCTCGGCGTAGGCGTTGACAATGCCCACAACGATTTTCTCCTGCGCCGTTTTCAGCGCGGCCTCCCCGCTCATGCGCCCGGCCGCCACATTGTCCGTCCCGATGCGCACGGAAACGCCTTTGGAATCCACATCGCTGTCAATGACCACCACCCGGACGCCCGCGGCCACGGCTTCGTCGATGGCGGCGGCGTTTTCCGTGTAGCTGATGGCGGAGAAGACGATGGCGTCCGCCCCGTCGGCCACAGCCTGCCGGATGTAGTCGTTCTGTACTTCAAAGTCCTCCTCCGTGTCCGGGGCGAGGATGGTCAACTGCACGTTATATTCGGATTTCGCGGCGTTTGCCCCGGAAAAAACCGCTTTCCAGAACTCCGTGGTGGAGGATTTGGCGATCAGATAGATATTGTACGACCCGCCGCTCTGATGCGTACCGGCGCAGCCGGAAAGGCACACCAGCAGCGCCAGAAGAACGGCGATCCACTTAATGCTTTTCATGCTCCACCTCCTCCCGTACCTTCGGCATACGCACCGTTACCTTCGTTCCCTCGTCCGGGACGCTTTCGATGGTGATGCCATAGGCGTCGCCGAACCAGATCTTCAGACGGTCGTTGACATTCTTGATGCCGATGCCGGACTTTCCATCGGGCTTGCGGCGGAAAATTTCCTCGATCTGCTCCGGTTCCATGCCCACGCCGTTGTCCTCCACCGTGAAGAGAACATCCTCCCCCTCGGCGCGGACACGGATCTCAATATGTCCCTCGTCCACCAGACCGTTGACGCCGTGGTAGATGGCGTTTTCGATGATGGGCTGGAGGGTGATCTTGTTGCAGAGATACTCCGTACAGTCTTCCTCCACGTCGAAGTGGTAGGAAAACTGCTCCTTGTAGCGCACGCTCTGGATCTGCAGATAGCTCTGGGCGTGCTGCACCTCGCTGCGAATGGGGATCAGCTCGTGGCCCTTGCTGATGCTGATGCGGAACAGCCGCGCCAGCGCGTTGACCATCACCACGGCTTCCGCGTTCTTCCCCTGCTCGCACATCCACGAAATGGAATCCAGCGTATTGTAGAGGAAGTGGGGGTTGATCTGCGCCTGTAGGGCTTTCAGCTCCGTCTTGCGCAGGTTGACTTCCTCACTGCGCACCGTGGCCATGAGCTTCTGAATCTTTTTGACCATGTGGTCAAAGGACGCCGACAGGTTCTCCACCTCCCGGACGCCGGTGACGGGTTCATAGGAAAAGCCCTCGCCGGTTTTCTCAAAGCTCTGCATGGCGACGATCAGATCGTGAATGGGACTGGACAGCACCCGGGAAAGCATCAGGCTCAGCAGCACCGCCGCAGCCAGAATAAACAGTGCGCCGATGAAGGTAATGCGCATGATCTCCCGCAGGGCGTCGGTAATCAGCTCCTGAAACGAGCTGACGCCTACGACCCGCCAGATGCCGTTTTCCAGCGTCTGGACGGTGTAGATGGTGCTCCCCTCCACGTGCGTCCCGTCCGGGAGAGAGGCCGTCAGGTCGGTATTCTCGCTTTTCAGATCGGAATAGATGAGCTGCTGCTGGGGGTGGTAAACGAGGTTTCCCTCCGTGTCCTCAAGGAAGCAGTAGCCCCGCTGGCCGATGCCCACGCCGCTGATATAGGTGGAAATATTGGAGCAGCTCACGTCCACGGCGATGTACCGCTCCCCCTCTCCGGTGGTGGCGGGGCGGACGATGGTCACGACCCATGGGTAGTCCTCCACAAAAATCGACATCACGTGGGGCGCGGAAATGAAGCCCGTCTCGTAAAGCTCCCGCTTGTCCGGGTCAAAGGAGAGGTTTTGCAGGATATCCTCCCGCAGACGGCGGCCAAGGCTGTAGCAGTTGCGCATTTCTCCCTCCGCGTCGTAGGTGGTGACGGCCACCACGTCGGCGCGGATTTCCAGAAACGCCTCGAACCGCGCCTCCCGTTCCTCCGCCGGCAGGTCTAAGTAGCCGGTCAGCAGCGTCACCGCGTCGTTCATGTCCTCCAAATATTCATTCATGGTGCTGCTGGCCTGTGCGATGGCCTGACGGCTGGTGGTCTCGGCGTTGCGCAGCAGCGTCTGGCGGTAGGTCTGCATAAAGACCAGATTGGCGCACAGCAGCACGCTCACCGCAACCGCCGTGAGCGTGAGCGCCATGATAAGATTCATGCTGAGACCCTTTTTCTTCATGCGTCGGCCTCTTTCTGTTCCTGACGCATCCGCGCCGGGGATTTTCCGTAGTATTTTTTGAAGCAATAGCCGAAATAGCTCTGGTCGGCGTAGCCGCAGCGGCGGGACACCTCGGCAATGCGGCTGCTGCCGCTCCACAGCAGCTTCAGCGCCACGTCCATCCGCTTCTGGATCAGCAGGTTCATGAAGGTGTCGCCGTAGAATTTTTTGATATTCGCGCCCAGGTAATTGGCGCTGATGTGCAGCCGCTCGCTGACGGATTGCAGCGACAGCTCCTCGTCCATGTATTCCTTCTCGATGATCTTCAGCGCCCGGGCGCAGAGCATGGCCATGTCGTCCCAGCCCCCGGCGGCGTACAGTCCACCGCCTCTGCGGGCGATTTTCAGGGCTTCCATGGCTTCTAAGTAAGCGGTGTGTCCATCGCCGAGAGAGGCGTACTCCTTGCTTAAGCCTGCCAGCGCTTCCCCGCCCCATGCCCGGCGGGTAGCCTGCCGCAGCTCGTCCAATGACGCATACAGCCGCCCGAACCCGTTTACGGAAGCCAGCAGAAGCACCGCCCGGTCGCCGCTGGAAAATCCGCAGCAGGAAAACGCCCGGGAGAAAATCCGCTCCGCCATGGGAAGCAGCTCCGGGTGCGCCCCGTCGGGCAGGCTGAACGCCGCCACCACGATATGCTCGTCCCCCCGGATTTCCATTCCGGCGCTTCGCAGGGATTCCGCCGCGGCCGGCGGCTCCGGGCGGGCGTACTCGTCCAAAAGCATCGTGGCCGTGACCATCCGCAGCGCTTCCGCGCCGCCCTGAGGCCGGGTCAGGCTGGCAAGGCGTTTTTCGATCTTGTCGTGAATCTTCCGCAGTTCTTCCGTCAGCTCTGCCATGCTGATGGGCTTGAGCAGGTAGGCCACGATCTCGTCCTCGATCCCGGCCTTGGCGTACTCAAAATCGTCGTAGCCGCTTAGGAAAGCCACTTGCAGCAGCGGCTGGACGGCCTTCGCCTGTCTGGTGAGAGCCGTCCCGGAAATAAACGGCATCCGGATATCCGTCAGCAGGAAATCCGGCTGAAGCGCTTCCACCAGCTGCAGCGCGTCCAGCCCGTTCCCGGCGCGTCCCACAAGGCGGAAGCCCAGGGACTCCCAGTCGATCAGCTGGCAGACGGCGCCCAGCAGCTCCGGCTCATCGTCCGCCACCAGAACGGTCAACACCTGATGCTTTTCCATGCTCAGCCCTCCATTCGCATTGTTGATTTGATTATAAAAGATTTCCCGAAAAAACACAAGCCCGGAATGCAAAAATACAACATTCCGGGCTTGTTTGCCTGATTACATGCCGACGTCCTTCCGGCTTACGGCGATCACTTCTATGTAGAAATTCATCATCACTTCATCCGACATGGGATTCAGCGCGTAGACGAAATTCGCGGGGTCGTTGGAGTATTCCGTGACGACATAGCTTCCGTTCCATTTCACCGAAGTGATGACATCCGCCTGATTGTAGCCGGGTTTTGCCCCGTGGCTGACCGACGTCACCAGAACATCCTGAGAAAAGTCCCACGTCTCGTAATAGGGAATCCCCGGGCAGTACGCCGCCATAAAGGAACTCCATTCTTCCTCGGAGGCGATCATTTTCGTTCCGTAGCCGCAGAAGCGCTCATATTTTTCCGTGTCGTCCAGAGATACCGCCGTGAAGCCGCGGTAAATCATCCGGAAATCAATGGGAACGCCCTCGGTCTCCGGCGCGTTGACCGGCACCGGGTCTTCCGGTGCCGCCAGCGCTTCAACGGATACGCTGTCCTCCGTCTGCAAAACCGTTTCTTCCGGTGCCGTGGTCTCCGGCGTTTTCTGCCCGCCGCAGGCGGAAAGAAGCAGCAGCATCACCGCCAGCATAAGACAAATTTTCTTTTTCATTGTGTTCCCTTTCCGCTCTTACTGAGCTGCCGGATAGGTTTGCCACTGAATATCGGTTTTGCTTTCGCCGTCTCCTGCCTGTCTTGTCTCCCATTGATAGGTGAGCCAGTTCCAGTGCAGCTTTGCCCAGCCGTCATTGTCTCCGCCGCCGGAATAGGAAAAGCTTCCATCTTCCTTGATGTTCGACAGCTGCCGGTGGTAGAATCCCGTGCCGTCTACCATGGAGAATTTGCTGACATACTTCATAACAATGCACATGACCTGACTGTTTTCCCCGTATTGGAAGTCAACGACCGCCTCCCGGACGCCGTCTCCGTCCATATCGACGAGGGCGTACCGGGTGACAGAGACGTCGAAGCCCAACTCCTCGCCTACCTTCTGGCAATATTCCTCCAATGTACAGTCGAGGTATTCGTATTCCTCGGAGAAGAACGTTCTCTGATTCTGAATCACTTCCAGAAGGATGCCTTCTTCCTCCTCCCGGACGCCCTGGACGTTCTCCGGGAGGGGATTCTGGGGCACGCCCACCCGGACGTAGGATTCCCGAATCCGATTGTATTCCGCCTCGGTGATCTCCGTCCACATCAGGCCGGACGCACCGCCGGATTCGCTCCAATAGAATTTCCCGTCGGCGCTCTCCATGACGGTCTCCGCCATCGTAAGCTGCTTGTCCTGCACCCGGTAATATTCGTTCAGCTGGACGCCCTGCAAATCGCCGCAGTCCTTTTCCAGAAGGTTCCCCTCGCACAGGTAAAGTCCCACGGTGGGGTCGTCCTCCGGATAGCTGCCGCCGCCGTATATGCACTGCGTCTGCCCATCGACCTGCACCACGACCTCGTAAAGGAAGCCGTAGCGCGTGCTCCAGATGAGCATTTCCTCCCCGCCGTCGCCGTCCAGGTCCACATATTTGGGACTGAAATCCCCGATGCGTCCTTCTTTTAACGGAGTAAATCCAAGTATGGCATTCAGCAGTGACGACTTTCCGCATCCCGAAGGGCCG
>ENA-UESI01001908-UESI01001908.1-human-gut-metagenome-genome-assembly--contig:-NODE-1908-length-11942-cov-4.063801_pt1 | contig 11942 bp, 10 predicted proteins | sample MGYA00243005_ERZ508006 | MGnify/ENA primary metagenome ERZ508006 (study PRJEB26167, sample SAMN06115436) | human gut metagenome | host: Homo sapiens | place: China:Shandong | collected 2015-06-10... | reverse complement strand
TCCCCGTCCTCATAGTCCAGAATCTTATAGACAAAGCCGTGGCGCTCGGCCCAGCGGGTGTACATCCGGTAGAGCATGCCGGGCTGCTTGTCCAGGGTGATCTTGGCGGAATAGCTGCCGTCGGTGCCGGTGGTGTCGATTTCCGTAACAGTGCCCACATAGTGCTCGTCACCCACGGACTCCACGGTCAGGCTGACCTCCTGACCAACCTCCAGGGAGAGAATGTCCGTCTCGTCCACGGAGACGGTGACGGTCATGCTTTCGCCGGGGTCAAGGGTGGCCAGGGTGGTGTCCGTCAAAGGATCGGTGCCTACGGTCAGATCGTCCGGGGATACCAGGGTTTCCAGGGTGCCGGACTGCTCGGCCACCAGGCCGCCGTCCTTATAGAGCTTCACAAGCTTTTGGTAGAGCTTTTCGTAGTCCTCCCGCTGCTGGAGCAGCTGGTTGTATTTGGCGGAATCTTCGGTGTCGCGCAGGGTGAACAGGGTGGAGGAGGCAGTGACCTTGGCGTTCTCCCTGGCGGAAACGGTGGAGACGGTTCCGGCATAGCCGGTGACCTTCAGGGGGCTGTGAATATACACTTCCCCGGCCAGCGCACCCACGGTGGCGGTGTCGCCCGCCAGAGGCCCGTCGTCGGAAATCAGCACCGTGGCCTTACCGCCGCTGACGGCGTCCACCGTGCCGTCCCACTGCTTGCCGTCGGAGGTGGTGACGGTGACGGTTTCGCCCACGGTCAGCGCGTCAGTCTCAATGTCTACAGCCAGGAAGCCGTCCAGGCTCAGCTCTGCCAGGCAGCCCTTGTCATACATAATGTCTGCCACGCTGTCGCCCGATTCCGCATAGACGGCCTTGACCCGGCCGGAAACACCGGCCTTGACGGTGGAGGAAACCTTGTCCTTGCTGGCCTCCTGGAGCTGGCCGTCCAGGTCATCCAGGGCGTCCTGAACGGTGGACAGGCTGGTCAGCACGGTGCTGGTGTTGGTGGAGGCCAGAAGGGTGCCCGCTTCAACGGTGCCGCCCTGCTCCACATAGAGCTTTTCCACCTTCACGGTGGCGGGGACGGTCAGGTCCTCCACATTGTCACTGGTCAGGCTGCCGCTGCCGGAGACGGTGGTCTTGATGGAGCCTGTGGTGACGGTGACGGACTTGACATTGCTGCCGCTCTGGGCCGTCACGGACCGCTGCACCCGCTGCCGGACATACAGGGTGCCGGCCAGTCCCGCTACCAGGACCACGGCAGCAATGGCGATGACCCGCTGAACGGTTTTCTTCCGTTTCTGGGCTTTGGTTGGTTTGGCCATAGAGAATTCCTCCAAAATCAATTGTTAAAGTTTATTTTATAGGGAAAACCTGAAATCAGTCTGAAGAAAAAATGAATAGGCTGTGAACAAAGAAACCGCAGACATGCAAAAAGCCCAAAAAACAGCACTGCGGACCGGCTTTTACCGGCTTTGCAGTGCTGTTTTGGCCTTTCCAAACAACGGTTACCCGCCGTGCTCCTGGAGATAGTCTGCGATGGCATCCACAAAGACCTCTCCGAACCGCTTGACCTTGACGCTGCCCACGCCGTTGACCTTGGCGAAGGCCTCCAGAGTCGTCGGGGCCTTGCGGGCCATGTCCTCCAGGGTTGCATTGGAGAAAATGATGTATGCGGGGACGCTTTCCTGCATGGCAATTTTCCAGCGCAGACGCTTGAGCATGGCCAGCAGATCCGGGCTCTGCTCCCCGCCGACGGGACTGCTGACCGGGGCGCTTGCCTCTGCCTTGGGCAGGCGCATGGAGACGGTCTTGCCCTCGAAGAGCACCCCCTGGGCCTTCTGCGTCAGGCTGACGCCGCCGTGGACCGGGTCTGTTTCCAGATACCCCTGGGATTCCAGGCTCTCGGCCATGGCCCGGAGGTCGTCCTTTCCAAGCTTGCGCAGCATCCCATAGGAGCCAAGCTTGTCCAGCCCCAGCTGCAGCAGCCGCTTGTCCCGGCTGCCCAGCAGGGTGCGGACCACGCTGGTGAGCCCCAGAGAGTAGCCCAGCTTGGCGCTCATCCGCTGGACGCAGGAGAGGATCATCCGGGCCTGATCGGTGATGTCCCGCTCCTCCAATTCGGTACTGCAATTGCTGCAATTGCCGCAGAAGCTTTCGTGTTCCTGGCCAAAATAGTCCAGGATGTAGCCCCGCAGGCAGCTCTGGGTCTTGCAGTAGTTCACCATGACGTCCAGCCGCTCCAGATCCTGCCGCTGCTTCTGTTCCAGCTCCTCCTGGGAAAGCTCCCCGGAAAGGGCGGGGTGCTGGATCAGGTATTTGGCGGTCTGCACATCCCCCGGGGCATAGAGCAGGATGCACTCGGCCTCTGCGCCGTCCCGCCCGGCGCGGCCTGCCTCCTGGTAGTAGCTTTCCAGGCTTTGGGGCATGTTGTAGTGAATGACGTAGGAGACGTTGGACTTGTCAATGCCCATGCCGAAGGCGTTGGTGGCCACCATGACGGTTTTCCGGTCGTAGAGAAAATCCTCCTGATTATCCCGGCGCTCCTCATCGGGCAGACCTGCGTGGTACCGGGTGGCGGCAATGCCGTTCAGCTGCAAATTCTCGCAGACCTCCTCCACGGCCTTCCGGGTGGCGCAGTAGACAATGCCCGCCTTGTCCCGGCGCTGCTGCACCAGCTCGATAAGGGCGGGCAGCTTCTGCTTGGGCCGCCGGACCTCAAAGCGGAGATTGGGCCGGTCAAAGCCTGTGACCACCCGCAGGGGATCGCGCAGCTGCAAAATCTGTGCGATGTCCTGGCGCACTGCCTCCGTTGCCGTGGCAGTAAAGGCGGAAACCACGGGGCGTGGGGTGAGAATGTTCAGAAAATCCACAATTTTCAGATAGCTGGGCCGGAAATCCTGGCCCCATTGGGAGATGCAGTGGGCCTCGTCCACCGTCACCAGGGAGACCTTCCGGGCCTGGATGGCCTCCAGAAAGCCGTCGGTCAGCAGCCGCTCCGGGGCCACATAGATGATCTTATACATCCCGGAGCGAATATTGCGGTAGACCAGCCGGATCTGAGCCGGGGTCAGGGAGCTGTTGATATAGGCTGCGGCTACACCGGCATTTTTCAGGGCCATGACCTGGTCCCGCATCAGGGAGATCAGGGGAGAGATCACCAGCGTGACCCCTTCCAGCAGCAGGGCGGGGATCTGGTAGCACAGGCTCTTGCCGCCGCCGGTGGGCATAATGCCGAAGGCATCCCGCCCCCGGAGCTGCGCATCGATCAGCGCCTCCTGCCCGCCCCGAAAGGCCGAATAGCCAAAGACCCTTTGCAGGACCGATTCCTTTGTTTCCATGTTTTTCCTCTCTTCGCATTGTTCCAACAAATAAGGCAAGTATAGCATAAGGGGACAGGGAAAGCAAATCATTTGCACCCTAACCTTCCCCACCGGGGAAGGGGGACCGCCGCAGCGGCGGTGCGTCGCGCAGCGAATCGAATCTTCTATAGCTGCCGGTGGCAGCTATACCATAATTTACGGAAGAGGGGCCCTACGAGAAAGACTGGTGCGTATTTTCCAACCGCTTCCGCTCAAAAGGCCCCTCCTCAGTCAGGGCTAACGCCCTGCCAGCTCCCCCGGAGGGGAAGCTCTTAACCTTCCCCGCGGGGAGGGTCAGAAGGCTTTTACCGATACTGCAAATACTCCAGAAACTTCTTCACCGCCACGGAGGCGGTTTTGCGGTCTCTCAGGGCCAGGGCAGTTTCCCGGTAGGCGGGGACGTCCAGCTCCTTGGCGACGATGTGGAAGGGGGTTCGCTTCAGGATCATTTCCGTCAGCATACTCACCCCCAGGCCGCTTTCTACCATGGCCATGATGGCATAGTCATCCCAGGTGGTGAAGTGTACCCGGGGCTTCAGGCCGTTGCGCTCGAAGACCTCGGAGACCTCTGCCTGGGCGGCCTTTTCCAGCAGCATGAAGGGCTCTGCACACAGCGCGGCAATGGGGACCTTGTCACAGCTTCCCAGCGGGTGCCCCTCCGGCAGAATGGCCAGAAGCCGATCCTGCCCCAAAGGAATGGTATCGAATTCCGGCCGGGTAGGCAGCCGCAGGAAGCCGCAGTCCACCCGGCCCTGGGCGATCCACTCCTCAATTTCCGAGTAGTCCCCCAGCAGCAGCTCATAGTCCACCCCGGGATAGTCCTTCTGGAAGGCCTTGATGATGTTGGGCACCCAGTGAATGGCGCCGCTGGAGAAGGTGCCGATGCGGATCATGCCGGACTGCACGCCGTGGAGGTCGTCCACCTCCATCCGGAGCTTCCGGTATTCTGCGCAGACGCTCTGGGCATAGGGCAGCAGCCGGGAGCCGTCGGAGGTCAGGCGGATGCCGTTCCGGTCCCGCTCCAGAAGGGGGATGCGCCACTCCCGCTCCAGGTCGCTGATCATCCGGCTGACGCCGGACTGGGAATAGTTCAGCAGTTCGGCGGCTTTTGTAAAGCTGCCTGTCTCCACGGTCTTCAAAAAGGCCATGTATTTCAGGATATTCATCTCCATGGCATCATCCTTCTTTCATTCGATTTTGTTATGGACTCTATGCGAAACATTCGCTTTTCAAATGCTTGAGCTCATGATACAATCCGCTCATCCAAAAGTCAACACCGAAAGAAAAGAGAAAGGATGAGCATTATGACCTCGACCGTTTGCATCACCGTGACGATCCTTGTATACCTGCTGGGTATGCTCTGGATCGGCGCACACTATGCCAAGAAAAATTCCTCCACCGCCGACTTCTATCTGGGCGGACGCACCCTGGGACCATTGGTGACCGCAATGAGTGCCGAGGCATCCGATATGTCCAGCTACCTGCTCATGGGCCTGCCGGGGCTGGCCTACCTGTCCGGCGCGGCTGACGTGGGCTGGACGGCCATCGGCCTGGCGCTGGGGACCTATTTCAACTGGCTCTTCACCGCCCGCCGCCTGCGGCGCTATACCCAGATCACTGAGAGCTACACCATTCCCCAGTTCCTCTCCCGGCGGTTCCATGACGAAAAGAGCATCCTCTCCGCCCTGGCCGCCGTGATCATCATCATTTTCTTCATTCCCTATACGGCCTCCGGCTTCGCAGCCTGCGGCAAGCTGTTTTCCAGCCTTTTCGGCATCGACTATATGACGGCCATGCTGGTGTCCGCCGTGGTCATTGTGGGCTACACCGCAGCGGGGGGCTTCCTGGCAGCCTCCATTACGGATCTGGTCCAGAGCATCATCATGACCGTTGCCATCCTCTTTGTGCTGGTCTATGCCACCGTCCAGGCCGGGGGCATGGGGGCCGTTCTGGAAAATGCCAGAGCCCTGCCCGGCTACCTGTCCCTGACCGAGACCTACGCCGTCGGCACCAATTCCGCCGCCCCCTACAGCATCCTCACCATTGTCTCCACCCTGGCCTGGGGCCTGGGCTACTTCGGAATGCCCCATATCCTGCTGCGGTTCATGGCCATCGGCGACGAGAAGAAGCTGAAGCTGAGCCGCCGGGTGGCCTCTGTCTGGGTCACCGTTGCCATGGCCCTGGCCGTACTTATCGGCATCGTGGGCAAGGCTCTGTCCGGCATTGGGGCCATTGCCCCTCTGGAGGGCTCCAATACGGAGACCGTCATCATCCGCATCGCAGAGCTTTTGGCCAAGGGCGGCATTTTCCCGGCACTGATGGCCGGCCTCATCCTGGCGGGCATTCTGGCCAGCACCATGTCCACGGCGGATTCCCAGCTGCTGGCGGCATCCTCCAGCGTGTCCCAGAACCTGCTGCAGGAGGCCTTCCGCTTCAAGCTCAGCCAGAAGCAGAGTATGCTGGCGGCCCGGCTCACCGTCATCGCCATTGCCATTCTGGGCATTTTCATTGCAAAAGACCCCAACAGTTCCATTTTCGGCATCGTCTCCTTTGCCTGGGCGGGCTTTGGCGCGGGCTTCGGCCCCCTGGTGATCTGCGCCCTGTATTGGAAACGCACCACCTTTGCTGGCGCCGTCTCCGGCATGGCGGCGGGGGGCGTTATGGTCTTCCTCTGGAAGTACCTGATCAAGCCCCTGGGCGGCATCTTCGGCATCTATGAGCTGCTGCCCGCCTTCCTGGTGGGGCTGCTGGTGATCGTTGTTGTCAGCCTGCTGACCAAGGCCCCGGACGAAAGCGTCTGCGCGGAGTTTGACGCAGCCAGAGCAGAGCATACCCTATAATTCCATATTCCCCAAATCTTTCCCCTGGGACGCAGCGCGCGCCCGGGGGGAATGTGCGTAAAGGGGCCGCCTGCAAAATCGGGATGGGCATACAGAGGAAAATTTTGTTCAAAGGGTGAAAATTTTACAAAAAACGGAATCACTGTAGCAATAACGCTTTCTTTGTGGTATACTTACTCTGAAATGCTATGGGGACACCCCCTGGCGCAGAAAATGAATTAAGGGATGGAAGGTGCGTTTCTTGACAGAAGAACTGAAACTTGATCTGAAGAAAAAAGCCTGCCAGGTCCGCATGGGGATCATTGAATCTACCCATGGGGCCAAGGCCGGTCACCCCGGCGGAAGCCTGTCCGCCGCGGAGATGTTTGCATACCTTTATAATAAGGAGCTGCGGGTAGACCCCAAGAACCCCCGTTGGCCGGACCGGGACCGCTTCGTGCTGTCCAAGGGCCATACCGCTCCGGGCCTGTATGCCGCGCTGGCTTACCGGGGCTTCTTCCCCGTGGAGGACCTGCCCACCCTGCGGCATATCGACAGCTATCTCCAGGGCCATCCCAATATGAATACCGTTCCCGGCGTGGATATGTCCACCGGCTCTCTGGGCCAGGGCATCTCCGCCGCTGCGGGTATGGCCAAGGGCGCCAAGTACCTGGGCAAGGACATCAATGTCTATACGCTGCTGGGTGACGGCGAGATCGCCGAGGGCGAGGTGTGGGAGGCCATGCTGTTCGCCGCCCACTACCATCTGGACAACTTCTGCATGATCGTGGACCTGAATGGCCTGCAGATCGACGGCCGGACCTGTGACGTTATGAATACCGCTCCCGTGGACGAGAAGGCCAGAGCCTTCGGCTTCCATGTGGTGGAGATCAACGGCCACGATTTTGACGAGATCGAGAAGGCCTTTGCCGAATTCCACGCCTGCACCGATAAGCCCACCTGCATCCTCATGCACACCACCAAGGGCAAAGGCGTCAGCTTTATGGAAAACCAGGTGGGCTGGCACGGCAAGGCCCCCAACGACGAAGAGTACAAGCAGGCTATGGGCGAGCTGAATGCAGCCATGGCGGAACTGGAGGCAGCGAAATGAGCGAAGTGAAGAAGATCGCCACCCGGGACAGCTATGGCAATGCCCTGGTAGAGCTGGCGCAGGGCGGCGCAGACAACCTGGTGGTTTTGGACGCGGACCTGGCAGGTGCTACCAAAACCGGGATTTTTAAGAAAGCCTACCCCGACCGCCATTTCAACTGCGGCATTGCTGAGTGCAATATGATCGGCGTGGCTGCCGGTCTTTCCACCATGGGTCTGGTACCCTTTGCCAGCAGCTTTGCCATGTTCGCCGCCGGACGTGCCTTTGAGCAGATCCGCAACTCCGTGGGCTACCCCCACCTGAATGTGAAGGTAGCCGCTACCCACGGCGGCATCTCCGTGGGCGAGGACGGCGCAAGCCACCAGTGCTGCGAGGACTTCGCCCTGATGCGGTCTGTCCCCGGCATGGTGGTCATGTGCCCCAGCGACGATGTGGAGGCCAAGGCCGCCGTGAAGGCCGCCTATGCCTATGAGGGCCCTGTGTATATCCGCCTGGGCCGTCTGGCCGTGCCTGTGTTCCACGATGCAGAGCACTTCAACTTTGAGATCGGCAAGGGCGAGCAGCTCACCGAGGGCAGCGACGTCGCCATCATCGCCACCGGCCTGATGGTCAACGAGGCCCTGATGGCCGCCGAGAGCCTGAAGGCCCAGGGAATCCATGCCCGGGTCATCAACATCTGCACCATCAAGCCCCTGGATGAGGAAATCGTCCTGAAGGCCGCCCGCGAGTGCGGCAAGATCATCACCTGTGAGGAGCACAGCATCATCGGCGGCCTGGGCGAGGCTGTGGCTGCGCTGCTCAGCGAAAAGTGCCCCACCAGGCTCCGCCGCATCGGCGTCAACGATGAATTCGGCCACTCCGGCCCCGCCGCCGCCCTGCTGAAGCAGTTCGGCCTCAGCGCAGAGCACATCGAGCAGGTCGCCAAGGAAATGCTGAACGGTTGATTTTCTCCCTTTTTTCGGGGCTCCTATGAGCCCCGAAAAAAGGTCTTGACAAATGGCGCATTATCGGGTATAATCCAACATGTTCCAGCTATGGAGGCTTAGCTCAGCTGGTTAGAGCGCATGCTTCACACGCATGAGGTCACAGGTTCGAGTCCCGTAGTCTCCACCAGTATAAAAACACCACCCTGCGGGTGGTGTTTTTATACTCTCGGAAAGCGCAGGGACTCGAACCCACTTCAATGCGATATGCCGGTGGCATATCGCAACAGCCAGTTCAAAAACTGGCTGTCACCGTATGAATTTGCCGCCAAGGCAAATTCAGCAATCGAGTCCCGTAGTCTCCACCAAACGAAAGAAATCCGAACTTTTTCCTGATTGGGAATGGGTTCGGATTTTTTGTTTCTATCGAAGAAATAATGGAATGGTAATAAAAATCCTGGTAAACTGTCGATTGCTGCAATTCCTCGCTTTTTAACGGAGACTTTTCCTGAAAACTTGGCATTATCTTCCTTAAATAGCACCTTTTTTCAAGAACAGGAGCACAAGAAGCGATTGGATTGTATAGAATACTGAGTAAATCTGGTGCCCGTGCACACAGTTAAAATGAGCGTGTTAGCTTTACAGCGGATACGCTCATTTCTCTTTTAAGATATTCCAGTCCGCTTGAATCGTGAGTTAGAAGTCCCTCACGAACTTTGTCCAAAGTCATTGCTTTTATTTGCATTTTCGATTATAATAACAATGGATTTTTATAAAAATGTGCGGATACGACTGCAACAGGTGTGCTTACCTATGCGGTATCTTGCTGTTGCACTAACTGCTGAAAAGTGAGGCGTCTCGCTCCAGCGTATCCAGATTTTGCGCGGCGAGGGACGCATACTGGATGTAATGCGGTTAGGGCATCAGGAGCTTGCGGCGTGGGTTGATGGGCTGAAACTTTGAGAGACAGACAAATCGGAATTGATGGAGGTAGTGTGAACTATGAAAAAGATTGTATGTGCAATGCTATGTATTCTGCTTGTATTTCGTTTGAGTGCTTGTGGCGGAAATGTTAATGAAGTAAATACGCATAATGTAGAATCTGAAATATATTCTGAAGAGGACATTGCAGCTGCTATTGACACCATAAAAAAAGAGTTTAAGAGCAACTGGAATGGATGTACTCTTACAGAAATTTATTATGCAGGGGATGACAGCTCTAAAGACCATCAAGATTGGGCAGATAGGAACAATGCAGATGAAGTCATTGTTTTGCTATCTTCATTCGATGTTGATTCATCTGGAGGAGATGGTTCTCTGAATCCAAATAGTACATACAATGATTGGAAGTGGATTTTAGTTAGAACAAATGGCGGACAATGGCAACATGTTGACCATGGATATTAAAATAAATTCCAGTTTAACGAACAGGAGATGATGAACGCATGAAAATCCTATATGAACTATCTTGGCTATGGGAAACGCTGGGCATTGCACTTGTGGCTGCGGCTGTCTGCATGGCTTGCGGTGCGCTGATCTGCAAGGCAGCGAAGAAGAAACTCAGCAAAAAGGTATTGGCTGTCATAGGGGCTGCGGCATTTGTGGGCGCGATTCTGGCGGTCATTCTGATTGCCCGGACGCCGATGCCGCTTTGACAGAATAGGAGAAAGTGATAATGGTTGTTCTTACCGAGCAAATAGAGATTCCGGCTTCCTATGAAAAAATGGAGGCATGGACTGCCAACTTTGAGGAAGAGTTTGTGAAATGGAGTCCCTACCACATCGAATGCAATCTCTATAACGGAAACTATAACGCAGGAAGCAAGATCCGCTTCCGCGAGATCGTCATGGGGCTGGACTACGATGTGACCGGCACAATTACGGAATGCGAACAGGATGAGAACCACTTCCGCATTGTATTCCGGAGCGACAAGAAAACGGCGTTCATCACCTTTGAAGGGAAAAGAACCAAAACAGGATGCCATTTCTCTCACACCGAGGCTTTCGGCATGACCACGCCGGTAATTGGGGCGATCATGAACTTCCTGATCTTCAAGGTGTTTTTCAGGAAAAAGGCAAACTGGCAGCTTATCCGGGATGATATGATTCTGGATAACAGGTATTTATATGACATTCTGACCGAAGGAAAATACCCGGAAAGAATCCCGCTGGACAAACTGCTGACCGGCGCGAAGTAACCGAATGGGAGGGCTTGATCATGCCGCTTCAAATCGTCAGAAATGACATCACAAAAATGAAGGTGGACGCCATCGTCAACGCTGCCAACGAGTCGCTGCTGGGTGGCAGCGGTGTGGACGGCTGCATTCATCGTGCTGCAGGACCGGAACTGCTGGCGGAATGTGAAACGCTCCACGGCTGCAAAACCGGGAGCGCAAAAATCACGAAGGGCTATCGTCTGTCCTGCAAATATGTCATTCACGCAGTCGGTCCGCGCTGGTATGACGGGCGGCACGGTGAGTGCGAACTGCTGATCTCCTGCTATCGGACATCGCTCATGCTGGCGAAGGAATACGGATGCGAATCGATTGCGTTCCCGCTGATTTCCTCCGGCATTTTCGGCTATCCAAAGGATCAAGCCCTCAAGGTTGCGATTGACACCATCAGCAGTTTCCTTCTTGAAAACGAAATGACGGTGTACATCGTTATTTTCGACCGCAAAGCCTATCAGATCAGCGGCAAACTGTTTGCCGATATTGCAGCGTACATAGATGACCGCTATGTGGACGAGCATACCGATAGTCGTTCTGAGCGTCTGCGCAGAATGAGTGCCTTCCGGATGGAAGAACCCATACCTTGCGAGTCATCCGTTTGTGATGAAGCTATTGAAAAGCTCGCAGCTCCTATGGCAGTCAGTTCTGAAAAGGCAGCAACTCTTGACGATGCACTGGGACAGATCGATGAGAGCTTTTCCGAGATGCTTCTGCGGAAGATTGACGAACGCGGCATGACGGACGCACAGTGCTACAAGAAGGCGAACATTGACCGGAAACTCTTCTCGAAGATCCGCTCGGACAAGTCCTACAAGCCTTCCAAGCCCACAGTCATTGCGTTTTCCATTGCCCTTGAGCTGCCCCTTGCGGAAATGAAGGATATGCTCATGAAGGCTGGTTTTGCACTCTCCCACTCCAACAAGTTTGACATCATCGTGGAGTATTTCGTGGAGCATGGGAACTATAACGTCTTTGAGATCAACGAGGCTCTGTTTGCCTTTGACCAGAGCTTGATAGGAGCATAAGGCTTATGGATAAAGTATTTCAGAAATTTTTGCGGAGTGGTATTGACCTTTCGCCCGTAGGGGTGGAGCGTCGTGAAGATAATAACCCCTACTTTTGCACGCCCAAAGGTGCATCTATTTTTGGCTGGGCGGGTGTGGATGGCATCCACTTCTGCTTTGTTCGAGGCTTTGGCGGCGTGGTTTTTTCCGTTAGTCCCATGAACTCGGCTCCTGATTATGTTCATCCGTTGGCAAACAATTTTGAAGACTTTTTGAGGCTGCTCCTTGCTTGCAGTGATTCGGCAGCGTTGGAACAGGCGTGGATGTTGGATAAGTCCCAATTTGAAGCCTTTTTGCGGGATAACCCTCCAACGCAGGATCAGCAAAGAACGTTATTAGAGCTTGCCGAGAAAATGAAATTGACGCCTATGGAACAGCCGTGGGCGATCATGATTACGGTGCGTTCTTTGGATATTTCGTCCAGCGCCTTTTGCACAGCCGCCTCGTTGTCCGCGTC